>Ga0209541_10001193_pt1 | contig 52079 bp, 55 predicted proteins | sample RifCSPlowO2_01_FD_184027 | JGI IMG/M metagenome (GOLD analysis project Ga0209541, IMG submission 184027) | Groundwater microbial communities from Rifle, Colorado - Rifle CSP2_plank lowO2_0.1 (SPAdes) (version 2) | ecosystem: Environmental > Aquatic > Deep subsurface > Groundwater | place... | reverse complement strand
GACAGGTCGGCTCCCCGACATCTAATCCGATTAGATCGTCGGGGCTGAGCTACGCGCGCATAAAACTAACCTTAACCCCCATTTTACTTTGGCGCGCATAGGTCAGCGATATTTACCAAAACAGCTACGCGCGCTGGCAACCATTTGCGACCCAACCACACCAACAATATACCTTATTTTTTATCAGTTACAAAATATGATTCGGTGCTAAAATACAAGGAGAAGCTTCAGTGGCTTCATGGGCTTCGTTAGCTTTGTCTCATACATATCATGATAAAGAATATAACGGCAAAAACATTAATATTTGACTTTGATCACACTCTTTTCAATACAACGGCTTTCAGCTCTTCAATGAATCAATTTTTTACTGATAGGACGATACCGGAAAAGATCTACGATGATATTATCAGGAAACAAAGAGCGGATTCAAAGGATAATCCCGATTTCTTGAAACTATGCGAGGAGTCGGAGAAACTGAGATACAAAATTTCAAAGGAGGATATCAGCGCGTTTTTAAAAAATGACTTGTCTTCTTATCTCAAAGGTCCGGTGAAAGAGACCCTTACCATATTAAAGAAAAAAGGATATGTACTCATGATTCTGACCAAAGGAATAGATTATTACCAGAGATTCAAAATACGCCAGTCCGGCATAGAAAAATTTTTCGGCAAACATATTTATGTCTGCGATGAGAAAAAAGAGGAAGCGCTCAGAGATGTTGCGTTCAAAGGCGTTACGTATTTTATTGATGACCACGCCGATGAAATTGAAACTATTCTAAAAAAATTCCCCGATTTTAAAATAATATATGTAAAAGGGCCGAAAACAGCTCATGATCGGTTCATAGAGCATGAGCATATTCCAACAATCACAGATATCTCTGAACTACCCAAGATGATTTAATAAGTTTTGTGCGTTTGATGTCATTCCCGCGAAAGCGGGAATGACAGAGAGCGCTGGACTAACAGATGGGGATGGTTTGAATGAGCCAAAACACATACTTCAGTGCAAATCCCTATTTCGCGCAAAAAAAAAAGCCGGCAGATTATTATGCCGGCTGTCTCAATTGTACTCGGGTAGGTCCGTTTGACCCACCGGACATAGTGATTTTCTTTCCCGCCACCTTGGCGGAAAAATCAATAATGTCTCTGAACTGATTCATAGAGCATGAAGCGGCGTTTTCCTCATGCCTTATCAGCTCCGCGACCAAAGCCCCGAGAAACCAATCACCGGCGCCCGTTTCAAACACCCCTCCCTTGAAAGAATGAGGGGCAAAAGAAAAGATCTTGCCGCAAAAAGAACAATACCCGCCATCTTTGTCATGGGTAACCACGACAATTTTCGGCCCTCGACGGTGAATAGCGTCATACGACATGTTCGTGGCGGCGAATTCCTGCCGATTGAGAACTACCACATCAACTATCCGGAGGAGCCGGACAAAACCCGGCCGCCGGCATAGCGTGTCTTTGGCATTCAAAACGCGATATCCCTCTTGCGTTGCCGCAAGAAGTGAGGTCGCGAACGGTAATTCCCCGCCCCGCAAACTGGTGACCACAGCAAACGCTTGTTTGTTTGAGCCAAAACTCTCAAGCATGCGTAGCGCTGGCCGGATAGCATGACGAAGAACTCCGTTCCGTCTGCCCCAAACCTCGCCGTTCTTCTCGTTAACAACGGGAATAGCGGCGATATTTGTCCTTTGAAGAGCCGGAATTCCCCAGAAACTAAACCCGCTTGATCTGACCAGCTCATCAAAAAATTTACCCTCCCAAGAATTTTCATGCACGGGGCTTACTCCTACTAAACCCAGGAGCCGCGGGCTTACTCCCAGCGTCTGGAGAGCGATCGCCACGTTGCCGGATGATCCGCTCAGTCTACCGCTGAACCTGCGCAAAGTTTTCTTTGGTTCCTTTGCGTCACCGCCAACGTTAATTTCAAACTCGGGATTCACGGAAAATCCCACCACCACTTTATGCTTCGTTTTCATAATGTTCATTTCTTTGTCTATTCTATCGGTGACAATGATAGTTTGTCAATTTAAAATTGACAAAATTGCTGTGCTTAATGACTTATCATGAGTATTCCTTGATTTGTCAAATTTCTATTGACAAGTATAATTACACTATGAACGATATAACGCTAACGCTTAATAGGCTCGGCCTTACAGACAAGGAAGCGACACTCTACATGACTCTCTTGGAAACCGGACCGACAGCTATAAGAAAAATCGCCGAAAAAGCTGACATTAATCGTGGGACAACTTACGACTTGCTGAAAAAGTTGCAGCAGATGGGACTTGTGTCATATTACCATCATGGCAAACACCAGCATTTTCTGGCGGAAGACCCCAAAGTGCTGAATAAGCTCTGCTCCAGGAGAAAAATGGAGATTAATGAAGTTGAAAATACATTAAAAAGCGTCATACCGAAGCTTTTCTCTAACTCAACAATCGCCTCCAATCGGCCTGTCATTAAATTTTACGAAAACTTTTCGGGAGTTAGAACGATACTTGAAGATGTTTTGGATTCGGTTGAAAAAATCAAAGACAAGGAATACGCCGCCTATTCGTCTTCCACAATACGGCCATATTTATATCACAAGGAATCATATCCGGAATTTACGAAGGAAAGAATAAAGAGAAAAATCTTTGTCCGCACCATAGCATTGGGATCGGGTGGCCGTTTGCAGGGTATGGACGAGAGAAAATGGCTCATGAGAAAGAAAGGCGCGCCTACTTACACGCTCATATATAAAAGCAAGGTCGCGATGATATCAATAGGAGATAATGATATCCCTCACGGCCTGATAATAGAAGACGCGGGTATATACAAGACGGAACGTTTAATTTTTGACTCAATTTGGAAATCTCTCAGATAGACTAGAACTTACGCATACTGGCTTTTTCCAAACCATTCTCTATTGTCATTCCCGCGAAGGCGGGAATGACAATAGACGCGTAAGTCCTATAGACGTTAGACCTGATGCTCAATGTCCTGCTTCTTTTTCGGAATTATTCCATGAGCGATAATGATCTTCTCATATTCTTCCCTTTCTATAGTCTCCACCTCAATGAGCCGAGCGGCAATCGCGTCCAGAGCTTTTTTATTTTCTTTCAATATGTGCTCCGCCTTATCCATAGCTTCATTCATTACTCTTGATACCTCACTGTCAATATCCGCGCTTACCCGCTCGGAATACTCTCTCTCCTCCACTCCCCTTCCAAAGAGAACTCTACCTCCTTCTCCCTCCAGAGCCACGGGCCCTATTTTGTCAGACATACCGTATTTGGTTATCATGTTTCTGGCTAAAGCTGTGGAAACCTGGAGATCGTTTGAGGGACCGGTGCTTAAGTCTCCAAAGACCATTCTTTCCGTGACATACCCACCAAGCGACACCGCTATATCGTCCAAAAATTCCTTTTTGGACTGAAGTTTCCTGTCTTCCAGCGGAAGTTTGAGAGTATATCCTCCCGCTCTACCTCGAGCAATAATGGAAATCTTATGGACAGGATCGGCAAACGGCAATACTGATGCCATGAGCGCGTGACCCGCCTCATGATAGGCGGTAATTTCTTTTTCTTTTTTTGTCAGTAGATGACTTCGCCTTTCAGGACCGAGCATCACTTTTTCTATCGCGCGAATCAGATCATACTGCGACACTTTCTTTCTGTTTTCCCTTGCCGCCAATATGGCCGCCTCATTCATAAGCGAATAAAGATCCGCGCCCGAAAAACCCGGGGTTCTTTCGGCCACGACTTCCAGATTGACATCCTCGGCGAACGGTTTCATCCTCGCGTGAATCTTAAGAATCTCCTCGCGATCATTTCTGTCGGGAAGATCAATTGTCACCCTCCTGTCAAAACGTCCGGGGCGCACCAACGCTGGATCCAAGACATCCGGCCTGTTGGTGGCCGCCATCACTATTACTTTCTCGTGCGGCTCAAATCCATCCATCTCCACGAGTATTTGGTTCAATGTTTGTTCTCTCTCGTCGTTTCCTCCTCCCACACCCGTACCTCTCACTCTGCCCACTGCGTCAATTTCGTCAATAAATATTATAGCGGGAGCCGTCTTTTTTGCCATTTGAAACAGGTCTCTCGTGCGCGCCGCTCCAACACCGACGAACATTTCAACGAATTCGGACCCGGATATTGAAAAGAATGCAACATTTGACTCGCCCGCCACAGCCCGAGCCAACAGTGTTTTTCCCACACCGGAAGCTCCCATGAGAAGCACTCCTTTCGGTATTTTGGCGCCTATATCCAGGAATTTTTTTGGATTCTTCAAAAAATCCACAATCTCGGAAAGTTCCTCTTTGGCCTCTTTGGCCCCGGCAATATCTTTGAACGTCACCCTCTGTTTTTTATCATGGGGCGAAATCAATCTGGCCTTAGATTGGCCGAAGCTCATGGCTTGCATACCCGCGCCTTTTACTTGCCGTGATAAAAACCAAATTATGAAAACTATTATCAGTATCGGCAAAACGAACGGGGCAAGACTCAGTATCCAATAGCCAATCCCTGACGGAGACTTAACTTCTGTCTCTACCGTGCCCAAAACCGCGGATGTAACTCCGTAATTTACAAGCGTGTCCGTAAGAGGAGTATTAACCTCTTTTTTGCTTTCCTTTACCGTGCCATCTTTATACCCCACATCCAAAACATCACCTTCTATTGTTATTTTTTGAACTTTTTCTTCATTTATATCCCTCGCCAATTCTGAAATAGGTATGACGGTGCTTTCGGTGGTCAAATCGCGAAATAGCGAAGTGGCGAAAACAATCGCCAGAAGTATAAGTATGGCAGTGGTGATATTTCCAAAAAGACTGTTCTTTGGCGGCAAAGGCATGATTGGTCCCTGACCTTCCGGCCTTTTCTTCTTTGGCTCTTTCGGCTGATTTTTTTTCTCAAGCATATTTAACATACTGTGATATTATCCGTTATTTAATGTATTCAACATTAATTTCTAAAAAGTGCAAGGAAAGGGATCGTTAAATTTAATAGCGGCACCGCAGGACGTTCCCCTCTGCCCCTCTTTAGAGGGGAAGTCCTCGTTCTTACTGTGTGCCGCCGAAGCTCGCTTCGAGCGTAGGGGTACGAGGGATGGGGTGTCTTCTCTCTTCTTCCTTTTCTCCTTTTTGAATTTACAATTTTTTGTAATTTGTTATTTGGTGCTTCGTGCTTATATAAGGATGGGGTGTTCCCCATTCGTATCTATCCCCGACGCTTCGGTCGGAGCCCCGACCGAAGCGTCGGAGTCGTTAAGCGGTATCTACTATGAACCGCAGCCACTTACACCTCTTGCTCTCGTAGTACAGTATATCACGTCACGCTGAACCGTAAAAAATCAGCGGCTGAATCCATTACTTTTTCTCGCTATTCTGCTATGATTTCTGCATGCAAGTCATTTTAGACAACAAAAAAGCCCGCTTTAATTACGAGACAATACACGAATTTGACGCCGGAATAGAGCTCCGTGGCTTGGAGGTCAAATCGCTTAGAGAGGGACAAGGATCACTGATCGGATCGCACGTGACAGTGCGAGGCGGCGAGACGTTCCTTCTAAACGCGTTAATCTCTCCCTATCAGGAAAAAAACACTCCGAAAGATTATGAGCCAAGGAGGAATAGACGCCTTCTCGTCACGAAAAAGGAAATGGCGATACTAGCGGGATATGAGAAAAAGAAGGGTTTGACAATAATTCCTCTTTTGATGTATAATAAAGAGCGTAAGATTAAGGTACGTTTGGCCGTCGTAAGAGGTAAGAAACTTTACGACAAACGGGAAGATTTGAAAAAGAGAGACACGGAACGTGAAATGAGAAGGACCTTGAAAAAAAATGGGGATGCTCCGGCATAGACAGTTGAGCTCCTCGCGCATACGCAAAGTAGAGCACTGTTAACTCTTTAATCTGACAGAAACACTAAGTGTAAATAACTTAGTCGCAAAAGCAAAATCCGTCGCTTCTCCATATTTTGGAGCAAACGACTTTGCTTTCGCTTACGCTTCGGCCTAAGCGGCGCCTTACCCGCGAACGTCCGAGACGCGGGCAGTAGGTGTTATAATTTCGGAATAGAAATCACAGGGCCTTGATGTGATTTTGAAATTAACTGAGGACCGATCACAGGGTATTTGGTTTGTTTATAGCCATGTGATTTAAATTCGCTCACGCGAAAGAAAGCAAACTAAACTTTGTAGAAGTGCGCGCGAGATTCAATTGCACGGCGGTTCGATTCCGCCCATCTCCACTGCTTCGCTCGCTAGTCGCGAGCTACGCAGTGCAAGCACTGCACTGCTGTTTTATAGAAATCATTTTGCTTCATGAAATAACGCGAAGCAGTGTCCTGCGTAGCTCCGATTAGGAGCGGAGCAGGGCATTTTCTATACAATGATCGCAATGTCTTACTTTGTCTATATACTAAAAAGTCAGAAAGATAATTCCTTGTACGTTGGTTCATCTCAATATTTGAAATCTCGTTTGAAAAGTCATTTGTCAGGATCGGTAAAGACAACTTCTAATCGATTGCCTACAAAGTTAGTCTGGTATTGTTGCTTTTCCGAGAAGAAAAAGGCGTTACAATTTGAAAAATATTTGAAACATGGGTCTGGTTTTGCATTTACCAGAAGACATTTGGTGTAGTGTGTTTAGCGTGCAAATTCACCTTCGTGAGTTCAACAAGTAAGTGCAACACTCCATGCTTCTTTTGCTTGCTTGACAAGTATGAAGTATAATGCTATACTAGTAACAGTTACAGGCTCATTGAGAAAGTGGTTGAGAGTGACTCCAAGGGCACAGAAATTGCGCTTTTAGAGTCACTTTTAACCTCAACAAACTGAAAGGAAAAGAACATGAACGCTACCGCAACGAAACTGACTGATGAACAGGCCAAGACTTTGGGTGACCAACTGGCCGAGAAGTACGGTTACTTGTCCGGTTTGAAAGCCGAACACAAGAACCGTATCCACATGGATGGATTCCGGGTCGCCAGTGGACCTGAAATTTCAATCATCCCGGATAAGGACGGCACCCTCTACCTGGCCTTCGGGTTTGACCCACTGAGTCCGTTCGGCCAATTCCTCGGTCGCTGGTGTGTCCCATTTACGCTTTCGCCGGAGTTTCACTTCGACAAGGCACATCTGTGGGTCCAACCGGCTGGCGAGGGATTAATTCGTATCGAACTCCGGTTCCCCGTTCAGCGACGGTTCGCTGACCAGAACGACCATGTGGTCGAACTGGCATACGGGGTGACTGTGAAAGCCGCCGATACGGAGTACGTCCAGGCCACGGTCAAAAAATAATGGTAACTCCATTCGGTTGAAAGAAACCGGAGCGAAAGCTCGAAACTTTCACAAACTTTCCCCGCGATCTGAAATATGGTCGCGGGTTTTTGCTTCTTCAACTGCTGGATTCCACTCCATCACATAATGTTGTAAGCGGTTCCAAGTATTTTGGTCGATGTCCACAAAAATAATGAACGAGCGAAGCGAGTGACTATATTTTTGTAGGACCCTGAGCAGTAGCGAAGGGCCCACATCTATAGATATTCTGATTTTTAAACACGCCACCCGTCTGGCGTGTTTTATGTATTGGAGCGCGATAGTTCCTCCCATTATAGCCAATTGTCGTGTATCATTATTCGCATTGATGAGAACGCAAAATAACGACAGGAAAAGAAGCGGGGTTGAGATTGTTTTTTGGGCGAGCATGCTCTTTTTTTTATGCATGGTTTCAATCAGTTTTTACATGAGTAAAACTATTTCAAAAGCCGCCGGCGAAGAGGTAAAATCGCCAATGGTTGAGTTAGATGCAACGCAAGTGAAATCATCATCTTCTGTCCTTGGAGACAAGGCAACGCCAGAGAAAGAAATTTTTACGCCGCAGAAAACCATAGCCATTGATACGATTGAAAACCACATTCCCACACTGGGTAAATTTGTCGCGGCCGACCTGGATAGCATGAAGCTTATCCTTTTTGAAGACGGCGGCATAAAAGAGACTTTTCCGATATTATCCAAGGGCAAGCCGGGATCTTTTTGGGAAACACCGAGCGGTGATTATAAAATACTGAGTAAAATCCGCACTCATTTCTCTTCGGTCGGCAAAGTGTACATGCCCTACAGCATGCAATTTTACGGTAACTTTTTTATCCACGGATGGCCATACTATCCCGACGGAACCCCCGTAGCCCCCGGTTATTCAGGCGGATGCATACGGCTGGATGTTGAAGACGCGAGAAAAGTGTTTGAGTTCGTGGAAAATGGCACCCCTATTTTCGTTCACGAAAGCTCCGAAGACGACAGCAATCCCAAACGCGAGGATATAAGAATTAAAGACATACCGCTTCCCCATCTGACATCCGACGCCTTCATAATCGCGGACATTAACACCGGAGAAGTTTTTTTGGAAAAAAACATGAAAAATGTTTACCCCATAGCGTCAATCACAAAACTCATGACGGCCATAGTGGCAAACGAAGCGATCATGTTTGATAGAGTGATAACCATCAACGATTATATATTGGAGACGCATGGGGACAGCGGTCATTTGCAGAAGGGAGAAGAAATAACAGCAAATGATCTGCTATACCCTCTGCTTATGGAATCTTCCAACGACGCGGCCAAGGCGTACTCCTACTACTATGGGGAAACCGGATTCATCTCGCTGATGAACAAAAAAGCAGAGGCGCTCGGAATGACCGATACGACTTTTACCGACTCGTCCGGCATTTCAAGCGGAAATACATCAACTGGTTATGACCTGTACCTTATGGCAAAATACCTTAATAATAAAAAATCATTCATTCTCGCCATTACACGCCTGCCTGAAAAAGAGTTGCTGACCCCCCAGCACGAGCACCGGTTCACTAATTTCAACATATTCAGCGACGACTCTGACTTTGTCGGCGGTAAAACCGGCTATACCCAAGCCGCCAACGAGACAATGCTTTCGGTATTCAAACTTCAAGTTGGAAACGATAAATATAATGTGGCTTTTATCGTATTGGGATCCAAAGACAGAGAAAAAGATGTGCAATCACTTCTTCAATGGTTCAAGGAGGCGGCCGTAAACTCCGCCTCCAAGTCCTCACTCAGCTTGTGAACAACTGCACAAAAATTAGTTGAAATATCTTGTCAGCTATGTTATAGTAGATAGCACTTAACGACTCCGACGCTTCGGTCGGAGCCCCGACCGAAGCGTCGGGGATAGATACGAATGGGGAATACCCCATCCTTATATAAGCACGAAGCACGAAATCCGAAAAAATTGTAAATTCAAAAAGGAGAAAAGGAAGAAGAGAGAAGACACCCCATCCCTCGTAAGAACGAGGACTTCCCCTCTAAAGAGGGGCAGAGGGGAACGCCCTGCGGTGCCACTTTTAAAACATACAAAGGGAATCAAGTAAGGAACAATCCAAATATCCGTATAAAATTATAAAATAAATCAGCAGAAACAATTGACGAATCAAATCAGAATAAATCACCAAATCCGATCTCCGGAGCTTCGAGTCATAGGTAGCGAAGGAGAAAATCTCGGCATCCTGACTTTAAGCGAAGCGTTAAAGGCGGCCAATGAAAATGGCCAGGATCTTATAGAAATTTCTCCCAACGCCAAGCCGCCGGTTGCAAAAATAATGGATTATGGTAAATTTCAGTACGCGGAAAAGAAAAGGATGAAAGCGGCAAAAGCCAAGTCGCATAGCGTGGAAACCAAGACAATACAGGTCAAGATAGGTACGGGAGAGCACGACCTGGAACTTAAAGCCAAAAAAGCGTCAGAATGGCTCAAAGAAGGGCATCGCATCAAAATTGAACTATTTTTGATAGGAAGGACTAAGTATATGGATTTTCAATTTCTTAAACAGAGACTTGAAAGAATTTTAAAACTTATAACCGAAGAATACAAAATAGCGGATTCTCCCAAAAAAAGCCCAAAGGGAATCACAACCATAATAGAAAAAGTCTAAGAGCCTGTTCAGAATCTAATTATCAATTAAATAGGAATGAAGCGTTTGATGTCATTCCCGCGAATGCGGGAATCCAGAGTGTGCAGATAAGACCCTGGATTCCCGCATTCGCGGGAATGACAGACTGAGGAATGATTCGAATAAACTAACACGTCTAAGTCCTATGGAGAATAAAAACGTATTTCGCTATTCCAGCGCCATCTTCGCATAATTCCAACCGCATGAAAACAAACAAATCGTATATCAAACGGCTCAAAGTTACAAAAAACGGTAAGATCGTGGCAAGAAAACCTGGCCAAAATCACTTTAACGCCAAAGAGTCAAGACGGTCTCAGTTGAACAAGAAGCGTTCATCCTCATTTGTGATGACAAATAAAGCGAAATCCAGGTTTCTGATTAATTCATAACCTATGGCGAAACTTATCTAACCCGCGCAATAGTAATAATACCCATCTGATTTTAATTTTTAATAATCATGAATTACGAAACTCGTCGAAGGCAGGGCTTTTGCGGAACATTGCGCAAGCCGACGGGCGAGCATAGGGATTTTTTAGCAAAAAAATACCCGTGTTCCGCAAAAGCCCTGCCGAGAAAAGAGTTTCGTAATTCAAAGTAATAAATATGACAAGAGTAAAGAAAGGAGTTAACGCTCTCAAAACCAGAAGAAATACACTGAGGAAGGTAAAAGGTTACCGCTTCGGCAGAAGTAAAAAGGAGAAACAAGCCCAAGAAGCCATTTTTCACGCCGGCACTTACGCCTTTGCTCATAGACGAGACAAAAAAGGTGACTTCAGAAGATTGTGGAATGTTAAGATTAGCGCCGCTTTGGCCAAAGAAGGCATGTCTTACAGTAAGTTTATGGGCGCGCTCAAAAAGAAGAACGTTCTTATTGACCGCAAAATATTGGCATCCCTCGCCGAAGATCAACCGGAATATTTCTCCAGAATATATAAAAAAGTGAATCAGTAAACTTTGAGAGTCAGTAATTTAAAATATACGGTTTACCACGCTCCGGAAAAATGGCATTGACTCCTATGTAATCTCTGATGCGCTGAGCGAGGAAAAGCGAAGACTTCGGTTCTCCCATAACGACAAAAACTTTTTCCAGCGATTCCGCAGCTTCGCCGACAAATTCCAAAAGATGGTCAGAATCCATATGAGCGGAATAGCCATTGATTGATACAATCTTGGCCCTAACATCAATCTCTTTTCCATTGATCAGAACCTTCTTTTCCCCCTCCAATATTTTTCTACCGAAACTGCCGGCCACTTGATATCCCACCAATAAAATAGTGCTCTTGGGATCACTTAAGTGTCTTTGTTCATGATAAATCACTCTTCCGCCGGCTGACATCCCTGAGCCGGCGATAACGATTTTCGGATTGGGCACGTCGTCTATCGCCACTGAATCGTCCCTCCTCATGGTAAATTTAAGCTTGGGAAAGTCAAAAATATCATCTCCCGCTTTTATCTCATTGTTAACCTTACCATTGAAATTGGCTATGGATTTTTTATAAATTTCCGTCACCTTAATAGCCAAGGGCGAATCCAAAAAAACAGGAATAGATTTGATTTGCCCTCCCTCCACCATATTATTGATCTCATACAAGATATCTTGCGTTCTCTCAAGAGAAAAAGCCGGGATAATCAAAGCTCCTCCCCTTTCCACAGTGTCATTGATGATATCTATTAGCCGTGTTTTTCTCTCTTCCGGCGGCTCGTGGTTTCTATCTCCATAAACGCTGTCCATGACCATATAATTCGCTCCTGTCACCTTTTCGGTCTCGCGAAGCAGTAATGAAGGAGAGTTGCCCAAATCCCCGCAGAATACTATTTTTTTCCAGCCGTTTTCACGAACATGGCGAAAGGTTATCTCCACCATCGATGAGCCGAGAATGTGTCCCGCGTCCAATAATTTAAATTTAATATTATCCGATATAGATTCGTCGGTATGATATGGTATGTCGCGCCAAAGACCAAACGCGTCGTTTATATCACTTTCGTCATAAAAAGTTTTCTTGCCTTTTTTTAGAGCTTCCGCGCGCAATATGCGAAACGCGTCCGCGAGCATCACTTTCGCCAACTCTCTGGTTTCAAGCGTGGAATAAATAACCCCCCTGAAACCTTCTTTTACAAGCTTGGGAACGCGTCCTATATGATCTATATGGGCGTGAGTTACGAACAGAACATCCACCAGTGATGGGTCGTAAGAAAAGGGTTTTTCATTTTCCTGCTCGGCATAATCCCCTCCCTGAATAAGTCCGCAATCCACTAAAATGTTTTTCTTATCACATTGAAATAAGAAATTGGCTCCGGTAACGCTTCCCACCCCTCCCCAAAAAGTTAATGACGGCATCATAATATCTTGTTTAATTCATAATTGTGGATTACGAAACTCTTTGCTCGGCAGGGCTTTTGCGGAACACGGGTATTTTTTTGCTAAAAAATCCCTATGCTCGCCCGTCGGCTTGCGCAATGTTCCGCAAAAGCCCTGCCTTCGACGAGTTTAGTAATCCAATGTCATAAGTAACGGTGTCATCGCCCGTGTATATATCTTTCCCTTTGCAATGTGAAAATTACATAACCGACCAGTGCGCCGGAAACATCCATAATGAGATCGATGAGAGTATCCATGGCATAGCCCTCCCGGCTGAAGTTGGCAGAAAGCATGAATTCATACAGCTCCCATATCATACCCACGCCAAACGCGAACATAACGGCAATGGCAGATATTCCCAAAGCTCCCGCTTTTTCCAACTCTTTTATTTTTATGTACCGACTGTAAAAAACAAACCAGAGAGAGAAAATCCCTATCCAAACGCCGCCAAAAAAATGCAGTAATATATCGTACCACCAAATTGACCAGTAGAAATGAAAGCCGATAGCCGCTATATGTAAAACCGCTATGGCAAATATCACCGCCACCAATTGCTTTAAAAAACGTTCTCTCATTAACAAATGATAACAGAACCTGACAGCATAATCCACAGGAAAGAAAAAAAATTTTCAACAAAAAACCCTTCCTAAGAAGAGTTTTTTGATAGGTTATTCGGTAGTATTGCCCTAGTCAAAAACTAGGTGGATGCCCACAGACACATCGATCGGATGGTCGCAAGGACCCTCCTCACAACGTAACAATTCGGGCTTCCTGAATATGCTTTAATCTAGATAATACTCCAAATAACCTGTAATAATTATATCCTATGATATTTCTAACGCAAATACAGCTATAGGACTTACGCAGTCGGATGCAGTTCGAGGCGCAAGCGAGGATTGCGACCAAAATGTATCCTTATACATTGCGGGAGCAAACGGAGCTTGCAGAGAAGAAATGCGCCGACTGCGTAATTCCTAAACTATTCCAACAATCCGTCTAGATTTACATCGTAAAGGATTTTGTCTTGCACCAGATTGTAATCTAGCAATTCTTCTTCAACAAACCAATGCTTGATCTCATCGTCTGCTTCTTTTGCAGATCCTGAGGCATGGATCAGATTGCGTATTGCCCTGCCGTCCTTATCGGACATTTGATAAGAATCTAAAACATAGTCCCCCCGAATCGTGCCGACATCCGATGAAAGCGGCTCCGTACCTCCCGTAATTTTCCTCACAATTTTAACCGCGTGAGCGCCTTGCCACACCATCGCTATGACCGGTCCGGAGCTAAGATATTTTTTCAGAACACTTATAACTTGATCCCCTATAACCATTGGATCTTGTGAGGGCGGCTCAAGACCTTTGTCTATATACCCTTTGATTGATTTCTCACCCACATTTTTCTTCCACTCAGGGTCAAGATTGTAATGCTTGTCCACATGATCCTCGGAGGGTACGAGCATCTTAATGGCGATAAGTTTCAGTCCAATCCGTTCATAGCGCTGTATAATCTCACCCACAAGCGTCCTTTGAATACCGTCCGGCTTGATAACCACTAGCGTCCTCTCTTTTTTAAGATGTGTCATTTATTATGAATAGTTATATCAATATTTATAATATCTTTAACACTTACACTCTTAAAGCGTTAAATTCTCCCACAACCTCTTCAGTCCTTTTATCTATGATAGACCTGAATTTGTCAAAATGCGGAGCGAGAAAGGCGCTGAGCTTATCTGCGTATTCCCCTTCGCTCATTTTCTCCAGCTCTGATTTTTCGTCATGCGAAAGTTCGTCCAAAATGGCTATGAAAATTTTTTCCTTGGCTATATTCTCCAACATCGTAATTATCTCTTCTTTTTCCGTATCGCTAAAACCGTTGAGATTAAGCCGCGGAGCGATTTTTTGTTTTAAAGGATGGTCCATATATTTAATTTTGCTTAAGCGACTCTTCCAGCGCCTCATCCAGTTCCGGCATAAGTTTTATATATCTAGCGTATCCTTTTTCATTAATTTCTCTCTTGTTTTCGTCAGCCATTTTGCCGATCCACCGTCTAGTTTCCTCCATTCGCGGCTGTTCCTCATCTCCAGACCATTCAATTTTTAATTTTTCAGGCATGTTTATATATTAACGGCCCAAAGCAATGCTTTGAGAAGATATTGATAATTACGTTTGGTCATTAATTATATACCGCGACACTGCTCCAGAGCAAGCAAAAAAAAGGATCACGACTTATTATACTTGCTCATGATTTCCGCTTCCACTCTTTCCCGATCCCTCCCGTATCGCAGGTAGGACAATTCTTTCATTTTTTCCACGCTATTTCTTTCTCCATAAGCCGGCGCGATGGTTTCCACGTTAAACGGCTTGACTGTTTTGCCCCCTGAAAGCATTTTCAGGTAAAAAGACCTATTATCTATGTTCATAAGATCCTTGGCCGCGAAAACCGGAGCAAATTGTTTTTCCAAGTATTCGGCGTCTTCTGCTCCGACTCTGAATGAAGCTATGGAACCGACGTTTCCGAAAACCGAATCCTTTATATTATCTTCTAGCTGAGCGATAAACTGATGAGCAATAACCAGCGCCAGTTTGTATTTCCTCGCCTCGGATAATATTGTAGATATGGAGCTTGTTGTTACATTTTGAAACTCGTCAATATACAAATAAAAAGGAGGCAAATTTTTGCCGAAAGAATCAACGCGCGACAAAGCGGACATCAGGATTTTTCCCACAAGTATGAGACCTAGAAGATTTGAGTTGATTTCACCAAGCCGGCCTTTTGCGAGATTTACCAGCAATATTTTTTTATTGTCCATTATTTCCCTGAAATTGAAGCTGGATTTCTCGCTTGCGATGATAGGACGCATAATATCGTTGGATAAAAACACGTCAAATTTTGAGGTGATGTAAGGCACAATATTCGCCAAGGCGGATTCACCCCCAGCTTTTTCCGCCACCTCTTTCCAAAATTGCGAAACAATCGGGTTTGACGACCTCTCCAGCTTCATCTCTCTGAATTTTTTGTCAGCCAGCACTTTTGACACATCAAGAAGCGTGTTTCCGGTTGTCGGATCCTCCATTACCAAAAGCACCGCGTTTCTGAAATATTGTTCAAACATCGGCCCGCCGGCTGTTTTCATATCAAACAATTTATTGAATATAGAAAGCATTTCATTCACGACGAAGGTTTTCTGTTCCGGAAAACGCGTATCATACTCAAGCATATTTAAAGCGGTCGGCCGAGCCGTGTAACTCGGGTCAAAATATACCACGTCGTCATATCTCTCCGGAGGCACGGAAGCAAGCACATCGTCTATGTCTGACCCGTGAGGATCTATCATGCACACGCCTTCTCCGTTGGCTATGTCCTGAGCGATCATATTTTTCAACAATGTTGTCTTGCCGGTTCCGGTTTGTCCGATGGTATAGAAATGCCGCAGACGGTCTTCCTCGGCCATGTAAATTTTCCTTTCGGAGTTACGGTTTCTGTTGACTCCCATGAGTATGCCCTCTTCTTTAAGATCCATTGGTGCCGGCGCGGTAGACGCCTTTGAAATCTTGAGCTGAGGAGCAGACTTGATTACAGTGGAGGGGAGATGCATGATCGTCGTAATTTCTTTCAAGCTCAAAGGTATTTTCTCGTCCGAAGAGTACAAGCGGAAAGAAAACTCCTTTGCCAGTCTCCTCAGTTTTGATTTTTTTAAAGTTTTAAAGATTAGCTTATTGCCGTGGCTATTTTCAAACTGATTGAAAGCGGCGTGGACATCCTCCAGAATAGCCAGCGCCGATGCTTCGTTGGCTGAAGAAGCCATTATTCGTATGTTGGCGACGGCAACAGGGCTCGAAATTTTCTGAGTTATATCCTCAACCGCTATCTCATCCACGTGCTTATCCTTGATATCCGTTTCTTTTTCCTTATCCTTCTTCATATCGCCCGCCACCTCCTTAGCGAACTTAAACAGGTGACCGGCCAGACTCTCCGGAATATCTATCGCATCTTTGACTTTTACGCCTTTCTGTATTTGTTCCAGAGCGTACTTGTATTTTTCCATGTACATATCTCCGACCGGTTTGAAGACAATTTGCACCGCGGCTCCTTCCCCGTCTTTGTCTATTTTGGAAAAGCTGTTCAAAAGAACATTGAGAGGATCGTAATCAAATTGTTCGTACGTTTTCAAACTAAAAATCGGGTTGTTGCCCGACACGGCGTATGAACCGACGGCAACTCCCTCCGCGTCAAAAATATTATAGTCATCTTTCTTTTCCGTCACTCTTGCGTCTGGAAAAATTGACATTATCTGCTTTTCAAAAAGATCTCTCCTTGAATCCGGAACAGCTGAATAAAATATGAATTCATCGCTATGATTTTCCACAGCGAGCTCCAGCGTGAAATAGCTCGGTCCTTTATCGCTTTTTTCTCCCACAGCCATCATGCCGGCATAAAACTGCTCCATTGACGAAACCAGTTCTTTCAAAGTCTTCGGGTGTTCTTCGCTGGTTTTTTCAGGCAACGCTATCTCGTACAGGGTCATCTGGAGAGCGCGGCTGAAAAGATCTTTTTTTGACACGCCTTTGACTTCAAAATCCTGCTTGACATATTGGACCAGAAACCTGTCAAAATCATCCATGAGATGAGGATTGTCCAGCTCTTCCAAGGCGGAAAGGGCGTTTTTTATTCCGTGAGCTTCTAAGATTGACGCGAATTCGCTAATTTTATCATCGTGGGGTTCGGGGGAAAGATCCAGCTTTTTTCTGAGCTCGTTTTTATCCTCGCTTCCCATCGCGTAGGACTCATGAAGAATGTCCTTGGCATCGGTTTTTTTGTACCTGTCCAGACTTTCGGCTATTATCTTGTCGCGGCTCGGTGTCTCGCTTTGCCGATTTAACTCCGATTCTTTCCTGGAAACTTCCGCGCGCAAAAAATCCAACTCTTCTTCAGGAGAGCTAAATTTATTGTCTATCTTTGAAAATCCGGTCTCGTTCATAATTTATCTTCAAAACTCACTGGAGTCAGTTTACACTCTAACCGCAATATATTATCAATAAAAAACAATTTAACCGCTCACAAGGCCGAGTAACCCGCTAATTGTAACATTTTTCTCCTTCTGTCATTCCCGCGAAGACGGGAATCCAGGTTCAAATGCGGTCTAGATTCCCGCCTTCGCGGGAATGACACCCTTCAAGGTGTGAGCGGTTACGATTGTGAACAGCCCTAAGCATTTTCTGGAAGCTCGGAAAGATTTTTTCTTATGGTTTTAAGTTGCTTATTATAACGCGCGGCTATGCGATTCATAACCTTGAGGTGAAGCAGAGCATAATCAAGATATAACGAAGCGCGGTCTTCCTTCGTGAGCTCCTGACTGAAAAAATCGGCAAGGAGCGACCGCGCTTCATCATATCTCTCTTCTTTTAAAAGCTTTTCTATTTTTTTTGCGTTGATGTCTTTCATATGTGTTAGTTAGAGCTCCTACTTTAATTCATTAAAAATGGCTGTTACCATCATCATCTTCGCTTTAGCTTCCGCTCCACCTCCCAGCTCTCTTGAGACTTCAAGCAAAATGCGGCGCACGTTTTCCTGGGCTTCTACTCCCTTTTTTGATCCCATGCCGCTTCTTTCAAGATGCTTCCTCAAAGATTTCTTCAAATTTTCAACATTGCCTATTTTCGCTCCAAACCTAAACCCATCAAGTGTTTTCTTGATATCTCTGGCAACCTTGGCCTCAATTTTTTCATCAAGCGCTGATCTCACTTCATCCTTGTCTATTTTGCGGAGCATCTCTATGTCATCGTCCTCTTCCGCATCGGACACACGTTCAAAATAAGCATATGTTTTTTCCGGATCACCAGAGGCCATCATTCTCTCCAGCTGTTCTTTTGCTTTTTCTTGCGCAAGTTCGTTTAGTTTGCCAAGAGGCTCAATAATCTCCAACAAAGACTTCCTTGAATCCTTGATTTGTTCCAGCCCGGCCAAAGTGCCTTCCATTTCGGATATTTTTTCTTCAAGCTCCTTGAGCCGCCTCCTATTCCTCTTCCCCGGCGTATCCTTTTTCCAAAAGAGAAAAAGTTCTTTCATATGATACATGCCTGAGTTCGCCGCGTCCCCGCTTTCTAATTGTTGCAAATCATACTGTTCGGCTTTCAGCGCCGCGATTTCATATTTCAGCCGTTCAGTGACAGCATTTCGTCCCATTTTTCTTATTTCCTGCTCAAGCTCGTTATTTTCTTTTTGCAACGATTCAAAAATTACAACTTCTTGGCCCAGTTCTTTTATTCTGCCCGGATTATCTCTGGCTTCAGCCATTATGTATTCATCAATGACAGCAAGCTCCTCTGGGCTGAACTTGACTCCAGCTGATCTTTCGTAATACTGCTGTACCGTCCTTTTCAGACCGTTAACAACTGTTCCTCCGTAGACATACGCGTCAAAAATTTCCCTCACACCTTCTACGTCGTCAGCATCTATGAGGTGCTCTCCGTTGGAATACTGGGCAAGAAACAGAGGAAAATCACCATGGTCCATCATTTCGGCTACAGTGAGGTCGCCTTCCGGCACGTCTTTAATTTCTTTAAATCTCCAGTTAATGGCGGGCGTTTCTCCGATGTTTGTGCCCTCGGCTTTTTCAGTTTCCGGCTCTTTCGGCACTTCCGGCGCTTTTGGCGCATCCGCATTTGTTTCTATTGGTGAAGGCGCTTGTCCTATTGACGCCTGGCTCCCTTCGGGAACACCCGGCTCTACTTTCGATCCAATATCCCCCTCTCCCCGCGGCTCATTTTCCGGTTTGGCTGCTTCTCCCACACTAACACCGTCGGTATCGGATTGAATACCTAAACGGGGCGCTTCTTGTTTTCTTTCTGTTGAATCACTTTCACGCGCCACATTTTCACCACCAATATCGGACTCAACAGACAAACCGCGCACAGTTTCCACGTCTGAAACATCTGTTCCCTCGGCTTTTTTAGCTCTGGGTTTTTCTTCCTTTTTTGTTTGTTCATTTTTTTGCTTTGCCTCTGTAGATGACTCCTCTCGGCCAACTTTCTCACCTGTTGCGCGTTTCAAATATCCAGCTTTAATATATGCTTCTTCCAGCATATCTAAATATTCTGGATTTTTATCAACGTTATTAGTCGCGTCTGATAAAGTCATGTTTATGTACTTATCCACTTTTACCTGCCTTGACTTTGAGGGAGTGTCGGCAAATCCTTTAAGATTTTTTATGTGTAAACCAACAGTTCTCCTATTTTCCGCTTTTTTTTCATCCCGTGCGCGTGTTTCTGTTTTTTTATCGTTTTCTTCACCGGAAACAATATCGCCGACTGATAACACACTCGGATGCTCATGCGCCACGGCTCTTATCACGTCCATTGCTTGCTCGTCAGATATTGTGTTCGGATTTTGCTCTTCCTTTTTAGCAGCTTCTTTTTTAGAACCACGCCCAATGCCCGGCTCCAGAATTCTTCCAATAATGTCCGCTTTGTCTCCCAGTGGGTCGTCCTTTTCCTTTGAAGTAAGTGAGGTTCTAATAAAACCTTTGAATGCGTCTAACGTATTTTGGCACGAAGCCGAGAACTCATCGTCATTTTGAGCTCTTGCAATCTCAATTTTTGTCTCAAGTCCTTCCGTTATCTTTTCTATATCTACGCTACTGCCCAAAAGATCATTAAGCGTCTTGCTTGCCATTAAGCGTTTTAGAGCGCGCTTTATCCGCATATCAGCTTGACGCATTCCATTTTTTTCCTGATCGCCGCCTGTCTCTTCTTTTTTAGAAGAATGTGACGCTTCGGGCATCTCCAGCTCGTCCAAATTTTTTATAATTTTTTCCGTCATTATATTTAATCACTATATAAATTACGTACATACTCTTAAAGAGTGTATCATTATTATATCATCATTAATGTTGAGTCAAAATCTCCGGCCCCTCTTTACTTATGAGAACAGTGTGCTCAAAGTGCGCGCTTATTTTCCCGTCTGCAGTCCTGTACGTGTAGCCGTCCGGATCCAGCTTGATCCGGGCCGTTCCAAGATTCAACATCGGCTCTATGGCGATAACAGCGCCAGGTAAAAGCTCCGGCCCTTCACCTTTTTTTCCGTAATTTGGAACGTAAGGATCTTCATGCACTTTATATCCGACGCCGTGGCCGGCAAGCTCTTTAACTATTCCATATCCATACGGCTTTATGTATGACATTATTTCAAAACCAATGTCGCCAACCGTATTGCCGGCTTTCGCCGCGCTGATTCCTCTCGTGAGAGCATACTTCGCCGCTTGGATCAAGAGTAATGCCTCCCGGCTTATCTTTCCGACGGGCACCGTTACAGCCATGTCTGTAACCATCCCTTTGTGTATAAGCCCGCAATCCAAACCGACAATGTCTCCCTCCTTCAAAACCTTATCTTTTTCATTTGGAATTCCATGAACGATTTCGTCGTTGACCGACACGCAAAGACTCGCGGGGTAAGGCCTGCTTGCTCCATACGGCTTATAGTTTAAAAAAGCCGGCTTATCGCCGCCTTCTTCAATCAATTTTAGAGCCATGTCATTGAGATAACTAGAACGAACACCCGGGGAAACTAGACGCGCTATCTTATCCATAATAACAGAATGCCTTCTTCCGCCTTCTCTCATTATCTTTATGTCTTTTTCTGACTTAATTTTCATTGCATTGAGCACTACCCGTTTCAAATCCTATTTTGAAAATTTGGAAATAATTTCTCCGTGCACTTCTTCAATAGTTTGTTCACCGTTTACCACAATAAAATCATATTTAGGATCACTTTTGTAAAAACTCAAAGATTTGGACACGTCTTTCTCAAACCAATCCAGGCGCGTTCTGATATCTTCTTCGCTATCATCACTGCGCTTCCTTGCCATGAGACGATCAAACGCCCACTCCTTGGATACATCAATCAGAATTACAGTCGGCTTTGGCCTCTTGTAGAAATCAAACGCGGAATCCATAATTTCCGCTTCGCGAAAACGTCTTGCCACGCCATCCATTATTATGTGCTCTTTGCCTGAAATATTCCTAATAAAAAACTCAGACCAGATCCACACGGGCAAAAACTCCGGCATAAGTCCGCCCTCCTCATAAATGCGCTTGGCGTTTTCCGCGGAATAGCCCGGAGTGGTGATGAACTTTCTGAATTCTTTGCCTGTTTCAAGGTAATGAGTCAAGTGCTCTTGGTCTTTCATTCTCAAGTACTCTACCAGAAGCGACGCCTGCGTACCCTTACCACAACCGGACCGACCCATGAATATAACAGTTTTAAGCTCCATATAATAACTAGTATTCTCTCATTGACACCTGTCCTTCTATCTTTTTGGCGAAATCCAGAACAACCGACACGGCAATGAGAAGCGCGGTTCCTCCTATTGCCAAAGAAGGATCTCCAGTCACGCCCTGCATGATGAGAGGCAAGACGGCGATAAAAGCCAAAAATATGGCTCCCACCAGCGTTATGCGCGTAACGACGCGGGCCAGATGACTAGATGTGGATTGTCCTGGACGTACACCCGGTATAAACGCTCCGTTTTTCTGCAGATTGGTAGATATTGTATGGGGATCAAACGTGACAGCTGTATAAAAATAGGTAAAAACAAACACCAGTATAAAATATCCGATACCGTAAATCCATGAATTGGAAAGTACCGCCAGACCGCGCTCGGCAAAACTGACTATTTGAGGATTGGTGGTATTTACCAAAAAGTTCAAAATCATTTGAGGAAACAATAGTATGGAAAGAGCGAAAATTATGGGAATAACTCCGGCCTGATTCACCCTCAAAGGCAGATACGTGGACACTCCTCCGTACATTTTGGACCCCCTTACTCTTTTCGCATAGGTTACCGGTATCGGCCGTTCACCTTCGGTTATTACAACCACCGCCCAGACGATAACGACTGCAACCACCAATGACATGACATACAGCGGTATTCTTGAGGGGTCAAAGGTAAATATCAATCTATTCAGAGTCTGAGGCAAGCCGGCAACGATTCCTCCGAAAATTATCAAGGAAACTCCATTGCCTATGCCGTACTCAGTGATCAATTCACCGAGCCACATCAGCAAAACAGAACCGCCGGTTATCACAAAAATATTAGTCACTAGATCAAAGGGGGCTAGCGCGTCTATGATACCCTGTCTCTCCAAAAGAATAAGAAAACCATATGCTTGAATAGCCGCCAAAATGACGCTTATCCTTCTAGAATATTGCGTGAATCTCATCCTTCCGGCCTCACCTTCTTCATGATAAAGAGCTTTAAGCTTTGACGACATCATGGTCAAAAGCTGCATGATTATAGAAGCGGTAATGTAAGGTCCGACTCCAAGCATAACTATTGAAAGTGTGGCCAAGCCGGACCCGGAAAAAATATTCAAAAGCCCGAAAAACTGATTATTGGCAAAAAAACTTTCAAGGCGTACGGGATCCACTCCGGGGATCGGAATCGCGGCCATCACTCTGAACAAAACAAGCCCAAGGAAGACAAACAACAGCTTTCTGCGCAAAACATGGTCTTTTAAAATAAAGGAAATCTTATCAAACATAATAAACATTTAGGACGTCGTGCGCGGCCCTATACAATCTTCCCTCCTGCTTTCTCCACCGCATCCTTGGCCTTTTTTGACAATTCACATCCGATCACGGTGATACTTTTAGTCAAATTGCCCATGGATAATATTTTAACAGGAACAGAAGAATTGCCATAGCGCCTGACAACACCTTTGGTCTCCAGAGTTTTCGGACTTACTTCCGAACCGTTTTGAAAATTTTTCTCTATGAAATCCAAATTGACAACCAAAAGATCAGCTTGTCTGCTTTTGTTTGAGTTGACGCCCCGGCCGCGAAGTTTAGGCAATTTCTTTATCAAATCTCTAAGTTCTGGCCTCTTTTTTCTTCCGGCTCTGGCATTCTGTCCTTTGGTCCCGCGGCCGGAAGTTTTTCCTCTTTTGCCCCCCCTGCCGACTCTTATTTTTTTCTTTCTCTTCGTATTCCTTTTTACATTATGTAACTGCATAATTATATTTTGAACATAACTTACTCCTTTCCGATTATATTATTAGATGCTGTTCATGATCCAACCGCAAATTTGGGAAATTTGCCTAGCAATTAGATTATGAACGGACCCTAAGCAGCATGAACGGGAATTTTTTTCAACGCGGCTATCGCGACTTCCGCGTTATTAAGCTTGTTTTTGCTTCTTGATAAAATTTTAGCACTTACGTCATTTACGCCACCAAGCTCAAGAACACTTCTCACCGCGCTGCCAGCCACCAGACCCTTCCCCGGAGTAGGGATAATTTGGACTACAGAACCGCAAAATTTCGCGCTAAGTCCGAAAGGAATAGACATGCTCTTGGTAAGCGGGATCTTAATCATCTTCTTCTTGGCATCGCGCATGGCTTTGTCAATAGCAAGAGATGTGTCTCCCGCTTTTCCCAAACCCACACCTACCGACCCCTTCCTGTTGCCCGCCACAATGGCCACGCTAAAACTGAAGCGCCTTCCTCCGGACGCCACTCTGGTAACTCTCCTTATGCTGATTATTTGCTGTTCGAATTCCGGCTTGACTCTGGCTTCCCTGGCGAAAGAACGTCTGGGGTTCTTGCGCTGTTCCCTAGCATCCTCACGAGGTTTTTTATAATCTATATTTTTTTGTGTTTGGGCGTCTGCCATGATATTTAGTATAAGTTACATTTTCAACCCCCCTTCTTTTGCCCCTTCGGCTATGGCTTTTATTTTTCCGGTAAATATATAACCCGAACGGTCAAAAACCGCTTGCGTAATTTTTTTCTCTTTTGCCATTTGAGCGATCTTCCTGCCGGTTTCTTTTGCCGCATCAATGGTTTTCTGCCCAGAAACCTTTTTCATGGAACATGCTGAAGCCAGAGTCTTTCCCGATCCATCATCAATGAGCTGGGCATAGACATGCTTATTGGACCTGAAAACACTAAAACGCGGCTTATCGCCTGTTCCCTTCACCCTCGTGCGAATCTTTTTATGCCTTCTTATTCTTTTTTGTGTTTTTATATCCATACGCAAATAATTATCAGACCGTCTTTTTGCCTTGCTTTCTTTTTATGATTTCTTCGCTGTACCTGATGCCTTTTCCCTTATACGGTTCAGGTTTTTTTTGCATTCTTATTTTTGCCGCCACCTGCCCCACAAGATCCTTGTCAATACCGGATATGGTTATGAGATTTTTTTCCGCCGTTACTTTTATACCCTGCGGAATCTGCACCTTGACGTCATGAGAAAAACCCAGATCCAAAACAAGTTCATTGCCTTTTACCTCTGATTTATACCCTATACCCTCAACAATCAACTTCCTTTCAAACGGTTTATTAACTCCGCTTATCATATTGGTAATTTCCCGAGCGTAAGTCCCCCACAAGCCGGAGGTTTCGCTGTCATCATTGGCCGGCACAAGCGTTATTTCGTTACCTTCTTTTTTTATGACTATCTTACTCCCGAAAGTCCTGGACAGTTGTCCGAGCGATCCTTTGACCGTCACATTGTTCTCCACGACCGTAACTTCGGTACTGGGACTTATTTCAATTTTCTGTTTTCCTATTCGCGACATTGTAATTTTTATATAAAAGTCCGATATTATCGGGGTCTTTACCTACCATATTTCAAACAACGCCTCTCCCCCCATTTTGGCGTCACGAGCTTGTTTTCCAGAAAGAATGCCTTTTGATGTTGACAGTATCAGGCGGCCGAATCCGCTTCTTACGGGCCTCAATTGGTTGGCGGCATAATAAATTCTTTTGGATGGTTTGGATATTCTTTTTACATTTGTAATTTTAGGATTGCCATCAACGGACTGTATTTTGATTTCCAAGAGCTTACCAGTCTTTTTACCCTTTTTTACTTCCACTTTAATAAATCCCTCTTTTTCCAAAACATCGGCAATTCCAGCGCACATCTTGGAATGAGGAAAAAAAACGGTTTCTTTGCCGGTTTGGCTCGCGTTTTTCAACTGTATTATAAAATTGGCTATGGTATCCATTTTTTTAAATTTTTACCAAGAGGATTTTTTAACTCCCGGTATCATACCTTCATTGGCGAATTCCCTGAAGCAAATTCTGCACAAGTCAAAGTCCCTCATAAAACCTCTTTTTCTTCCACATCTAAAACATCTTCTTACAACCCTAGAAGCGAATTTTGGAGGTTTTTGCGACCTTGCAATAACTGATTTTTTTGCCATAAATAATTTTTTAACGCCTCATTGCAGATGCGGCGTTTCAATTGACGAAAAACAGCTCACTTGAGCTTGATGCTATGCTAACATACAAAATCCTGAAGTGCAATGTCTGCTTCGCTCCATTTACTTCTTTTTGAAAGGTAGCTTAATATGCTCAAAAAAATCTTCCGCCTCTTTCTTGCCCTTCGCGGTTGTGGCGATAGTTACAGCCATACCGAACACATCCTTGAGCTCTTCGTCCGCCGTTTCCGGAAATACTGTGTGTTCTTTTATCCCAATTGTTATGTTTCCCATGTCATCAATGGCGTCCTTGGATATTCCTCGGAAGTCCTTCGTTCTGGGTAAAGAAACGTTAAGCATTTTATCTAAAAACTTTTCCATTCTTTGACCGCGCAAAGTAACCTGATACCCTGATGGATCGCCTTGCCTTACCTTGAAAGAAGCTATGGATTTTTTTGCGGGCCTGATAGCCGGTTTCTGTCCGCATATTTTGGAAAGGCGATCGCCAATAAGCTCAAGTTTCTTCTTGTCTTTTAGAGACCCAACGCCCGTGCTTATGACAATCTTGACTATTCTTGGCGCGCGCATGACGTTTTTAAAACCAAGTTTTTTGGCAAAGGCCGCTTTTTCATTTTTTAAAATTTCTTTATTCATATGTCATATTATCGCTAACCCAGCTCTTTTCCGCTTTTCGCGCTAACTCTTACAAATTTTCCATCAACAAGTTTCTTGGCTATTCTTACTCCCTTTTCCGTCTCCGGATCAATTATCTTAACGTTAGAAACGTGCACAGGATAAAATATATCCAATATTTCCCCTTTTTTTCCGCTTTTTTTTGATTTGGCATGTTTCTTTTTCTTATTCACCCCGTCGACCAGAACCATGTCAGTGCTCGGAAAAGCGCGCGTAACTTTACCGATTTTACCTTTATCTTTACCGGTTATGACCACCACTTTATCATTCTTTTTTATTTTCATGTTTGATTTTTCCTAGACACTGATTACGAATTAAAACGAATGACAAGAATTGGGTAGATTGTTTAAATCCATCAATATATTAGTGTAATTCGTCTTCATCCCCGACGCTTCGGTCGGGGCTCCGACCAAAGCGTCGGAGTCGTATATTGGTGTCGTGTTATTTTTCTTAAACTATCTCCGGAGCCAGTGATGCTATTTTTTGAAATCCTTTTTCAGCTATTTCTCTCGGTATTGGCCCGAATATTCTTCCCGCGATCGGTTCCAGTTTTCCTTTTTCAACTATGACAACGGCATTCTCGTCAAAACGTATATATGAACCGTCTTTTCTACGATAAGCATTTCTCTGTCTTACGACGACTCCATGCAGAACATCCTTTTTTTTCGCGGCTTTTCGCGGCTCCGCCTTTTGAACAGATAGCACGACAATCTCGCCCAATTCAGCGTATCTTTTTTTTGAACTCCCGATTATTTTAAAAATTCGTCCGATTTTACCTCCGGAATTATCGGCGATTTTAACTATTGAGCGCGGTTGAATCATGTTTAAAAATTAAATGCTATACCTTAAAATGCTTGTTTTTTGATAAAGGTCTGCACTCTTTTATCTCCACTTTATCTCCGATTTTTTTAGTATTACCTAGGTCATGCGCCAAATACCTTTTACTCCTCATCACATATTTTCCATATTTAGGGACTTTTTTGTATTGTTCAACCCTAACTACGATGGTATCTTTCATTTTAGTTGACACAACCGTGCCCGAAAGGGTCTTTGCTCTCTTTGTCTCTTCCTTTTTTTCGTGTTGTTTGTTGTTATCCATAAACAATATTTTAATCTCGTTTTTTTCTTGCGTTTATTTCCGTCAAAACCTTCGCGATGTGCCTGCGCAAACCTCTCCCCTCCTTGACGTTTTTCTGCTTACTGCCGACAACTTTAAACCGAAATTCCCTTAACGCGCTCCGCTTTTCATCCAACAAACGCTTCAGATCATCATCTTTTTTTTTCTTTAGTTCTTTTGAAATATTCATGGCTGTGGAAGTAATTCCTAATGCTATAGGGCTTACGCAGTTGGATGCAGTTCGAGGCGCGAGCGAGGATTGCGACCAAAATGTATCCTTATACATTGCGGGAGCAAACGGAGCTTGCAACGAAGAAATGCGCCGACTGCGTAAGTCATATACTACTCAATAACGCAAACTTGTCTACTGCCTGACAATCATCCTGGTTTTTATTGGCAATTTGGCACCGGCCTTTCTCAGCGCTTCTTTTGCGTCCGCTTCCGAAATGCCGTCAAGCTCAAATATCACTCTTCCGGGCCGTATTTGCACACAATACCCCTGAGGATCTCCTTTACCTTTTCCCATTCCCACTTCCGCCGGTTTAGCTGTATAAGGCATGTCAGGAAACACTCTGATCCAAATCCTCCCGGTTTTTCCCGAAAACCGCGACATCACTTTTCGCGCAGATTCAATTTGATTGGAAGTTATTCTACCCGCTGACTCGGCTTTAAGTCCCGAAGAGCCAAAAGCCAAAGCAACGCCTCTGGTTTCAACCATAGATTTCTTCGGATTTCTCCTCATGGTGTGCCATTTCCTGTGTTTAACTTTCTTTGGTAGTAACATATTTTTTTAATTTTTGGATTATGAATTCATTTTTCGTGCTTCGTATTTAGTATTTCGCGCTTATTTTTGTTATTTATTAAATATCTCTCCTTTATATATCCAAACCTTGATCCCAATGTCGCCATATGACATGTGGGCTTTTTCCCTTGCAAAATCAACATCGGATCTGAATGTTTGAAGAGGAACCCTTCCTTTTTTTAATTCCTCGCTTCTGGCCATATCCGCTCCTCCGAGTCGGCCGCCCAAGTATATCTTGACCCCAAGCACGTCCCTGTTTGCCATTACTTTTTCTATCATCTGCTTCATGACTCGGCGAAAAGGCATCCTTTTTTCCAAACCTTCAGCTATCATATAAGCCACGATTGCCGCGTTAGACTCGGGTGAACGCACCTCTTCAATATCGACTTTTAGATCGGGCGGAAGGGCGAGTTTAAGCCGTGAAATTTCTTTCAGAATTTGCGCCCTCAATCTTATGGCGCCGTCTCCTCCTTTGCCTATGATCATCCCAGGTCTTGATGTTTTAATTATTATTCTCAAGGTTTTTTCTCCCCTTTCCATTTCAATGGAACTTACGTAAAAACCTCGAAGCTTCTTCTGTAAAAACTCTCTTATAAGGATGTCGCATCTCAAGAATTCTTTATATTTCTTGACGCCCACCCCAAACCAGCGGCTTTTCCAGTCCTTTAATATACCTAACCTGTGTGAATATGGATGAACGACGTGTGACATGTTTTAATAATTTCTAATATCTAAACTAATTACCAATTTCTAAGTCCCAGCGTCTTTGTTGGAAATTAGAAATTGGTAATTAGGAATTCTCTGGTTTTGTTCCCAAAACCAAGGAAACATGACAAGTTCTCTTTTTAATGGGGAAAGCAGATCCTCGAGCTCTTGGCATTCTACGTTTCAAAACTTGACCTGGATTTACCTCAAATTTCTCTATAAAAAGATCGCTTTCATCCTTTCCCATATCGTTTTTGGCATTAGCCACGGCAGATCTGATAAGTTTTGCTAGGGGCCAAGCCGCCCTCTTGTCCAAAAGATCAAGCATACCAAGGGCAGTATGAACCTTTTTACCTTGAAGGGAACGAGTGACCAAACGAACCTTTCTCGGTGACTGTCTATAATCATTTAAATTGGCTTTCATCTTATTTTATTTCTTATCCGCTACCGCTGATTTTGCCGCCTGAGCCGAAGCTATTTCCGCCTCCTTCTTTTTCATTTCAAGCTCCTTCTGCATTTTTCCGCCATGTCTGAGGAATTTCCTCGTCAATGAAAACTCACCAAGACGATGACCGACCATGTCTTCAGTTATAAGCACCTCAACATGTTCTCTTCCATTATGGATTCCTAACTTGAAACCCACCATTTCGGGTGAAATTTGGCTTCTCCTCTCCCATGTTTTGACCACACCCAGTTCTTCCGGTCTCCTTCCCGCAATCTTTTTTAAAAGATTGTCTGATACATATGGTCCTTTTTTTAGCGATCTTGTCATGAATTGATTTAAAAAAAGCTCAAGCGAGCTTAGAGCCTTATTAACACGGTACATATTATATGGAATTAGCACCAGTGTCAATCCCTCCCTTCAATATAGGACTCACGCAGTCCTGAAATATATAGAGTTTGTGCTCTACCTGCTCTTCCCTACCTTTCTCCTCGAAACAATGAGGAAATTGGAATATTTTTTGGCTCTTCTTGATTTTTGTCCCTTGCCGACCGGTTTACCCCATCTTGTCTTCGCACGTCGTAATCCTCGACCCTGCCTACCTTCACCTCCTCCATAAGGATGGTCAACTGGATTTTGGGCCGTACCTCTCACGGTGGGCCGGATGCCGAGCCACCTGGACCTGCCCGCCTTACCGATATTCACCAGTCTATTCTCATCATTGGAAACCTCTCCAATAGTCGCCATACATTCCGCCTGTACCTTGCGTATTTCCGAAGAAGGCATCTTGAGATGAGTATAGCCGGCATCCAGGGCCACTACTTCCACGAAATTCCCAGCCGCTCTGGCAATCTTTCCACCTCCTTTTGGCTTAATCTCAACATTATAAACCCGCGTACCTACGGGAATATTTTTGAGAGGCAGAGCATTACCCGGTTTAATCTCGGCATTCATTCCGTATTCCAAAGTGTCGCCGACGCCAACACCTTTAGGCGTAAGCAGATATTTCTTTTCACCATCTGGGTATCCCGCGAGAGAAATAAAACCTGAGCGATTCGGATCATACTCAACAGATAAAACCTTGGCAGGAATACCTGTCTTAGAATATGAAAAATCAACGTCTCTATAGAGCCGCTTATGTCCGCCGCCCTTATGCCGTGTAGTCAATCTGCCTTGGCTATTTCTTCCCACGGAACGCTTGAACCCCAAATTAAGCGGCTTGTGCGGCTCCGAGTGCGTTATTACCCCCCTATACGCGATAGTGGTCATGTGCCGTCTTGATTTGGATGTCGGTTTATAACTTTTCATAAATATGATTGATTTGATTGTAAATTCAGTAAACCCTCTTCTTTTTTTATCTTGAAATTACGAAACTCATCAAAGACGGTTGCCCGTCGAGAAAAGAGTTTATAATTCATGATATTTTATAAAACCTCTATCTTGTCCTCCTTTCTAAGGTATACATAAGCTTTTTTTCCTCCGCTCGTCTTTCCGCGTTTACCGCGAAAAAAAACTCCTTTATTTCTTACTGAAATAATCCTTACCTGAAAAGGAACAACGCCGTATATCTCTTTTATCGCCCGCGCCACCCGCCTCTTATCCGCGTTTCGAGAGATGTTGAAAGTATACACATTGTTTTCCGAACCTCTAGCCGTCTTTTCAGTCACCCTAGGGCCTAAAACGTAAGTCGCCATATCTCGCCCGACCCCTCCTTCGGAATGAATGGGGTTCTCGTTTTTTTTCTTATCATTATCGCCAACTTGGCTCTTATTCTTTTTTAAATTTAAAAATGACATTTTTTAGCTTTTTGAAAGTTCTTTACTGTTCTTTTCCTTGCCTGTATTGAAAAAATCTTTAATATTTTTTGCCGAAGACAAAACCAAATATTTATATGTCAGAGCATGAAGCGCGTTTAAATTATCCAGCGTTATAACTTGAGATTTGCCTATGTTTGAAAAAGCTCTTTTTACGCCGCTTACGAGCTCCTCTTTTGGAACTGTTATGCAGAGAGCGTTGCTCCTTTTTTTTGCCACGAGCTCGTATCCCGGAATGGACCCGAGACCTTTGATTACCGAAAGAGCTTCCTTGGTTTTTCCCATGGGCAAATTAATATTGTCAACAAAAATAATTTCGCCATTTTTATATTTTTTAGAAAGTACGGTATAAAGAGCTTTGGATTTCATTTTTTTATTTATTTTTTTGGCGTAAATTTTGTCATTTCTCGGTCCATGAGTCACTCCACCGCCCACCCAAATTGGAGAACGCGAGGATCCGTGCCTGGCCCTGCCGGTACCTTTCTGTCTCCACGGCTTTTTACCTCCTCCGCGCACTTCGCCTCTTGTCTTCGCGTGAGCCAAAGGCATGCGAATATTCGCCATCATTGAAACAGAGACCTGATGAACCAGATCGGCATTCCAAGGCAAGTTGAACACATACTCTGGAAGCTCCAGTTTCCCAACTTCTTTGCCTTCTTGGTTATATAGTTTCTCTTCCATGTTATGCTCTTATTTCCAACAATGTTCCTCGTCTTCCGGGAACCGCTCCTTTAACATAAACTGTGCTGTTTTCTTTGTCTATTTTGACAATTTTCAAGTTTTTAACACTAACGCGATCCCCCCCCATCCGACCTGACATTCTCATCCCCTTCACGACTCTTCCTCCCGCTCTTCCTCCGCCACCACCAATCGCACCCGGCTCTCTCTCTGAATGTTTTTGGCCATGAGTTCTGGATCCTCCCGCGAAACCATGCCTTTTGACAGTACCTTGAAACCCTTTGCCTTTGCTTATACCTGTAACGGTAATGGCCTCTCCCTCATTAAATATTGTAAGATCTATTTTATCTCCCACAGCATGTTTGGTAGAGCCATTTTTGTATTCCCTGAAGGTGGAGAAATTGCCGAGACCTTTTACATGGCCTTGTATGGGTTTGTTGATTTTTTTAGGATTTTTATTGCCGTAACCAATCTGAACCGCTTCATAACCGTCTTTATCCATGTTTTTCACCTGAACAACAGTTGATGGAAGCGCAGAAATCACAGTTACGGGAAAAACCCTTCCCTCATCGTCAAAAATCTGCGTCATATTCTGTTTTGTCCCCAAAATGAATTTCATGGTTATAAATTAATGTTGTTTTTTTGGACTAAACCTCATCCCCGCTTGCGCGGGGATGATGGCGAAACACATATTTTAAATTATCACTCTACACCATTTTGACATCTATATTCACTCCCGACGGAAGGTTCAGGTTAGTTAAGGATTCTATAACTTTAGCGCTTGGATTTATTATGTCTATCAGACGTTTATGAACCCTCATCTCAAACTGTTCTCTGGCGTTTTTGTACACAAATGACGACCTATTCACGGTATATTTTCTGATTTCAGTAGGCAACGGTATGGGTCCCAGAATAGTGGCATCATAACGCAACGCCGTATCCATTATCTGTTTGACAGACGCGTCAAGAATTTTATACTCATACGCCCGAATGCGGATGCGGAGCTTATGAACGACACCCTCCTTTGTCTGCTTGATGTTTTTCTTCTTTGTGATTTCTTTAGCCACGATATGACAGGTAATATTGTACAATTAACGATTATTAGTCAATTGTCAAATGTCAGTTGTTAATTGTTCTATAGGACTTACGCAGTTGGATGCAGTTCGAGGCGCAAGCGAGGATTGCGACCAGAATGTAGCTTATACATTGCGGGAGCAAACGGGGCTTGCATAGAAGAAATGCGCCGACTGCGTAAATCATATTCTATTTGGTTATTTTCGTCACTACTCCGGCGCCCACTGTTTTACCACCCTCGCGAATGGCAAATCTCTGTTTCTCCTCAAGCGCTACAGGCGCAACCAGCTTAACCGTAAATTTTGTCGTATCTCCGGGCATAATCATTTCCGTGCCTTCCACCAGCGTAACTTCTCCGGTAACGTCCGTAGTCCTGATGTAAAATTGCGGCTTGTAACCAGAAAAGAACGGTGTATGCCTCCCCCCTTCTTCCTTTTTCAAAACATAGACCTCGCTTTCAAAATCCGTGTGCGGAGTAACCGATCCCGGCTTTGCCAATACTTGTCCTCTGTGAATATCTTCTTTCTTTGATCCTCTAAGAAGAATACCGGCGTTGTCTCCCGCCATGCCCTCAGATAAAGATTTATTGAACATTTCAATGCCGGTAACCGTTGTTTTGATCGTCGGTTTAATGCCTATTATTTCCACATCTTCTCCCACTTTGACTATTCCTCTTTCAATTCTTCCCGTTACCACCGTTCCTCGTCCTTCAATAGAAAATATATCTTCAACAGGCATCAGAAACGGCTTATCGGTTTCTCTTACCGGTATAGGAATGTAGGTGTCCAGCGTATTTACGAGATCCAAAACTTTTTTGGACCATTCATCATCCACTCCCGACGCTTCAAGCGCCTTTAGAGCCGATCCCCTGATAACCGGAGCGTTTTTTCCGTCAAACTCATACTTATCAAGCAATTCTCTAACCTCTTCTTCCACAAGGTCTATCAAGTCCTGTTCGGCAACCATATCACATTTATTGAGAAAGACCACGATTTTAGGCACTCCCACCTGCTTGGCAAGAAGAATATGCTCGCGAGTCTGCGGCATAACCCCGTCCGTGGCCGCCACCACCAAAACGGCTCCGTCCATCTGAGCCGCGCCTGTAATCATGTTTTTTATATAGTCGGCATGACCCGGAGCGTCAATGTGAGCGTAGTGCCTTGTGTCACTGGAGTATTCGTTGTGCGACAAAGAGATCGTGATGCCTCGAGCTTTTTCTTCCGGCGCGGAGTCTATCTGGTCAACTCCTTTCAGCTTAACCTGCTTTCCCGACCTACTTAAAACGCTGAGAATTGCCGCTGTTAATGTTGTCTTGCCGTGATCAACGTGGCCAATAGTTCCGACGTTGACATGCGGTTTTGATCGATCAAATGCTTCTGCCATGATTTTTTATTATTAAATTATTAAAAAATTATTAAACTTGGACTTACGCATTTTGATGCAGTTTGAGGCGCAAGCGAGGATTGCGACCAAAATGTATGTTTTATACATTGCGGGTGCAAACGGAGCTTGCAACAAAGAAATGCGCCGACTGCGTAAGTTCTATAAACGTTCAAACATTGACACGCGACACACACCACAACTTAAGCATGAATTTTCGGAGTCTGGATTCGCATATCCTGATTTTCTCCGGTTTCAAAAAATAAGTCCTGATAGTATAGCAATCGAGTCAATAACAGTCCGAATTGTTTATGGTACTAGAATTAAACAAAAAGCTCCGAATTACGGTACATAACATATTAACAAAAGACGATTCAATGTCAATGGTTGGTTGGTCAGGTAATCTTTTTAGACCTTTCCTTAAATTTAGAGAAAGAGTGCCTGACCCGCTTTCCCTAATACGTATTATTGTCGCGAAAAGAAACGTCTTGGATTAAATTTCCATAATCAGTCTGATCAAAAACTACTCGTATCCTGCCTACTCTCACCCTATACCTAGTTTCAAAACCTTTCAATTTTTTTATGTCTAAACCCGAAAGATCGCCTAAAATAATCAAGGTCATGATCTCCTTTATTGCTTCCCGAGTTTTTTTGTCCAGTTTAAGTAAAAATTTGTCGAGCTTATTCATAAGAGCCCATCCACGATCTCCTTCGAGTTCCTCAGGATGGTGAAGCAATTGAACCATAATGGCTAGACGAAATGTTCAAAATTCTTTGCGAAAATTGCGGATTTTGAGGAAGCATACCGAGGTACGCTGACGATAAATATGCAATTTGCAGCAGAATTTTGGACATTACGGCAGTCAAGCCATGTCTTGCTTCATATCTGGCGGTTAGATGGTGGATGGGCTATAATCCTCCAAACGCTTCAAACTTGCTAAAACTTCTTCGGCCTTCACGCCACCTTTTCTAAACTTAGTGAAATCGACAACTTTGGTCCATAATCCTTCATCCCCCCACTCGTCGACAGGTATCATTTTAAATATGGGCCTTGAACGACGCACAACCGTAAAAACCTTGCCTTTTTCTACGGCAGAGATGTATTTACCCGCGTTTTCTCGAAGCTCTTTAAAACCGATGATATTTGTGTTATTTTTTGCTTTTGTAGGCATATTTGAAGTTTAACTTAAGATAAACTTAAATGCAAGCTCGTGCATAAAAAAGATTCCTGGCACCTTTTCCTCACACTTTGCTGTTTAAGATGATCTATATTGAATAGTGTGAGCACACCTGCCTTTATCCGTGATAAAACCTCTCCCCACCTCATCTATGCCAATGATAAATTTATTAATTTGGGAATTCACAAAAACAAGTGCGTTAAAGCCTATTACCAGAGATCAGTTGTCAACATTACATAAGCAATAATATTTTGACGCAATAGTTGAAGAACACCAGTTATTTGTGAATGGTCTGCACGAACCATATGGAGGTACTGTCGTATTTTGAATTGATTCCAAAGTGGTCACTAAAATGCCACCTACGGTACTTCCCCCATAGTAATAATATTGATAAGTCGAGCCGGTAGGTGAGGTTGGAATTTGTGCTAGAAAACCCGCATTTACCAAATCAGTAGCCATTTTTTCAAATTTAATTTGATGACTTCCTGGAGAATTACTATTGTTATAGACAGGCACAGTGCCATATTTATCATAATATAGATAAAGTGCTGTGCTAATCTGTTTAAAATCTTGAATCCTCCTCGTATCCCTCGCCTTAGCCCTCGCATTATTCAAACTGGCGAGAACCACGGAGGACAAAAGCCCGATGATAGAGATCACTACAAGCAATTCAATTAGAGTAAACCCCGTTAGAAAATTACGGCGGTCACAGCTACCAGCTGACAGAGATTTACATTGAAAAAAACTAAAAAAGGAATTGGCTTTTGTTTTATGATTTTCTAACGGGGTTTCATTTTTCAAATAAAACATAAGCGGGTTAGTCCAAATACAAACCTTCCGGAGCATTAAACTCTTTTTCAAACGAGTAGTCGTTTCGGTCCAAACCCGGCAAAGAATGAGAAAGGTAGTCGTTAATGAAAAACGTCACCAGAGCTAAGAGGGCAACACCGAGAAATATATCAGAAGCACTGTAAAAAATAATGATTTTTTTAGAGTTTTGCTCCCGGTGTATATGCCTTTTGTGGACAAACCTGATCATTATTTAATTATACCGCCGAGGCAGGAAAAAATGCAAGACAGTATATCCACAGGTGGACTGTTGGCAGTTATCGCGGGCACAACGACAAAATACTCGGCTTGAAAACGCGCAATTCCTTAAGTTGAGACAAGTAATGCGATTTTTCTTTTTCTTTTCCTGTCTTAATCTTTTTTTCCAGCGCTGCTTCCAAAATCAACAACACCTCCTTGAGTACATAGCCGTTATACCTGTAATTGACCTCGTCCGGATTATCAGCTGCCGCTCCTCCGGAATTGAAATGGACGAACATATCTTTTTTAAAACACATCTGCATATAAGTCTTTATGGGTAAAATGTTTCCATACCACATAATGTCCAAAATCTCCTCATCGTCAATTTGTTTTTTTCCTATGTTCTTCTTGACAAGACTTCTATTTTTCTCCGTCCAAGCGGCAGTTTTCCTATAAAGCGAAAAGGACTCGGGGTTCTTATCCTTTTCTAACTCTTCCTCTTCCTCATATATATCGTCATAGTTCTCGTCAAAGCCAATATCATCAATCAGATCTTCTGAAATATCCAATATTTTATCTTTATCAAAAGACAAACCAATGTCTTTCGGATCAAAAAGGGTGTCCGGTAACTTGTCTTCATTTTTGATAATTTCTCCGTCTATTTTGTTAATATCATCCGTTTTTTTACCCGTCTCGTCATCAAGACCCAATACCCCCATTATTTTTTCAGTATTCGGACAAATCGGGCAATTCGGTCTATAACATCTCTTGCGTCGCCAGCCACATTCCCACCATACGGGTATTTTAAACCCGGCTATTTCCTTGGGATGTTTCCTTTCATTCAAACTGGCTCTTTCCACCAAACGCCTTAACTCGGAAGTCCACCATTCCTCGCGTATTTTACTTATGACTCTACGACAACCGTCCTTTGCGCCCTTTTTTACAACCTCTTGAATAATTTTATCTTTTTCTTTCGCTTTAACTGAACGCATAAGCCGGCAAACTCTGCAGTTATCGTATGAGAGGCACCCGGCCGTATTTGTATTTGCCCTATCACTGTTTTTAATTGCGTTTTTTTTTCCTGACTTTTTCTTCGTTCCCATAATTAAGAGGATAACATAAATATAAAATATCGTGAATTTAGAAAAGGAGGAATGGCCGACAGTGTATACCCTAATCGATTGTAAATTACGAAACTCGTCGAAGGCAGGGCTTTTGCGGAACATTGCGCAAGCCGACGGGCGAGCATAGGGATTTTTTAGCAAAAAAATACCCGTGTTCCGCAAAAGCCCTGCCGAGAAAAGAGTTTCGTAATTGCAGTGATAAAGAAATACGGGAACTCTAGCTTATTCTTTCTTCAATAATAGAAGCGGAAACATGCGCAGGCACCGGTTCATAATGATCAAACTCCATAGTGGAGCTGGCTCTGCCTTCCGTCATTGATCTCAATGATGTCACATATCCGAACATCTCAGCCAGAGGTACTTTGGCTTTGATTACCTTATTCATGCCTCGCTCATCCATGCCTTCTATTTGAGCGCGTTTTGAGGAAAGGTTGCCCGTGACGTCACCCATAAATTTTTCCGGCGTGACCACCTCAACTTTCATTATCGGTTCAAGTATAACCGGCTTAGCTCTTTTTGCCGCGTCTTGAAAAGCCATGGATGAAGCAATTTTGTAAGCGATTTCCGAAGAGTCTACGTCATGGTACGAACCGAAGAGAAGTTCGCAAGAAATATCTGTCATCTTATACCCAGCCACGACTCCTCTATCCATTGATTCTTTTATGCCCTTCTCGCAGGCAGGAATAAACTCCTGAGGTATGACTCCTCCTTTAATGGAATTAATGAATTCAAACCCTTCTTCTCTATGCGTTGTCTTAGGTAATTTTTCAGGCATCGGGCCGAGCGGCTTCAGTTTTATTTTTACGTGCCCATACTGGCCTTTTCCTCCAGATTGTTTTATGTACTTATTCTCCGCCTCTGCTTCTCCCAATATTGTTTCTTTGTATGCAACTTGAGGTTTACCGACATTCGCTTCAACGCTAAATTCCCTTTTCATTCTGTCTACAATTATTTCCAAATGCAGTTCCCCCATGCCCATAATTACAGTCTCGCCCGTTTCCTCGTCTGACTTTACTCTGAATGTAGGATCCTCATCAGACAGACGTTTCAAAGCAAAACCCATCTTTTCCTGGTCCGCTTTAGTCTTGGGCTCAATTCTAAGAGAGATGACCGGCTCTGGAAATACAATTTTATCCAAGATTATGGGTTTGTTTTCATCGCAAAGCGTATGAGAAGTCTTGGCATTCTTAAGTCCCACGGCAGCAGCGATTTCTCCCGCAAATACGATCTTAACCTCTTCACGTTTATCAGCTTGCAAGCGCACGATTCTTCCCAGCCGTTCTTTATCTCCTGTTGTTGAATTGTAGATATATGAACCCGCTTCAATTTTTCCTGAATAAACCCTAAAAAAGGTAAGTTGCCCCACAAACGGATCGGTCTGAAGCTTGAACGCCAGCGCGGCGAACGGCTCACTGTCGGATGCTTTTCTCTCAATTATTTCCCCGGTCGCAGGATCAATTCCTTTTACCGGAGGAATGTCAACGGGAGAAGGCAAATAATCGACGACGGCGTCAAGGACGAGCTGGACTCCTTTATTTTTTAAAGCCGATCCGGTAAAAACCGGTATAAGTTTTACTTCCAAACATGCTTTTCTTATTGTTCTCTTCAAATCTTCCAATGAAATTTCTTTGCCTTCCAAATAATCAGCCATCAGAACATCATCATGCTCCACTACTTTTTCAACAAGCTCCGCCCTGTATTTTTTAGCAAGCTCCAAATGAGAATCGGGTATTTCTCGCTCAGATATGTCAATACCCATGTTTCCTTCAAAATAATACGCTTTCATTTTAAGGAGATCTATTACCGCGTCAAATTCGTCCTCTTCACCTATGGGTATCTGCATTCTAACAGCGTTTTTGTTCAATCGTTCAACAATAGACTGATAAGACCGTTCAAAAGACCCCCCCGTTCTATCAAGTTTATTTATAAAACAAATTCTTGGAACATGATATTTGTCCGCCTGTCTCCATACGGTTTCTGACTGCGGTTCAACTCCCGCCACTCCGTCAAAAACTACAACGCCGCCATCGAGCACCTTTAGCGATCTCTCCACCTCAACGGTAAAATCCACATGCCCAGGGGTATCAATAATATTGAACCGGTGCTTTTTTGAAGTATCGGCGCCCATATAAGAGGGATTCCAAAAGCAAGTAATAGCCGCCGCGGTAATCGTTATTCCCCTCTCTTTTTCCTGCTCCATCCAGTCTGTAACCGCCTCACCCTCATGAACCTCTCCTATCTTATGGCTCATGCCCGTATAGAACAAAATACGCTCGGAAGTCGTGGTCTTTCCCGCGTCAATGTGAGCGATAATTCCAAAATTCCTTACCTTTTCCAATGGGTAATCTCTGTTCATAATGAAGTAATTATCTACCTATTCCGCCAATTTTTACGCTAATTCTCCTGACTTTGTCTTCTAAAACATCAATTCTTCGATCATGTCCGTTCACTAGATACTCTACACGATCAATTTTATCGGAAATCTTACCAACTTCCTCTTTTAATTCATGCATTTCAGTTTTCGTCGCCATCGTCGCTGAAACTTCGGCAAAACCTTTCGCAACTGACAAAGCCAGCTCATCTAGTTTTTTGTCTGTGGTCTTTTTCTTATTTTTCGTCATTAATATTAATTCTTGTTTACACTACCAGCTAAAATGAGCGAACGCCTTATTTGCCTCCGCCATTTTATGAACATTTTCCCTTTTCTTTACGGCATCTCCCTCATTTTTTGAAGCTGAAATTATCTCATCCGCCAGCTTCTCCGACATCGGCTTCCCTTTTTTATTTCTCGCGGCATCAATGATCCATTTAATTGATAAAGCTTGTTTTCTCTCTGGTCTAACTTCAATCGGTACTTGATAATTGGCCCCGCCGACTCTTCTTGACTTGACCTCCATGTTAGGAGCCGTGTTTTTCAGAGCCATTTCAAAAATTTCCAAAGGGTTGTCCACCTTCGCTTTATCTTTAACGCTGACCATTGCGTCATACACCACTCGCCGCGACGCGTTTTTTTTCCCTCTCTCCATGACGTAATTTATCAGCTTGGAAACTTTGATTGAATCGTAAGTTTCATCGGGGGTAATCGTTCTTTTTTCTTTTATTTTTCTTCGCATATTTAATTCAAAAATATTCTATATCGCGTTTGTAGAGCAACATCAATACATTACTATGACTTTTTTGGTTTTTTCGCGCCGTATTGGCTACGTCCTTTCTTTCTGGATTCTACGCCTGTAGCGTCCAAAACGCCCCTGACTATCGTATATCGCAAGCCGACATCTTTCACGCGTCCTCCGCGCAGTAGAACAACCGAGTGCTCCTGCAAACTATGGCCGATGCCAGGCACGTAAGCCGTAACCTCCATGCCATTGGTGAGGCGAACTCTTGCGATTTTTCTGATTGCCGAGTTTGGTTTCTTCGGAGTTTTTGTCGTGACTTTCGTGCAAACTCCCCTCTTAAAAGGTGAGTAATAAAACCGCGGGCGATTTTTCAACACATTGAAACCGCGCGTCAATGCCACTGCCTTAATTTTTCTGGAAGTGTTTCTCCTTTTATTTTTTATCAGTTGGTTTATTGTAGGCATAATATGAGACATGCTACTATGACATGGCTAAAAAAGCAAGGAAATCGGTTAAATTCAACAAAAGCAAAACCTGAGGACTCGGTTATAAATCCGATCCGCATGCAATCGTTGTCTTTCTGTATTAGTTTTGCGGTTAGATTGTGACAGCTTACTGAAGCTCATTCATTTTCTTTCGCGTTGATGGTCCGAAATATCCAGTCCCCCTTCTCAGATTAAAAGGCGTAAGCACCTCGTCTCTGTAGAACTCTTGAAATTTGGTAACTGCCCGAGCTGTTGCAGACCCAAAATACGTAGTCTCTTGGCCTGGAGATCCTGGACCAACGGAAGCAACACTAAACCCCGAAACGTTTAGATATTGCTGAAGAGCTTTGACGTCTGCACCAACCGAACCATTAGTTAAATCTCTGTAAAAAATGAATCCTGCCGGCGAAGAAACCGTAACCGGCGATGGTTCCGGAGATACACTTTGCGGAGGCAATTGTTCAGTCAGTGGCGCGACGCTTGGCGAAGCTGATACAACAGGAGCTCCACCTGTCAATTCGGCATTCATCCTGGATTTTGTAAGAGGTCCGAAAGAACCATATCCTCCTCCAGAGCAAATTATTCCGGATGCGCATTGGTACCTGCCGACTGCCGCTTGAGTGTCGGGCCCGTAGTAGCCTGTATTTAAACTAACCGCCAAATAACCCTTGCTTATTAATATCTCTTGCAATTCCTTCACCTGATGTCCTGTATCTCCATAGTATAGTGTCTCTGTAATAAAGGATGCCGGAACAGGAACTATAACTTGGGGAATCTGCGGCACGGAAGTAAATGGGGCACCTTGAGTCGGCACTCTTCTTCCTGTAGAAGTATTTCTTGCGCTTCCACCCCTTGTGGTTTGACCACTTCCGGAATTACCGGAAGAGCCAGACGATGAGCCGTTTTGAGATGAAGAACCGTCACCTTGACCGGTATCAGTATTCTCAGAGCCGGCATCCGGCGCGTCCGTTGCCTCCGGATTTGAACTCGGGCTCTCCGAAGGACCCGGTTGTTCATCGTCAGTAGATATATCGGGGACTTTTACGGTAATAAACTCCGGCTCTGAATAATTGCCCAGATCGTCTACCGCGTAAATTGCGTAATAATATGTACTGCCGGCAGCAACATCGTTATCCTTCCATGAACTGGCCGTAGTCTCCTTTACTTTATAATTATCGTCGGGATCATCTGCCAATTCCTCGGTATCTTTAAATATGGCCACCTTTCTGAACAATTCATATTCGGTTGGGTTTTCCCATGACAAAATAACCGAACCGAAAGAAATACTTACATTTTTTATTTTTGGCGGTTTACCAAGCCGAGCTTTTGTGGAAAAATTAATGACATCCGATACAGCTGTATTTCCAGCTTCATCAGCTGAAATTACTTTGACGTAATACTTAGTCTTTCTTGAAAGGCCGGTAAGAGTCAGCTCATGTCTTGTTTTTAATGCTGTGTTTGAGTTGATCTGGCCGAGTTCAGTGTCTAAACCGTACTCAGCCTTGGAATCTGCCGGCTCATCTGTCGTCCATGAAACGACTGCCTCAGTCGCGGTTACAGAGCCGATCTGGACATCTGATATCACGGGGTTGACGGTATCTTCTGCGGGTAAAGATTTTACGGTTGTAAATGTTCTGTCAGCTGAAACAGCCGGGTTCCCGGCCGCGTCGCGCGATATCACACGGTAGTGGTAAGTTGTATCCGACTCTAGCCCTGTCAATGACGCGCTGTGAGAAGTCAACATCGCAATCTCGCGAGAAGTGGCATCAACATAGCTTGACGTCAGGCCATACTCCACCTGAGTATCAGATGGCTCATCCGTGATCCACGAGACAGTAAAAGAACTTGGAGTAACGGAATCTTCGCTAATTTGAAAAATTTGCGGGGCTCTTATATCCGGAGGAGGTGGTTTTGGACCAAATGACGCCGAAACACTCTTGTCTGAATTCATGACGATTTCACATGACAATCCTGTGACGTTGTCGCACCCAGCCCATTCAAGGAAAACCGAATCCTCTGCGGGCAAAGCATTTACAACCACTCTCGTGCCGGAGACGAGTGACTCAGAACAATCGGCACCTTGTCCCGAGTGACAATTTATGCCGGACTCCGAAGTAACCGCTCCCACCCCCGATCCAGAACTGAATACAGCAAGAGAAAAATACGATATCGGAGGAATGTATTTCTCCAGGTAATTTTCCACAGACCAGCCGTCCGCGCCGCTGTCATAATTCACGTCCCACCAGACATAGCCGCTTGCGATTCTAGGTCCATCAATTATTGTGCCTATCACGCCCCGCGTTTGCGATCCGAGAATGTTGCTGTTGGTAATTATAGGCGTGCCGCGGACATTGACCCCTTCGGTAGTTTTTACCCTATCATCTCGCGCAACGGTATAAACCGGTGCCAAAGCATTAATCGTTAAATCATCAGATGATGATAACTCCCCGTCGTTCGCGGTAAGACGCAAGATATAAGTGCCGGGTGCGGAAAAATTCACCACTGTAAACAATGACGACGGGCTTGAAAAAGTCGCTTCACCCGATCCTGTGACGCTGCTCCATAAAGTGGTGAGAGTATTGCCGGGCAGACCATCATCGCTTGCCGAACCCGTTAACACACTCTGAGCAGGAAGATTGACATTTTTATCCGCGCCAGAATTTACAACCGGCGCTGAATTGTTTGTATCTCCAATTGATTTGGTAAATATTGCAGTCACCGTTCCACTAGATGTCATGCCGCTCTTGAACGCCTTTGCCCTTATAACCGAGTATTGGCTGATATTTATGGGACTCGTATATCTTGCGGATTGTTCCGTGGGTATACTCCCGTCTAATGTATAGTAAATAGTAGCGCCATCCGTAGCGCTGGAGATTGAAACTGCCTGTGTCCCCGTGAACTCTCCACCGCTGGGAGATAATACGGGAGTTACGACAATATTTTGAACCTGATCGCTCCACCCCACTGGCAAAAGAACGAAAACATTGAATTCCGGACCGGTTAATTCTACATTTTGACCAGTGAACACTTTCGGCTGAGCCAAAGAAAGACCCGACATCGGCAGATTTAAATTTCCGCCCTGGTATGTGCCGCTCAAAACAGGAGAACCGTAGAAATCTTGGGCGTTGCGGACTTCGTATCTTGTCCCAATCGGCAATACTGAGCTGACATTAACGGCCACGGATGAATTTTTCGCCCAATTGTAAACGGTGATATTCGCTCTGCCTTGTTCATACTTGTTGGGCTTTACGAATACTTTCACACCTGTAGGCTTTCCGATCGTATATACCGAATTCTGATCATAGCCGGTGGAAGACTTCCATTGATCGAAATAAGACCCGTTGAACGGCGTATACCTTAACTGTTCCGAATAATATGTATTCCTGTTCCAATTGGCATTTGCCATTGTGCTCGGGAAATACACCAGCGTGGTCGGTCCGGACAAGAAATTATCGGTGAAAGTCAGCGAACTCGGAGAATTGGCGATCCATGTGTATTCCGGAAAATAATTGTTTCTCATATCGAGCGTTGTCGCGCCGAATTTGACCGTGCCGGTCCTATCACTCGCATAGTAGCTGTTGTAAGTCATGTTTCCGATCACGTCTATCCTCTGTGTGTCGTCGGCGGCCGTAATATTGTTGCCTTCCCTGTTTCTGCTCAAAATTCCGTTATTGAAGCTCGTATTGCCGATAAAGTTGAATCGGGAAGAATTGCCGGCACCTCTCATCTGAATTCCGTTCTGATAATTTCCAAAAACGATATTGTCCTCTAATATTTGCGCGGCTCCGGTGTTTTGCACATAAAATCCATGTCCGTGGCCCCTGTCGGTTCCCTGCCAGCCGTTGTAATAGACTATATTTCCATATGCTTCCGAACCGTACGATGAAGCACTCATGCCTATTCCGAATCCGGTCGCGTCATGCAGAACAAGATTGATAAACTTATTGTAAGGCCCGCTTGATGAAATGGCGCTGTGGCCCAAAACGTCATTAGGCAGAGAGCCGTCATACGCCGAGACGTGATCCGGATCAGAACCGGAAATTTCAAAATCCCTGTAAATCCCGTATGATCCTTTAACAAGCAAAGTGCGTATGTTCAAAGCGGCCCTTTCGCCGGGATACTGCCTTACGGTGATGTATTTCCCCGAAGATCCGGTTAGAGTACTGATAATGCTGTAATTGTTCTGCCATTCTCCTGATACTCCTTCTGTATAATTGCCGCCGCGAAGCCAGATCGTATCTCCCGGTTTGACCTTGACTACATGATTTGAAGAACAGACACCGTCAACGAGATAAAAAGGTCTGCCTCCACAAAGGGCTGTTCTCAAGTCCCAAGGTTTGCTCGCGGTACCTTCTCCTGAAACGCTTCCCGAAGGAGAGACGTACCATTCGGTTCCTTCCTGACTGCCTACTTCCACCGGAACTACGGGATTAACCACTTGCGAAGGTGGTGTTTCCGGTTCCTGCTCTATTACTATTTCCGGCGTCGGATTTTTTGTAAAAACAACATTTACCGTCTTATCAGAATTCATAGTCAAACCACAAGATCCCGTACCCGAGCATGCGCCACTCCATCCGCTGAAAGAATATCCTGAGGAAGGCGAGGAGGTGAGTGTAAGCGATGTGCCTTCATTGTGGGTTGTATTGCAAATACTCAACGTGCATGAGACCCCGCTTCCGTTTACCGTCCCGTTTCCCGTTTTATTTATCTTTAATGAATATTTGGTGGCATCGGGTGTGATAACAGTGTCGGTAATATCTCCAGCCGGCGATTCGGCAGGAATGACAGAGTTTGTTTGTATCGGAATATCATTGTCCGGGTCAACCGTATTTACCGAAACGTCCCCAGTATAATTATATAATTCGCTTATCTCGCTCGCAGAAAGAGCGCGATTGTAAAAGCGAGCGTCATCCAACAATCCTTTGAAATAATATAAGCCGTCTCCTCGCTGGCCGAACTTTATGGAAGTGCCGGACGGAACGCTTCCGAGAGACACTGATCTGATTTCTCTCAATGAACCGTCCTGATAGATCTTTGCTGATGAACCGTCATATGTGATGGCCAAATGATGCCAGCCGGACCTGAATCCTTCCGATTGTGAAAAAAGCAAGGCCGCATTGTCGGCGGACGTGCTTATGAATCCGTATGCGAAGATGGGAGAAGGATTGGCCCACTCGGGTATAAGCCAGAACCCCCCGCCAGATGTCATGTTTCCCGCTACCGCTCTGGCGATTTCCGAAGTTTGAGTATTGGTACTCTTATACCAAACCGCCGCGGTAAATGATCCGAGCGAATTTGAATAGCCGGTATCAACATAATCATTTGTTCCGTCCAAAGATACAGCTCCTACTATTTTGCCTGTCGACCATCCCGCTCCGCCCTGAAGAGAAGCCGTCCTGCCGTTGCCGGAAGAATCGGAAGCGTTTGTTCCGCTTGCATCATCAAATGCCCAATGACCGATGAGTCCCGAACCCGAACCAGAAACAGCCGCCATATGACGGTTTTTTTGTGAAAAACTATTATATTTTTTGTCCAAATGCAACGAAAGTGACGCTAGCCCCGCAAACGCGCCGGCTAAAATGAACACCAAGACGATGCGCCTAAAATTACGCATGTGTTAATTGTACCACCACAATTTTTTCTAGCCATGTCATCTTATCCACAGTGCAATTAGTCCTTACTAGCGTTGAATTACGAAACTCGTCGCAGGCAGGGCTTTTGCGGAACATTGCGGAAGCTGACGGGCGAGCATAGGGATTTTTTAGCAAAAAAATACCCGTGTTCCGCAAAAGCCCTGCCGAGAAAAGAGTTTCGTAATACATAATTACTTTCGGGGAAAAAGCGGACTCTCCGGCATTTTGTTTTTTCTGACGAGATCCAATATGGTTTTAGACGTTTCGGGCATAATAGGTCGAAGTAAAGCTACTACCGCATACAATTCTGCAAGTAAATATCTAATGTCTTTTTTCGCTCCCTCCAAATCAGCTTTAATTTTTTTAAACGGCTGCTCTACTTGAATATACTGATCCATTTTTTGTATCCTTCCCCATATGGCAGACCCCGCTTTATTGACCTCATACGATTCCATATGCGCGAGCTCCGGAGCAGAACTTATATTTTGGTTTAACTTTTCTTCTTCAATTGATACCCCGTTTGTCACAGCCATTTTCAACACCCGGCTCACCAGATTCCCCAACCCGTTGGCGAGATCGGCGTTGTAAGCACCCTTGAAAGATTCCTGCGTCATATCTCCATCCTCAAAAGGAGATATATGCCGAGCCAAATAATACCTGACCGCCTCGGCTCCGTACTCGGCAATAAGCGCGTTAGGATCTATAACATTACCAAGAGATTTGGACATTTTTTTTCCGCCCGAGGTAATAAAACCATGCACTAGTATGGATTTTGGGAGTGGTAAACCTGCGGACATTAGCATGCCGGGCCAGATCGCCGCGTGGAACCTTAAAATATCCTTCCCTATCACATGTAAATCAGCCGGCCAGAATTTTTTAAACAGTTCGTCATTCTCACGGCCGAAACCCAGAGCGCTCGCATAGTTCGCCAGAGCATCCCCCCAGACATATATTTTCTGAGTGGGATCATCGGGCACGGGGATCCCTACGGACATTTTTTCCGCCGGCCTAGAAAAACTTATATCCTCAAGCCCCCTTGCTATGAGCGCCAGAATTTCATTTTTTCTAGCATGCGGTATAATCGCAAGCTCGTCGCTTTTTATTTTTTCCTCTATTCTTTTTGAATACTTTGATAATTTGAAGAAATAATTTTCCTCGCTGACTTTTTGCGGTTCTTCATTGTGTTCGGGGCATTTGCCGTCAACCAAATCTTTTTCTGTTATGAAAGATTCGTGCCCAACGCAGTAAAGTCCGCTATAAGTCCTTTTTTCAATATCGCCCGATCGCACCATCCTTCGCCATATCTCCATCGCTCCCGGCCAGTGGACACCATTATCGGAAGTGCGAATAAATTGGTCGTAGTCAATCTCCAGCTTACTGAACAAATCTTGAAACCCGCGGACAATGCCGTCTAAATATTCTTGGGTTCCCTTGCCGGCCGCTTCGGCCGCTCTTACGACTTTTTCCGTATTTTCGTCAGCTCCCACCAAAAGATATGTTTCTACGTCTCTCAGCCGATGATACCGAGCAATAATATCCGCCAAAGTAGTCGTATACGCGTGGCCCATGTGCAGATTGGCATTAGGATAAAATATTGGTGTCGTTATATAAAATGTATTTTTTTGTTCCTCCATGTCTTTCTGGCCTACGTCATCAATGTCGGCTCATTAAAATCGTGATTCTTATCTTTTTGCAAGTCGTTAAAATATTCCATAAGAGCCGCGGCTATCGGCACGGAAAGCAAGACACCGAGAAACCCCGCGAGTTTGGCACCTATTATGAGCGCGAGTATCACCACCACCGGGGATACTCCGACGATTTTTCTCACAACCAAAGGATATATGAGATGGTTTTCAAACTGCTGGATCAACAAATAAAGCAAAGCCACCGCCAGTCCCAGCCCTATTCCGCTGTCTGTGGCCGCGATCAATATCGCCGGTATGGCCGAGAGCAGAGGCCCGAATATCGGTATAAGTTCAAAAATCGCCGCTAAAAAAGCGAGAAGAAGAGCGTGCCGTACGCCCAGAATAGTGAGGCCTAAATACACCAGTATTCCAACTATGACGGCGAGCAAGAGCTGGCCCTGCATCCATAAACCGATTTTCTGCTGAGAACGCTTCCATAAACTGACGACATAATTCTCATGTTTTTTCGGAGTTATAATGCGCAAAAAATTGGATATCCCTTCCTCTTGTACCGCAAAATAAAAAGAGAGCACCGCGATAAGAATGAAACTGAATATGCCTCCGAAAATAATACTTATTGTCTCAAAAAGACCTCTGGACGCGTCAGAGAAAGAATTGCTTACACTGTTCAAAATATCTCGCAAAGTAAAAGCCGAGTTTGATACCTGTTCCGCGATGCCGCCGTTCAGCAAGCCCGACATCGCCTCGGGCGGGGTCTCCTCTATATTCATATATTCAGAAACACTCCCGATAAAATTGGAAAATTCTCTTATAAGCTGAGGGAGAAAGAAGTAAACAACACCCATGAAAATCAGCGCCAATGAAAGATAGACAATAATGACGGCGAACGTCCTCTTTATATTGTGTTTAACGAACCAAACGGTAACCGGCTCCACGGAAGAGGCCAAGACAATAGCCGCCAGAACGATGAGAATGATATCTCTGATAAGAAAAAGAAATATGAAAAACAAACAGATCAATATTATTTTTGTAATCGTGCCTGGTGTGACGTCCAATACCATTTTTTTGTTTGGTTCCATGTGAAAATTATATCATAAACTGATGTTTTCTAATTTCCCCCCTCTTCTTCCACAAGCTAATAGCTAATAGCTGACAGCTAAAAGCTTCCCCATTCGTATATTGGTATTATGTTGATCATATATTGGAGATTTCCTTCATATACTCATTTGTATCATCCAATTCTCCGATCATGGCCAAATTTATCTTATCGCGAGTGAAAATTTCGTTGGCAATATTTTTTATATCGTCCGCCGTCACTTTTCTTATCTTTTCCGCCAGATCATATGGCGTAATAAGGTCCTTTTTTAACACTTCCCTCAAGCCATAGTACTCGGCGATGGAGTCGGAAGTTTCCAACCCCAGATACATATTGCCGATCATGTATTCCTTTGCTTTTTGCAATTCATGGTCGGGAACAGGATCGTTTTTTATTTTTACAAATTCCTCCATTATTGCCGCGACGGCTGTCCTTGCCCTGTTTTTATCCGTGCCTATTGATACATAAAAATAACCATGGTCCGTGGACGCGTCAACGCTCGCCTGGACGTAATACCCGATTCCCATCTCGTCTCTCAATTTTTGAAAAAGTCTTGAACTCATACCTCCGCCTAGCGCCACTCCGAGCGTTTTGAGCGCGGTATTCCTCTCATCATAAGCGTCGTAAGTCCTCACCCCGAGAACAATGTGAGTCTGATCGGTTTTCTTGTGCTTTATTTTAACCATCGGCCCACTTTGTTTTTCCACCACTTTGACCTTGCCGCTTTTCGGACTCATGCTAATACCGCCGAATTTATCCGCTACGGCGGCGGCGGCCGCGACCTCGTCAAAATTACCGGCCACTACTACCACAGTGGCCTCAGGCACGTAGTGGCTGTCCCTGTATCGCTTGAGATTATCGCGAGTCATAGCGCGAACGGTTTCCTTTGTTCCCGTGATTTTCCAACCCGCCGGCTGATCGCCGTACAGAAGATCCTCAAATACCGTGTGAACTTCCTGCATCGGAAGATCTTCGTACATGCTTATCTCATCCACAATAACGCCTTTTTCTTTTTCCAATTCTTTTTCCGGCAGAGTGGGATTCAAATAAAGATCGGTTACCACGTCTAAAATTTTGCCAACATGCTTCGGGTCGGATTTCGCGTAATATCCCGTGAATTCCTGAGAAGTGAAAGCGTTATATTGAGAACCTATGCCGTCCAACTCACGCACAATATCTATCGGCTTAGGCCTTGTCTTCGTTCCTTTGAAACACATATGCTCCAGAAAATGCGACACGCCGTTTTGCTCCTTTGTCTCGTATTTGGAACCGGCTTCAACCATGACGAGGACGGTAACCGTCGGATTATCCTTCAGGTTAACTGTTACCACTCTCACTCCATTATCCAAAACTTTTTTCAAAAACTTCATATTGAACCCAGCTTAGCAAAAAAAGCGGCAAAAAGAAAACTTGTGAACAAAATGGCAAAAATAACCACGCGAAACAAGGCCAGAGTTAAGAATTAACCTTGGCTTTTTTTATTGTATTTTTAAGACTGTAGACCTGCGGCACTCTAGATTAACTCTCCCTCTTTTCCGGAATGATAAATATGGCAAGAATATAGACAAGCAGGCCGGGTACAAAACCGGTAAATATAACCACCAAGAGCCAGACTAGGCGGATAAGCACAGGATCAACGGCTAAGTAGTCTCCCAAGCCGCCGCAGATGCCGGCAAATATTCTGTTGGTCTTACTTCTATAAAGTTTTTTTGTTTCCATAATTTATATAATGTATTGTTAAGGTTTACGCATTTGATTTCATTCCCGCGAAGGCGGGAATGACAGATAGGGAATGGTCTAAATGGGACAAAACGCGTTTGTTTAAATTATATCAAAGTCACTCCAAAATCACATATTGTTTCTTGCCTTTTTTCGGCCAAAGAGAGGGTTTGGTTTTTGTAAACATCATCAAGATTGATGATGGCCCCCAATCTGTTCGCTTGGTCAAACCATTCAGGCCTGCTGTTGTTGGAGGTGAACATTATGTCTTTCCCCCTAGCGCCAATCCGCTCCGCAAGCTCGAGCTCGTAAGGCGAACTGCAGTCAAAACCAAAACCCATGTCTCTTTGGAGCCGCAAATTAGCCGGGTTATTCCACGCCTTCACGGCATAGTACTGCCGGAAGCGGCCGCGTACATTGCGCATGGCTCGTTTAAGCTCCTCCCCGCGTTCCATAATCCCCTGCTCGTCATAGACATAGCAGGGTGTTCCGAACTCCTCAATGATTTTCGGTAATGCCCGCTCAACGCGGACTAATGTAGATTCTGACGCTGGCATAATTTATCCGTTTTGATTGCTTACAATGACAAAGAAAACCACCGGCCTCGGTGGCCACACAAAATCCCAATCCTGTGTTTCTCAGACAAATACTACTCATATTTAAATCTGAGTCAATGCGATGCTGTTCAAGCTATGGAACATAGTTGACAGTTAATTAGTTGTAATTTCGACCTTTGAATTGTGGATTTTTTGTCTTTTAATTTGGCGTCAATGAACTTCATCAGGGCTTCAATTTGTTCTCTTTTCTTA
>Ga0209541_10001191_pt1 | contig 52117 bp, 52 predicted proteins | sample RifCSPlowO2_01_FD_184027 | JGI IMG/M metagenome (GOLD analysis project Ga0209541, IMG submission 184027) | Groundwater microbial communities from Rifle, Colorado - Rifle CSP2_plank lowO2_0.1 (SPAdes) (version 2) | ecosystem: Environmental > Aquatic > Deep subsurface > Groundwater | place... | reverse complement strand
AACAATTTGTCTGGGGGAATGGATTCGCCCTGCCTCGGCTGATTTCCCGCCCGCAGGAGGGGTCTGGGGAGGAATGCGGGCGGGTTTCGGACTGGGGGTTTTCGGAAATTCGGCGGCTACATTTAAAAATGAAAATACCATGATGGATTATAGTATAACATTGTCTAGCAATACATCAAAGTGCTAAAATGTGAATAACTCAAATATGGATAAAATCTCTAAACAACTTGGGCAAAATATGAAGCGCATTAGAGCTAAAAAGGGAATGTCGCAAGGCGATATTGCGAGAGCTTTGGAAGTTGATAGAGGCTATATAAGTAATATTGAAAACGGCAAGAAAAATCCAACTCTTGCGACAATTCAAAAATTGGCTAATGCGCTCGGTGTTTCTGCTGATGAACTTTTAAAATAACTCTAATTTTACCAATGAACGAAAATACAGAAAAATTTATTAATAAACAGGCTAAACTAATTACCTCTTTTTTGGGCAAACACTTGGACCAAAATTTTAAAGGTACCGATTTTCTAAAGGCTAGCCGTTATGCAATCGGACCAGAAGGTCATCGTTATAGAAGCATTTTAAGCTTAGAGATTTATAAATCACTAGGAGGTAACGCGAAAGATTTTATTAAGGCTTTGGTGGGCATAGAATATGTACATCATTCCACTTTAATTTTCGATGATTTGCCTGCAATGGATAATTCTAAAATGAGAAAGGGTAAAAGCACTGTTCACTTAGCATTTGGTGAATCAACCGCAATTCTAGCTTCACTTTATTTATTGGAAAAAGGACGATTACTTCTTTATGAGAGCGCCAGCGAACATCTTAGAGGAGAAAGTTTAGACGAGTTTCAAAAAAAAGTATGCAACAGTCTGATTGAACTTTTATCAGGACAAGAAGCTGACCTAAAAACCCAGAAAACTCCAAGAGAACTCCTTACTATGATGCAAAATAAAAATCGGATGTTTTATTTGGCTTGTGTAATACCTTCTTATTTGATGAAGAAAAAATATTTTAAAGAGTTTAACTATTTGGGCAATAAAATGTCCACCGCGTATCAATTTTTAGATGATTTAAGGGATTTACAGCCAAGTTCTATAACAGGAAAACCTAAAAATCAAGACAAGGGAAAGAACACATCTCTTTCTAAATTCGGAGAGAAAGGAGTGCGTAAAAAACTGGAAAATACGAAACAAGATATTTTTAGTAAATTGCCAAACATTAAAAGGAGAAAAGAAATTCACAATTTAATCGAATTTATTCTAAGCCACTCATCATGATGAACATGATAAATAAAATAATAAATGATAGGGCTAAACTAAAAAGTGTTATTACTTTAAGCATTTATGTTGCCCTAATGGTTATCGCGGCCATTGTCTTCAGTAAATATGTTGACAGAGAAGCTCTCCAAGTAGTTGTCAAAAGTGGAGGGAATCTAGGAATGGTCGCATATTTTTTGATTGAAGTAGTTTATGTAACCTTAACCCCGCTTTTTAATACAGCCATCCTTATTGCTTCGGGATATATTTTTGGAGGACATGTGGGCTTTGTTATGAATTTTCTAGCAACTTCTATTGGATTATTCATAATAGTCTTACTGGTAAAAAAATATGGTCGACCATTACTTCAGAGAATACTTTCTCCTAGTTTTTACAATCGTTTTGATCACCTTGCACAAAAAGTTGGCCCGATTACATTATTGATTTGCTATGTTTTACCTTTCACTCCTGATGATGAATTGACCTACATAGTAGCAGCAGGGCCAATTGGATTTAAAAGATTTATTTTACCTATTTTGTTAGGTACCCTAGCTAAAGCAGCTTATAGCTATATTGGCGATATGGGTACAAAAGGTATTGCTATCGCTACTTACGCTAGGTTGATTATGTTGGTAGTAGGATTAATAGTTGTAGGAACTCAAGAGTATATTTTCAGAAGAAAACCAGTTGACCAGGGGTAACCAAAGTTTGATATAATCAACCTAGCTTTCTGATTTTGTAGCCGCCGAATTTCCGAAAACTCCCAGTCCGAATCCCGCCCGCATTCCTCCCCAGCCCCCTCCTGCGGGCGGGAAATCAGCCGAGGCAGGGCGAATCCATTCCCCCAGACAAATTGTTTCGCCCTGCCGAGTCCGCTTTAATCATTTGGATTTTGCTCGAAATAGTTTCGAACTTTGTCCAACAAACACCGCAAGTTAGGACAATTTGCCCAAATATCGGCAAATTGTTTTGTTTTTTCTATGTTTTTAGTGCTATTGACAATAAGTCCGTTATCCTATAAAAGATATGCAGTTACCTTTACACTAAAAGGGGTCAAATCAATGAACGGAACAACGGTAAAAGGTACGCCAAAAGACGTTTTTTCTTATCTTGGCTGGCTGCTCACCTTATATATTGGCTTAACCAGTTTTGTATGGCTCTTGTTTGAGTATATAGAAAGAGCTTTACCTGAAGCTACGGACTATTTTTCTTTAAGCTCTATGCGGTGGCTAGTAGCCGAGTTGGTGGTATTGTTCCCTATCTTTATGGTAATTTCCTGGTCTTTGAGGAAAGATATTTCTCAAAATCCAGAAAAGTTAAATACGAGGGTAAGAAAATGGTTCTTATTCCTTACCCTATTTGTTGTATCTGGGATTTTTGTTGGTAACCTTGTCTATTTGCTGTATAACTTTTTGGACGGTGAACTTGGAACTAGATATGTTCTTAAATCACTGACTGTTTTATTTATTTCCGTAGGCGTATTTTTGTACTATCTCTGGGACTTAAAGGGTTTGTGGGTAAACTCTCAAAAACCAAAGATTATTGCATGTCTTGTTTCGGTTGTCGTCCTAACTGGTGTTGGCTTTGGCTTTTATACAGTTGGCACACCTTGGCAACAGCGTAGCAGAAACCTGGACAGAACAAGGGTTACCGACCTGCAAGCCCTAGAGAGAGCGGTGTTTGATTACCACCGCCAAAATAGCAGCTTACCCAAAGAACTAACTGACTTGAAAGGTTCTTTCGCTTATACGCCAATGCCAGCTGACCCCGAAACAAAAGAACCCTACGAGTATAGGGTAGTAGACCAAAACTCTTTTGAGCTATGTGCTACTTTCAAAACCAAACCAGTATCTGATTACAGTAGATACCCGGTACTGGACAGTAAGTGGAACTATGAACCTGGCAGAAAATGTTTTTCGTCAAAAGTTGAGCAAGTGCCCAACACAGACCGTAAGTAATAAACTTACGGTTTTTATTTGTGAAAAGACATTTAGCTTGCTAAACTAGGTATATAAAAGTGCTCGGACGCGGATTGCCAGTAGGTTCTAACGTCCGTGCATAGTCCCCGCCAATTGGAATTTTGCAAGAAAGAAAGCTCAACCTCGCGGCGGCAAAGCCGCCGCTCGCATAAAATTTGAAAGGGCTTTTTTGGCGAAAAGGAAAAGGATTTATCAATGGCTACGGCCAGAAAGATACTCTACCGGGTCTACGCAGTCTGGAAAAGAGGGACGCCTTACATTAGATATCCACAGAAAATGTTGACTTAAGATTCTAGGTCTCGAACCATATTTTGGAAGGGCAAAAGAAATTTTTTCATAAGAGTTAGTCATATAAATCGATATTTGCGTTTTTTATAAATTTTTGTTAACATATAGTCACTATGAGTATTGAACAAATGTCGCCAGAAAATCTTGGATCAACGCCTCGGGAAACTCCGGTTGTAGGTGATCAAATTAGAGTGGATACAACCACTGATTTTTACAGCAACATTGGTGTTAATGGGCCGGAAGGTCATAAAGAGGACATCCGAGTATATCGCTCAAAGGACGGAGAATTTCAGGCAATTGTCGAAAAACGAGGCAAGAAAATCGTTGGCTCGAGTTCTTCGCAACCAGCAGACACGGTTGAGAGAGTACTCCACACGTTAAACTCACTAAGTGAAAGCAAACAAGATGTGTGGAGCGTAGATTACAGCAAGTAGGCATAATTTTTTATTTTCAACGAATTGTCCTAATCGTCCACCAGAAAATGCTGGTGTTTTTTAATTCAAAGAGCGAGAATTTGCCGCCAAAGCCAGTGAATTTTTCAATCAATTTCAAATTGAAAAATTCACTAAATTGAGTTATACTTAACTCAATTAAATTCTCAAAAGAAGCAAAATTTGAAGACATTCCTTTTCAAGACAAGGACGCAATAAGAGAGAAGTATTTACAATTAGCAAAACAGCAAGACCCATCTTCAGAATTTGAGATTGATTTGGTGCTAGACGAAAATACGGAGAAACTACGAAGATTTCGCGAGATAAGCACGGAGGAAAAATATTGTAATGTTTTGAACAACCTCAGAGAAACGGATAGAGTCTATTTTGTTTTTGCTAGAAGGGTTGAAAAATAAGAAATTGCCATACCCGCACGCAATTCAATAAAAATTTGGTTCCAATCCAGTCCTTTTAAGGGCATCGAATTTGCTTTTTTGGAGAAAGTGCTATAATCTTGAGACACTTTCGGAAAAACGGTAAACCCGAAATGAGTCACGTGGTAAGCCTTGAGAGATTGCGTATTTGGAAGTTAATGGAATTCGTTGGTATCTTGCCTAACAAGAAAAGGAGGGTGCTTATTTCAGAACTTGAGAGAAAATCCCAGGTCACCAGACTGGAGTCGGACGAACGGAAAATACTAACCGCTGACAAAATGCATCCTCAAGACAAGCGGGCAAGGAGAAGGTTTTTGAAGCAAGAACTAAAAGCTTGGGAAAAAAGAACCGCCATATAGGCGGATTTTCCAAACAATAGGAGTTGCAATTGCCCTGCCCATAGCGGGGCTTTTATATTTATATTCGCAAATTTCATTACCGGATTTTGTTTTTTAAGAATTAAGTTTAACTAAAGACTTCTCGCACAATAACTTTTCTACTGCAACTTCCAACTTTTGGTTATAAGATTATTGAAATTTTCTCTAAATAGTGTCCGATTATTCATCAAAAATTTCAATAACTTCTATCTCAAAATTTGGAATTTTAGTGGCAAAAATTATTATGCAAGAGATCTCAAGTTTTTCAGCACCGCCGCTACCACTACCGGCCCAATGCCGCCCGGTACCGGAGTTATCAGACTTGCTTGCGGCGCAACTTCGTCAAACTTGAAATCGCCAACCATTCTTCCGTCTTCATTCTCATATCCAAAATCAATCGCAACAACGCCATTTTTGATCATATTTACTCCGATAAGCCCCGGTTTTCCTACACCAGATACAATGATATCAGCCTCAATAGAATATTTGCGAGGATCCTCTGTGTGCTTGTCTATCACGCTAACTTGGGCACCGCCTTGTAACAGCCAGTAAGCGACGGGTCTCCCCACCAAAACCCCATAGCCGAAAATCGCGGCCTTTTTGCCTATAATGCTGTAATTATAAAATTCGAGAATTATTCTTACCGCTTCGACGGCAGGCGGAAAAATAGCCGATCTGTTTGAAAAGAACCTGTCTTGCGCCTCCTGCGACAAAACGTCAATATCCTTATTTACGCTTATCTCATTTAAAATATTCTGGGCATTGATCCCTTTTGGCAGAGGCAGTTCAACCAATACTCCGTCGTTCTCTTTGTCTTGAACTATCTTTCTTACCTCTTTTTTCAGAAGGTCTTCTGTTATCGTCTCCGGAAATTCAAACATCTTATATCCCACACCAATCTCTTTTGCCGCTTTACCTTTTAACTCAACGAACTTTCTAATTCCCGGATTATTTGAGACCAAAACAGCCGCTAAACGAAGCTTTAAGCCCTTTTGGCATATCTCCTCTTTTAATCCGTCCAAAACCTCCCGAGATATTTGCTTACCGTCTATTATCATTTTCAATGTCCTAATTTATTAAGATTTAACCTTATTAGTCTATTCTACGGTTACTGATTTAGCAAGATTTCTGGGTTTGTCCACGTCGTAACCCCTCATTACGCCAACGTAGTAAGCAAAAAGGTGGAGAGGCATCACCGAAAGAATCGGCATAAGCATTTCAAGTGTTTTGGGTATATATATGACGTCATCAACTATTTTTTTGATTTGATTATTTCCTTCAGTTGCGACAGCAATAACTTTACCGCTTCTCGCTTTGATCTCTTGTATATTGCTCGCCACTTTTTCATACATACTATCCGAAGGCGCCACAACTATAGTGGGAAACTTTTTGTCTATCATCGCTATCGGCCCGTGCTTCATTTCCCCTGCTCCATATCCTTCGGCATGAATATATGAAACCTCTTTCAGCTTAAGAGCACCCTCCAGAGCGACCGGATAATTATATTTTCTGCCAAGAAAAAGGAAGTGGTCGTATTTGTAATACTTTCTTGCAATCTTTTTAATATTCGGAGCTTCTTTTAGAACTTTTTTCATTTTTCCAGGCAAAGCCGAGAGTTCGGAAGCAATACGTCTTCCCATTACTAAAGACATGTCCCGCTGACGGCCTATGAAAAGCGTGAGGAGTAATAATACCGCCAGCTGGGAAATAAAGGCTTTAGTTGATGCAACGCCTATCTCAGGACCGGCGTGGTTATACACGCCGGCATCTGTCTCGCGGGCAATGGACGAACCGACAACGTTCACTAACCCCAAACTAAGAATTCCTTTTCTCTTTGCTTCTTTCAGTGCCCCAAGCGTATCGGCTGTTTCCCCCGATTGACTTACCGATAAAAGAGCGGTTCTTGCATCAAATTTCTGCTTTTTGTATCTAAACTCGGAAGCATACTCAACTTCAACTGGTATTCCGCCGTATTCTTCAAGCATATACTCCCCAGTCAAGCCGGCCAGATACGCCGTGCCGCAAGCAGAAATTATTAGGCGGTTCAACCGTTTTATCTTATCCTCCACCGATTCAAGTCCTCCAAGTTTGGCAAGGCCATCCTTTATAATCAGTCGACCTCTTATTGCATTCTCGACTGCTTCCGGCTCCTCAAAAATTTCTTTGAGCATAAAGTGAGGAAAATTGTTTTTCCTAACTTCATCTTGAGACCATTCTATCAACTCTTGTTCGCGTGATACTGCTTGTCTGTCCAATGTGACAATACGAAAATCAGACGGAGTAAGAATCGCTAACTCTCCGTCGTGAAGATAAACGACTTTTCTTGTATAAGGCAGGATGGCCGATGCGTCGGAGGCAACAAACTTATGAGTATCGGAAAAACCTACAAGAAGCGGGCTTGAGTTCCTTGCAACTATCAAAGTAGTCGGATTATCGGAGTTAATAATAGCAAAGGCGTAAGTGCCGACTATAGATCTCAACGCAAGCCGAACCGCTTCTTCAAAACTATAGTGTTTTGATAAATCTTCTATCAAGTGGGCCGCAACCTCGGTGTCAGTATCCGATCTGAAAACGTGGCCTCTTTTTTCAAGTTTAGCCTTAAGTTCCTTGAAGTTCTCGACGATACCGTTGTGAACCAGATAAATTTTACCAGTACAATCGCAATGAGGATGAGCATTTTTGTCAGTAGGTTTGCCGTGAGTCGCCCATCTTGAATGTCCAATCCCAATATTACTTTCTACGTCGTTACGAACAACTTTTTCCAGTTCGAAAATCCGACCCGCTTTTTTACGGCAAAAAACGCCTTTACCGGTAAGCAGAGCCAAGCCAGCTGAATCATATCCTCGATATTCAAGACGTTTTAAACCACCCAACACTATTGGTACGGCTTTTACCTTATCTTTACTAACAAGTCCAAATATCCCGCACATGTTAGAAAATCAAAATGTCCCGATTGCAAAGCAATCGAGGATCCTCGATAAAGTCGGGACAAAATGACAATTTAAAATTCAAAATCGTACAAACAGGATGACAAATTTAGCAAAAATCCGCAAGTTGCGGATTTTTGCTACTGACTGACTGGCTGTGTTTCGGGTAGAGGTTCAGTAAGAGTTTCTTCTGGTTTACGCTCCCACTCCTCTGGAACGAGGCCGGCCTTATTTAATGAGGCGGCTTCTGCTGGCGCGGTCTCAGTTTTAACTTGTTTCTTTTCCGCGTTTTCCTGAATTTTCTGTGTTTCTGTGGTGTCTTTTCCGTGCTTCTGTGGTTTAGGCTTCCAACTCTGCACCTTCGGCTTATCCCAGTATTTATAATTCACGAGAAGGTTATTAACCGTAGGCGATACCTGCGCGCCGTTAGAAACCCAGTAGTTCACCCTTTCCATTTTGACTTTAAATTCCTTTTTGTGCGGATCATAGTTACCTAAAAGTTCCAAGAACTCCCCTCTTGGCTTTTTGGTATGCTCAACGACAACAAGCCTGAAATAGGCCTGTCCCCGTTTCCCTGTGCGTTGTAGTCGTACTTTTAGCATGGACTATATACTATCAGGTTTTTAAATTTTGACAAGTTTTCGAATTTTGAATTTGTTTAGAAATTTCTGCCTAAGGCGGATCAGCCTCTGGCTGAAGAAATTACAAAAAAGAGGTTTACCAACCCCTTTTGGCCAGCGCGTCCTCCGCCGCTATCTGCTGGGCTTCTTGTTTTGACGGCCCTTGGCCCGTGCCGATTTTTTCTTTTTCCAAAAATACTCCCACCTCAAAATTTCGGGCATGATCCGGACCCCATTCTTTCAAGACCTCGTAGGTGGGGGTAATGCCAACTTTATCTTGCGCCATTTCCTGAAACAAACTTTTAGCGTCGCGATAAAGACGTTTTTCAATTATCGTCGGCAGTTCTTTGAGAATGAATTTGCCGATAAATTTTTCGCAGGGCTCATATCCTTGATCAAGATACATCGCCCCTATCAACGCTTCTATGGCATTGGCTAGAATATATTGTCTTGCCCTGCCAGTATCTTTTGCTTCACCTCTCGAAAGAAGGATATAATCGTTCAAATCAAACTCTCCGGTAATTTTTGACAATATAACCGCGTTCACTAACGCCGCCCGCCAATTAGTCATTTCACCTTCGGGATTCGGATAGTTCTTGTAGAGATACTCTGTAACCACCAACTCTAAAACCGCGTCTCCCAAAAACTCAAGGCGCTCGTTATGGTCCAGCCGCCAATTTGGATTTTCGTTCAAATATGAACGGTGGGTGAGAGCGGTAAGCAAGAGGTCTTTGTTCCTAAATACAAAGCCAATTTTTGATTCAAGTTCGGAAAGTTTATCTGACACTTAAAAATTTCTAATTATTCTAATTAACCTAATTGACCTAAATAAATCCCAAGAACCAACGCCTAAAGATTTAAAAATTAGACATTAGAAATTAGGAATTAGGAATTATTTAGAATAATTAGAGCAATTAGAATAATTTGGTTAATTATTCGCTTCTTCGTCTTCCTTCTCCTCCTTCTCCTCCTCCTTAACGTGTTCTTTCCCTGGTTCACCAATTTCCCGATACACCGTACCCAAAACGCCGTTCACGAATTTTCCGGACGAATCTCCGCCGAATGATTTGGCCAGCTCTATCGCTTCATTTATTGCTACTTTCGGAGGTACTTCATCCCTCTTTCCAAAAAGCAGTTCATAGAGCCCGAGGCGAAGCACGTTGCGGTCAACTACAGCTATCTGTTCAAGCGGCCATTGGGGAGCGGCTTTTTCTATTATCTTGTCTAACTCAACTATATGCTTCATAACGCCGTCGACTAAGTCGTGAATAAAAGTCGTATCTTCTATTCCAATGGCAAATTCCTTTATATTTCTTTCTACTACTTCGAGCAACATTTTTTCTTTTCTGCCCCTAAAATCCCACTCATAGAGCGATTGCATAGCGACAGATCTGCTTAAGTGCCTAGAAGCCACTTAAAATTTCTAATTATTCTAATTGACCTAATTACTCTAATCAATGACCAATGTCTAATGTCCGAATGCCTAAAAATTTTAGTCATTAGTCATTCGGTTATTAGGATTTGATTAGATTAATTAGAAATTAGGTTAATTAGGTTAATTATTTCCCAGCTTTTTGCTTTTTCTCTTTCTTCTTCAATTCTTTCGCCAAAACATTGATAACTTCTCTGCCCTTGTAAAAACCACAATGCTTACAAACAATATGCGGCAAAATTTCTCTTTTGCAATGAGAACATTCTACTAATTTTCTGGGCTTTAAGGCAAGGTGGCTTCGCCTCCGAAGCTGTTTGCCTTTTGCCATATGATGACGTGGTACTGCCATAACTTGATTTTATTTTTTCATTAACACTAAAAACTCCTCTTTTGTTGTTCCTGCGTTTTTAAGTATTTTAGACAACAAATCGATATCTATGCTTCTATAATTGGGGACAGTAATTCTTTTTCTCCCCGGTATTGCACAATCTAAACGAATATGACTCCCTCTCTGCCTAATCGGCCAATAACCTATTTTTTGCAAGATCTTAATAATTTCTTGACCGGACAAGATCGGCAACTTAGGCATTTTAGAGAGTAATGGTATGAAAACTTAATTCCTTAGGAGAATAATCTTTAATAGCCGCCTGATTTCTTTTCTCCGGAAGAACCAACTCAATTACCTCTCTAATGTTCTTTAAAGCCTCGTCAATTGTTTTCCCTTGAGTATAGCAACCCTCTAAAACAGGGCATTCAATTACATAAAAACCACTCCCTCCTTTTTCAACAATCAAAGGCAAGACCAACCCTTTATATTTAATTGACGATCTCTTTTTTCTCATTCTCATCATTCTCATCATTCTCATATATTCATATATCAGGTTCATATTATCACAAAACCACAATTTTTGCAATTCCTCGGAATAAAATAAAAAAGCCGAGTGTTTTATCTACTCGGTCCGTGATTCTGCAATTCGGTTAATTTCGTTTCTAACAGCTCAATCTCGTGCAGAGCAACAGGCAATCCTTCAGCCGTTGCTTGCCGAAATTCTGCAAGCAAACTCTGGGCTATCTCTATCTGGTGCAACCTGACTTCTCTTTCTGAAAAAAAATGGCAACGAAAAGAGTCAATATTTGTCTTGGCCGGTTTAGTTTTTTTGTAAATGTGCCGTTCTATATCCCAGCCACTTGAATGCGGCGTATCCTCTATGCCGCCTAATTCGTGTAAATCCCTGGCCACATTTACCAACCGTCCTTCACGAGCAAGAGTGCCATGAGTTTTGATATCACGCATTCCTCTAGGAATCATAACCCCGCCTCCCATGGTATCTTAATATAGAGCAGCTTTGTCATATACCTTACCCCGAAACCATAATTTCTGCAAACCAAGAAGTGAATTTTCCAGAGTTAAAAATATTGAGGTTTAACCTCAATACGCCACCCGGGTGGCGTATTCGCTCCACCCAAAAACCTCTCTTAACGGGATTCACTATGATACATCATAGTATCATAGTGGAGAGTGAAGAAAGAAAAAAGCAGCCATTAGGCCGCTCTGGACTTTTTAAATTCCTCAAGTGCTTTGTTTCTTTGTCTATGATAGTAAAACGACATGGCCATCATGACTACCCCAGCAACCGCCCCTACGCCGAAAAACAAATGAGAAAGAACATCTTCGGGTGGCTTAAAGAATAATATCGACCCAAATAAAAACGACATGATTACGATGACGCTGATAAAAAACCAACGTTCCTCTTTTTTAACTAATAATATGGACAATTCGGTTTCATAAAACTCCTGCAAAAGCCGTCCGTCTCTGGCATCTTCATCACTTATTGACACCTCGCAATGCGGACACCGGTCTACATCTGGCATTTTATCATCTCGTCAAAGAACTTTAGTGTGATACTATCACAAAATCAAATTTTTAGCAAATTCTTTACGGACTTATCAACTTCTTGTACCGATTTACCGATTGCCCGTTTTACAGTGAATGATAAAATAAATCTGTAGATTTAAGATTCAAGATTTATGATTTAAGAATATCCGAAAATCGTAAATCCTAAATCTCATGCGCTTTATTCACTTACACACACACTCACACTATTCCTTGCTTGACGGCCTCTCTAAGATCAAAGATATGGTTAAGCTTGCGAAAGACGATGGCATGCCTGCTCTTGCTCTGACGGATCATGGCGCGATGTACGGAGCCGTCGAGTTCTACATGGCCTGCAAGAAGAGCGGCATCAAACCCATCATCGGGGTTGAGGCCTATGTCGCCAATAGAAGCCGGCTTCAAAAAGAGACCAATGTAGACAACAAGCGATACCACTTAACCCTTCTTGCAAAGAATAACACCGGTTATCAAAACCTCATTAAACTTACAACAGCCGCTCATTTAGAGGGCTATTATTATAAACCACGCGTAGATAAAGATCTGCTTCGCGAGTATTCGGAAGGTCTCATTGCACTTTCTGGCTGTCCGGCTGGTGAACTTGGGCGAGTTATCCGTTCAGGAAACAAGGAAAAAGCCGAAGCGGTTATCAGAGAATATCAAGGAATCTTCGGTCAGGAGAATTATTATCTTGAAATAATGCATCATCCCGATGTTGAGTTTTTCCAAGAGTGGAAAGACGCTCTTGTAGAATTTTCACACAAGCTCAGCATACCGCTTGTAGCAACCCAAGATTCCCATTACTTGCATTCCGATGACAAATTCGCCCATAAGATACTGGTGGCAATATCAACTAACACCGATGTTGCTGAAACTAAAATCTTCTCCGGTGACGGCCAATATCACTTCGCCTCGACCGATGAAGCATTAGAGTGGTTCAAAGACATCCCTGAAGCGGTGGCAAACACAGAAAAGATCGCTGAAAAATGCAATGTGGAACTCAGTCTAGGCAAATTCATTTTCCCGAATTTTGAACTTGAACAAGGTAAAACAGCCGACGAAGTCTTGGACAAGCTGACCCGTCAGGGGGCCAAAGAACGCGGTTTAGATGGCAGCCCAGAAGTTGAAGAACGCCGGCAATATGAGCTTGGGGTTATAAGGGATAAAAATTATGCCCCGTATTTTCTCGTAGTAGCCGACATACTAAAATTCGCCCACAAATCAAAAATTTATACTACAGTCCGCGGTTCAGTGGCCGGTTCGCTTGTAGCGTACCTCGCCGACATTACAAATATCAATCCGTTAGAATTTCAATTACCATTCGAGCGATTTTTGAATCCTTTCCGGCCTTCAGCGCCGGACATTGATATGGACTTTGCCGATAACAGAAGACAGGAGGTTATTGACTACGCTAAAAAAAGATATGGCACTGATAAAGTAGCCCAAATAGGCACCTTCGGCACCATGTTAGCCCGAGGAGCAGTCCGCGACGTAGTCCGCGCGCTGGGCAAGCCGTATGAAACCGGCGACCGCATTGCCAAACTGATACCAATGGGCTCCCAGGGTTTCCCGATGACAATAGATCACGCTATGGATCTGGAACCAGAACTTAAAAACATTTACAGCCGTGACCTTGAAGCACACCACATACTTGATATTGCCAAAAAATTGGAGGGTACTGTCCGTCATGTTTCCGTTCACGCCGCCGGCGTAGTTATAGCCCCTAATTCATTAGTCGAGTATGTACCCATACAATTTGACCCCAGAGAAAGCGATAAACTTATCACCCAATATGACATGTATACCGTAGGCGAAGACGGCGTCGGGCTGACGAAACTTGACTTTCTGGGCATTCGCAATTTGGCAATACTGGAAAACGCTGTTCATTTGGTTAAAAAACACAGAAATATAGAAGTAGACATAGAAAAAATACCTTTTGATGATAAAAAAACATTTGAAATGCTGGCCAGAGGAGAAACCGAGGGGCTTTTTCAACTGAATGGTTCCGGCATGACCAAATATCTGGTTGAACTGAAACCCACCACCATCCATGATATTAATGCCATGATCGCTCTTTACCGCCCGGGGCCGATCAATAACATCTCGGAGTACATCGCCCGCAAGCAAGGCCGAAGTAAGATAAAATATTTTCACCCGAAAGCGGAAAGTTTTTTGGCCAAATCGTATGGAGTACTGGTTTATCAGGAAGATCTATTATTCACGGCTTTAGAGTTAGCGGGATATAACTGGGAGACGGTAGACAAATTTCGCAAAGCAGTAGGCAAAAAAATTCCGTCTGAAATGGCAAAACAGCATGAAATGTTCGTACAGGGTTGTCAGACACATAGTGGAATAACCAAGAAGCAGGCAGAAGAGATATGGAACTTATTTGAACCATTTCAGGGTTATGGTTTCAACCGAGCACATGCAGCAAGTTACGGCCGCGTTGCTTATCAAACTGCATATATGAAAGCAAATTTTCCGGCGGAGTATATGTGCGCTGTGCTTACGGCGGAAGCCGGCGACACAGAAAAGATTTCCCAAGTTATACCGGAATGCCAAAGAATGGGAATTTCGGTCCTGCCGCCGGAAATCAACAGTTCCTTCAAGGATTTTACGGTCATCAAAGACCAACAACCAACCCCGGTACCAGAGCAGAGCACGGTACGGGGCACAGCAACCAACAACCAACGACAATACGATAAAATAAGATTCGGGCTTTTGACAATCAAAAACCTCGGCGAAGGCGTTGCTAACGCAATTATCGCTGAACGCGAGAAAAACGGTGAATTCAAAGATATCGACGATTTCGTCACCAGGATACAGAACAAGGACTTAAATAAAAAATCGCTTGAAAGTTTGATAAAATGCGGAGCTCTTGACGCTTTTGGCGAACGAAACCAGCTCCTTGCTAACCTTGAAGCGTTATTATCTTATGCCCATGAAAAACAAAAAAACAGTTCCAGGGGCCAGATAAGTTTGTTCGGTGACTCAACCGAGGTTTCCCTGCCGCCGTTACGGCTGATACAGACCGAGTCAGCCAAAGTTTGGGACAGATTAATGTGGGAGAAAGAATTGCTAGGACTGTTCATATCAGACCATCCCCTCAACGAATACCAGCCGGCGTTAAGTCTTGAGAGAGTCTTGCCTATCAAAAATATTTCCTTGGCTACCGCCGGCACAATCAAGATAGGCGGAGTTATAACCAAGATACAAAAAATAATGACCAAGACCGGAAGACCGATGCTTTTTTCTCTACTTGAAGATCTTACTTCTAAAATAGAAGTTGTCGTATTCCCCAACATTCTGGAAAAAAATCCCGATATCTGGAAAGAAAACAGCATCGTCGTCGCCACGGGAAGAATATCCGCCAGAAGCGGATCTGCCTCTGGCGGAAACGATCGCGACGGCCAATTGAAACTACTCTGCGATGACGTTAAGCGTTTGTCTGCGCACGCGGTTGTATAAAACCATCTCAATTAAAAATCCGCCAAAAGGCGAATTTAGAATTTCACTTTGAAAAACACGGGGGCAAAGGACCAGACAATAAGATTCTGCCTTGTTTCCTGCCAACCAGATCCACCCAGAGCCTTCCACTCTCCGGGCACAGACCACTTAGAAGCTGACTGCACGTTACTCAGATAACTGAAATAAAAAGTGGTCCCGACGTCCAAAAAACGATTAAGTTTAAAAGTTACACTAGTTTTGGCTTCATTCATCCAAATAGCCGTCTTATCCTTGTTTTGCAAAGGAAAGTTGCCTTCAAAATAAGCGTACTGTTTGTAGCGGTTAAAGGGGCCGCCTCTTGGACCGGTAACAATCCAGATGTCGTCAACATCTTTCCAATTTCCCGTCTCCTCTCTTCGGCCGAAAAGAATAGCTTCGCGTATATAACCGCTTACACTAAGCCGCTTTAACGTGAAAGGAGTTGCGCCTAAACTCCACACCGGACCAATCAAATTACCGTGATTGGCCAACGAGCTGCTTTCAAGAGTTATGTCGTTGTCAAAATGACCCAAGACACTGTTAAAATAATCCCAATAGTTGTCATAAAGAAATGCTCTCTGGTGCAAACCTTCATTTCTATAATTTTCTAATCTTAAAAACCTTAAACCAATCCCAAGATTAATATTTCTTTTGTCCGAGACGCCAAAATATCTTGTGGCTAAAATATCTTTCCGTTTTAGAGAGAGTTTATTCCGGGCCCAATAATCAACGTCTGAAAATGCAAAAAATGGACTGCCATTATTTTCGTTCAGATGGTTGGTAACTGGCGCCAGAGATTGGTCCCAAAACCTTACTCCGCTTAAATATACCTGGTACGAAGCAGTCCCAACAGTAGATTGGGGAGACTTAACGGCTCCATCGGCACTTCCACTAACTTCAAAATCGTAAACGGAAAACTCAAAGCCCCACTTTCCTTTCCGGTAATTTGCGCTGTAGGACAGAGAGCCGTCTGGATTCATTCTTGTTAAAACTGGTTTATAATCAACGCCATAGGAAAGATCGACCATCTGTTTGGTGAAATCATACTTCTCATAGTATGAAAACTCGTCCCCAACATGGACATCATTGCCATAAACTTGAGTCTTAAAAGGCGTAATTTCGAAGGACCAGCCGGAACTATTATTCTGAGCATAAACCGGCATCGAACCGGTCGTTAAGATAAGAACCGACAATAACAGCAGGTTCTTCACTGTGTTCCTCTACTTTGTCAACGTGCGTTCTTATATGTAACACCCTCAAAAACGTTGTCAATGGCCACAGGTACTATCCACGTACATATTGTGGAATAACCTAAATTTTAAATACCTTATAGCTTACCGGCATAGACAGACAATAAGATATAGGATAATTTAAAAACCACCGTTATCGGTGGTCGTCAGTTTAAGAACCTTGAGTTCTAAAAGTTTGAAGCATCTGAACGTAGTAAGCCATATCAGTCGGATTATCGGCGCCAAAAATTTGCACCCTAAACTTATTTCTTTCATGCGTGAAAAATAAAACTTCGACTTCTCTTTCCTGCCCAAAGAATCGTTTATCGCTTGAACCTCTTATTTTTAACGCCTGATCGCCATGAATTTCTGTTAACTCAATCTTTCGATTCTGAAGATATGGCAAAATTCCGTCTTGCTCGGCTTGGTGGGCTATCGATGTGAGATACGATCCCGGGGTCTCTTCATTATCAAGCTCTCCTTCCGATATAATCCATATTTCTGAACCGAATATAGATAAAAATTCGACAGTACCGCCGTGTATAATATTTATATGCCATTCTCTCGGATAAAATACCTTAAAATTGGTGGCTTCCAATTTCTTCCAGTTAACAATTTCTTCTGACTCTGGCAAATAAGCAAAAGTGAGCAGATTAAACAACAAAGATAGTGAAACAATCCCATACAAAGCAATCAGATGAGCTTTTTTATTGTTTTTCATTGTTAATGATCCATCTTGAAAAAGTACAGTTATTCTAATACTACTATAACATCTGTGTCAAGGGCCATTTTCAGCTAAATCGGTTTTTCAACCATTTTGTTTTTAAAACCAAACGCTTAGCGTTCTTGGACAAATACTTAAAAATCCGCTTGAAAGCGGATCAATAATCAGTACTATTTTTTATAATCATCTTCTACGAGAGCTAACTGTTCTTCCGTCTGTAAATAAAGTAGTTCTCCTGTTTTCATTTTTTTAAATTCTTTTTTGTCAAAACAGATATACAATGTAACGTTTGCTTAAAACTTATCCAGATGAGTATGTGAGACCCATGAGAAGCCCGCTGCTTATTTTTCCGACTCCCGGAAAAGCTTTTGCAGTAACCGCTCTCATATAAGAAACATTAAAGTAAACAGCCGGAGCTCCGTAACCAACTTTACGAATCCGAAACCCAGTAGAGATAGTGAAAACTAGATCGCTTCTGTCTTTAAACTCCTCCAAAACAGATCCTTGGCTATTAAATATTTTCACCGGTTTTCTATTGGGATAAGCAACGGCACCAAATCCAATACCAACGCGAACGGGTCCAGCATGCACTAATCCAACACTCAAACCAGCACCCACTGCGAGTTGGCTGTCGCTATTATCTACCCCACCAACTAATGGCAGATCAACGCCAAAACTGAAGTTCGATCTATAAACTTGATGGCTTGAAATCAGTAGTAAAAAAAGAGCGGTGAGCGCAAAACGAATTCTCATCTTTGTCTCCTTGTTTAGGAACGGGCATCTTTACAGATGCTTTGTTAATATAAACTATCCTCGTTATAATGTCAAGATTTTGGCTTTCGTTAATATCTGTTATTCTAAATAAATTATATGACTGAAAACGTGAAAATTCCCAAACAAGACCATCGAGACATAGGCCAAGCATTGGACCTTTTTAGTTTCCACGAAGTCGCCCCCGGAGCGCCGTTTTGGCATGCCAAAGGCATGGTTATTTTCAAAGAACTGGAAAAACTTGCCAGAGAAATAAACAAAGCCGAGGGATATCAAGAAATATCAACGCCAATTTTAGTTAAAAAGAGTGTGTTTGAACAATCGGGCCATTGGGACCATTACCGCGATAATATGTTCTACTTTGCCAATCCCCGCGATGAAAAAGAAATGCTGGTTGTGAAGCCGATGAATTGCCCCGAATCAACCTACGTTTATAATTCTCGCATAAGAAGTTACCGCGAATTGCCGTTGCGGTTAGCTGAAATCGGCCGCTTGAACCGAAATGAGCTTTCCGGCACATTGGGCGGTTTGTTCAGAGTCAGACAAATTACCATGGACGACGCTCATATTTATCTTCGGCCCGACCAAGTTGAGAAAGAAGTTATCAAAACAATTACCACTATAAGAAACTTTTACGATATATTCGACTTCAAAACTACCTATGTTTTTGCCACCCGCCCCAAAGATGCCTTGGGAAGCAGCCAGGAGTGGGATACGGCGGAGAAAGCACTGGAAAATGCACTTAAGAATGCCGGGGTTAAATATACGCTTGCTGGTGGCGAGGGATCTTTTTATGGTCCCAAAATAGAAGCGCATCTGCGGGATTTCCAAGATCGTGATTGGCAGATGGGCACAGTCCAGCTGGACTTGGTAATGCTTCCCAAACAGTTTGATATTTTTTACACTGACGAAAATGGCCAACAGAAAATGCCCTGGGTCATCCATCGAGCCGTTTTTGGTTCATTTGAAAGATTTATCGGCGTTTTACTTGAACATACTGGCGGAGCGCTTCCATTATGGCTGTCTCCAGTTCAAGTTGCCGTTCTGCCAATATCCGACAAACTGAATGAATGGGCTAAAAAAGTTCACGAGGAATTGCTAAAAAACAATCTGCGAGCAGAGATTAATCTCGACAATGAAACATTGGGCAAAAAAATCAGAGAAGCAGAACTTCAGAAAATTCCTTATCTCCTAGTTGTTGGAGACAAAGAAGTTCAAACCGGAACTGTCGCGGTCAGACAAAGAAATAAAGGTGACATCGGGCAGATAAAAGTAAATGAATTTATAGAAAAAATTAAAAAAGAGATAGAAACAAAAAAGCCCTAGTCTTCTAGGGCTTTATATTTCTTCCGGAATTTATTGCCAATAAAGAAACAATAATTGTCAAAGCCAAGGCTATCCAACCGTCACGAGTGGGTAACTCCCGAACCCGGAAATACATCATCAAAATAGTCCAGGCCGTCATTGCAATTAGATTCAAAATAACTGCGGGGTACGCTTTCTTAAAGTGATCTAATGACAGCTTATAAGCAGTGAAGATCATTACTCCTCCAGTCCAATAAAAAACCTGCAAAGCAGCCACAGAAATAGTGATAAAAGGCCACCAACTTTCAAATCTCCACCCAAATAAAGGCGTCACATATTGACCAGCTTTTATGTTTCGGATCAGGGTATAAGTTAAGATACTGGTCCAATGGGACATAACTACAAGTAGCGGTATCAATAGTAAGTTAAAGACTTTACCCAATTGGACACCTCGCAATAAGGAACAACTAAGCCACTATACAACAAATAAACAAAAAGGCCATTTTGTTACTGTTTGGGCTAAGATAATCTATAATCTTCTTGAGAATGTGGCCCGCCACCATAACCAATAAAAGACTTGCTAAAATACGGGTTAAGGATCGAAGATCATAAACTCATCGCAATATTATTTAGTTTATCCTTGATCCGGTTGGATACAAATCTATACGCCTTGAACAAGGCAATGAGCGTTACAAAAAGATAAACCCAAAATCCAACAAGATTGGCCAGAAGAACAAAGCAGGCTACCTTAATCATATTCCCCAAAAAAAGTCCCACTAGACCGATGTATGATTTTGTCGCATGAAAGATAAGCAGACCCAGAAGCCAAGTTCCTATTCCAACACCAAGCAAAAACATAGTTAAGAAACTCTCTCTTTTAGGATAACCGTTTTTTACGTTGTTCAGACGTTCGCTCTTGCTCTCTTTTACCAAGAGCTCAACCGAAATTTTTACTAACTTTCTTAAAATTTTATCTACGCCCCTAGCTTTAGCATCATCATAAAATTCTTTAAGTTTTGGGTTGTTTTTGATCAGAGAACCAAGCCACCAAAAAAACCATCCGTAGTAAGCCAGTTCCAGAGTAGCTGCAATTTCAGAATAACTAAACAGTTTCCAGCCTCTTATGCCCAAAAGCATAAATTTAGGTATAAGCACCAATTCAACGTTAAAATATAAAACTACTGCTGTCGTTAAAAACGGCCACAACTTGAGCCAGTTGATCACATTATTTTATCCTTTTCAAAGACCTAAACTAGATGTAAGATATCACAACTATGGCTACTGACAAAGCCCCAAAAATAATTGTCGTTATCGGACCAACAGCTTCGGGAAAATCAGATCTGGCCCTTCGACTCGCCTTATGGCTTCGTTCAGGACGAATTGTAAAGCAGCTCGGCGTTAGCGGTGCGGAAATAATTTCTGCCGATTCAAGACAAGTCTACCGCGGAATGGACATTGGAACAGGAAAAGTGCCGAGAGACAAACACAAAGGGCACCTTTCTACAAAGGCGCTCTCGCCCTTTGTGTCTTCAGGAATACAGCATCACCTGATTGACGTTACAAGTCCTAAAAAACAATTTACCGCTGATGACTTTAAAAACCTTGGAGAAAAAGCAATTCAAGACGTCATAAGCCGCAATAAAATTCCAATTATTGTCGGCGGTACGGGGTTTTATATTGATGTCCTGCTCGGTCGAATGTCGGTCGCAGAAGTTCCGCCAAATAGAAAGTTGAGGGAACGCTTCGACAAGCTCAGCGCAGAGCATCTTTTCAAGATGCTCCGAAAACTAGACCCCCAGCGAACAAAAACAATTGATTCAAAAAACAAGCGCCGACTCATCAGAGCGTTGGAAATAGTTCTGACAACCGGCAAACCTGTACCGAAACCAGCAAATAGCAAATGGTTAATAGCTAGTGGCTACAATGTTTTTTGGTTAGGATTAAAGCCGAAAAATTTGGAAAAAAAGATAAAGACGCGTCTGGACAAGCGTCTCGGGCAAGGAATGATAAAAGAGGTTGAACAACTCCATAATCCTCCAGCCGGCGGAGGGGTGAGTTGGAAACGGTTAGACAATTTTGGTCTAGAATATCGTTGGATTTCCAGATACCTAAAAGACCCTAGACAATCGACTATCGACTATCGCCATTTCGTAAAATCTGAATTTTACGAAATACTTCTACGGAACATAATAAAATACTCAAAGCGCCAAATAACGTGGTTTAAAAGAAATAGGGAAATTCATTGGATTAAAAACTACTCGGAAGCAGAAAAATTAACAAGAGATTTTGTTTTATAATCTTTTCGTACAAAACAGTTATGAGGCAACTGCATCTATCTTTTGATTTTTTCTCTAAGTATCCTCTCTACTATTTGGGGATTGGCCTTTCCTTTTGTCTCCCGCATAGCCATACCGACGAGAAATTTAAGCGACGCCTCTTTGCCTTTTTTGTAATCATCAACCGCTTTGGGATTGTCTGCGATAACTTTGTCCACTGCCACCTCGAGGTCGCCGACACTTGATAATTGCGCGAGATCTTTTTCTTTTATTATTTTCCCAGGCGAGTCGCCGGTCGCAAACATTTCTTTAAGCACCGTCTGGGCGCCACTCGAAGACACCTCGCCGTGAAATATCCTGACAACCAGGTCCGCCAGCATTTCCGGCGACACCTTTGTATCCGCCGATTCGGCATAAACTTCTTCGGCCATACGTTTTAATTCGGTAATAAGATAATTAGAGGCAAGCTTGAACAATTTATCTTGGTGTTCCGCTCCGGGTTTTTTGAGATGGTCCAGCTTGTCAAAAGACAGCAGTTCCGATGCCACGTGTTCAAAGTAATCTCCAAGTGATTTATTTGCCGTGAAAAGTTCTATATCTCTTTCCGGCAAGCCGTACTGTTTGGCAAATCTTTCTCTTCTCTGTTGAGGCAGTTCTGGCATTGAAGCTGATAGCTGATAGCTGATAGCTGATAGCTGTGATAACGGTGGCAGATCCGGTTCTGGGAAATATCTGTAGTCATGGGATTCTTCTTTCAGACGCTGGCTAAATGTCGCTTTTTTGTTTTCATCCCAGCCGCGGGTTTCTTGAATTATTTTTTCTCCCTTATCTAAAAGTTCTGACTGCCTTTTTATCTCATAGTCAACCGCATCAGCCGCAAATTTAATAGAATTAATATTCTTAACTTCAACCTTCGTTCCCAACGTTGTTGGTTGTTGGTTGCTATGCCCCGTACCGTGCTCTGCTCTGGTACCGGGGTTGGTTGTTGGTTGTTGCACAAGCGAAATGTTAACTTCGACCCTCATTTGCCCCTTCTCCATATCAGCATCAGATACTCCAAGATAACGCAATATCAACTGCAGTTCCTCGGCAAAGTCTTTAACTTCCTGACCCGATTCCAAATCGGGTTCGGTTACTAATTCCATAAGCGGCACCCCGGCGCGATTAAAATCAACCAGAGAATAATCGTGGTCTGGAAGATGATACAAGCGCCCGGCATCCTCCTCAAGATGAATTCGAGTTATTCTAATTCTTTTAGGTTGTAGGTTGTCCTTCGATAAACTCAAGACCCTGAGCTTGTCGAATGGGTAGGTTGTAGGTTGTAGGTCAAGATAACCCCCATAGCACAGCGGTTTCTGGCACTGCGAAATCTGATAACCCTTAGGCAAATCTGGGTAAAAGTAATTTTTTCTTTCAAAAAAAGTTTCTTTTTCTATCTGACAGCCCAGAGCAAGACCAGCCATTATAACTTTTCTAACCGCTTCACCGTTAACAACGGGTAAGGTTCCCGGATGCGAAATGCAGATTGGACATATGTTTATATTGGGATGTTTCTCGTCCGGATCATTGAGCGAATCACAAAACATCTTTGTTTTTGTTTTCAGTTCAACATGTATCTCAAGACCAATAACCGGCTTGTATTTCATAACTATCAATTTATCACGATTTTACCAACAAAAAAAGCTGTCTGACCAACAGCTCCGGGATATGGCTATACACCGTTCTTGAGGTAAGAAACTACTTGACCTATCGAGCCAAGCCGCACAAAAACCTGATTTTCTCAATAAAAAGGAGCTACTGATTATCTAGTTTTAATTCTTTCCTTCTTTGAGCCGCTTCAGAATCTCCACGGCTCCATTGGTAATCATTATAATCCACAAATCCCATCAACGGAGCGACCAACTGGTCTTTCTTTAAAAGTTCGCGGTGCATTCCCTGGACCAATCTTCGATAATTAGGATGACCTTGCGGAATAGTCCTCAACTCCATCAGGTGAAAGGCCTCCCTGTGATTCATGCCCATGTACCAGCGAATATTGAACATATACAGAACAGCATATTGAGCAACTTCGGCTCCGCAATTTTTCAGTAACAAATCGTATAATTCTCTTGAATGCCTGACACATTCCCTGACTTCCTTTTCAAATCCAGCTTCAACAATATCCGGGTTTATTTCCGGTTCATCCAGATATGGAGTAAGTAGTTGCCGCTGTTGGGTAAGCATACGGTGCCTTTGAAGATCGCGGTAAATACCGAAATCCCCTATCAAGTCAAAAGTTATGGGGTAACCAAACTCAAGAGCCCGACCCGGTTTATTGCGGCGATTTCCTCGAATTTCTTTGTCTTGGCAGTAAAGACGTATAATTTCTTTCTTCTCAAAAACATTGAGTCCTTGCGCATACATATACAACCGAGCCAGAGAAAATTGCGTATAAGGATACAAAATGTGGGCAACAAGAAAATTATCCCATTTCCAATCGCCGCAGAAAAACAATTCTACCGATGGTTCTCTTCTCAGGAATCCAGGGTGGTATCTTTTTATTCTTTCTTCCGCCCTTTTTGCAAATGCTTTCATTGTGTTACGAACATTCATAAGATATGGGTTAGGAGCAGCACGCTGGACATAGCGCGGTATAACTGCCGAGAGCGCCTGTTTAGCGTCATGACCAAGCTGCTGCATTTCCTGCAAATGATGGCTCATAAGTTTGGTGAGCATGTTTTGAAATCCACGGCCTCCGCCGGCAAAACCTACGTTTGTTAGTGTCGCGGCGGGCAACAATCCGCGAAGCGTATCACATGTTTTGGTCTTGATGTCTTCTCCATAGGTACGCTTCCATGCTTTTATATGATCAATATCAGTTAACTCTGACAACTTATATTTCTTTGGATCATCCGAAATAACTGCATATTCAGCTTCTGATTCCGGTTTCATGTTCATATAAAATGCAACCATGGAAGGAACAAGATTTACGTATGTCTGGAAAATAAAATCCAAGGCTTCTTCGTATTGGGGCAACGACCCCGCATCTATCACTTCTTTGGGGCGTAAATATCTGAATCTTCCATTTCGATCGCGCTGGTCGTAAATCACATAACGGCTGGATTGTTCGATAGGCGAAGCGTCGATCCTGCAATCTTCCATTTCTTTTGTAGCTAAATTCGAAACTTTTTCGCAGGCAAGGTGGGTCTTTTCTTGTTCACCAACAGAATCATCCCCAAACGCGATAAGAACCCTCTCAATCAGTCCGTCTAACTTTCGTCTGTTTACTTCTCCGTTCTCGTCAATAAATTCCTTTAACAAAGTAACTCTTGCTCCGCCCGGAGCTCGGGAGTAACGGGCAAATAAAGCCCCCGCTAATCCCGCCAGAGACGGCAGAAGTGCATAAATGTTATGAGTTGGATCAGGGTCACTAACAAATTTGCGCAATATTTCGATCTCCCGTTGACTAAATATCGGATCGTAGACAGTACCTTCCATTCTAATTTTGCCTCTTTATCAAAGAGCAGTTTTAAAATAATAGTCCTGACTTTAAAAATTTACAAGAGGAAGAATTTAACATCCATTACACAAATTTATCATATGATAAATTTGTGTAATGGATTAAAAAACAAAAAGCGGCTAATACGCCGCACTTGAAAATTATACTAATGTAATGAATCACACTCGATTGTTTGTAATCATTTACGCCCAGTTGTTAATGCCCAATACCGGATAAATATATCTGCGAGCATCGGCAAAGATGGCCCTTTGGCCCTCTTCTCCTTCCGGTTCAGCGTCAATAAGACGGCAGTTAGGATAAAGAGCCGCCAGTGCCCGATAGTTGCTCGTAACCCGTCGGGTTTTTAGTTCGTCTTCAAAGGCGTCGCATTCCTTACCCGACGCCCTTCTGCGCTTCATTGCCGTTTCCGGCGTAACATCATATACGACAATTAGGTCCGGCCAGAAAAGAGTCAGCTGTGCTTCCACGAACATCACTTCATGCAAAGCAACTATTTTTTCGAAATCCCCGATAGTATTCCCTCCGTAAACGATAGTGCTATCCATACCGCGATCACAAATAATATTCACACCAGAGGCCAGCGTTGGAATAATGATACTTCGATAATGCTGAATACGATCCCTAATGAACCACCTCTGTAATTCAAAATCGGTGATTTTTGTTTTTCCTTCTTCGCCATCTTTAAGCGTATATTCCTGATCACGGTCAAATAAAATGTCATATATCCTCTGGCCGATCGGTCCTTTTGTCGGCTCTTTGAGGAAAGGTAGCAAAACGTTGACTTTAGGATAACCGACCCGAAAAACTGTTTCGAGCCGACGAGCTTGAGTGCCTTTGCCCGAATCGTCAACACCTGCCAGTAAAATAAATTTTCCCTGATAAGGATTGCTGATCATAAAAACCTTTTTAAATAACGCAGGGTGTAAAAATTTTAACAAAAACAAAACAGCCCCGCAAGGACCGTTTTGTTTACTTCATCCACGCACCAATCTTATCCGCTGACCGCCAGTCCGAAGCCGGACCGGAGGCGGGATTGGTGCGGGATTCCGTTCCTCAGTCCCTCTAGAGGGGCTGGGTCACTTCACCTCTATCCCCATACTCCGAGCCGTCCCTTCAACTATCTTCATTGCTCCTTCAACATCGTTGGCATTCAAGTCCTCCATTTTCTGTTCGGCAATTTGTTTCACTTGAGCTTTGGTCACCTTGCCAACTTTGTCTTTATTAGGAACACCCGAACCCTTCTCGAGTCCAGCGGCAATACGTAAAAGATACGCCGCAGGCGGGGTCTTTAATTTAAAATCAAAACTCCTGTCTTCATAGATAGTTATCTCGACGGGAGTAACTTGGCCCATCTTGTCTTTGGTCACATCGTTAAACTGGGATACAAATTGCTGGAGATTGATCCCGTGAGGACCAAGAGCAGTGCCAACTGGTGGCGCCGGGGTTGCCTGTCCACCTACAACTTGCAACTTTACAATTGTTTTAATTTTCTTTGCCAATTTTGCCCAAGAGCGAAGCGATTAGTTGCAAAATTGAGCACCCCGCTCTAATTTTGCTTTTGTTATCGCGATGTTCTTCGATTAAAATAACTTTTGAAAAATTCTTGCAGTCCGCGATGGCCGAACCCAGCACCATTCGGTGCTGGACTAGTCGGGCACCAAATGGTGCCCGGTAGGCCAATCCCTTACGGGCGCAGCGGACTGCTGTTGGTTATCCCACAAAATTAGGGCGCGGGTAGCCCACATTTTTTATAATTTCTTTATCTGAAGAAAATCTAATTCAACGGGTGTTTCTCTTCCGAATATCGTTACCAACACCTTCACTCTGCCCTTTTCCGCATCAATTTCTGATATCTTACCGTCAAAATCTTTAAATGGCCCGTCAGTTATTTTTACCCTATCGCCCACCTCGACATCAATCTTATACTTCGGCTCTTCTACGCCCGCCCTTTTCATCAATCCCTCAACTTCAACGCTCGAGAGCGGAGTCGGCACAGTGCCGGCACCAATAAACCCGGTTACATTCGGCGTGTTTCTGACCACATACCAAGAGGCGTCATCCACTATCATTTCAACAAGAACATACCCGGGATAAATTTTTTCCTCTATTGTTTCCCTTTTACCTCCTTTTATTCTTATTTTTTTTTCTTTAGGAACCAGAACGTCAAATATTTTATCTTCAAAACCAAGCGACTCAACACGCTGTTTCAAATTCCTGGCAACATTGTCCTCATATCCGGAATAAGTGTGGATAGCATACCATTGTTTTTCTCCTGTTGTTACCTGCTTCGGCATAAATGTAATGCAAATCCGCAAATGACATGCGAATGCCGCGAATAGTTATTTGCAGTATTCGCATGCGTTTGTAGTTTTGCGTTATCTTAACACTAAAGTGTTAAGTAACCACTCAAACATAAAATCTAACAACCCTAAAAATACGGCCGTAGCTAAACTAATGGCAATCACCACTGCCGTATACTGGATAATCTGATTTTTGGTAGGCCAGCTTACCTTGGACAACTCGTGCCTAACCTCTTTTAAAAACTGAGTTACTTTTGTCATAAATTAAAATATTTTACCCACGCCCTTTAAATGCCAAATGTTCTCAACAAAGTTCCTGCTTCTCTCGTTTACTCGGAACTATGCATAGATATTTTTCTTGAAAACAAGCTCCACTAAATTGGCATTCTAAAGAGCGGGATTAAATACTTGTAGCCAATCGCTATGCTCTTGGACAAGTATTTAAAAACGCCCTCGGGCGCACTTAATCTCCCTTAATGATAGCAAAGTTCGACATTAATTGTCAACTGTCGTCTTCTGCACGTCTGTGGCCAGCAGATAGCCGGACCGAAAATAATATTTTAAATTCTCCAAAAAATTCATCCCGTCATACAGATATAATTTCCCTGGTTTCGCATTTTTATAATCAAATATGCCTTCGTTTTTTATGTTTTCTAACACCGGATAGTTATGGTCTCCATCAACCTCAATCATTCCCTGCTCACTTTCCTGCATCCTAAAAGTAGCAATCTTTTTTTGCTTTGCGTTTCTGTCCAATTCATATAAGTCAACGAAATAAAATAGGGTCATAAAATTACCTTAGCATTCACTAAAGCGACGGCATTTTCTCTAATTCTTTTCCAAATAGAAGATACATCTACCGTTTCTCCGGCATAAGCAGCTACTTCTTCAATAGACATAGAATCTAATTTTTCTAATAGAGCAACTATCCTGGATAAAGTCTCGTCTGAAATTTCTTTACCCCTAGCTTCATCGTAAATTAATGAGCCATGTCTGCCGGTTTCAAACATGTCCACGGCATGATCTATCAACCAAATTTTTCCTGTTTCAGAATTAATCAGGAAATTACCAGCATGCCTGTCTCTTGCTCCTATTAAATAGTCAAAAACAGCTGCTTGGGCTATTTCTTGTTGTGTAGTCATCAGAGGCCAATATGTTGAAAACTTTATCGCCGGTTCTGCGTCGTCTATGAAACATTCCATAATACCCCTATCTTCTCCAATAGTTCTTTTTACCGATATTGGAACTATATTAAATCCTAAAAGCCTGTCTAATTTTATAGCAATGGTTTCATAATCTCCTCTAGCGTAATAGGGAGATTCTGGTTCTGTTGTTTCTGTCTTAAAAAAGGCAGTTCCATCGTCCTTAATCTTTACTCTTTGAATCGGCCAATATCCTTCGTAATAATCGTCTATTTCTTCTATCTCTCCTCTCAAAACCGACTCAATATCAACCCCCGGGCCGATTTCCGGTTTTGGTGTTTCGTGTTTTTCGAAAGATTGACCCTCTACCAATTTTGCCCAAGAGCATAGCGATTGGTTACAAAATTGAGCACCCCGCTTCAATTTTGCTATCTATAGATCACCGTACTCTGTGATAAATAATACTGCTGAAACTCTCTCGGTCTGCGTGTCCAAATAGGACATCCCTTATGGGCGAAGCAGACCGACGTGGCTTATCCCGCAAAATTAAGGCGGGGCGACCACATTCTCAAATATCTAAATTCTGCACCGACTTTGCATGTGACTGTATAAATTTCTTTCGAGGAAGGACGTCCGAACCCATCAATATGTCAAATACCCTATCGGCTTCGTGAGCGTCTTTTATGGTAACCTGAAGCAAAACCCGCTTTTCCGGATCAAGAGTCGTCTCCCACAACTGCGACGGATTCATCTCTCCAAGACCCTTATAGCGCTGGAGAGAAACACCCGCAACTTTAGTTTCTTCCATGGCAGTAGCGATTTCTGTTTCAGCTACGCCATTTCCTTCAAGCGATGTTACCTCCCACTCGCTATTTATATTTTTAGCCGCCTGTTTTTTATTCTTGGTTGTTAGTGGTTGGTTGTTGGTTGTTGGTCTTAGCCCCGCCAATACTTTTTCCTTTTCAGTGTCGTTATAAGCGTATTGAACTTTCGTCCCTTTCTGTATCTTATATAGCGGCGGTTGAGCGATATAAAGGTAACCGTTTTCTATGATTTTCGGGAAATAGCGATAGAATAATGTGAGTAAAAGCGTTCTAATGTGACTGCCGTCCACGTCGGCGTCGCAGAGAAGAATAATTTTGTGATATCGTAACTTTGATATGTCAAACTCTTCGGCAATAGCGGTGCCCATCGCTATAATCAAAGCTCTGATTTCTTGATGAGCAAGCATTTTATCAACTCTCGCCTTTTCAACGTTAAGTATCTTGCCCTTCAACGGTAAAATGGCCTGCGTTTTTCGGTTGCGTCCTTGTTTTGATGAGCCGCCGGCGCTATCACCCTCGCAAATAAACAACTCCGATTCCGTCGCATCGCGGCTTGAACAATCGGCCAATTTTCCGGGAAGCGTCATCCCTTCGAGAGCACCTTTTCTTAAAACCGTTTCCCTCGCCGCTTTGGCCGCAAGACGGGCTTTTGAAGCCAGTATGACCGTCTCTAGTATTTCTCTTGCGTCAGTAGGATTTCTCTCCAGCCAATCCGTAAATTCGGTGCTCATAACCGTCTCGACTGCCGTTCTCGCGTCGGGCGTACCGAGTTTAGCTTTGGTCTGGCCTTCGAATTGCGGCTCCTTAAGTTTAACGGAGATAACAGTTGTAAGTCCTTCTCTTACGTCTTCTCCTGACAAGTTGTCGTCCTTTTCTTTGAGAATACCGCTCCTTCTGGCATAGTCGTTAAGAGCTCTGGTAATGGCTGACCTGAAACCAGTAACATGCATCCCGCCCTCATGAGTGTGAATATTGTTGGCAAAACTTATTTCCCGCGATTGAAGGTCGTCAACGTATTGAAGCGCAACCTCAACAAAGATATTCTGCTGCTCCTTGCCTATGTAAAAAATATTCTTGTTCTTCGGGTTTAAATCCCTATTCAAGAATTCTATATATGAGACAATCCCGCCTTCAAAATAGAAAGTGTGCGAAGGAAATTCTATTGTTTCTTTATTTTGTCTTTTACTGAAGTATTTGAGCGGAACTCTTTCGTCCTTAATGCTTATCCTCGCCCCTTTGGTTAAATATGCCTGTTGTCTGAAGTGATTAACTATCCTGTCCAAATCAAAGTTTATTTCTTTGAAAATCTCTGGGTCCGGCTCGAATTCAACTATCGTGCCGGTATCTTTGGTAGAGCCGATCTTTTTGACCGCCTTTTTGGGTTCGCCGCGAACATACTCTTGTTCATATATCCCGCCATCGCGATGCACTTCGGCGCGCAGATAAATTGAGAGGGCATTCACAACCGAAACACCAACCCCATGCAACCCACCCGAGACCTTGTAGGCGCTGTCGCCGAATTTACCCCCAGCGTGAAGAATCGTCATTACCGTCTCCAAAGTTGACTTGCCGGTTTGCTTGTGTTTTTCAACCGGAATTCCACGGCCATCATCTTTCACTCTGATTCTGTTATTCGGCAATAAGTCAACCTGAATATTCTTGGCATGGCCGGCCATGGCTTCGTCGATTGCGTTGTCAGCGACCTCATGAATCAAGTGATGAAGACCGTCGGGACCGGTGGAACCAATATACATCCCCGGTCGTTTTCTGACTGGCTCCAAGCCCTCAAGAACCTGAATGGATTCGGCAGTATAACTAGCGTTGCTGCCAGCTTTCAGTTTTCGGCTTTCGGCTTCTTTTTTATCTAATTTTTTAGCCATCATTCAAAATTATCGCCCCATAAAGTCAGTGTTTTTTAGGAGCTTATGTGAGTTAATTTTTATAGCTTAATTTTAACATTTTATGTTTGTAAAAGCAAGACAATTTTGTGGTTAATTCGGATAGTTTTTAGCCAAAGCTGAACGGCTCAATGGGGAATTCCCCATTGAGCCGTTCAGCTAAAAAAGGCAGCAATAATACTTCAGTTTTCTGTCAGCGATTCGAACATTATTCCGAATGTCGGTGACAGTTGCTTGTCGACTTTGACGCCTATCTCTTCTAAGGTTCTCCCTTGCGACCCGATAAAAGTTGTTTGGCCTTCTTTAACGGCGGCAAACTCTTGCCCCAACCATTTTTTAATCATAAAACAAAAGAGGGTCTCCGGCTACTGCCTCTAACCCTCTCGAATCTCCCGGCGCGACTCGCGCCGGAACTGATTGCGGTCGTACCGGCCGCCCCGGCGCGCTGGCACGATTTTCTCCGTCTGGCGCGGGAGCGGCGCCCGCAGAAGCACGACTCGCGCCGCTTTTTTTCTGTTTTTCATTTCGTCCTCCCACCAAAGTCCTCACTCCATTCCCATATATCATTATATGGGAATGTTAAGAATTTTGGTGGGAAGCCGGGCAGAGCTTCGCTCAATGCTCGGCTTGAATACATTTACCAGACAGGCTCCGCGGTGTCGGTTGCGGAGCCCCCCTGCTTCGAGGGTTGTTGTTCTCCATCAAGGGTGTCTGGTAAAAACTCGGGATTTCTCCCACCAAAACCCACACCACGGAAACATGGAATTACTCGGAACACTCGGAGGAATTAATGTCGGCAAAAACCTGTTTGTAGAGTTTTTGCTTCCTATTAAAATTTCCGTGTCTTCCATCCCTTCTGTCTTTCTGTGGTTTAAGCTTTGGTGGGAGCTCCGACTGAAGTCGGAGCGTGGGGACATCAGCACGTCGAGTCGTCGCGACTCGACACTTCGCCTTACACAACAGGCAGGTAGCTTAACACCCATTAACGTGAGTCGCCCCATGAAGCTCACGAGAACATGATCAGAAGTGGCCGTAGTAACCATGAAACTCGGCCACTTCCTTGAAATCCCGGTCGATACCGATCGGAACCGTCGGAAACCCATCCTCGTCGAAAACGAGAGGATTTCCCTCAATATCAACCCTGTAACTCTCACCGACGGAATAGCGGAAACGCTTCCCACTCCCGTCGGTACCGACATAAAACTCATGCGACGCGTTGTGACCAACACGCCAGAATTTCACGCCGTTGACAACCTGGGGTTTGTCCATCCGCGGAGTCCGCGGATTGTTCCCCTTACCCCAGTTGTAGTGAAGATGCATCAACAGCACCTCCGCCAAAACTGGATTGTCGCCAGAGTTGTCCCGGGCAACTTGTTCTAATCGCCGCCCGAGAACTCTTTCTCTCGCCGCCATCATCTGCTGTTGCTCTGCTTTTGTCATAGAACTTGGGATTTCTCCCATCAGAAACTTCAACTTTTTGAAACCTCTGATGGAAGTCGGACATCCCGTCCGACCCGGCTCTGCTTCCGGCTGGCTCACCACTTTAGAAGGTGACTCTGTCTGGATTTTGCCTGCGCCCCAGATATAGCGCATCGGTGCTTAACTTTTACGCCTAGACACCGTAGACAACCCGCAATTATCGACTGCAGGAGCCGGTCGGAGTGGTTACCGACGACCTTTAACGTAGTCCAGGTAATCCTGACGACTACGCCAGACGGTCCCGTCCGAAGCGATGTACATATCCTGTTAGTGAGAAACTGTGAGGAACTTGTCGTCCCTCATCCTTTTTTGATCGGAAGGAACTCTTTCGAATCCTTCCACTGCTACAAGGGCGACTACTCGGCCAGGGAAAGCCTGAGCGGCGATCAGAGAGCCCACGATGAGCTCGCCCGGATGTTCGGCTTCGAGAGCAGCGAGCTGTTCCTCGGCCGTGGGCATCATCGGAACAATCCGAGCCCTGACAAGTTGGGCGCCAGAAGAGTGGTTACCGACCACTTCCTCCTGGAACCAGGCATCAATGACGACACCCGACGGTGCAATCTCGTAGACCTCGCCCGCCGCCGACTGAAACCGAATGGAGTGCTTCGTTACATTTATTATCATTTTCTTTTCTCCTCAATCCTCAACCTCAAAGAAACGAAGAACGAAATTGTGAAAAGTTGGGGGAGGATTTCCATGCGACACGAAGTGTACCCTGTGCCCTGGGTGTGCTGGGCCTTGCCGTTGTGTACTCTCCCCTCCCACCAAAATCTTCTTCCGTTCCCATATATCATTATATGGGAATGTGGTGAAGACTTTGGTGGGAAGCCGAGACTAGCTCGGCTGGGTAACGGCGACTGTTGCAGTCGCCGTGGACTTGGGGCTCGACCACTCCTTGGAAAGGTAGCGGCCGAAGGCCTTGCGGGCGGCCTGCTGGCGCTCGACGCGCCGCCGCTCCATCACCGCCACCGTTGCCGGCAGGCGGTAGAAGCGGAGGCCCGTCTTGCGGCCAAGCGCCGAGCACCGACCACAGAACGTGTGGTCGGCCAGGTCGCGGACCTGGCTGGGCATCCGACCCAGCACCTGGCGAACAGCCGCCAGGGCCGGCACCCACGCCTCGGCAGACGTGAGCTTGACCTGGCAGACCCGCCCGTTGCGCCGCTCGCCGTGACAGAAATACTCCATCGTGTGCCTCCTTGGTCCGCTTCCGGCGGACCAGAAAAAAGTTAGCAAAGAAAGAAAGAACGAGTGATGTCCACTCCACCACCCTAATCGGCTATTTTGGCTCGTACTATTCGTTTAATAGTACTGTGTTTGATAGCCGACTGGGGTGGTGGAGCGCGGCTGCACCCTCACTCACCACATAAATACAGGAGAATTCTCGTCTGGCCTGGGGGCCGCTTATAAATAATTGAGCGGTTGATTGGGAACCCAAGTATGCCCGACACCGAACTCTCGTCTTAACCAATTGTCAACTCTGCCATTATATCACCTATTCTAAATCTTGTCAAGTACTCTTGACTTTTTAGTACTTAAAATATAAAAAGCCCATATTTCAAGCCAAAATAACGATATTTATGCTTACCCAAAAACGTCATCGTTTTATGACATTAAAATTTTATTAAATAAAATCCCCTCGTCATTTAACCTTGACAAAAACATATCTAGTATGTTATACTGATGACACTGGGGGGTACCCTATGGGCGCGGTGTAGGGGATCTTGGACGAAGGGCAGACAATCCCTTGTCCGCCAGTCGCACGCCGCCAAAGCCTTCGGCGACGGAGCGAGGCCGGCTCAAAAAGGGGCTGGCCAAGCGGAATCGCGCAGGAAGGAGGCCTCCGCGATGGGGGTCTAAAAGGAGGTTTATGTTTTTTTCATTAAGAAGCGGAAATGGAGTGGAGCTACGCCGTCGGTAGTGAACTGACGGCGAAGCGACTGCTCCCTATGCGAACGGCGTTCAGCCGTTCGCAAAGCCGCTGTCCCGATGAACCGGGACAGCGGCGGTTTTTTTATTTTCTTTATTTGCTAGCATGATTATTTTGTATCGTACGATACAAAATAATCATGGGGCTAAAACAAAAGTCAATTTCGAGACTGGGATGACAAACCCCACATAAATTCAAAAAATTGCCGAAACGATTTTGCTATCTCGGGATGTTCTATTATTACCCCCGATACCACTCCTTCAAAAGATATTATGGAAACACTATCACCAAAGACAGTAATATCGCTGCTGAACGGCATTTTCTCGCGAGGAATGAACCGACTTTCTCTCAACATCCTCTCGTCGCTATCCTTTAGTACCGGCCCGCCGGCATATGAATAGATAAGTCGAGATCTTATCCCCTTTTGCACCCTTTCAGGCGAATAGTCCTCCCGGTGTTTAGGAAAGGCCTTAAACAAACTGTCCAGAGAAGATACGCCGTAAATTTCCGAAACACCAGATTTCAACAATATATCCTGCATTGTTTTTATCCCTTTTTTTCCTTCAAAAAACCTTACACTAGGCCGAGAGCCAGCGGAAGCAAAAAGTTTATCCAGGTCCGGGAGAATTTTGCCTAGCTCATCTTTTTTCTGCTCGACATCCTTCAACTCCGAATCCAAGTAAAACTCCAGCCGCGCAGGTGATTCGGCTATGAATAAGTGCTTCTTGCCTTTTGTTTGCGTGCTTACCAATCCTTTTTTCTTAAGCGATTCTATCTGAACATAAGCAGTCGGGCGATTAATCTCGGCTTTTCGCGCTATCTCAATCACCGGCGATAGCCCCAACTCAAGCATCGCCAGATATACTTTGGCTTCGTTATCAGATAGACCTATATTTTTGAGACGCTCAAGCATAACTTAGCTTGATTATACCACAAATTTTATAAATAATCCGAAAACTCTTCGGGAGTGAGTTTTATTTCTTTAAGAATTTGCCTTAACAAATCTCTGCCGATATCCTCTCCGGCGTGACTTGGCACAAGAATATTTCTACCATCGACATGCTCAAAAAACATATGTGAACCCTTCTGGCCAACTTTTTTAAATCTAAGTAATAAGTAAATTTAAAACGCGTACTATGTCACGCGCTCGGGGAACAGATTTCAAATTCTCATCACTTGAGCGGGAGCAGGTTTGCTTATATGCTAGGCGTGAGGAGTGATGCGTACTTTATGTACGTGAGCGACGAGCAACGAAGCAGATAAGCAAACCTGCCCCGCCTTCTGAAGGAAACTCAAAAATGGCTGATTTCTTTGTTGCTCCTCCTTGAAGTAGTGTTAAACTACATCTTCGTCATAGCACCAAAGAAATCATCTCATTTTTGAACTTCTCAAGTGATGAGAATTTGAAATCTGTTCCCCGAGCATTGGCAATTTAACCTTGCCCATCTATAGATTAACTGTTTCCAGTCCGATAAAAGACGGCTCATAAGCAAACTGTTCAATCTTGCTGCGATATTTGGGGTTTTTTCTAGAAACCTGAAGACACAGTTTAATGGCGTTTTTTATCCTGGTAAAAAGCTCGGGCAAAGTTTTTGCTTGAGTGTGACAACCCGGCAATGCAGGCACAGAACCGACAAAAAATCCATCTTCATCTCTTTCAATTAAGATCTTAAACTGAGTTTTAGTATGTTTTATAGGCATAAGTTTAGTTTACCAAAAATAACGGTTTAACGCAACTCTGCGTTAAACTGCGTAGCAGTCTGTTTATAAACCTCGTCTTGAATTGTATCCACTTCTTCGCTTTTGAGCGTTCTTTCCATACTTCGATAAACAATCCTATATGTATAGCTGACCTTAGCCGAGCCAAATTTTTTGGAATCTTCATACTTATCTATCAATTCGACTTGCTCAACCAGATCCCCGCCGAGATCACGGATAAGGTCAAAATAGTCATTTGGAATAAAATCCTTGCCAACCACAAAAGAAATATCGCGCGTTATCGGCGGATACTTTGAGACCTCTTGAAACTTTTGGCCAAGTTTTAATTGCTTTTTGATCCTTTCGTCTTGTGACCACAAGAGGCGTATGTCAGGCAACTCCATCGATATCATTGCAAACCTTTCCAAACCTGGACCGAAAGCCCAGCCGTTCCATTTTGAAGAGTCTACCCCAAATTTCTCAAGCACACTTCCTTTGACAACGCCGGCGCCTGCAACCTCCAGCCATTTTTCCCGATTTGTCCGATGCGAAGCATCGTCGACAAATCGAGGATCCGCGACGGCTTTGCCGTCGGGACCGTCTTCTCCTAAATTTATTTCCATTTCAATGGAAGGATCGGTATAAGGAAAACGGTCGTCATTGAAACGGATCTGAACGTTGGAACCAAAAACCGCTTTGGCAAAACCGGACAGCGCTTCTTGTAATTCGTTAACGGTTATAATGTCTTTACCCTTCGGCGCAAGATACCAACCGTCTATCTGGTGAAACACGTTCATATGATGACGGTCAAGCTCATCCCGCCGATAAACTTTACCGAAACAAAACGCACCAATCGGTTCACCGGCAGCCATACGTTTTTTAACGTCCTCGTCTTTCAAATAGTAGTACCACATAATAGTAGTGTGTGTACGAAGAATATGGTCGTCATCTACATAATAAGTATCGGAACGAGAACGAGCCGGATGGTCAGCGGGAAAATCGAATAGATCGAAACTTATTTGGGTTGAAACTATCTCGGGCACCTGAATCACATCAAACCCCTTGAAACTCGGCCAACTCAAAACACGCTGAACTATTTCATGGAGCGGATTGCCGGGCATACGCGATAAATCCGGCATAGCCAAGAATCGCTTCATACGAAGCCCTTCAGAGTCTTGCCGTTTACTTAACGCTTCGACAATTTTAATTTCCTCCGGTGAATCTATTTTGATGAATTTTTGATTCATTTTTGCGGGTCGTGAGGGACAGGTGGAAAACTCTCATTCGACAATTATTGAGGGTTTTTGAGGAGAATTTGGTAGATTTGGATTTTGAGGTTATTACGGGTTGATAAGCATGCCTACTCTTTTTTCAAGCGCGGGTTATCTTTGATAACCTTAAAAAAGAATTTTATTTTTTCTTGAACCTCGTCTAGAGATAAATCTTGTGTATATAACCACAGGTCTTTTATGTCCAGCCCCTCGTGCTCATGTTCTCCGTATTGGCCGTTTTTCATACTCATACCAGATACTTCCCGAAAGGCCTTAATGTGTGGAATGCTAGTAAATTCTCCATGATTAAATGTTTCATTAAGAAAGAGTTTGAATTTATCAGATTTCTCCTGACGAATTACATCAATAACAGTCACGTCATCGTACGCATGAGTAACCTGTTCTTCTTCATCTAAGTAAACGTCGTCCGGAATCTGAATCCAATCAAAATATACTCGAACACTTTTACTATTAGCTAGTCCGTTCAATACTATATTGACCGCATCTTCGGCACTACTTTTATCTAAGTCTATATCTACTAACTTATTTTCGGTCGGCTGATTCTTAAGTTTTTCAAACTCTTTTTTTAGTTCGTTCGCCTCAGCAATCAACTTATAGTAGGAATCATGTTCTGAAATGTCCACCTTTCTCATTTTAGCAAAAAGGTCCGTTGCTCGTTCACGCAATTTTAAAAGCTCTGGACCATGAGAGTAGCCCCATCTGTATTTGATTATTTCCCCACAAATATTAAAAATCTCCTTTTCAGAAAAAGAAAGATGTTCGTATGGTTTTTCAGCGGAATTCATAAAGTTATTTAATGGAAAATCTGGTACTAACTCCCAATAAGCTTCATATTACCTGGAAAAAACCATTCGATGTCATCGCAAATCGGGACAAAGGACCACAATAATGCGGGAGCGACGGGACTCGAACCCGCAACCTCTTCCGTGCACTTAGTCAACACTTTCGCGCTGTGTGGACTATATCATCGCCTTATTAATTAACTTAACTTAGGCGCTCCGGTATCTAGTCTCTACGGTGCCCGAAGCACATAAAACTTATGTGCTCGGTTCCCACGGTATTCGCATATTCACAAGAACTTAGCCTTTACCGTTATCCCGGAGTTTTTCAATTTGCTTTTCAGCAAAAAGCTGCACTTCTACAGGGAAGCGCTCTGACCAATTGAGCTACGCCCCCAAATTGTTAAAATAATGCTTAAATATTAGCGTATTTTGCCTAAAATTAAAAGCTCCGACATTGAGAACTTATAATTTGTGCTTCATTTAGAAATTAGAAATTTATTTTAGATATATCATTCCTCCTCGCCAACCAGTGAGAAATTCTTTTTTAGAAACCGTGTAGGTATTGCCCCTTTTCCCTGAATACGGATCAATTATTTTATAACCAACAACAAACGGCCCAAACTTTGCTAAATCTTCAACAACCACCAGGTGGGTACTGTTAGGAACGTTAAACTCTTTTAGAACTGAAGCGGCAATCGGTAATCCTGAATTAAGTTTTTTATTGATAACTTTTATGCCAGTTTTTTTCTTTTCTGGAGTATCAAAAAATCCTTTCTGGAAATCCGTGGGCACTCCGTATGAGGCGGCAAGATCAACAAGTGCCTTGTGTTTCCAGCCGACATTTTCAATATAGCCGCCGGCATTGAAAGCTTGGCTTAATAAAGTCATAATCGGAACATTCTGAAGTTCCGGCTTCTTAAAGACCATGAGCATCTTAATGGCACAAATCCCGCATGAGCGCTTGCTCCAGCTTTCGTCGCCAGTATCGGTCATTTGATTTACAAGACTAATCCTAGACATATTGTTCGTCCAAATATGAATGCCAGTAAATTTTTTCTATTTTCCGAGTGCCGTTATAAGTATAATGATGCTTATGCGGAAATCCCGTACCTCTGGAATCATTGCTTATTGCCTCCTGTCCGTTCCAAAAAAATCCAATATGATTGTGCGGCTCTCCATCGCGATTGTCTTTTTTCTCCCATATCAACACAGCACCAGGCTTTAACTCTTTTGTTTCATACCAGCCACTCTCGGCCATATCTTTTCCCGTTGAAGCAACCGTAAGATGTGTGTATTTAATCCAGCGCTTCTTATCAACAAATTCCAACAGAGGGTTGAATAAATAAAGAATGGATGACACCATAACCGCGCAGGAATTTTTGCCATTTTTCAGAGAATCCTCTGTCTTATCGTCTTTCTCAATATAAAAATTGCGAAACAAATGATTCTCGCCTTTTGCGGAATTCTTTATCTGGGCCAGGTAATTTTTCTTGAATAAAAGTTTCAGCATCTTCGGTAAAGTTACTAAAAAATGTCCCCTCAGTCAATGAAAACCGTCTGTCTCAATTTTTGCCAATCAATAAAAATGAGGCGAATCAAAAACCGCCTTGAGCTTGTCGAATGGACGGTTTTTGATTCTAGCCCTAATTCCTACTTCCTAACTACTACCGAGGCGCTATTTCTCTCCAAATAGGTATTGATTTCTGAATATTCACCGCTTGGGTCGGTCCGGCGCAGAACTGACCGGCAAGCATGACATCGTCTCTCACGCTTTCAGTAACTTGATAAATTCCGTTCTGGTTAAAGGTGTAAATCGGGTTTTGGACAACAGATGAACCGGAACCGCCTCCAGCCGGAACAAAAATCCAAGACCATGCTTTTTGGCTGCTTGTAGGATCAAACCATGCTTTATCGGTAAATTGAACAGGACTGTTAACAGTCGGACTGGTTGGGGACCACACAAACTGATAGGGCACGTTAACGTTCGGATAAGCGTGTTGGGGCGTTTTCCAATCGCTATTCCCCAAACAACCGGGACCGCTGCAACTAGTTGCATTTTGCCACACAGACGCTACATCAAAACCATTCCAGGTTCTAACCCTTGCTCTGTAGGTGGAATTAAATCGCAGATAACCTAGTCCGCTGTAATAAGACCGGCAATTTTGGCAAGCCACTTTCCCGCTATCAACTTCCGAACTACCAAAAGATCCTTCATCGTCTATCTGAACCTGATAAGCAGACTGGGGACTGCCGGCTGGATCAGAATATGACCAGGAGACAATGGCCGCTGGTCCTGATACACAGTAATTAGGCTCCGCAACACTAACATTGGATGTTGTGGGTTGGGCCAAATTAACCGTAACTGAAGCCGTTGGTTCGGCGACTGCTCCGCCTCTAGTTATTTTAGCTCTAGCAGTATAGCTTCCCTGACTATTATAAGTACAGCCATTGTAAGTCGCTGAAGTGTTTGAAGTCGGACCCACCGTGCCTTCAAAAGATCCATTACTGGTGCAGTCAAATTCATATGTAATATTTCCAGTAACATTGCCTCCGGTTACAGCAGCGACTAAAGAAGGATTAAGCGGGGCGTTGCCGGACGAAGGGTTGGCGGTCAGACTGCCGGTAACCACAGGCTTATAAATACCGAAATCGTACCTCCTATTCACGTTAAGATTTTCTCTTATTGAAGTATCAGAAATGGCAGTATATCCGTAAGGAACACTCAAACTTATTCTGACTATAGCGTATTTGGGGCCTTCAACTTCATAACGTCCATTCGATCCCGTAGTATATTGATCGTAAAAAAGAGACCCATCGTCGTTGGTTAACGATACCACTCCTCCGTTATATGGCCTGTCGCCCAGTAAAAAGTTATAAGTGCCGTTTCGATTATTATCCTCATAAACGTACCCATAGAGAGTGACGTTGCCGGGCGGAGGAGGGGGGGGCGCTGCGTTGACATTAACCGTTACTGTGTCCAAGTTGCTATTTATTTCTGTGCCATTCCAGCATTCCAATTGATAAGTTCTTGTTTGCGACGGAGTATCTGTGTTTGAACTGTTGGGGTTGACCTGCCCCCATCCCGGCAGACCTTCCAGCGGTATTATATTGCAGGAATTGGCATTAGTGGCATTCCAGCTTATCAGAATATCCTGACCGTAATTTATCGTGCATGGCCCGTCAGATCGAGGATTTCCGCAGTCAATATCGCCGGTTATAACCGAAATCGCAACCGAAGCCGGACAAGTATTTGTGCCCGAAGTATTGGCTACGGTAAGAGTACAGCTTTGACTGGTACTTGGAGTAACCACTCTTGAGCCGTTAGCGCCTAAAATGCCTGACCCAAGGTTACCGGAACAACTATAAGGAATGTTGTTATCTGCGTCGCCCGACGAAGACCAAGAATGAGTAGTAGATTGGCCAACAGTCACACTTGATGGAGTGAAACTGGTACTACAAGTTGGCGGTGGCTGGCCGGCAACTGTAACCGTAACCGAAGCCACTGGCTCTGTGATCACTCCTTGTCTTGTTATCCTAACCTTGGCTGTTCCTGAACTGTTGTAAGTACAGCCATTGTAAGTTGCCGAAGTGTTTGAGGTCGGACCCACTGTGTTTTCAAATGATCCGTCGCTAGTGCAGTCAAATTGGTATGTGATATTTCCAGTGGCACTGCCTCCGGTTACGGCAGCAGTTAAGGAAGGATTGAGTGGAGCGTTGCCGGACGAAGGGTTGGCGGTCAGACTGCCGGTAACGGTGGGGGAGCCGGCAACTGTAACCGTAACTACAACGTCATCAGACCTGGATCCTCCGGGTCCGATGCAATTTAACGTATAGGTTGTGGACGAAGTGAGAGCTCCTGTTGACTGGGTGCCTCGAGTGCCCGACCAGCTACCCACAGTGCAAGAAGTCGCATTGGCGCAAACATGATTATTTGATCCTGATCCGCACCATTCTAAAACCGCCGATGTTCCTGAAGCTATAGTGCAAGAGTCAGCCCCATTGCATTTAATATCAGCTTCGGGAAGCGGTTGGACTGTAACGGTCACGCTATCCTGAACTGAACCATAAGAACCGGTGCAACTTAAGGTATAGATCGTAGTGGAAGTCAGATTCGGGGTTGGCTGATTAGAATTTGATGTCCCGGTCCACCCTCCGGGTGAAACCGAACAGGAAGTTACATTGGAAGAAGTCCAACTTAAAGCGGCCGAAGTATTGTAAGCAATGGAACAAGAGTTAGAACCAGAACATCTAATATCAGCCGTGGGAACAGGAAGAGGATTTATCTGTATGTCTTTTGTTAAACTAACATCGGTGGGGCCATTGTGGCCGGGGCCATAGGAAGTAATTTTAAATTGAGGCGTCCCGGCGCTGGTACCGGTACACGTTGTACTGCCATCAGCGGGCACAAAAGATCCGTTACCATCATTGCAAGTCATGGATCCGCCATATTCAAATTTAGATAGTTGAGTATCGTTGGTAGTTGACCAAGAAATATTAAAATTCTGGCCGACAATAACCGGATTTGGAGATGCGTTTAAGCTATCTACATGAACTCGTCTCCCTTTCACCCTCATATCGAGACTGACGGTAGTATTATCTACTCTTACTGCGGCAACAGCATGGTTAAAATCAGCTTTATCCGAAGAATCTATAGAATAAGTCTGGTTAAATGTCTGATAACTAAACGTAAGAGTATCGAAAACCAGCCAACAATAATCAGAAGTCCACATTAAAGGGCCATTGGATATACAAACATCAAGCCGAGTGGCAGCATCTCCTCCGGAAGGTATATCCGTACGATAACCGCTGACATTAACTTCGTATGCTTGATAGTTGACAGAATCATTGTTAGTCAAATTTGGAAATTCACTCCCTGTTTCACAATCTTTAACGTCGTCGTCAACACAAATTTGATTACTGAAAGAATTAGTCCCATCAAAAGACGGGTAATTGTTATCGCCATGGCTGGCTAAAGCCAATTTGCTTAAAATTAAAAATAAGACAAAAACAAACAGAATTTGGTTTGTAAAACTCGCCTTATTTTTAATTTTTAGGATATATCGGTTCAACATATTCAATTTTTTCAGCGTTAAAACTCTGTTTGCCAAAAATATTTTTAGATGAAGTAACCATTACGGATTTATTAACCGTTAAATTGGCTAACATAATTACTGTTTGCTCTTTCTTTAAGTCGCTTACTTTATAAGTCCCGTTGGGACCAACTTCGTTTTGACTAGGTAAATAGATAGTGTTTTTTATAATCTCTGTTTTGTTTGTAATTTTAACGATTGCCTCTATAACTGAACCATTATAATCGCCGGTTGAACCTTCCGAGACCACAAACGAACCCTTAAGATAAAGCCTGTTGTCTTCGATCTTGGTGATAATCCCAGCAAATTGGTAGCTTTCAACCTTCTCTTTTCTAATAAAACCAGTCAGGGTACTCCAATTCAAAACCAAAACCAAAACAGCAACTAAAATAATTGTTATGTAAACACTTGCAAAAAAACTTGGCGTTTTTATCATTATCTTAATTATAACTTAATAAAAAATGCCGGCTAGTAGTTTTATCAACAAATTTTAAGGGCGGCATCTCTGCCGCCCTGTCCAGTAGGTTCAGTGGTATCCCAACCATACACTCGTAGAGCCGACAGCTTCAAGCCACTTGCTCCCCCTCACTAACATATATAGGGGAGCAAATGGAAAAATCCGTGGCCCCATACGAACTTCAGCGGTCCCCCCGTTGAGAACCGTCGTGGTGCGCAGTAACTCGCCAGTCGGAGTCTTTCCGTCCTGGCTGAAAGAAAACTCAAACACCCTGTCTTCATGTCGATTATCCACGCTGTCGAAACCGACCACCCAAACTGCTTGGAAACAATTCTTGGGGTCAGCACACGATTGCTGACCCACAACAATCTTTGACCCACATGACGGATTCAAACTCCCCTCTTGGAGTTGAACCCACATCCCTGTGGGTCCGTCATTCTCGTCCAAAAGCTCTTTCCTCTCGGACGAAGTTCGGCAGAGGTTTCCGTTACCGCCGCCATTGCCATCCGGCAGTGGCGTCGGTGCATCCGGAAATTTCGAGTCGCAGCCGACGAAGAACACCGTCAGCATAACCGCAAAGAATCTCGTCATGGCCTTTCTCCTTCTCCTTTTCAATGGGTCCAGCTTTCTAGCCAGACCCGAACTATTCTATGCTTTAATTATATCATAATCCGCCTAAAAAGTCAAAAAAGCCGCCTAAATGCGGCCTAAAACGTTACTTTAACCTTAGTCTTAAAAGAACTTGGACATAAGCTGGGCTGTCCCTAAACAAAAGCCCGTCTTCCTTGTCCAGATTCAAGCGCCCTTTAAAAACAAGCCTGACTCTCTCAACCCTCAAGACAGGTAATGCTTCCAGAGAACTTTCCAAAACAAGATCATTAAAACTATTAAGCCCGTACATCCCCGTATCTCTGAATTTATAAACTTTCTCGTAAAAATTCTTTTCTGCCCTAGACCGATAACTAAAGCGCCTTAAAAAATCTATTCTGCTCTCAACGGCAACAAAGAAATTTTTATATTGACCGTCATACAAAGGAATCGGCTCAATGTCCCTAAAGGGTGCCCTGTAAGTCTCCTGGCCGTTAGTCCAGATGTATCCCCCGCCTAACTTGAGCGCTAAATATCTGCTGTTAAAATCTCCGAACTTAGCCCCGCCCCAGCCCCTAACTCCATAAGACAATCTCTCGTGGTCAGCGCTGAATTGAATGCCGTTTATAACAGACGGGACTTTTTCCTGTTCAACAAAACCTTGTCCTCCAAATAAAATCTTCCAAACACTTTCCTCGCCCGAAAGTTCAAGAGACCGATTTTTTCTAACATCAATTCCGTCGTCAAAATAAGAAATGCCTCCGGAAATATTCGCCAGAAAATCGTGCCCCTCAAATTCAATGCCAAGATCTGGCCAAATTACAGGAACTTGCTTCTCCCATGGTTCCAGTAAAGAACCAAGGTCAACGGTCCTATCCTTAATTCTTGTTATATCCACACTCTTTTCAAAAGGAAGAAGCGATATATCCAAAAAAACAACTCCTGGCTTTTTAGGTTTAATTTCTTTCTCTTTCTGAAGAGGTTTTTTACTTGCAGAAGATTCCGGCTCCTGAATAACCGCAGATGAAGCTGGCTCTTGAGCAAAAACCCTAGAACCAAAAACAATCAAGGCCAGAAAAACAGCCGAATATAAAGTCCTCTTCATTGAAGTCCTCCGAAAAATTCTCTCAATATTTCCAATCTGGCCAAACCGCATCCCACAAATCTTCCGGGCCCGTCCATCGTCTCGAGCAGACACTGGGATTCAATCACCGCCGCGCCTTCCGGAAGCTCACCATAAACAACAAGCGGACCGCTATCGTAAATCCTGCGCCTCATACCGTCTCTGATCAATTCTGCATGAAGTTCAACTTCTCCTCTTTCTCTTGCATACATTTTTGTTACAAAAGCCCGGCTGGTTTTAGAATCATCGTAAGCCGCCTGAAAGGTTGGAATAATCAAATATCTTTTCCCGGTAGTTTCCGACAAACGATCCAAATATCTTCGCCATCTATAAGATCCGCGGGCATACTCATGAACTCGGGCCACATAACTTTTGCTGTCATCCGCTAATGAATATTCCATAAATCCGTCCAAGCTTTTCACCCTGTTTTTATCATCATCTCTCTCGGGAAAAGCGCGCATTCCTTCCGATCCGACAAAAAATACGGGGTAATCTTTCTTTACTTCTTCAAGAAGACTGGCAAAGTCGCCAACTATTTGACCAGACGACCACATATATATAACAGCCCGGCCGTTTACTGTGACATAGCGGCCAGGATATCTCTCTGTATTGTGAGTTGAATCCCAAATAACGTTTTCCCAAATAAAACGAATGTCTTCCTTGAAAACCTTCCTGTTGTATAAATCACTCATATTCTTAGGCCCGCCATTTGAAGAAGTATACCTAGTACCAAAGATATGCTCGTAGAGAAGGAAAAACGGTCCGCATCCGTTGGCAAAGTCATTGCTCAACCAATAGTTATGATCGTGGTGACTTGGGTTTGGGTTATATTCAAGAATAGCCGCTCCGCCGCCGAATTCCCTGATCTGCTTGCATTGCTCCATAACTTGGGACGGCGTAGGCCTTTGATACGGAGTCCAGAGTCGAGAAACAGGATGAACCGTAGATTCATGCGGGAAATAATCCCATGGATAAAGATTCGCCAGCCAGCCCTGAATTGCTGTTAATTCAAAACCATTGACCACTTTGGGGATACTTAATGCTGTCGCCGAAGCAGAAGCAGAAGTAACACCTAAAATATTACCCGCGACTTCTTTGGCTTCATCAACAGGGTTTACCGTATTGCCTTTGTTTGACGTTAAAACGGATGACGGACTTATCGGCAACACGTTGTCGTATTTTTCGCACCCTGGGACAGACAACATGACAAGCATAAATACCGCCGTTGCAGCAAATTTAAACATACCGCCCCTTATTTTCAAAAAACAAAACTGCCTCCACTGAAGCAGTTCTCAAGAAATTAGCAATATTGACAAAAAATAGTTCTATTCCTTAATTTTTTTTTCCAGGATATCCGCCAAGTCCTTGATACTGGCTCTCTCCTGTTTCATCGTGTCTCTGTCTCTTACTGTTACCGTACCGTCCTCAAGAGTCTGGTAATCCACCGTAATTGCAAGAGGCGTTCCTATCTCGTCTTGCGAATAATACCGTTTGCCTATATTTCCCCGGTCGTCCCAAACGATGGGATATGAGAGATTAGATTTGAGATGCGAGAAGACATCGCGAGCCTTCGCCACCAGTTCCGGTTTATTTGCAAGCAGAGGAAATACAGCGGCTTTATACGGAGCAAGTTTCGAATGGAGTTTTAACACAACACGTTCTCCCTCCTCTTCATAGGCATTAAGCAAAAAGAATAGCAAAGCCCTATCAACACCACCTGAGGTTTCAATCACCCAAGGAACGTATCGCTCACCAGTTTCTTGTTCTAAATAGCTTAGATCTGTACCTGAAAATTCAGAATGCCTTTTTAGGTCCCAATCCCCTCGATTATGAATACCTTCACACTCTTTCCATCCAAACGGAGTTTCGTATTCAATATCCCAAGCATCACGGGCATAATGAGCACGCTCGTCTTTTTCGTGTTGGCGAAAACGGGTTTTTTCTTTTTTAAGCCCCAAGGAAAGATACCAATTCATCCGCTCATTCTTCCAAAATTCAAATGTCTGGTCGCTTATTTTTTCATCAGGTGGTATATAATATTGAAGCTCCATTTGCTCAAATTCCCTGGAACGATACGTAAAATTTCCGGGCGTGATTTCATTTCTAAAAGCCTTACCTATCTGCGCAACACCAAAAGGAATTTTAATTCTTGTGGAATCAAGAATGTTTTTAAAATTAACATGGACACCTTGGGTGATTTCTCCACGCAAATAGACAGTTAATTTTTCACCTTCCACAACTCCAAGTTTGGCTTCAACCAGAAGATTAAATCTTTTTGGTTCAGTCCATTCTGCTTTGCCGTCTTTATGAGTTTGCTCATGTAATTTAATTTCTTCTTCTTGATCGGCACGAATGCGAGAATGGCATATTTTACACTCAACCAACGGATCAGTAAACGATTCCGTATGTCCCGATGCTTCCCATGCTTTAGGATTCATCATAATTGCCGCCTGCGCACCGACAACATCATCCCTTTGCCTAACCATGAACTCCCACCATGACTGTTTCAAATTATATTTTAATTCTGAGCCAAGAGGACCATAATCCCAAGTTCCACGAAGCCCGCCGTATATCTCTGAACCAGGAAATATAAAACCCCGCCTTTTACACAGACTGACGATTTTGTCCAATAAGTTGCTCGGTTTTAGTTCTTTGGTTTGTGGCATAAAAATAACTTCAAAAATTCTAAATAATCAAAAATTCTAAATTTATCTAAACATTTTTGATTTTGATATTTGAGCCTTTGATATTATTAGAAATTAGGATTTAGAAATTGTTGAATAAAAATTTGCAAATTTTTATTCAACGGTTCCTTCCCCGGGTCTGTCAACCAATTCATTTATTGTCAAATCAGGTGCGTTGAGGATTATTTGCTCTTTGGTAAAACTATCAGTACCGGAAAATTTGCCGTCTTTTATTATAGTCGGTACCTGGTCAGCAACTGACGGTTTAATACCCACCTGAAAGCTGGCTTCGTATTTAGGAGTTAAAACACCCGTTCCTTGCGGTAAAATTCCTATGTTCCATCTTATTTCTGAACTATTAGGATTAAAAGTCGGTTCCGATTGATTTAATCCTACACTAACAATATTTTTCCAGGTTACACCAGTAGGCAGTATCGCTCTGATTTCCACTTGGTTCATATCGTTGCCAGGGTTGACAGCTTGCCAGTGAACAGTAAACACAGTCTCTTCTCCGGTTTTTAACGGAAAAGGTCCGGATAAACCGAAAGCGGGATCATTATAAAAAGCTATCTGCGAGAAGGTCGGCTGAGTGCTTATTCTGGTTATAAGATCAGAAGCCGCAGCAACCTCACTGTCATCTATCCCTGAAGGTACGTTAGAAGTGCTTAATTTTGAAGATGCTTTTACAAAAAAGTTTCTCGTACCGATACTCCCCGACGGAAAACTGTCTTTTATGCCAACGGAAAATTTAACTTCCCCTGACTTATTAGATAATAAAGCGGAGAAGTCCGGCGCAACGGCAGCGTTCCAAAGAATAGTCCCGCTGAAACTGTCGTAAAACCCTCCGTTCGTATCAAGAGTTTCCAGATCGTACATCTCTCCTTCAAGCTTAACAGTCAAATTCAGTCCGATTAAATTTGAATCCGAACTGTTTTTATACCTGACTGTATATTCAAGAGTATCGCCGAGATGGGCAGAATATGACTGCAAATTATTTGCAAACACTTCAAGATTCAAGAGAGGGTTTGATATCAAAGATGATGCCGATACCTGCTGATAGTCAATAAATTCGCCGCTGATTCCTCTTTTTAGAAAAACAGTGGTTGTTTTGACCTCGCCCTCTTTCCCTGTTAACGTCCCTTTAATGCTTATCCTGCCGCCCTCACCGCGCCTTAATAACGGCAGAGACCAAGTATTTCCCCCCGAAGGTCCGGGCGTTTGATCCCTAACCACAAAACCATCCGGATAGTCAAACTCGAACTTTATATCAGAGATACTATCATTGGACTCATTCCGATAGTCAAGTGTATAGTTAACCACTTGTCCCGATATAACTGTCGGAGGAGCCGCAAGAGTCAGCGACACAGGCACGCTGGTAATAGTCGTAGAAATGGTTTTACTTTTTTCAAAAGACGAACGTAAACTCCCGACCCTGAATTCAAATTCGACTTTTGCGTTTTTGATATTCCCTCTATCCCCTGCTAAAAACGCTTTAAATTCTTTTTCCCCCAAATCTCCACTTTTAAGATCGCCTAGGGTAAATGTTTCGCTAAGTTCTTTCAGTATCTCACCGTCTTTTATCACCACTGATTTTTCCGGATACGTAAATTTAAATTTAAGGTCATGAAGATCTGTTTTGGTGTTGTTGCCGTATTTAATTTTATAAGTCACTTCATCGCCCACAGCGGCTTGTGTCGGTCCCTCCAAATCTAAAACAACCTGGTCCTCGCTGAATGACGGCTTGCCGAGAAGAAATATAACTATAGCCGCTATAAATAACACCAAAGCCAGTAAAACTAGCCATTTCAATAATTTCTGTGCCAAAGTTGACCTACAACCTACAACCTACAACCTACAACTTTTTTGTTGTCGGTAGTCGGTTGTTGGTTATTTTATTATCTTACCATATTCAGCAGTTCCAGCGAAGAGAACTTACTTCCTGAAATATACTCAAACATCCCGTCCAAAACCGACCGCCGAAAAGTTGGATCGCTTCGCTTGTTGGATCGCTTCGCTTGTTCGAACTGTTTTAATTGTTTGAATTGACCATTTCCAGCATTTCCAACATTTCGAACAGTTAGCATTCTGAAGTCCTCACGGCTTATCAGTATTCCTCCATATCCAGTTAAAAAACATCTCTTGCAAATAATGCCCCCCAAATCGTAGTTAAAGGCGCCAGACGAATCTTCGTCTAACTTATCGTTGCAAGCCTTGCAAAAATTCGTCTCCGGGAAATAGCCGAGTATACCAAGTAGTTGTATTTGACCTTGTTGCAATAGTTCTATTGGGTTGATTTCGTTTTTATTAAGCTCGCCCAGAAAAGAAACCAGAAAAAACCAGAGATCATCATCCTTATCACTCTCAAAAACCATTTTATCTACGGCCTCGGCGAAAAAATAAGCCGCCGTCATTTTAGCAAGAGAGTTTTTTATTCTTCCAAAAGAATCTATCACTTGCGCTCCGGTGATTATCGGTATCCCCCGTCCGTTGATAAGTTCAAATTCCGCCAGATTAAAAATATCCAAATGCAACGCCTGAATGGAACTCGGTTTGAGTATGCTTTTTGCTATCGTCTTCAATTTGCCGAATTTCTCGGTATAGCAAGTCACCCACTGGTCGTACTCGTTAGTATTCTCCTTCTTTATAATTATCGCTTTGGTCTGCATGTCCGACTATACTGGTCTGACCAGTATAGTAATTATTCGAATTCTGCCGAAGCCCACTTCTCTCCCAAGATAACATCGCGTGAAAAAGATTTGAATCCTGCCGAAGTATCAAAAACTTCCGCAAGGATTTCTTTCTCAATAATAGGGGAACTTAAACGGGCACCGGTATAATCAGCAAAACTAGAAAATGAATAAGTATTTGCCCATCTCCATGCATCTTCAAAATTTTCCTGTGCACCCAGTAATCCCTTTTTAGGGTAGAGCTCCAAAACATTTTTAACCATTATATATACAGCAACGTGACGTAAGTATTCATTGGTTTTAACTGTCTTTGATTTATACGCACCCTGAAACAAACTCCCCTTCTCTTTATATTTAAGGTTTGCGTGTTCAGTCATACTCTGGCCAACTTTTTTCATAAACAAAGACACTCCCCCTTTTTGTATTTCTTTTAGTAATAAGTGAATATGATTTGACATTAGTGTATAACTTAAAATACTAACCAACGGTTTGCGTATTGGCCAATTATTCGGACGCTGAAAAAGCCCCTTGCCTCTCGTAACAGCTGTCCAGCTTTTATCAAAATGTTCGTCGTTCATAAAAAACAAAACACGCAAAAAACGCCATCTATCCGATTCGTCACGAACAATATCTATACCACGCGCGCCGCGCTTGAGAACATGCATATAAGAACCTGTTGTATATGGTTCAACTCTCATAACAGTAGTGTACTATACTGGTCAGACCAGTATAGTACACGCACTTTTTATATTTTTTACCATAACCGCGACGTTTTTCTGAACAACTCATCGCAAAAACACAGTGAGGTATTCGTTAATTTTTCCCGATTTTTGCCTTATAATACACGCTTTGCCCTATTTCCCCGACCTGCTCCAGCAGCCCTTCTTTCTCAAGCTCATTCAAATACCTCTCCGCTGTGGCGTTTGACACATTCAAAAAGTTCTCGACATCGTTATTGGTAATTTTTTCCTTGTTTTTGATAAAGTCCTTGAGTTTTTCCATATTTTTCTGTTTTTCACTCTCTTGTTCTTCGATTATATCCCGTCCCCCCTCTTGTAGAGGGCGGCCCTCCACAGAATTGGGAATGTGGTATAATATTTTAACGTTTTTTCTGGTAAATTCCGCCCTCAAGTGCAACTCTCAGTATTAAATCCTCTTTTTAATATACCAGATTCTCGCGCTACTTCTAATGCACTCATATAGTTAAGCGATTTTCT
>Ga0209541_10001187_pt1 | contig 52203 bp, 57 predicted proteins | sample RifCSPlowO2_01_FD_184027 | JGI IMG/M metagenome (GOLD analysis project Ga0209541, IMG submission 184027) | Groundwater microbial communities from Rifle, Colorado - Rifle CSP2_plank lowO2_0.1 (SPAdes) (version 2) | ecosystem: Environmental > Aquatic > Deep subsurface > Groundwater | place... | reverse complement strand
GCGCGACATCCGCTCAATTCTTCCCCGATACCGCAAAGGATTTGCCCGCGACTTTGCGATTTTACTTGAAACACATTCCAAAAACGCAGAAGGAGCCCAACCAAGTGACCCGCCGGTTGAAGAGTTGGTAAATCTCATTTTTTCCTACGCATACGAGAGTAAGGCCTCCGATATTCACATCGAACCGCTTGAAGATGATGTGGTGATTCGATTCCGCATTGATGGAATATTGCACGAGGTCGGACGCTTTACGAAAAACATTCACGAACTTATTGTCGCGCGCATCAAAATTATGGCTCAACTGCGTATTGATGAGCACCGCGCCGCGCAAGACGGAGGACTTATGTACCGGCCGCAAGGCACCATTCTCTCGCGCGCGGAAAAAAATCAAGAGAATATTGAAATGCGTGTTTCCATCGTGCCGATCACGGAAGGCGAAAAAGTGGCGCTGCGCTTGCTCACTGCGCGCGGAATGGAATTGGCGCTTACCGATCTTGGTGTGCGCGCGGAAGATCTAGAAAAAATAAACCGCAATATCGAGCGTCCCCACGGAATGATTTTAGCGACAGGGCCTACCGGATCGGGCAAGACCACAACGCTCTATTCAATACTCAAAGCCCTCAACACCGAAGAAATAAACATTGCAACCATTGAGGACCCGGTAGAGTACGATATTGAGGGCGTAAATCAAATTCAAGTCAACCCTCGTACCAATCTTACTTTTGCCTTGGGTCTGCGCGCCATTATACGGCAAGACCCCGATATTATTATGGTGGGCGAAATTCGCGATAACGAGACAGCAGAAATTTCTGTCAATGCCGCGCTGACTGGCCACCTGGTGCTTTCATCGTTGCACGCCAATGACGCCGCGACAACACTGCCGCGTCTTTTGGATATGGAAATTGAACCATTTTTAATTGCATCAACGGTAAATCTTATCATCGCGCAGCGCTTAGTGAGAAAAATTTGCAATCATTGTCGGGAGAGCTACATTGCGGCCGATGATAAGGCGCTGTGGGAAAAACATCCCCAGCTTGCTTCTATGGTTAGATCGTATTCAAAAAAGAACCTAGACGCTATCCGTTTCTATCGCGGCACCGGGTGTTCTGTGTGCAATCATCTCGGATACCAGGGGCGCATCGGCATTTTCGAGACGCTGGAAATGAGCGATACTATGAATGGGCTTGTGATGCAGCGCGCGAACTCCGATGAGATCAAAAAACAAGCGATACGAGACGGCATGAAGACCATGATTGAAGACGGTATTGATAAGGTGTTGGAGGGCATTACGACCAGCGAAGAATTGACGCGCGTATTAAAAGAATAGATAAGAAACTGCTATGTTATTTGCACCACACATGTCACACGTTGAGCGCGCAGCATTTGCCAAAATGCTTGCGGTGCTTTTTCGTTCCGGTGTTCCGATAAACGAAACGTTGGATATTATTGAACGGCAAGCGCCGCGAAGAGCCCGGCGTGCCATTGTCCGTATTACGCAAAGCGTGCGCGATGGCACGCCGCTCCATCAGGCATTCGGGCGCTATCCATCGCTTTTCCCCAATCTTTTTGTAAGTTTAGTGCGCGCGGGTGAAATGTCGGGGACGCTTGACGAAACATTTGAGCGTTTGGCAACGCATTTTCAAAAAGAGTATGAGGCGCGCAGAAAAGTGATTACTGCCTCACTATATCCTTTGCTCGTTTTGGGTGGCGCGGTTGCATTGAGTTTCATACTTGCATTTTTTGTTTTCCCGCGCTTGTTGCCGGTGTTTCGCGGGCTCGGGACTGATCTTCCTTTGATAACCAAAATACTTATTTGGGTTGTTGAGCGCTCCGTTCGCTACGGCGTTGTGTTTGGTCTTGCGTTTGCGGCTGTTGTATTTGGCTCCGTATGGGTGCTCAAAATTCGCTTCGTGCAACGCTTCACGCATCCTATAATGCTGCGCACTCCGTTAGCGGGCCCCATGATTCGCTCTATGAATCTGGCGACGGTGTTGCGAACGCTCGGAATACTTTTGAAAAGCGGAGTTCCGGTGGATCAGAGTATCACGCTGGTACAAGAAACCGTTGGGAACGTTGCGTATCAAACAGATTGCGCGCGGATACTTGAGCGTATTCAACAGGGAAATTCTATCGGAACGACTCTCTCTTTATTGAGCCAATCGCGCTGGCCGCTCTTGGTGACGCAAATGATTCAGACCGGCGAGAAAACTGGCAAGCTTGAAGAAACGCTCTATTACCTTGCTGATTTTTACGACGGCGCGGTTGACGAATCAACAAAGCGCTTTATAGCGCTCTTAGAGCCGCTTCTTATTTTTGGTATCGGTCTTGTCGTTGGAACCATAGCTCTTGCTATCATCGGACCGATTTACAACCTTAGTAGCAGTATTCACCAATAGTAAGGCATGCATGTTTTATGCGCGGTTTTGTTGTTATAGAATTGATTATCGTCATTGCGTTTGTGGTAATACTTAGCGCTCTTGCGTGGCCGTTTTATAAAGGCATTATTGCAAGAACTCCCATAGAAAATACCGCGCGTGATGTAGTGGAGGTCTTGCGGCGCGCGCAGACAAAAGCGCACGGATCCGAAATGAATAGCACGTGGGGCGTGCATTTTGAAAATGATCGCTTCGTTTTATTTAAGGGCGCGTCGTGGGTCTCGCGGGACAGCGCATTTGATGAATTACAGGTGGCGCCGGGCAACACAACGCTCGGCAGCTCGCCTACGGATATTATCTTTGAAAAAAACGGCACGACGAGCAGTGATGGCACCGTAACAATCAGCGGGGCGGGAACTATCACAAAAACCATTTCTATTACCAGAGAAGGCGTTATTGAAATTTTATGAAGCAATATTTAGTAAAAGGGCAATCGCTTCTTGAGATTATTGTTGCAGTAGCGCTTTTTAGTATGGCGGCGGCTTTTGTGGGGAGTATTATTCTTGACGCGCTGACGGTAAGTTCTGACGGCGGAGAATACAGCGAGGCGCTCCACCGCCTCTCCGAGGGTGTTGAGGCGGTCCGATCTATTCGCGACTTTGCATGGAACGAACTTACTTTCAATCAAAGCGGTCTCTCAAACGCCGGCGGAACATGGTCATTTCTTGGTGAGGGAACAACAGAACAATTTGGCGGGCTCTCGCGCACGATTGTGTTTCAGAATGTTTGTCGGGACAGCGGCCGCGCCATAACATCGTGCCCCGGTTTATACACCGATCCTCACACCAAAACAATGACGGCGACCGTGTCGTGGCAAGGGTGGACCGGAATACCCAAATCACTGACACAGACACTCAACCTCACCAACTGGCTTAGCCGCGGATGGGCGGAGGACATTTTGGCGGACTTCGGCGACGGCGAATTTACCGGCACCGCGGCCTCATCAACGATGACCAATGACGGCTCCGTTATTCTTGCTGCGCAATAATAAAAACAATATGTTACGCATATTACGCATACAGAAACATCATCACCCTCATATAATTGCTGGCGCGTTACTGATTATCGCGTTGTCGGTAGCGTTACAAATACGATTTTCGCGTACAACGAATGCTCTTTCTGTGTCCCAAGGAGATGGCATTATTATCTACGGCCAATCAGGAAATACTACTCCACAGTGGCGTACATATGCCGGTGGCGCCAATACCTTTGGCAACGCGCTTGGAACGGTAGCAGGAACTCAGCCGGTCATTGTTCAAACAAGAACATCTCCTACAAAACAAGAAGCAATAGTGGCATATCAAGATGATTCGGGCAATCTAAAGGTTATGTGCTACGACGGAAACTCTTGGTACAATGAATGGTCTGTAAATATAGCTCCTGGCGGAAATCAGCGCGAGCGTCGGTTTGATGTTTCTTATGAGACACAATCAGGAGATGCCATTGTCGTGTATTCAAAAAATATTTCTGCAACTAACGCGCTAGCATTTCGTACAAAATCTGGAGGAGCGGGATGTGGATCTGCAAATTGGTCGAACGCAATAGATTTTCCTTCTGGTAGTGGCGTTACCTTCGGGACTGTATATTGGATTAAAATGGCTCGCGATGCGCGTTCCACATCAAATATCGCCGCAGTTGCATGGTCGGATTACAATTCCAATTTAGGCGCGGCGCTGTGGGATGGTTCAACCTTTACTAATTTTAAACGGCTTGAATTGTCTCTTGAGATAATTTCAAGCACAGGCGATGTTGATAGTTTTGATCTCTCATTTGAATCAATAACTGGTGATCTCATGGTTGTATGGGGATCCGGCGGCACTAACGGAACTAATGGCGCGTGGTATAACGAATGCGTTGGAGGAACATCAACATGCTCGTGGAATTTGAACAGAACGAATATTTCCTCGCTTCTTGATGATGCGACTGTTCTTGATCTTTCTTCAGACCCCACTTCTGACCGCATGGCGTTTTCTTCAATCGGGAACGCTAACAACGACTTGCAAGCAGCATATTGGAACGGTTCATCGTGGACCGGTTATTCCAACAGAGACACCTCAACAGAAGCCCCTCAAATGGGCATGAAGCTTACATCAACAGGATGGCTGACTAACGGCGCTAATACTAAATGGGTAATTACGTACGACGACGCAATTGGAGCTGGATTAAGTTGGTATACCGCAACGCCAGGAAGCACTCCAGCGAAGCAAGGAGATTTTGCCACAACTCCAACTATCGACGATATTCGAGAACGATACGAAATTGATAACGACCCATTTGATGCCAGCAAAATGATGTTTATACTTTCCGATGCTACGCAATCTATTTTTGCAAAACGACTTGAAATGGACTCAGCAGGTACTCTAGCATGGACTGATGCTGACGGAACATCTCTTGGTACGTTGAACAATATTCCACAAAAAGGATTCGCATTTGCGTACTGGAGATTTATACCGGTAGCCAATAGTCCGCCGAATACGCCGACACTCATCAAAATACCAACTTTTCCTAACGAAGAGACGCCAGACACAACGCCGGTTCTCGGGAATTTTTCCGCAACGGATCCTGATGGAGATGCAATTGAATACGAAATTCAATGGGACGAGGATTTTAATTTCGGATCGCCAGTAACAAAAACATCTTCAAGTTTTCCAGGAGATACTGGATGGACAGCGGCAACATTTCCATCGGGCAATCCAACTTTTTACACAATACAAAACACAATACAAAACCCAGACGCGCTTACCAACGGACAAACCTATTGGTGGAGAGTGCACGCGCGCGATCCGTCCGGGTCGGGCACTTGGTCGAGCTATTCCGAGAAGTTAAGTATTTCTATCAATACATCTTTAACACTTGATCGCTGGATGCAGACAACGGGCGACCAATTTTCTACTGATATTGATATACCGCCAAGCGACGTAGAATTTACTGCGGGCGAAGTAAAAATAAAAGGATGGTAACAGAAATACAAAACAAGATACAATGGCGCGCCACGTTTATACTTTTGGGTGGAGTTTTTGGTTTTTTCCTTTTGGCAATGCCCATGTTTGCCCAAGCCGCTCCTCCAGCTTTTGTTGCATGCGGAGCTTATCAAGGCCCTAACAACCAGAATGCTATTACACCAGCATTGCCTAGCGGACTTCAAGTGAACGACATCCTGCTTTTGTTTCTTGAGACCGCTAATGACCCCATTACTATCCCGACACCAAACGGTGGGACATGGATAGAGGTGACAAATTCGCCGCAAGGCACAGGAACCGCGGGTGGTACATCAGCAACCCGACTCACGGTATTTTGGTCTCGTTACAATGGCACGCAGGGCAATCCAACTACATCCGACAGTGGCTCTGGCAATCACCAAAATGGAGTTATCTGCGCGTGGCGAGGCGTTATCACAAGTGGTAACCCATGGGATGTAACAAGCGGTGGGGTTGAAACTACGTCTGACAGCACCTGGTCAATTATTGGTGCTACCACCGGGGTTTCTGATGCGCTTGTGATTATTGCGGCGGCTCGTATGGATGACAGTAACGCTGCTCACTTTAGCGCCTGGACAAACGCAGATATTCCCAACATTTTAGAAAGAGCAGATGGTGGGGGCACCGGCGGTAATGGAGGCGGAATTGGTGTTGCAGAAGGCCAAAAAACAACCCCCGGTAGTTACACATCAACAACAGTGACAAACAGCACAGCGACGGTTAAGGGATTTATGACAATTGCCTTGAAACCAGAGCCGCCGCCGGCAAATCAAGTAACTGTTGGAACGGCACTTACACAACCATCATATGTTGTAGAAGGGAACACCAATGTTGTAATGGGCGCTTTTACGTTTATATCATCTGCATCATCGGCAAATATTAGTTCAATAAAGATTAGCGAAACAGATCCAATAATGAACGCAAGCGCGAACCTTAGCAACGTAAGGATTTATTACGAAACAGCGGCAAGCTGCGGAGGATACGATGGAACAGAATTTCTTTTTGGTTCAGCTTCTTTTGTGTCAGAAATCGCAACTATTTCTGGATCAATGCCCGTAGGAACATCACAGGTATGCGCGTATGTGGTTCTTGATGTCGGCGCTTCGGCTGGCGCTTTGAATAATATTGAAATAGAAATTACCGCGTCCGGAGATGTAACCGCATCCGGCGGCATGATTACCGGCACTTTTCCAGTGCAAATTTCCGGAAATACCATTATACGTGCTGATTCAGGAACCATTATGTCATCCGAAATTGATTTTGATTGGGTGCCAGGACAAACAAGTTGGGGAGAGGTGATATTGTCAACTACCGAAACAGATGGAGATGTGAAAATTCGCGTTTATCGCACCGCGTCAGCGCCGTGCGATACCATGCTTTCAAATTTAGAATTGCTGGGAAACGAAACTGGCCTTGATGCGTCAAGCCCGCTTTCTATCGCATCTCTGAGTGACGTGACAACAACGTACAACAAAATTTGCATTCAAGCGACGCTTACCGCGGGCGCTTTTGCGGCGCCGACTCTTAATCAATGGGCCGTTACGTGGGCGCCGCCATTAGGCGCGTTTGAACAATCAGCATACCGATTTTTCGAAAACGATGACGCAACGACGGTAACAACAGCGCTTGCCGCACAAGATACTTCAGCGATTCTTATCAGCCCAAATCAGGCATTTCGTCTCCGCCTTCTGATTCACGTCGGCGGCTCTGCGCTTCCCATAAGCGGGCAAAATTTTAAACTTCAATATTCCCCGCGCTCCGGTTCGTGCGATGCGGGATTTGTTGGAGAAACATACGGTGATGTCACGACAAGCGGCATCATTTCGTACAACAACAATAGCCCGCCCGACAGCGCGTCGCTGACACCAAACGTCTCGCTTGATCCAACACACAGCGGCCACACCGTTGTCAGTCAAACCTACGAAGAACTCAATAATTTTACCAATGCCGTGGCGGCGATTCCGTCCGGACAAGATGGCCAGTGGGATTTTGTGCTCAAAGCAAATTCTGCCCCTTCAAATACCTCGTACTGTTTTCGCGCAGTAAAGTCGGATGGTTCGCTTCTTCCCACGTACACGGTGATTCCCGAAATCGTTTCTCCTGTTTTGTATGCGTTGTCGGGTACGTATATTTCTTCACCGTTTGATACGGGGACTCCGAGCGCGTTTACGGTTATTGAATGGGATTGGAGCAAAACCAACGGTTCATGTTCCTCGTGCGCAATACGTTTTCAAATACGAACATCGCTCGATGGCGCAAGTTGGACACCGACATGGTCTGGCCCCGATGGCGATGATGGAGATGAAACGGATTATTTTACTATGCCAACGGGAGAAATAATAAACAAAGACCACAACGGAGACCGGTGGGTTCGCTACCGCGCAACATTTGATGGAGACGGCGTTAATACGCCAATTTTAGAAGAGATGAGAATCTTTTATCATTCGCAACAATGAGTGGTTATGCACACAATTCCGGGTTCACGATATTAGAATTTTTGATCTACATGGGAATTGTTTCTCTCATTCTCGTTACGGTAACACTCATGACGACGGAGAGTATTTTGCTTGGCGCAAAATCGGATGCCACGGTGTCGCTCCAGCAGAGCGCGCGTTTTGCAATAGGGCGCATAGAAGAAGAAATACGCAACGCGACCAATGTAAATGGTGCCGGCTCTTCGTTTGACGTCAATCCTAGCGTGCTTTCTCTTGCGACGGCAAACCCCGGCACCAACCCCACGATCATAAATGTTAATAATGGAACGCTGCAAATCAAGCGCGGTACCGGGAATGCGGTACCGCTTATTTCGGGCGCAGTGCGCGTTGTGCGGCTCATATTTTCTTCCTATTCCAAACCGGGGACGCCCGGCACCATAAAAATTATTATGGAGCTTGCCCCCATTGATCCCCGGCAATCACCGCTGACATTAGAAGGAAGCGCCTCGCTTCGGCAGTAATATACACAAACGTCATGACTTTAAAAGAAAATTCAGGATTTATTGCGCTGACCGCTGTCATTGTTATGATGGGTGTTGTGTTGATTTTTGCCGTATCAGCGAACCGCTCCGCTCTGGGAGAGTTGCTGAACACAACTACCGAGTATCGGTCGCAGCAAAGTTTTTATCGAAGTGACGCGTGCTTGGAAGAAGCGCTTTTTCGGCTTCGCGAAGACGCGAGTTATAATGGAGGAACAATGACGTTTGCGGATGGGAGCTGCGAAATCACCGTTGTTCCCAGTGGGGCGTTGCGAACTATTACCATCAATGCTTCGTATCGCAATGAGTATCGAAGCGTGTACGCCGAGGCGGTGGTCGGCGCGCACAACATTACACTCCAGACATGGAGAGAAAATTTCTAAGGCATATGAAAAAAATTATAAGCATTGCGCTATCTGATGAAAAAGCATACGTTATTCTTCTCGAAAGAGAGCGGGATGGGTGGGCATATCGCGCTGCAGATAAGATTTCTCTTGCCGCAACGCTGCGCGACCCCGAACCATGGGTGGCGCTGGAGAAAAAATTTCTCGAAAAACACGGCGCGCTGTGGGATACTAAAAACGTCCCTGTGCTTTTTGTCATTCCCGACGAACAATGCTACACGCACGCGGTTCTGCGCGATGATAGCGCTAGCCAAATCAATGACGCGGAAAAAGTTATGAGCGACATTGCCCGCGTGGTGCCCGTAGCGCGCAACGAAATAGATGTACGCTGGGAGTACAGCAAAACAAAAAAGCGAATTGTCGCTGCGGCTGCAAAAAAACAGGACGTTGCGGCTATTCGTAATTTGACCGCGCGTTTTTTGCAAGAGCCAACCGCGCTCTATCCCGAGCCGCTGGCACTCTGTTCGTCGCTTGTACACAACGCCACCGAGGGCGCTGTCATTATTGATGTTGGAGAATATCGCACCAACGCAATTTTTTTTGATGAAGATGGTTTTTTGGGGAATGATACGCTCCAGCGACAAGATGAGAACCTTCATGCCATGATTGCCAAACACTTTCGCACATCATTCTCGCAAGCCCAAACGATGAGAAAATCGATTGGGATGGACAAAACGCAAGAAGGAGGCAAACTATTTGAGTTTTTGCAAAATACATTTGACGAAGCGTTGCGCGAGTGCGCGCGTTTGCTTGAATCGGCGCGGTCAAAATATCAAAAACCATTTCCAACCATTTACTTTATCGGAGAACTTATTGATACGCCGCACCTGATAGAGCATTTTCACCATCACGTGGGTGGCGCGATTGCGCGTGCCGATCCGTGGCAAAGCATCCTGTCCGCTCCGCAGCATCTGCGCCGCGATACCGGATTTGCCGCGGCAATTGGTATGGCGATGCGAAGCAATAGTTTTTCCGATATTCCGCCGATAAATTTCAGCAGCATAGCGCCCTCTCGCGCGAGCCAGCCCGCATCGGCGGTTGCTTCTTTTTTCTACACTTTTTTTGCCCGCATGCGAATAAAAGCAACATTGGTGCAATCAAAACGCGCTGCGGTTGGCATTGCCATTGCCGCGCTTGTTATTACCGGTGTTTTTTTATGGCGAACCATACAGCCAATTTGGTTTTCTACTGTACTGCCGAAAGAAATAGATATCGCAATTTTTTTGGGAGAAGGCGCAATGAGCGACGCAATTTCTGGCAAGTCATGGGAGACCACCATTGCGGTCTCCGATACGTTTCCAGCATCTGGTTTTAAAGAAACACCATCTGTCGCAAGCGGCACGATTCGCTTGGTAAATAACACCAATAGCCCCGTACAGTTGCGCGCTACAACGCGGCTTGTTCTTGAAAATGAGAGCTCGGCGACATATCGGATGCCAAAACAAGCAAGCATACCGGCGCGTGCAACGAAAGACGTCGTTGTTGCCGCGGAAGAAGCTGGACCGGAACGGAACGCGCCGGCCGGGACTCGCATGTTCATCCCCGGTCTTTCTCCGGATTTACAGCAATATGTTTATGGAGAGGTTTTTGAACCAATCGAAAACGGCCTTACGCGTACCCAGGTAGTTTCTGAAGAAGACATCCAAAACGCCGTTTCTCGCTTAAAACAACAGGTGGCTTTGCAAGCGTTCAAGCTTTTTGAAGAACAAGTCGCCACATTGCAACACATTCTTCTTAAAGAGCCGATTGAAACAATGACGGTTGAAGAAAATATCTTTACTAAGCCGGGAGACGTCGGAAAGACGTTTTCGGTGTCGCTGCGCGCTCGTGTGATTATGGTAAGTTTTCCACAGCAAGCGGCTTGGCAATACATAGCAAAGGCATTATCCTTAAATGAGGAGGATTTTATGTCTCATATGAAGCCAGAACAGCATATTGACGCAACGTTCTTAAACTATAACCAAGAAACAAAGGTCGTTTATGCGAAGGTATTGTTGCCCATTAACAATACCGAATAATTTAGCAGAATAAATTAAATAAATAATACATACATGAAAAAATATCAACATGGTGGATTCACGCTCGTTGAATTGCTCGTGGTGGTTGGCATTATTGCTATCATTGCGTCGGTTGTTTTCGTGACTCTTGAGCCAGCGCGAAGATTCGGCGATGCGCGCAACGCTCGCCGATGGAGCGAAACAGTTTCTATCCTCAACGCAATTATTAAGTATCAGATCGATAACAACGGTGCATTTCCAGGAGACATATATCCTGCGTGGGGCACGCCATATATGATCGGGTCAGGGGGGGCTGGTGCCGTTAGTTGTGGAGCAACCACGACGCCTGCTGGCGGAGCTCTTTCTCGCATCAATTTGTCTACCTCAACAGCAAGTCATTTGGCGCAAGTGCCGGTAGATCCAGGAGGCGGAACCGCTGCCAACACCGGATATTATTTGTCGAGAACAGCTGTTGTTGTAATAGGAACTTGTAGTCCGGAAAACGGCGCATCAATTTTCGTCGCTCGCTAAAACGCCAAAGCAGCGATTTTATTAGGTAGGAACACAAATGAGCAACATCTGATGTTGCTCATTTGTGCGCTAGAATGGGACATATATGAATGAGGAACAAAATGATGAGAAGCGCGATGAAATCACAGAATCAATCCCCACAATCCGGACGATGCAAACCGACGCCCAAATTTATATCAAGAAGAAAAATCTTAGTCCTTTGGAGATTGCCGCAAAAACCTATGCTGCCAATCCGCCGCGTTTGGGTATTAGACAGCCGTACACGCGGACAATTTTTCTTGTGTTGGGCGTGTTTGTTCTTATTGTGGCCAGCATTGCCGGATGGTGGTTTTTTCTTCGCGTGCCAACGGTTACACCGCTGCCATCTCAGCCAAAACCGCCCGTTGCGGTGGTTCGTGCCGAAGAAGAAGTTGAGCTTGCTTTTTCTCCCACAAACCTACGGCAATTTCTTGATGCATTAGAGCGCGAGCGGGAAACAGCGCGCTCCGTCGGATCGCTTGTTTATTTTCCCGTCGCAGTCAGCAATGGGGAGACAAAACGCTATATCGGCGCGCAGGAATTCTTTGAAGCATTTGAAATCAAGCCGCCGCAGTCGTTTCTTGATACGATTCAGCCGATATTTTATCTGTTCGCGTACCGCGGCAACGAGCGCGGATCGCTTGCGTTTGTTTTCCGCGCGCGCAGCTTTGAACGTATTTTTTCCTCACTGCTCTTCTGGGAACGGACATTGCCAAGAAATCTCCATTATTTCATTCCTCAAAATATCACGCCCGACGCGCTCCCGCGCACGTTTAGCGATAAAATAATAAAAAACCACGATGCTCGCGTGCTGTCCGGCCCATCAGGCACATCAGTCCTTGCCTACGCCCTTTTTGATAAAAGTTTTGTGGTTCTTGCGACATCCGAGGAAGCGTTGGCAGCGGTTCTCGAGCGTATGATCGCGGTGCCACCGCAATAAAAAGCGCTTGACCCTGTCGCTCGCCCTGTCATTCGCGTAATGACAGGGCTCGCGAGTGACTGGGTTGACGATATGCGACAGACACTGATAGGATACAATCATGGTGTTAACGAAACAAGACATTGAAGCAATAAGGGGCGCGGTACAATTTGAGCTTCAAGCGGAACTCACGCCCATTCGTCAAGGTGTACAAGAGATTAAGCATGACGTAGATGGTTTGCGCGAACAAATCCAACAGTTAGCTATTATACTTGATAACTTCGTGAAAATGATGACGGATTACCAAGAAGAGTTTTCTATTTTAAAAGCCGAGGTGGATCAAATGAAACGAGTATTTAAAGAAAAGTTCGGCGTCGAAATTGCCGCGCAGCATTCATCATGGTCAAACTCAACGCGATAATATGACAATCAATCTTGATTATTTTCAAAAACTGCTTGAAGATGAAAAAAAGCGGCTTGAGGGAGAACTTGGAACTATTGGACGGCGCAATCCGAATGCGCATGAGGATTGGGAGGTGGCAAAGCCAGACATGAATGTTATGGCATCGGCGCAAGATGAAATTGCCGATGTTGACGAGGAATTTGAAAACCGCGCAAGCGTTGAGGCCGGACTCGAAGAACGATTGCGCGACGTTGACGGTGCTCTTGAGCGCATTCGTCATGGGTCATACGGGGTTTGCCCCACAGGAAATCATCCCATCAAAGAGGCGCGTTTGCGTGCCAACCACGCCGCAAAAACATGCATGGAGCATGCCCAATCGCTATGATTATAAACTACAAACTATAAATTATTAACCACAAACTAGCCTATGACGATAATTGATCAAAAATTCCCCCATTTTATTTTAGAGACATATGATCCCGAAAAAGACGATGTCGGGAAAATTGCCCTCGATGATTTTTCCGGCAAGTGGCTTGTATTATTTTTCTATCCTGCCGATTTTACTTTTGTATGTCCGACGGAGATCGTTGACCTTCATCGAAGACACGAAGAATTTAAAAAACTCAAAGCAGAAGTCGTTGTGGCAAGCACTGATACGGTTTATACCCACAAAGCATGGGTTGAAGCAGAAGGAATTCTCAAGGGCATTACGTGCAAAATGGCCGCAGACCACAATGGGCGTGTTTCTCACACACTCGGCATTTATGACCCAGAAAAAGGCGTAGCCCAGCGCGCGGTGTTTATCATTGATCCCGACGGAATTTTGCGCTCTATGCAGGTGGTGGCAGATGCTATTGGAAGAAATGCCGGCGAAATTGTCCGGCAAGTCAAGGCGCTTAAATTTGTCCGTGAAAACCCCGGTCATGTTTGCCCCGCGAGTTGGGATGAGGGCGCTGTTACCCTTCAGCCCAACATTAAAAAAGCAGGCAAGGTGTCTCGTGATTGGTCATTTCAATAAACAATAACATGTCTATCGAAACCTTTGCCATCGCGACTTCTTTTGCTTCTATTCTCTTCGCGTTGTGGCTACGCCGGAGCGTTACATTGGCGCCAGATGGGAACCCTCGTATGGTTGAAATTGCAGAGGCAATCCGCGAAGGATCGCAGGCGTTTTTACGCCGCGAATTTCAGGCGATTTTTTGGGTCGGGCTGATTATTGCTTTTGTTTTGTGGTTTGGCCTTGGATGGATGATTGCTGTCGGTTTTACGGTTGGCGCCATTGCTTCTGCGCTTGCGGCATATATTGGTATGCAGACGGCGGTCTTGGCAAACTCGCGCGTTGCCGAGCGTGCGCGTACCGGTCTTACGGGGGCGTTTTTGCTTGCATTTCGCGGAGGCGCCGTAACCGGTTTTTTGGTTGTTGGCTTGGGGCTTTTTGTTGTTGCGGGGTTTTGGAAATTTGCGGGGGGAGATTATGAGGCGCTTCACGCGCTTATTGGAGTTGGATTTGGCGGCTCGCTTATTTCCGTCTTTTCGCGCTTGGGCGGAGGAATTTATACAAAAGCGGCTGATGTAGGAGCTGATTTGGTAGGCAAAGTGGAGGCGGGTATTCCGGAAGACGATCCGCGAAACCCAGCGGTTATTGCTGACAACGTTGGAGACAATGTCGGGGACTGCGCCGGCATGGCCGCTGACCTTTTTGAAACATACGCGGTGACGCTTATTGCGGCGATGATTTTGGGCCATGCGCAATTTACCGGATCGGATGCGGCAATTTTATATCCATTATTATTGGGGGCGCTCGCAATATGGGCTTCTGTGATCGGATTTTGGTTCGTGCGAATTTCAGGAGACAAAATTATGCGCGCGCTCTATAAGGGGCTGGCGGCATCGGGTCTTCTTGCTGTTGGAGGATTTTACTGGGCAGCTCAAGCGATGGTCGCAAATTCCGGCTCCGCTTATTTTAGAAGCATTATTAAAATCCCCGGATTTTCAGAAAATTATTTTAAAGCAACGCTTGTTGGGCTTTCTATTACGTTTTGTATCGTACTTATTACAGAATACTATACTTCCAAATTATTTCGTCCGGTGAAATCCATTGCTCAAAGTTCCGAATCGGGGCACGGAACCAACATCATCACGGGTCTTGCTGTTTCTTTGGAGTCCACGGCGCTTCCTGCCTTGTTGATTGCGGCAGGATCCTTGACCGCGTTTGTGATGACAGGAAATCTCTATGGCGTGGCGCTTGCGAGCGTTGCAATGCTATCCATGGCCGGCATGATAGTCGCGATAGATTCATTCGGACCCATTACCGACAACGCGGGCGGCATTGCGGAAATGGCCGGACTTCCTGAAGAAGTACGCGACGTGACAGATTCGTTGGATGCCGTTGGCAACACGACGAAAGCGGTGACAAAAGGATACGCCATTGCATCTGCCGGCCTTGCGTCAATGGTTCTTTTTGCCGCTTATACCGAAGAACTGGCGGCACAAGTAAACAGCGTTGCGTTTGAACTATCAGACCCTTTTGTAGTCGCCGGGCTTTTTATCGGCGGGATGCTCCCATATCTTTTTGGTTCTCTTGCGATGCGCGCGGTTGGCAAGACCGCGGGAAGCGTAGTACAAGAAGTGCGCCGGCAGTTTAAGGAAATTCCTGGAATTATGGAAGGAAAAGTAAAACCGGATTATGCCAGAACAGTTGATATTGTAACGAAGGCAGCGCTTCGTCAGATGATTTTGCCTACGCTTCTTACCATTCTAGCGCCTGTTTTAGTAGCAATGATTTTGGGGCCAAAAGCACTGGGCGGGCTTTTAATCGGCGTTATTGTTACCGGATTTTTTGTTGCAATTTCTATGACCTCTGGTGGGGCTGCGTGGGACAACGCCAAAAAATATATTGAAGAAGGGAAATTCGGCGGCAAGGGCTCGCTGGCTCATCAAGCGGCAGTCACGGGCGACACCGTCGGCGATCCCTACAAGGACACCGCCGGCCCCGCGATCAACCCCATGATTAAAGTAGTGAACATTGTCGCTCTGCTCTTGGTGCCGTTTTTGTAGAAACGTAGAGCGATATGATTGAAGTAAAAAAACTGCCGGAATCGAAAGTGGAAATTACCGCCGAGATATCGGCGGATGAATTTAATCATGCATTTGTTGAGGCAATCCGTGAAGCGCAGAAAAATCTTGAACTCCCGGGTTTTCGTAAGGGTATGGTTCCCGAAAAGCAAGTTATCGCGCATATCGGCGAAGAAAATTTATTGGTGGACGCGGCAAAGCGGGCGCTCAACAAGCACTGGGATCATCTCATAAAAGAGGCAAACATCGAGCCAATGGGGCGTCCCGATGTTTCGTTGACAAAAATTGCAAAAGGAAATCCGTTGGGATTTAAAATTATCGTCTCGGTTCTTGAGGAAATTACATTGCCCGATTACAAAGCTATTGCCAAAGAAACAATCTCTACTCATTTGCCAAACATTGAGGTAACCGACGAAGAAGTTTCTAAAATTTTTGACTATATTAAGCAAAATAACAAAAATCTTCCGCCGGACGCTGATGAAAAAAAGCTCAAAGACGCAATTTCGCAAAACATACGCTTTGAAAAAGAAACAAAAGAGCGCGACAAGCGGCGCGTGACGGTTCTTGAGGCCATCGCCAAAAAAAGTAGCGTTATTGTTCCTGATGTGGTTGTTGACGCAGAGCTTGAAAAAATGCTGGAGGAGTTGCAAACAAGTTTAAAACAGATGGGGCTTACGTGGGAACAATACCTTTCGCAAATTAAGAAAACCGAAGCGGAGTTGCGCATCGCATGGAGAGCAGACGCGCAGAAGCGTGCGACGTTCGGATTGGTACTGCGCGAAATTATGAAAAAGGAAAACATCAATCCGCCCGACGAGATAGCGCATTCCAAAACAGAAGAAATGCTGCGCGCGATGAGCGAAGAAGAACGCAACAAAACTTCGCGCGAGCGCGTTTCCGACTACGTCCGCGGCCGTCTCCTTCACGAAATGGTATTTGATTTGCTTGAGAAAGGATAGGGTTTTGCGCTTGTTAAGCGATAAAGTGTTTGCTATACTATTTACATATTAGTAGATTTGCGCGTAATTCGTAGATTAGCAGCGTTATTTTATGGAAGAAGAATACAATACCTATTTAATTCCAACAGTTATTGAAAAAGAAACGCACGGCGAGCGCGCGTATGATATTTACTCGCGCCTATTAAAGGACCGCATTGTGTTTTTAGGCGGGCCTATTATGGATCCGGTGGCAAATACGATTATTGCGCAACTCTTGTTTTTAGAATTGCAGGACCCAAAAAAAGATATTTATCTCTATATTAACTCTCCCGGCGGATCGGTCTCGGCAACGCTAGCAGTTTATGACACGATGCAGCACATAAAGCCAGACGTAGCTACACTCTGTGTTGGCTTTGCGGCGTCAGGTGCTGCGATCTTGCTTGCTGGCGGGACAAAGGGCAAGCGCTATATATTGCCAAACGCAGAAGTGATGATCCATCAGGTGCTCGGCGGGACAGAGGGTCAAGCAAGCGATATCGCGATTGACGCAAAGCACATCGTCCATGTCAAAGAAAAAATTAACCGTATTTTGGCTTATCACACAGGGAGATCGCTTGAAGCAATCGAGCGCGACGCTGACCGCAATTTTTATATGGATTCGGATGAGGCAAAAAAATACGGTTTGGTTGATGAGATCGTTAAATCAAAAAATCATTTTCCGAAAGGAAAAAACAATAATCATAGGTAATTGCAAAAAGCAATCAAATGGTCTTTCATAAAGAAGGGTCATTGAAAATGGAATTTCTATGCGCTTTTTGGCGAATGCTGTTTTTGTTGCGTTATGCGGCGTTTTCTTAAGTGGTTGCTCGCTTACATTTCCCGCACGACCGTCTCAAAAAACGCTTAATGTATTGCCCAAGGCAACAATTGAGCGCTGTGACACACACGCGCTCCTAATGCCGAATACACTGACTTACAATGATGCGAAATCACGAGATGGTGAGGGACCGTGGCAAGCGGTATCTTTTACCTATCAGCCGCGAAATACCGGAGTGCCGAAAAACGATATCATACGCGGCGAGTTTTTCTTTCAGAATCCTCAGGTACGCCGCACCTCGTTGGTTGTGCTTTTGCCTGGCAAGGGCGAGAACGTATCAACCAAAAAATCCGCCGAAGTTTTAGCGGATGCTGGTTTTAGTGTCCTTCGTTTTCGGTCGGGCATCGCGCTGTTTGATAAAAAGAAGTTTGCCGCATACGAGGCGCTTACGGAAAATGATGTGCGTTCATTCGCGCGTGATGGCGCGCGCGTTATTGAGAGACGAGCGTGCGATTACCACGCGGTTATCAATTATTTCAACCGGCATTTTTGTTTTGACGCAATCGGCGTGTCCGGAGTAAGTTTGGGAGGAATTTTTACGCCAATCCTTGTCGCATCGTATCCGAAAGCGCACAGCGCTTTGGTGATGATTTCGGGAGCGAACATTGCTGAAATTTTGCGGACTTCAGAAGAAAAAAATATTGTAGAAATTCGCAAAGCCATTACTGTTCGCTTCAACGGAGATCCGCGGCGCGTGTGGCAAATACTTAAAGAAGAATTTGCCCGCATTGATCCATCGTTCTTTGTTTCGTCGCTTGATCCGCTACGTACGCGCATCATTGTGAACTACTGGGACGCGGTGATACCATTTCGCCTCTCAAAGGAATTATGGAAAGCCGCCGGAAAACCCGACTTTGAGGTTATCATTTTCCCGCCGGGGCATTACGGATCCGCCTTACTTCTTTGGGTTCCGATGGTGCGCTGGCGATTGTGGCACGGTATTGTTCCATATCCATGGCGCATAAGCCGCGTCTCGGACATTAATTTAGATTTTTTTACCAAAACACTCCCCCGATAGATTCGGGGGAGTTTATTGATCGAGATTTTTCATAACAAACCACGGATCGTCGCTTTGAATTAAATCAACGCCGCTTTTAATAAGTTTATGCATCAAACAGTTTTTGAGAAGGGGAATCCAAAATTCAACCCCTAGCGCATTTGCAAACACCTTAACCCCCTTTTTGTGAATAGAATCTATATTATCTTCTGTAGGGAAATTCGTTTGAACAATTTCTGGAAGGTAACCAAATAGTCGTTCAATAATCAATATATCATTCGGCACATTATGTACTCGCACCATGACAATCATGGCGGGATATTTTGCTTTCATTTTGGCGGCGCTTTGCATTTCCCCAGTGTTATTTACAAAAAAAATAACATCATCAAATGATCCGTTTGCGGCGACCCAATCGGCAATTTCTTCTACGGCGTTTTCTTTGAAGTCCACATCGAGTACAGATTTTCCTTGTGTAATGCGATAAAGTTCTTCAAATTGCGGCACCGTCTCCACGTTCTTGAGGCGTGCGGCTCGGAGTTCTTCTGATGTTTTGTTGTGCACAAAACCAGAAAGTGTTGTTGTGCGGTCAAGCTTTGTGTCGTGCAAAACAAAAATTTTCCGATCTCTGGAGTAGCGCACATCAATTTCTATAATTGGCACCGTACCGGCTGCTTTTCGCATCGCCGCCTTGCTATTTTCCGGCGCTCCCAATCCTAGACCGCGATGTGCGACAACGAATTTTTCGTGACATTGAGAATCGCGAATACAGGACGCGATACGATGCGTTGACCATTTGTTGTGCTGATCTATCGTTACATGGTGCGGCGAACACGAAGCACAAAATAAAAACGTAGTTATGGCAAAAAGCATTCCGATTGGTTTTTTCATGTCACCCTCCGCACTATTCTGATTCTGACAACACTGTAACACGCCTCGAAAAATATACAAAACAAAACACCCCTCATCGGGGGTGTTGAGATTAAAATAGATTGTAATATTTTCCAAGCCAATAGGGGAGCAGCCACATAACAGGATCTAACTCAACTGAACTGTCTCCGTTGCTATCAAGCACGTATGGATTACTGTTCCATCTTCCAACGGCGCGATCGCTATAAGGAAGAACTTCATTACTTTGCAAACTGCCGCGGCGATCGCGGAAAAACTGAAGCGTAATATCCGAACGATGTGAATTTTTCATGCCCCATATTATCAGATCTAGTGGGAACTCGCGCAACGTTAACAGTCCTGTTTCGATATCACACATATTTCCCGATAGCGCGCAATATATAAAATTCCACAAAGGATTTCGTTCGGCGCGTTCCATTTGCCAATATCGATCAAGCCCGAGCAAATAGAGATTTTTGAGATGGCTGTCGCGCTCCAGCCGTATCAGGTTATAGTAAGAAAGAAACATCAACTGATCGTCGGAATGGTTTATGAATGGAGGAATAGAAATTTTTGCATTCAGCGTACCCAGCGCCATGCCATATTCCTCAATAAGCTGGCGGTACATGGCACGCATATCATCTCGCTCGGTGATATGAGCCATAATTTTTACTGCCGATAGCGTACCGAGTGAAATAGGCCCCTTACCAAAGAATGCTCTCGTGTCGGTGCTGGTATTATTGGGGTTTCCTAGTCCCCACGTTGTTATTTTGCCTCGGTGATCAACAATATTTATGTTGTGCGTAAGCATGCGATCGGCAATTCTGCCGACAACATTGCGAATCGCCCGCTTTTCGAACTTATCAGCAACAAGATCATAGTACACCGTGTATGCAAATAAATGCCCTACCAGCTCATCCACGCTGGTATCTCCTTTCCAAATCCATCCCGGATGGGTCTCGGAATAATTCCAGTCCCCCTTCTTTTGTTTCCAGTTGTACGCAACGATATCGTCTTCGCGAAATGCAGTTCTCGCAAAATATCCTGGCGTGTCGGTAACCCTTTCAAGAAACATCAGCGCCCGAATCGATTCTCGTGCGCGCATTCGTGCTTGTTTGTCATGCGTTGTTGCGTACTGAAAACTGTCTGCGGCAACCACAAGCGAAGTCCACAATCCATCGTTGTCACCGGGAGATCGAATGCCATTGCGCAGAGAGTTAATGATTCCGCCGAAACGAAAACGCTCACGCTGCATGCTAAAATACTTTTCTTTCTCTTCAAGTGTAAGCGAAACGCGCGCAATTTTGCTATATCCGGTTTTTGTTTTGACCAGCATAGTACCGCTTGGCCGGCAAAAAATGTTTACTACATAATTATCAGAGAGCAAACCGCGCCCCGCAAAGTAGTAAAATTTCCCTGATGAGAGTAATACGACCCCTTTGGTGCTCCCTATGACTACCTCGCCGGAATTATTACAAAGCGCAATGCTAGTGAGATTCTCATGTGGAAGTCCTTTTGCGCCATCAATGAGGTTGCATGATTGTGTTGATTCAATCAGAGAACCGAATCCATCAAAACCAAAAAACGAACGAGATATAACATGAAATGTGTGCGCAATGCCGCGGAGAATGCGCAAGTGAAAAGTAATATGTTGGTTCTGCGATGCCTTGGGCGCGCAGATATTCAATCCGCGTGGAGTTGCGCGAAATTCATGCCCGCCCGGCTCGCGCACCATTGTTTGTATTGGTTGTTCGTCAAACTCGCGCTGTTCGTGAGTGGTAAGCCCGCTTTGTACATATTGGGTGAAAAGCATTTTTTCGGTCTGGATATTCGGATGATACAACGCTCGCGCAAAATCATCGCGCGAAGAAAATGAATCGTAAGATATAACTGCACGAGAACAGGCCGAGAACAGCATCGCGGCACCAAGAACAAACGACAAAAAGACCTTATTATTGCGATTCATAGCAAGCCCTTTCAATGTTCATTCTGCATTTACCCTATTGCTATTTTGGGGAGGAGTCAATGTTACAAAAAAAACTTGCAACTTGATTAATTTTTTATTACTACGTGACAAACATACAGGTCATTTGTTAAAGTATATATACTATCGTGAATTATTTTTTAACTTCCGAGTCGGTTACGGAGGGACATCCCGATAAACTTGCTGATCAGGTATCCGATGCGGTGCTTGATGCGGCGCTTGCGCAGGATCCGTACGCACGGGTTGCCATTGAAACGCTTTTTGCGCACGGCTTCGGTGTTGTGGCGGGCGAGATGACCACGCGCGCGTATATTGATGTGCAGTCAATCGCGCGAAATGTTTTGTGCGACGCTGGGTACACCAAAAGCGACTATGGCATTGACGGCAATACCTGCGGCATACTGGTTGCAATTCACGAACAATCGCCGGATATTGCGCAAGGCGTCGGGCAGTATCGTAAAGAAAAACCAGAACTGGTTGGTGCGGGAGACCAAGGAATGATGTTTGGCTACGCGACCGATGAGACGCCGGAATTGATGCCTACTCCCATTGCGTTTGCGCACCGAATAACGCGCCGACTCGCACAAGTTCGCAAATCACAAGAGGTTCCGTATTTACGCCCAGATGGCAAGTCACAAGTGACGGTAGAGTACGCGGATGGTGTGCCAGCGCGCATCGATACGGTGTTGGTTTCCGCCCAGCATAATCCCGATGTCAAACACGATCGTATCAAGTGCGATGTCATAGAGCATGTTGTAAAAAAAGTTTTACCAAAACGCCTACTGGACCGAAAAACAAAATATCTCGTAAATCCGACTGGACGATTTGTTATCGGGGGCCCCGCAGGGGACACCGGCCTTACAGGAAGAAAAATTATTGTTGATACCTACGGAGGCGCGGGGGCGCACGGCGGAGGAGCGTTCTCCGGCAAGGATCCGACCAAAGTGGATCGCTCTGCGTCGTATTACGCGCGCTATGTTGCAAAAAACATTGTCGCCGCCGGCATTGCCAAAAAAGTGGAAGTAAAAGTTGCTTACGCGATTGGCGTGCCGGAGCCATTGATGGTAGATATAGATGCATTCGGCACTTGGACATCGGACGTCCACGGGACATCGGATGTCCAAAAAAAGAAGAAATTACAAAGAGCAGTATATAAAGTTTTTGACTTCCGCCCCGGCATGATTATTCAACAACTCAATCTGCGCCGTCCTATCTATCGCAAAACTGCCGCGTACGGACACTTCGGAAGGATTGATTTGGATTTGCCGTGGGAAAGGGTGAATAAAGCGAAGGCATTACGAGCGCTTCTTTGTTAATTTTGAGACCAAACTGTGCGGGCCTATAGTAAAATGGTATTACGTACCCTTCGCATGGGTAAGGTCCGGGTCCGATTCCCGGTAGGTCCAAAACGAAGGTTTTATCCCGTTAGAAAATACCCTCTGGCTTGCCAGAGGGTTATTCCAAATTTTACGAACACGGGGGTTAATACCCCGTGTGAGTTTTCTAACGGGATTTATTTTTCTCGCGCGGCGAAGTGCGCTATGATAAACATATGACCCAAACGCTTTTTGAGCTGGCGATGGTGGTGCTTTTGGCGGCGGGACTCGGCGTTTTGGCGCGGATACTGCGACAGCCAACCATTTTAGGATACCTCGCGTCCGGAGCGCTGATCGGCGCTTTCGGATTTCTCAACCTTTCCGATGAAGCAACATTCCGCGTTTTTTCCGATTTGGGGATAATGTTTTTGCTCTTTTTGGTTGGACTTGAGATTAATTATACTTCACTGCGCCTTGTTGGCGCGGTTTCTTTGTTGGTTGGGTTGGGGCAGGTTGTTTTTACATTTGGCATCGGATATCTTATTGCGGTGTTTTTCTTGGGTTTTGGCGCGCTTGCGGCATCCTACATCGCAATCGCGCTTACGTTTTCGAGCACCATTATTGTCGTTAAACTTCTTGCCGACAAGAAAGATCTCAATAGTTTGTACGGCAGGATCAGCGTTGGATTTTTATTAGTACAGGATTTTGTTGCCGTTTTAATTCTTATCGCGCTTGCTGGGGTTGAGGTGGGGGACGGTGCGGTATGGCTGCATGTTGTGTGGACGTTTGTCAAAGGAACGGTATTGTTTGCCGCAATGCTGTGGTTGGGAAGAAAAATTTTTCCCTATATTTTTGATACGCTCGCGCGCTCTTCAGAGCTTTTGTTTTTATCAAGTTTGGCGTGGGTGTTGAGTTTGGCTGCGGTCGTGAGTAAAATTAATTTCTCCATTGAAATTGCCGGATTTTTAGCGGGCATCGCTCTTGCAAATTCTTCCGAACATTTTCAAATCGCCTCTCGTATCCGGCCGCTGCGGGATTTTTTTATTGTTATATTTTTTGTGCTTTTGGGATCTTCCGTTGCGTTTTCACAGTTTGCGGGGTTGTGGGTACCCATTGTCGTGTTCTCTCTTTTTGTCTTAATCGGCAATCCGCTTGTCGTCTGGATTCTTATGGGGATGATGGGATATCGGCGCAGGACGTTCTTTTTGGCAGGCATTACGGTTGCCCAAATTTCAGAGTTTAGCTTGATTGTCATTGCCTTAGGCGCGCGGCTTGGTCATATCAATGAGGGAGTTGTGGCGCTGGTGACTGCGGTAGGGATTATTACGATTACGATTTCAACATACTTTATTATCTTTGGCGATCGATTAGTAAAAATATTATACCGGTTGCTTGGTGTATTTGAGCGGCGTGTTTCGCGCGAGGAGATTATGCCATTAGCGACGGTCAAGAAACAAATTGTCGTAGTTGGTGCCCACCGCATTGGGCACAATCTCATTCACAGCTTTCCAAAGCAAGGCGTGTTGGTGATTGATTTTGATCCGGAGATTGTGCGCGGCTTACGCGAAGAAGGATATGATTGCCTTTTTGGGGACATTAAAGATGAGGAAATTCGCGAATGCGCAAGAATTGAGAGCGCTATGCTTGCGGTATCTACTTGTCCTGATTTTGAAGACAATGCGTCGCTTCTTGAATATTTATCAACGCTTCAGCGGCGGCCAAAAATAATCGTGCGAGCCGAGACCGAGCGTGATGCGATGTTGCTGTACAATCTCGGAGCGGATTATGTCATTATGCCACACGTGACATCAGGAGTGTACCTAGGCAAGGCGCTGTCTTTGGATCCGCGCGGCACGGCGCTCGAACAGCTTCGCAAAAAAGATATAGCTCTGATGGCTCAAGAGCACGCGGCACTTTTTACTTCGTCAACGCCACAGTAGACGCGTTATCCACAAGCACGTAATTAGGTTTTTGTATCGGGTGTAGTATAGTAAAAATATGGAAGAAAAGAATTCTCTCATAAAAGTTGAGGTCATTATTGGTCTGGTATTCTTCGGCCGTTATGAATTTTAAAAACCCATGGCAAATCCTCAACTTTTAGAATATATTGCGCGGGAGTTGGAACGCGGGGTTACGGCAGAAAGTTTGCGCGAGGCGCTTTTGCAAGCGGGGTGGCGTTCCGCGGATATTGATGATGCGTTTCGTGCTTTGGAAAACGGTGACACAACACCGGAAGCGTCTCAAAAATCAACCGCAGATTTATCAACGCAAACTTCGCTCGAGACAGTACTCGCTCGTGATCAGGTCAGAACGAACGAAACTAACGAAAAAGAATCCGTTGCATCTCCCGTAAATGTGGACGAGCAAGCTAAGTTGCAATTGCCGGCTACTGGCGCGTTAAGCGAGCAAGCGAAAGAAACGCGCACAGTTCAAGAAATCATAAAGCCAACGCCAAGCGAGCAAACGACGCCATTACTAGCAATGCCAAATACCATCGGCTCAATTACTGCAAGCGCGCCATCGCGGATAAAACGCGTATTCCTTGCCATCGGCGTGTTTTTAGTTTTGGGCGGTGGAGCAGGAGGAGTGTACTATTATGTAAATTATGTAAATCAATTTTCTAGAAACAATGTACAAGACGCAGTGCGCGGCTCTCAAGAACCAGACATTAACGATACGGATACCATAATGGAAAACAATGTAGCTAACCCAGCTACGTCCACAACACAAACAGAGCCTATTATTTCTGCGAAAGCATGCGGAGATATCTTGGATACACATCTATTTTTGAACCCAGAAGCAAGAACAAAATTAGAAAAATCTACTTTGGATTGTTTTGCTTCATCGCTCATCGAGTGCGCTCCATCTACATTATCAGTAACCGGAAACGACAAAGGAGGATTCACGGTTATTCGAAAATCTGGAACAGGTTGTGTGGTGAGCTCTAAAACAAAGGTTGGTGAAAAAAGTTGCAACATTCCCATAAGTGTTATTATAGATCTTCAAAATTATGCACAACAAAATAAAGAACCGTTAGAAAATATCATAGTCCCAATATCTTTTTTAATGGCTTTTGAGGAGGCAACTAATATCGAAACAAAGGAACCGATTGCCATAATTTGTAGTCAGAAGTAATCATAACGCAATAAAGGCTTGCTGTGAAAAAAGCAGCTGACACTATTCAATCAATTGTTGGACTAACGGCGATTGGCTCGTTTTTGGCGATTTTTGTTAGTATGTTTATTGCACGTGATTATATGGCGCTGTTTGCTGTTTTATTTTTTTTGTTATTTCCGATAAGTCTATCTCTCAATATTATCACACGCGAATGGCGCATTTCGTTTGGATTTGCGCTCATTCTTTTGTTATTTGTCGTGCTCGGCATCACAACGGCTTATTTTGGATTAGACCAACTAAAATCTTTTAGTATCTATACGCTTGACTTACAGAGAGTTGAAAACGGATTTTCTGGTTCTTTTATTGTCCCGCAAGATATAGCTTTAAAAAACAAACACCATACGTATCTGTACAACATGAGTTATTATTCTTCTTGGAGATTGAATGGAAAGAGCGCAAACATCGAATTTACGTTCCCAGGCGGAGAATTTAAAAACAAATACGATTTTGGTAGATCCGACGGAGACGCAAATAAAAACAAACAAACCTTGGTACACACTCGATGGTTGTCTGGAAACGACTTTGTTCCTAAAGACGGATTATATTCTTTTAAACTTTTTTTTGATAACAAAGAGCTCGCTGGTGAAGTTAGCTCGGTGGACGTTGAAATTCGTGAATATCGAAGGTAGGAGCTGTGTTGTATAGCCGCGTCTTGTTGCCAGACTACCCTCAAAATGCTATGACAGGGGTATGGGGTTTTTGGAGAATACAACGCCCGAGACAATGCCCGAGGAAGAGATTTTGAAAAAATCCATCGCGAATCCTCGGCTTTTTGGTATTCTGATAGACCGCTATCAGGTTGCGTTTTTGCGCAAAGCGCAAGGCATTGTGCGCAGCCCCGAGGAAGCGGAAGATATTACGCAAGAAGCATTTACGAAAATATATCTCAACGCGGGGAAATTTCAAAAACTTCCTGGCATTGAATTTAAGAGCTGGGCGTGGCGCATTCTTATTAATACCGCGCTGACGCATTATAGGAGGATAAAAAAATCATTCGGCGACGTGAGCTATCTCGATGAGATTTTAGCAAAAGGGGAAGACGCCGAGCACGGCTTGCCGATTGAAAATCAGATTGACAAAGAACAGCGTGAGGCGTGGGTGAGGGAAGCCATAGTGGATCTTCCGGAAGAAGCGGCGGCCTTATTGCGCGAGCATTATCTTGATGACCGGCCATATGAGGAAATTGCCAGATCCCGCGGGCTTACGATTGGAGCGCTCAAGATGAAACTTTTTCGCGCCCGCAAGGGTTTAAAAGATATATTAGAACAGGAATCATAAAGCCAATATGAATCCACAAAATCTCAACAATATAGGATTAAATATAAAGTTAAAAGAGCGCGTTATGCGCCGTATCTACGCAATTTGGTTTGTGCGTCGAATACTGCCTCGGTTTGGCGGCGTTGCCGTTGGTATATTTGTCGCGTATCGCGTTACTGCACAAAGTTTTTTTGTGGCCAAAATACTTGAAAACTTTTTAACGGTTTCTGCCGGCGGGCTTTCTTCACTGTCTCCCTTTGTGATTTCAGCGCTTGCGCACGCTGATCCACGCGCGGCGTTGGTGATTGCGCTTTCTGTTGTTGCCGCTGGCCTTTTGTCTTTCAAACTCTTGTCTGATATTCGCGTGGTTTTGCGCGAGAGTGACGGTTTGTTGCGCCTGCAACGAAATTAGTTTGTTGTGTTTGGTGTTTGCTGCGGTTGCGCTTCGCGCATGATGCCGTGCATCATAATAAAAAGCCCGACAGCGCCAAATATTGAGCCCGCAAACACTCCGGCAAAGCCGGCAGTCGGGGAAAGAATAAATGATACTATTGCGCCACAGAGGATTGTGGCGTTTCCTGTGCCCAGATATATTGATCGCATAAAAATCGCGCGATTTACTCTCTCACGCCATCCGAAATAATAAAAAGCTATTGATGCCGTAAGTGCAGCAAGTCCGCCTGCCGCTCCGGTCATCATGCGTAGCCACGGAGCAAATACCGGACGCCAATAAACGCGGTTTCCGACGATTTCGCGGATATGCGGTTGCAGATTGATAAGCCGCCCGATAAGGAAAACCACCCCCGCTGTTATAATTATGGCGCACAACACGGTGCCAATTGACTTGCGGCCGGAGAAAAGAAATGGGATTTGCACCATGATCGCGCTTGTGACGTAGAGCATCACATACCCCATAATGTTGGTTGCCATAACGCTATACGGATTGGTAACAAAAATTTCGGGTGCCGCCCATAGTAGCCAAAAAATTGCAAAAGAGATGTAAAACCAAATAAATCGCTTCAATGGTTTTCCCCCAACGCGTCGGTGATGCGCGCCAAGACGCACGACCATCGCAATGGCAATGATGAAGTTAACAAAATTAGCGAGCGACACCGGTGCATTCATATTCTTATGTTACTTCTATTGTGCCGATAATTACAATAGACCATTTATTAAGCCATCTAAATTTGTTTTAACAATGTCTTGCATGAAATTTTCGATAGCGGCAGTTTGCGTATCGCATTCTTTCACGAGGAAAACGGAGGCGGGAGGATTCGAACCTCCGAAGGGCTTTTGGCCCTTAACGTCTTAGCAGGACGCTGCATTCAACCACTCTGCCACGCCTCCGTTTTCCCAACGAAATTTTAAAATATTATTTACTACTATTTATTCAAGATATATCGATATTGTTGTTTTGGCAATCTTAAAAGCGCACTACCAGGCGCTTGGCTTTTTACAAAAAACTACCGCCGGGCGATACCTTTAATTTTGTCCATGTGCTACGACGAGTCCGATGATATTTTCGGCTCCCGCTTGCTCAAGCGCGCGCGATGCTTCAAAAAGCGTAGCGCCGGTGGTTGCAACATCATCCACGAGAATTATCGAAGTCCGACTTCCATAGGCGCTATTGAAGTCGGACTTCGATATAGTAAACGCGCCGGTTAAATTTTTGAGCCGTTCTTCTTTGCTTGTGATGCGCGCCTGCGGTTGGGTGTCAGTTTTTTTCTTGAGCACATCCGCGGCAACAGCAAGACCAGTTTCTTTGGCAAACGCCTGCGCAATAAGCAATGCTTGGTTAAATCCGCGCGAGCGTTCTTTGCTGGCATGGAGCGGAATCGGAATAACTACATATTGTTCGAAGTCCGACTTCGAACGCTTAAATTTTTGCGCCAAAAGCTTGCCCAGCGGCTCGGCGAGTTCTCTGCGCTTTTTGTACTTGAGTTGCCAGATCGCTTCGCGCAATGTTCCATCAAACGGCCCCGCCCAGAAGATTTTTTTAAGTGTGCGCTGTGTCTTTGCGCGGCAAGAACCGGGGCAGAATGAACCGGTTGTGCGGCGCGCGCCGCAGACAAAACAGCGAATCCACGGTTCAAAATGCTTTTGTGCGCACAGCGCGCAGAGCGCCTCACGCGGTTTTTTGCAACCAACACAGCGCCTTGGGATGATACAATCAGCAACGTAGGCAAGAGCGTTTTTTATCCTTTCGCGGTATCGCGTCATATGGTATTATAGTAAAACACGAAATGAGTATTTTTTCTATTCCTCAAGGACTACGTTTGCCAAAGCAACTTTCTTTCTTGCGCCAAGAGAGCGGCATTTTAGGCGTTGACATCGGATCTTCTTCTATTAAAGTTGTGCAACTTAAAAAAGAAAAAGAGCGAGCAATGCTGGAAACCTACGGCGAGTTGTCGCTTGCGCACTACGCGCGCGGAGAAGAAGGGCGCGGGTCGGTTGTATTGGTACAGGATAAACTGCGACAGGCATTGGGCGACGTACTGCGCGAATCGCAAGCAAAAGCGTCGCGCGCGGTGGTTTCTTTACCGCTTCGCAATAGTTTTGTAACGACGATGCCAATGCCGGAATTGAGCCAAAAAGAACTCAAGGACGCGGTGCTGTATGAGGCGCGCAAATATGTGCCAATTCCGCTCGCCGAAGCTACTATTGATTGGTGGGTTCTTCCGCCACAGCCGACTGATGCGGAATCAACCAGTTTGGGTTCTCCGAAGCGCCCGTTTGTTACGGTGCTTTTGGTTGCAGTGCCCAACGATGTTATTGAGCAATATAAAAAATTATTTAGCAGCGTCAATGTTACCATTGAGGCGTTTGAGATTGAGTCGTTTGCTTTAGCGCGCGCAACGGCTCACGCCGAAGCTGGCGGCGCGGTTGTCGTGGTGGATATGGGAGCAACGAGTACGAAAGTAGCGCTGGTGGATGGCGGTGTGGTGCGTGCCGCGCATAGCATACCGCAGGGGGCGTGGGGGCTTACGCAAGCGCTTCAGCAATCGTTGGGGCTTGATTTTGAACGAGCGGAGATGCTCAAGCGCGAATTCGGCATTGTTCGCCGGCCAGAAACACAGGGCGCTGTCTCGGTTCTTGAGCCGCTGGTGGACGCGTCTGCGCTCGAGACAGAACGTTTTGTCTTGGAATGGAAACGAAAAGGCGGCCGCGGCGTATCGCGCGTCGTGCTTGCGGGAGGCGGAGCGCTTCTTCGTGGGGTTGACGATGTTTTTATCAAAAAACTTGGCGTTGAGGCGATCATTGCTAATCCTTTTTCACGCGTTATCTACCCAGCATTTTTAGAACCGTCACTCAAGGATATTGGATCTATTTTTAGCAACGCCGTCGGCCTTGCCCTTCGGGGGTTTTAGCACCGCATGGTTTATATATGTGGATAACCTTTCTTGTTTTTGCCGTGTTTGCCTTTTGAGCAATATGGTATAATGCATACGATGGCCGAGACATCATTGATACCAAAAAAACTCCCATCATCACAACAGCTTGGGGTTGGCTTGGGTGTTTTCTTTCGCGTAGGATTTCTGTTTTTTCTGGTTGCGCTTTTGGCAACGGGTGGGCTGTTCGCGTATCGTGTTTTGCTGGTAAGCAATCTGACCAAGCAGCGCAATGCGCTCAAGGAACTTGAATCGCAATTTCCTCTTTCGGATATTGAGCGGCGCGAAGCGGTGGCGCAAGCGATTGAGGCATCAAAAAAATTGCTTGGCGCGCATGTCCGCCTATCTCGCATTTTCCCACTTGTGCAAACCAATACATTTCCCTCGGTTTTTTTTAGCACATTTTCCTACGCAGAAAAAGATCACGCTATGTTGGTGTCTGGCGAGGCGCCAAGCTATAAGGCAGTGGCCCAACAAGCAAGCATTTTTGAGTCGCTCGACGAAGTTGAGAGCGCAACATTTTCCAATCTTTCTCTTACCAATCGCGGCACGGTCAATTTTAATCTCAAAATTATTCTTATCAGCTCGTTTGTGTCGGGGAGCGAGAATAACATGGCAGAACAAACACTATGAAGGCAGGAGTAACCATTCTTCTTTTTGTCGCCGGGTTTTTGTTTTTCGGCTGGATGGGGCGGCCGCTGTGGGATGATATGCGGATTTTGCGAACGGAAATCGCGCGAGTTCAAGGCGTGCTTTCCGGTTTAGAGAGTAGCAAGCAAGCCCAACAAGACCTTATTGCCGCCTACAACAGTATTTCTGACGGCGAACTTGATCTGCTGCTCAACCAGCATCTTCCGGCAAAGACCGACACGGGCAATTTACTGATTGCTCTTGAGGATTTGGCGCGTCAGCACAATGTTGTTATCAATACTATTAGTTTTAAAGAAACGGCGCCAGGCGTACAGCCGCAGACGGCCGCCCAGCGCCAGCGCGCCGCCGCAGCGCCTCAGCAACAACAACTAACTATTGAAGAGCTCGCGTTTACGATTTCTTTTTCTGCATCGTATGAGGATTTCAAGGCATTTTTAAAGTCACTGGAGTCGCATATTCGGCTTGTTGATGTGGACTCCGTTTCTTTTAGCGGAAGCGCGCGCGGGGTATATACTATTTCGTTAGCCGCTAAAACGTATTATCGAAAATGAAAAACACCGGATGGATTATTGTTATTGTTTTCTTGGTTGCCGCAATTGGCGGCGTATATTGGTATCGCACCGCTCTTGAGGAACCCGCGCGTTTACCGCCTGCTCCTACGGGGTCGGCGCTTGAGCTCATTGAACGTATAGGGCGCATCAAGATTGATACCGCGTTTTTTAAGGACCGCAGTTTTTTGGAACTTGTGCCGCAAGAACCGCCGGCATTGGATATTCCGAGAGGCAATCCCAATCCATTTGTGGCCGGTGAGGAGCGAACTGCGCGCTAGTATTTTTCATTGATTATGCCGAAACGAGTTTTGGACGCGTTAATTGAGTCGGGGGCGCTGAGCGCACCAGAAGCAGGATTGGTGCGCAAAGACGCTGCGCAGAAAAAAATCTCTATTGATGAAGCGCTCATGGAGCGAGGGTTTGACGAAGATCTTATTGCGCGCGCGCGATCGGAAGCGCTGGGCGTGTCCGTTTTCTCTCTCAAGAATAAAAAGATTCCTTTTGATACGCTCAAACTCATTTCCGAAGAGAGCGCGCGGCATTATCAATTCGCCCCGCTTGGTCAGGACGGAGTTACGCTGCTGGTTGGTATGGTAAACCCCGACGACATTGAAGCAAAAGAGGCGCTTAATTTTATTGCCACGCGCCTTTCGCGCCCGTTTAAAATTTTTCTTATTTCTCGAAAGGACTTCGCGGCGATTTTGAATGAATATAAAGGAATCTCGGGAGAAGTAAATAAGGTTTTGGGCGAGCTGGAGTCCGCATTTTCTCAAGAAGAGGGTCCGCAATTAAAAAAAGCGATAGAGCAAGAATCGGTGTTTGTGGAAGATGCCCCGATAACAAAAATGGTGGCAGTCATTTTGCGCCACGCAACGGAGGGCCGCGCTTCGGACATTCATATCGAGCCCGCGCACGACCAATTGCGCGTGCGTTTTCGGGTTGACGGCATTTTATATACCAGCTTGCTTTTGCCGATGAGTGTGCACGATGCAGTTGTCTCCAAGGTAAAGATTTTGACCAACATGCAGCTTGACGAAAAGCGAAGGCCGCAGGACGGGAGATTTTCTACCCACATTGAAGATCGCGAGATTGATTTTCGCGTTTCTACCCTGCCAACGTACTTCGGAGAAAAGGTCGCTATTCGTATTCTTGATCCGCTTACCGGTATTCATACGGTTGATGACTTGGGGCTTGCCGGGCGCAATTTAGAACTGATACGCGAAGGATTAAAGCGTCCGTATGGTCTGGTGTTAATTACGGGGCCAACGGGCTCCGGAAAATCAACGACATTATATGCGATGTTAAGCGCGCTCAATCAAGAGCGCTGGAACGTTATTAGTTTGGAAGATCCCGTTGAGTATTCTATAGAAGGAGTCAACCAATCGCAAGTGCGTCCGGAGATCGGATATGATTTTGCCGAAGGCCTTCGCAATATTTTACGCCAAGACCCCGATGTTATTATGGTTGGCGAGATTCGCGACAAAGAAACGGCGCAGCTTGCGATTCACGCGGCTCTTACGGGGCATCTGGTGCTCTCAACGCTCCATACGAACAATGCTATCGGCGTTATCCCGCGGCTTATTGATATGGGCGTGGAACCCTACTTGATTGCGCCGACATTGGCGCTCGTAATCGGCCAGCGTTTGGTGCGCACGCTCTGCCCTGAGTCCCGCGAAGAAGTAGCGGTGGAGGGGGCGCTGCAGAAAAAACTTCTTGAAGAAGTCCGCGCAATGCCGGAAAATGTGCGAAAAGATATAGAGATCCCGCCGGTCATTTATGGCGCAAAGCCATCCGGTTTATGCCCCAAGGGTACGAGAGGGCGCATGGCGCTTTTTGAGGTTTTAACGATGACGCGTGAGCTGGGGAGGATTGTGCTTGAAGATTTTTCGGAGGAAAAAATAGAAGAAGAGGCGAAACGCCAAGGGATGCTGACGATGCATCAAGACGGCATATTAAAAGTATTAGAGGGCAAAGTTGGACTTGAGGAACTATCTGATATAATATAAAGACATGAGGACGGAAAAAGGGTTTACGATAATAGAACTCATGGTGGTGATTGCGGTCATTGGTCTTATTGCCGCGGTGGCGCTCGGTTTGTTTGCGGCGCCCAAGGCAAACAGCCGTGATGCGCGAAGAGAAAAAGACATGAAAGAAATTAGCACGGCGCTTGGTCTTTATGTGAATACGGCGGGCACATACCCCGACTGCGGTTCTGATTTAGTTGCGCTTGAAGCAGATTGTTTTTTAGCACCTCTTGTTGACGAGAGCGTTATCAGCGCCACGCCGCGCGATCCGCTTGACAATGGCAGCTGCGATGCGAGCTTCAGCGCGGCATCGTTTAAATACTGTTACGAGTCGCTGGGCTCCACGAGCTACGCGCTCTATTATCATCTTGAGACCGATACCATAGATAATCCTTCGGGTTCTCCGGTGAACAACGGGTGGTATAGTATTACTCCGTAACTTTTTATTATTTATTTATTTAATTATTTATTATGGAAAATCAAAAAAAAATTCTGATTGTTGATGACGACGAGTTCTTGCTTGATATGTATGTGCGCAAGTTCCAAGAATCCGGTTTTGCGGTGGAGATAGCGCAAAACGGCCAAGAGGCAATTGAAAAGGCGAAAAAGACGAATCCGGACGCTATTTTGCTTGATATCGTGATGCCGAAAATGGACGGGTTTGAGGCGCTCCGCACGATGAAAAAGGAACACATAGCGCCCAAGGCAGCGATTTTTATTCTTTCAAACCTAGGTCAACGAGAAGACACCGAGCGCGGCCTGGATCTCGGCGCGGTGGATTATATCGTCAAGGCGCATTTTACGCCATCAGAAGTCGTTGCGCGTGTTAATAATGTTTTGCATAAATAGTAAAAACGCGAATGGAATACGCAAAATTACTTGAGGATCTCATAACGGACACCGCAAAAGAAAATGCTTCTGATTTGCACATCAGCGCCGGCCGCCACCCGGTATTGCGTGTTGCGGGCCAGCTTATTGCGCTCACCAAATATCACGTTTTAACGCCCGATGATACGAGCGCTTTGGCAGAACTGATTTTGGGGAAAGAACGCTTTTCTCTTTTTCAGGAAACGCGCGATCACGATTATTCCTACGCGTTTAAAGACAAGGTTCGTTTTCGCGTCAACACCTATTATCAAAAAGGATATGTTGGCATAGCGCTGCGCGCGATTCCTGTGAAAATTCCCACGCTCGAGGAGTTGAATTTGCCGCCGATATTGCTTGAGTTTACGCGCCATGAGCAGGGATTTTTTCTGGTGGTTGGACCGACCGGGCACGGCAAGTCAACAACACTTGCATCATTGGTAGACATGATGAATCGCACAAAAACCGAGCGCATTATCACGATTGAGGATCCCATTGAATATCTTTTTACCTCGGACCGATCGCTGATTGACCAGCGCGAAGTCGGATCGGATACAAAGAACTTTGCCATTGCTCTTCGCGCGATGTTTCGCGAAGACGTTGATGTGGCGATGATCGGCGAGATGCGCGATCCCGAAACGATGGCAACCGCGGTGACCGCCGCGGAAACCGGGCATTTGGTGTTTTCATCGCTTCACACCAATAATGCCGCGCAAACTGTTGACCGCATTATTGATTCGTTCCCCGGGTCGCAGCAAAATCAAATTCGTTCACAGCTTGCCAGCAGCTTGTTGGGCGTGTTTTCCCAGCGGCTCGTTCCGCGCACATCGGGAGGATTGATCCCGGCGTACGAACTTTTGATTGCGAACCCCGCGGTGCGCAATTTAATTCGCGAAAACAAAATTCACGAACTTGATTTGGTTATTGAAACCGGCGGGGAGGCGGGCATGATCAGTTTCAATCGTTCGCTGGTTGAGCTGATCCGAAGGGGAGAAATTACTATGGAAAACGCGCTCGCTTTCTCGTTAAATCCAAAGGAATTACGAACGTTAGCTGGTCGTTGATGGGAATTCCAACTTCAATAGGCATCCTATTGAAGTTGGAATTCCTTCTTTCCGTAAAACTATGGCACAATTTCGCTACAAGGTAAAAGCATCGGATGGCGCTTCGCAAGAAGGGATCATTGAAGCCGGCAGCTTGGATTTGGCGGTTGCGTCGTTGCAGCGAAGGAACTTGCTTGTGGTTTCTATTGAGCCGGAAGAAGTATACGATTCCGTGGCAGCGCGCATTATGGGGATTTTCGGGCGCGTAAGCCAGCAGGACGTTATGCTTTTGTCGCGCCAGCTCGCGACTTTGTTTGAAGCAAAGGTGCCGATTGTTGAATCCTTAAAAGTGCTGATGAGCGAAACCCAAAACCCCGCGCTGCAAAAGCACCTTGCCGGCGTCTTTGATGATATTCAGGGCGGGCTCGCGCTTTCTGCGGCGATGAGCAAGCATCCGGAAGTGTTTTCGCGTTTTTATGTTGCTATGATCAAATCGGGCGAGGAATCGGGGAAATTGGAAGAGATTTTTACTTTTCTTGCCGACTATCTGGAGCGTACATATGAGCTTACGCAAAAGGCGCGCAACGCTCTTATTTATCCGGCGTTTATATTGACGGCATTTGTTGTTGTTATGATTTTGATGCTTGTTTTTGTTATTCCGCGTGTTGCCACCATTTTAATTGAGAGCGGCCAAGAGCTTCCTATTTATACCAAGATAGTGCTTTGGGTGAGCAACACGCTCCGCTCGTACGGTATTTTGCTCTTGGTGATTGCGGCGGCCGCAGGCGGCGTATTTTTTCAATACGCGCGCCAAGTAGGCGGACGGCTTTACTTTGCGCGGGTTCAGCTCACCGTTCCTATTGTCGGCGGATTGTTTCGCAAAGTATACCTTTCGCGCATCGCTGATAACCTTCACACGTTGCTCTCGGGCGGCATTTCGGTGGTACGCGCTCTTACCATTACTTCTGAAGTGGTGGACAACGAGATTTACCGGCAGATTTTGCTTGATGCGACCGAAGATGTAAAAGGCGGCAGCATGATTTCCGATTCTTTTGCGAAATACAACGACATTCCGCCGCTCTTTACCCAAATGATGCGCATTGGCGAAGAAACCGGAAAGCTTGATTATATATTAAAAAGCATCGCGGGGTTTTACCGAAGAGATGTGGATAGCATGGTGGGGAATTTGGTAAGTTTGATTGAGCCGGTTTTGATTGTTTCGTTGGGTTTGGGCGTTGGTATTTTGGTAGCATCGGTGTTACTGCCAATTTATAACCTCGCTGGCGCGTTTTAGGATAACCACCCCGTCGCTCGCCCTGTCATTCGCGTAATGACAGGGCTCGCGAGCGACGTGGTTATCCACAACCATATTTTTTTATACCGCCTTTCTTGCTATAATGAGATTGTAAGCTCCTCTGCTGTGTAAAAACGGCAGCGTGGTTTGCCTAAAAGGCCTAGTTTTCTCAAAGCTACGGCCGAGGGCCACGCCCAACGGCCGCAGCCAAAAAGGAGCAGGTCGATATCTTTAAAGATTAAATACTAAAGATAAAAAAATAAAAAGCTATGAAACAAGTTAAAAAAGGGTTTACGCTTATTGAGCTTTTGGTGGTTATCGCCATTATTGGTATTTTGGCGTCAGTTGTATTGGCATCTCTCAACAGCGCCCGCACAAAATCCCGCGATGCCCGGCGTGTTGCTGATATCAAGCAACTTCAGATAGCGCTTGAACTTTATTTTGACGCTATTAGTGAGTATCCGGACGCTACAAGTGCTTTAGCTCCAACTTATATCCCATCGGTGCCCGCGGATCCACTGGGCGGCGCTTATCCCTATGATAACTATGATGATAACACGCGCACCGCTTGTGTTGTTGCTGATGCAGGTAATTGTACCTATTATCACATCGGAGCCAAAATGGAAGAGTTAACCAGTCCGGCGCTTGATTCTGATAGAGATTTGGCTGACTTAGCTGGATCGGGTCCGGATGGTTTAAGTGTTGTCACTGCTTGTGCTGCGGATGGCACTGCTACCGCGGCTACTGACCTCTGTTACGATGTTACGCCGTAGGTAGTTATCTTACCGTACTTTAGGGGTTTTCTCTGAAATTCTCAACGGTGAAGCTGAAGAAGATTTGAACAACCCCGTCCCGACAAGTCGGGACGAGGTTGTTGCTTGTTTTGTTGATTTTTACATCTATCTATGGGCATGAATATTATTACTATTCCTAGAAAATTAGCTCAAAATCGTATCATGAGCTCGTAATTCGAAGTCGGACTTCGAATTTTAGAGGGATTCAAGCGCGATTGGTTCGAGCTCTGTTAATTGACGGGACTCAAGCCATTCCCAAAGATTTTTTTGATATTCGCGCGGCGCTCCAAGTGCGTTTCTCAAAAAACTCGTTTCAAGAATGTCGGAGAATTTGTTTTCCCCCACGTAGTCGTGGTGACTTGACCAACCATAAGAAGCAAGAAAGTTTTTTGCCTTTTTGAGGTCTTTCAGCGACCCATCACGCCATCCGCGATCCATTAAATCAAGGGGATTAAGGTGGATATAATATGGGAGATACAGCAGGTGCCGATCGGTTTTTACATGGGCAATTTTATATTTACCTTGAAAAAGCGGTCCTACGCGCTTATATTTTATATTGAACGCGTTGGTATACCCGGTACCAAGTTTGCGCATAAATTCTGTTATCCCATTTCCTGTAATTTGCTTCACCATAATGTGAAAGTGATTTGGCATTAGCACAAACGCCAGTATTTCTACTAACGCCTCTCTCATGTCTTCCTCGATTCGAAGTCCGACTTCGAATTTTCCTTGTTGTTTTTTAAAGTTATGGTATGGGTTTTGGTCGTTAAATACAAAGAGGCTACGCACGAAACGCTCTCTATCCTCGTTATCCATGAACGTTTTTCTTTTTTCTACGCCACGATTATAAACATGATATATTTCTCCTTTAGCCGGATGAAGTCTTTTCATAGTTAATGTTTACCACATTCGAAGTCCGACTTCAAATATTCGAAGTCCGACTTCGAACCACGGCGGTTGATTTTGGTATTATTATAATTAACTATTACGGTAATGAGCATTTTCTGTTGTAGTGCGGTTTTTTCGTTCGGTGCCATGGTGGGGAGTTTTTGTAATGTTGTTTTGCTGCGTAAGAACACTGGTGAGACGGTAGTATGGGGCAGGTCGCGGTGTTTTTCGTGCGGTAGAGAGCTGTTGTGGTACGACAATATTCCTATTATTAGTTTTTTATTCTTGCGCGGACAATGTAGGTTTTGCAAAAGTAAAATCTCCTGGCAGTATCCCATGGTGGAGGCCATGGTTGGTTTATTGGCCCTCGCTATTTACGCAAACCCTGCGCCTACTTTCGCACCACTTTCTATTTTTTATTTTGCAACTTTTGTTTCACTTTTTTTTGTTGCAGCGTATGACGCGCGCACGAAAATCGTTGATCGGCGGCTGTTGCGTATTTTCGCGTCTTTTGCGCTCACGGCGGCGTTTATGCGATGGAGTGGCGCGGGAAGTGACGCGCTTGATGTTTTTACAAAAGATTTTATTGCGGCCGGCGGCATTTGGTTTTTCTTTTGGGCATTTTGGTTTTTTTCAAAAGGGCGGTGGATGGGGAGAGGCGATAGTTCTGTCGCTTTTTGGTGCGCGCTCTTTTTGGGATTTCCTTTGAGTATCTCAATGCTTTTATTTAGTTACTGGATCGGCGGATTAGTCGGGTTGGGTATTCTTGTGGCCGCCTATGTGCGCAGTCAATTTTCTGCGACGCTGAAGATGGAAATTCCCTTTGTACCATTTTTGGCGCTCGGGACATTTACCGTATGGTTTTTTGAAGATATTGTTTTGTCGCTGGTAGCAACGTTTTTTGTGCTATACTAAAAAGAGTTGCTATGAATATAAAAAAAACATCACGTGGCTTCACGCTTGTTGAACTTGTTGTGGTTATTGGCATTGTTTCGCTTATTTCTACCGTTACGCTTGCGAATTTTCCTAATTTCCGCGATCGCATCGCGCTCAACAAAGAATCCGGAAAAGTTGCCGCAGCGCTCCGCAACGCGCAATCGTTTTCGTTGGGCGTCCGGCAGTTTGCTTCTTTTCCGGGACCGCAGGGTGCTTGCGACGAAGTATTTCAATCAAATTTTCCTTCGTACGGCGTTTCATTTACCGCAGGAGATTCGGCGTACTATTTGTTCGGAGATGTAAATTGCAATGTAGGGCGAGACGAAGGGGCGGAAGAAGTAGAATCCTTCATCCTAGAAGGAGGAGTGCGTATTCAAGAAATATGCGTGGATATTGACGACGAAACCCCTACATGCGGCGTTCCGTGGACCGATGTTGTGTATGCGCGCCCGTTTCCTCAAGTAAAAATTTCCAGTGAAGCGGGGAGCCACGCAAGCGTTCAACTCAATCTTCAGTCGCGCGATGGCGCAACGGGGCGCCATGTTATTATTCGCAATACCGGCCAAGTGTCGGTTGAAAATTAAAGATGAAAAATCTCCGCCAGAGGCGGATCAGCCATTGGCTGAAAAATTCAAATTCATGATGCACAACAATAAAAGGGGATTCACGCTTCTTGAAACGCTTATTGCGATTTCTATTTTGGTAACCGCGATCGTAGGCCCGCTTACTCTTGCAGCACAGACCATCCGTGCGCAACAGGTTGCCAAAGACAACCTCATTGCGGCAAATTTGGCGCAAGAAGGGATTGAGCTTGTTAGGAATTATCGCTCTAATAACATTTTGCAGTGGCGTATAGCGCGAGCAGCGGCAGACGACCCTTTATCAATTCATCCGTTGGATCATTGGGTTGATGGTATGGATGATTGTTTTAATGCATCTGGATGCGGCATTGATGCTGATGTCTTGATTAGTGCGGCGGTGTTACCTTCGTGTTCGGCACTCGATGACTGCGCTTTGGGTTTTGATACTGCCTCGCTTCTCTATACGCACTGCACTCCCGGTGTCGGCGATTGTGTTGCAACGCCATTTAATCGCGCGGTGCGTATTGAAAACATTGTGTCAAACCAAGAGGTGCGCGTGCGGGTTACGGTGTCGTGGAGCGGTATTTTAGGCAGCCGCTCGCTGGAAGCAACATCACATTTATTAAATTGGGATGACGAAATATTTTAATATGAAAAATAGGGGGTTTACTCTCATCGAGATGACGGTGGCGGTTGGTGTTTTTGCCATTCTTGCGTCGTTGAGTGTAGGATCGCTTTTAATGCTCACGAGCGCTCAGAAAAAAGCGGCGACGTTACAATCTGTCCAAGACAATTTACGTTTTGCGCTTGAAGTTATGACAAAAGACGCTCGCTTCGGCGATCAATACTATTGTAGCAATGACCCGGAAGACCCATCGTTTCCGTTGCCGTTTCAACTGGGAGACGCTAACCCTCCAACCGACTGCATCAATGGCGGACAACTTATTGCATTTAAGGCGATTCGCGAAGGCGGAGCAAGTCCACCCGTGGTTATTTATCGGCTTGGAAAAAAAGATGTAGTTAATAGTTTAAAGGGGCGCAACTCACCTTCGTTTTGCCAAAATTGGTGCATAGAGAAAGCAGAGGGTTTTTATGACGACCCTATATATAGTAATTCAGCAAATGCGCCAGAATTTTTCCCTATTACATCAAAAGACATTGAAATAAATGATCTTGTTTTTTATCTTACCGGCGCGAAACCAATTGGTTTCGGAGACGATCCTATTGAAGCGCGCGTTACTATTGCTATTAACGCGGAGGCGCAAATCGGAAAAGAAGTTTCCCGATTTTTCTTACAGACATCATCAAGCCGCCTTCGCGAACAACGAGAATAACAAAGAAATTTATGAAAATTATTACATCGTATTTTATTGATACTATGCCAAAAAAGGGGATCGCGCTGCTTCTTGCGGTGCTCATATCTTCCCTTGCGCTTTCGGCTTCATTGAGTATCTTTGCGCTATTGTTTGATCAGCTAACATTTGCGGGTACTGCGCACGAATCGGTCGTCGCGTTTTTTGCGGCAAACGCCGCGGCAGAGTGCGTGTATTTTTCGCACCATATTGACAAACTTTCTTTTACTACGACGGAACAGGTGCGCTGCAATGGCACGACTGTTCCTATTGTTGGCGACGATGCCGGCGAGCGCAAGTTTAATTTTGATGTTGTATATTCTGATGGCCGGAAGGCGTGCGCGCAGGCAAGTATTTATCCCGGAGGCATTCCCGGAAGAAATACGTTTATTATGCGCGGCAACAATGTTTCGTGCGATGCGATTGCTGCAGGCGCATCTAATGTTATTCAGCGCGTGATTGAGACCCGCAATCTTGAGCCGCTCTCCCCGTAATTGTATTTATTATGAACCAGCTGGTTCCGCGCCACGAGGCGAAAGAACGCATTACCAAGCTCAAGCGACTCATTGATCGCTATCGCTATGCGTACCACGTGCTCAACAAATCCGAAATATCCGATGAAGCGCTTGATTCGTTAAAGCACGAGCTGAAAACGCTTGAAGACCAATTTCCCGATTTGCGCACTTTGGACTCACCAACGATGCGCGTGGAAGGGCGGGTGCTTGATGGGTTTCAAAAAGTTCGCCATCAAACGCCGATGTTGTCATTGGAGGATGTGTTTTCAGAAGATGAATTTTCGGCGTGGATTGAGCGCATCGCAAGGATCGCGCCAGGAGCGAAATTCTCGTTTTTTGCAGAGCCAAAATTTGATGGTGTTGCGTTGAGTATTATGTATCAAGACGGCGTTTTGGAGCGCGCCGCGACGCGCGGGGACGGGTTGGTGGGTGAAGACATTACGAACAATGCGCGCACCATTGAATCGGTTCCGCTGCGGCTGGAATGGTTTGGCAGAACAAGCGTGGATTATTTGGATCCCGAGTTGTTGTCGGAGCCCGCGAAATGGGGGATGAATGGGGCACGAAGGCGGGGAGATGAGAAAAAAGTGAATCTGCGAGCGGGTAAAGACACGAGGGAGACAAATAATTCTCGCTTGACAACACATGGACGCATTGAAGTACGCGGGGAAGCAATTATTACAAAAAAACGATTTTCTGAAATTAATCATAAACAAGCAAAAAAAGGACTTCAAATATATGCCAATGCGCGCAACCTTGCAGCGGGTTCTTTGCGCCAACTCGATCCTCGCATTACCGCTTCGCGCAAGCTCGATTTTTTTGCATACGATATTTTTGGTGTGGACGTAGAAACGCATCACGGAAAACACGAAGCGTTGCGGGCGCTGGGTTTTAAAACAGCGCACGATTTAGAATCGATATGCAAAACCCAACGGGCGGTTTTTGATCACCATCAATCTATTGCGAGGACGCGCGATCAATTGCCATATGAAATCGACGGCCTTGTTGTCGCGGTTGATTTTGTAGAACTTTTTGACCGCTTGGGTGTCGTCGGCAAAGCGCCGCGCGGCGCTATCGCGTTTAAGTTTTCTCCCAAAGAATCAACGACTATTGTTGAAGATATTATTGTTCAAGTGGGGCGTACGGGTGCGCTGACGCCGGTTGCAGTATTGCGGCCGGTTTCCATTGGCGGCGTGATGGTAAGCCGCGCAACACTTCACAACGAAGACGAAATAACGCGCTTGGGGGTAAAAATTGGCGACAGCGTTATTGTGGGCCGCGCGGGGGACGTGATTCCTGATGTGCGCCTGGTTCTTACCGGTCTTCGTATGGGTAGAGAGAAATTATTTCGGATGCCAAGGCATTGTCCGGTATGCAACACTGCCGTCGTTAAACCGGAAGGCGAGGTGGCACACCGGTGTCCCAATAAAAATTGTCCTGCGCGGCATCGCGAAGGGTTGTATCATTTTGTCTCGCGCAAAGCGTTTTATATTGATGGGTTGGGTCCTAAGATTTTGGACGCGTTTTTAGATCACGGTCTTATTCAAGACGCCGCAGATATTTTTTCGCTGCAAGAAGGGGATATTGCGCCGATGGAGCGTTTCGGAGAAAAGTCAGCGCACAATTTGGTTTTCGCAATCGAGAGTGCCAAAACGATTTCTCTCTCGCGCTTTTTATTTGCGCTCGGCATTATACATGTCGGCGAGGAGCTTGCACGCAGATTGGCGCAAGAGATTGCAAAAAAAATAAAAAAATCAAAAATCAAAAACATTGTAGGATTTTTTCAGAATCTTTCGGTGGAGAATTTGGAACACGTTCCCGACGTGGGACCAAAAGTCGCGCGCAGCATTCACCAATGGTTTCATGATCGGCGCAACGTCGCGCTTGTAGAAAAACTTGGAATGGCGGGGATAAAAATTGAACTTCCGGCAATTTCTAAAACCGCAGCTACGTTTTCTAGCACGACGTTTGTTTTTACCGGAGAGCTTGAGACGATGAGTCGTGATGAGGCAAAAGAGAAGGCGCGCGCGCTTGGCGCGAGCGTTTCCGAGTCGGTGAGCAGAAAAACGAATTTTGTGGTTGTTGGCCAAAACCCCGGTTCCAAATACGCAAAAGCAAAAAAACTCCGCGTTAAAATTCTTTCCGAGAAAGAATTTTTGAAGATGGTCGGGTAATTTTACTAAAACTAAACGCCGGATGTTTAGTAAAAAAGTGGCCTTGAATATCGCGCCGATTTGAAGCTACAATACACATATGATTTCAAAAGACGATATGGAGCATCTCAAGGGGCTTGCGCGTGTGGAATTTGACGAAAAAGAAACCGAGGCGTTGGCAAAGGACTTGAATGATATTTTGGGGTATGTAGATATGCTCAAAGGCGCTGATATTTCAAAGGTACCGGAGATGACGCACGCGATTGAAGAAAAAAATATTATGCGATCTGATGATGCGGACGACGCGCTTGCGTCATCGCGCGATGATGTTGTCAAAGCATTCCCTGAGTCCACCAATGATTATCTGAAGGTTAAGGCAATTTTATAACTATGACCATTCTTGAATTTCATGAAAAGCTCAAGTCGGGGAAAGTTTCAGCGCGCGAGGCGACAAACGGCTATCTTGAAGAAATCAAAACGCACAACAAACGGCTTGGCGCGTATCTTGAAGTGCATACGGATGACGCATTTTCAGACGCGCAAAGAATTGACGAGCGGGTTCGAGAGGGAGAGGCGCCGGGGGTGCTGTGGGGGATACCGCTTGCGATCAAAGACAATATCCTTATCCGCGGCAAGCGCGCGAGTGCCGCGTCGCGCATATTAGAGAATTATGTTGCGTCGTACGACGCAACGGTTATTGCAAAACTCAAAAAATCGGGCGCGATTTTTTTGGGGCGCACGAACATGGATGAGTTTGCGATGGGATCGTCCACGGAGAATTCCGCGTATTTCCCCGCGCGCAATCCGTATCATACCGACTATGTTCCGGGCGGATCTTCCGGTGGCTCTGCTGTTGCGGTGAAAGCCGGTCTTGCGCTGGCAGCGCTCGGCTCCGATACAGGAGGATCCATACGGCAGCCCGCCGCATTTTGCGGCGTGGTTGGGCTTAAACCAACCTATGGATCAGTATCTCGTTCTGGTCTTATTGCTATGGCATCCTCTTTGGATCAAGTCGGTGTTTTTGCGCAGACCGCGGAAGATGCAAAAATATTATTTGAAGCAATTTGTGGGCACGATCCACTGGATTCTACTTCTGTTGACTACAAACTACCAACCATAAAACCAGTTCGAACCATTGGAATCCCGAAAGAATATTTTGCCGACGGGCTTGATCCGCGTATCAAATCGGTTATTGAAGCAACGATCAAAAAACTGGGAAAAAACTACGATGTTGTAGAAATTCACTTACCCCATACCAAATATGCCATTGCGTGTTATTATATTATTGTTTTTGCGGAGGTCTCTTCCAACATGGCGCGCTTTGACGGTATTCGCTATGGCGTCCGCACCGCAGGCACGGATTTGTATGCGGCGTATCGGGCAAGCAGGGGCAGTGGGATTGGCAAGGAAGTCCGACGGCGTATTATATTGGGGACCTATGTGCTCTCGCACGGCTATTATGACGCATACTATGCGCACGCGCAGAAAGTTCGCCATTGTATCGCCGAGGATTTCAAAAAAGCATTTTCAACAGTAGATGTTATTGTCGGACCTACGACGCCGACGCTTCCCTTTAAACTCGGGGAGAAGGTGGAAGATCCCCTCGCAATGTATCTTTCCGATATGTATACCATTCCGGCAAATCTTGTTGGTATCCCGGCCGTATCTCTGCCAGCGGGTACTGCGCATCACGATGGCGTTGAATTTCCTGTTGGCATACAGCTTATGGCTCCGCATTTTCGCGAGGATCGATTGTTTGAAGTTGGGAAAGCTATCGAACAAGAATTATTATGACTGCCCAAGACATTATTTCGTTCGTTCGCGCGATTTTTTCCTACGACTATACGGCAATTATTGTGTGGCTGAAAATCATCAGCGGTATTATTTCCGCGCTCTTTGTTGTGGGGATTGCGTACGCGGCTTATCATACACAGCGCGTGTTTGCAAAATATCGGGCGAATGCCGGACTTGCAACGGCGCAAGCGCCGTTGCCGACAACGGAACCGAGCCCAAAAAATATTGCGCAATGGAATACCATTTTGGAGCGCGCGGCTTCGGATGATGAAAACGAGCGGAAACTTGCTATTATCGCGGCCGACTCATTGCTCGATAAGATTTTTGTTCTTCAGGGATACAAAGGAGAAAATCTCGGCGCGCGTTTGCGCAATGTTGAGCCGAGCGATCTGGATACCCTGCAGGACCTATGGGAGGCGCACAAACTACGCAACCGTATTGCTCACGAACCGCACTACGCGCTCTCGCGCGAAGAAGCAACTTCCGCCGTCAAGCTGTACGAAAACACCCTCAAAGAATTACGGTATCTATAAATTTATAATGTGTGTAATTATACACTTTGCGCGAACTTTTTTCGAGGGGAAACTGAACGAATGAATCAGCCCCTCCAAGTATTCTGGCAGTGTGGCGGGGCTTCAATTCGGACTCGGTTTTGCGAAAACTATTTTTTGGGGAAAGGATTTCGCAAAACACTCGGCTAATCTTTTTTGAATTTGGATGTCGCAAGCGGATGAGGGGTTTGGGGAGGAGTCCTCCGCTTGCTCCGCTATTTTCTTTTGGCGAAATTCGGGCGGGCTTCAATTGAGAAAAGATTAAATTCATGTTAGTATAGTTGTGAGAGTTAGTTTCAACGCTCATACTTATACTATCATACTATGGAAAGCAAACAAAAGGAAATTGGGGATAAAATAAAAGTCTTTCGAGCAAAGCAAGGACTGACACAGGACGCTCTTGCGAGAAAGTGCGATATTCCCTATACAACGCTGACCAAGATTGAATCAAATGTGATAACGAAACCATCAATCCAAACAGTTATGAAAATCGCCGAAGGGTTGGGAATAAGTATTGACGCTTTGATAAAATAAAACTCAATTTAAATGTTTACGAACTTACTTAAAACAATTAAAGAATACATCCATAACAGGCCGAGAATCAAAAAAGTGGTCAGCATTATTTTAATTCTTATTGGCCTTGCCGTTTTCTTTACCCCGCTCACCCCCGGTTCTTGGTTAGTAATTATCGGTCTTGAATTATTGGGTGTGCGAATTTTGTTTTTTGATAAATTTAAATTTTGGAAAAAAATAACATGAACCACCAAAAATCAGAACTTTATTTTTTGCTTATTCTCCTCGTAGGAATCTTTATTCTCGCTTTTTTCATTTTCAAGCCTTTTCTCTACGCGCTTATCTTAGCAATAGTTTTTGCGACTGTTTTTGAGCCGGTTCACAAAATGACGCTTGTCATTACGCGAGAGAGAAAGGGCTTGGCGGCATTTCTTGCTACTGCCCCCGTTCTCATCGTTGTCGTTGCCCCTCTCGCACTTTTAGGCATACAGATTTTTCAGGAAGCAACGGGGCTTTATTCTTCTCTCGTCGAGAACGGCAGTGCCACTGACCTTTCTCGCTTCGTGGGCGACACCATACAGGGCCTCACAAGATTTTCTCCCGTGCCGATAGAATTCTCTCTCGATGTTAGCCAGTACTTAAAGCAGGGATTAAGTTGGTTGCTCCAGCATCTCGGCCCTCTTTTTGCAAATGTTGCAAGAGCAATGGTGGGTATCTTTATATTCCTCGTCGCTTTGTATTACTTATTTAAGGATGGCCGCAAACTCAAGGCGGCTGTTGTCGCTTTAAGTCCCCTGCAAGACATTCACGATGAAACAATTTTCAATAAACTTGGATTAGCGATCAATTCAGTCATCAAAGGAAATCTCGCGGTGGCGCTCATTCAGGGTATGCTAACTGCAGTCGGGTTCGCTATTTTCGGAATTCCCAACGCAACACTCTGGGGCAGTGTTGCGGCAATCACCGCGCTTATCCCTGGCATCGGCACCGCTCTCGTACTCCTCCCGGCCATTCTCTACCTATACTTCAGCGGAGAGACGTTTTTCGCGGTCGGCCTTCTTGTCTGGGGAATGGTTGCCGTTGGGCTTGTTGACAATTTTTTGGGACCGAAACTCGCGAGCTATGGCATGCGGCTTCATCCATTTTTTATTCTTCTTTCTGTCTTGGGCGGTGTTGGCTTTTTCGGGCCTCTCGGATTCTTACTGGGACCGCTCGTCTTAAGCTTGCTCTTTGCTCTCCTTGAGATTTATTTCGCGATTAAGAAAGAACACGAAGGTCAATAATACTTATCGCGATATAAACAATACAATGCCGTTGTCATAACCATGTCTGACAAAATTAAAAGAATCGCTTTTATCACTGTTATTGTACTGCTTATCTTTGTTTTTGTTTTACCCTTAGCGGTTGGTTATTAAAGATATAAATATGAAGAGAATACTTAGTTTTTTCGATAAATTGGAAGATAATGTTCGCGCAGCCTTTAGTGGGCGTCCCATTATTTACGCTTTTGTTGGCGGCGCCGCGATCGTACTTTTCTGGCGAGGCGTGTGGATGGTTGCGGATACCATTCCGTTTTTAACCGGTCCCGTTTCTGTTTTAGTAAGCGTTGCGATACTACTTGCAATGGGACTTTTTGTATCGTTTTTTATCGGCGACAACATTATTATTTCGGGACTTAAAAAAGAAAAAAAGCTGGATGAAAAAATCGCCTCGGAAATAAAGACAGAGCTCGATGTGTTAAACGACATAGAGAAGCGACTCAATGGTATCGAGAGAGAATTGAAAACATTCAGAGAAGAAATGAGGGGGAACGCTGCCCATCTCCCAAATGAAAAGTCTTGACAGCGAGTAAGGAATGAAGAAAAACAACTTTGAACAATTAATCAGCGAGGCTATCTCGGCATTACCGGAACACGGAAGAAAGGCGATGGATAATGTCGCGCTTACTGTGGAGAAAGAAGCGCGCCGCAAGAAAGCCAAGGAGATCGGCATTCAAGTGAATGAGGTGTTGCTTGGCCTCTACGAAGGCGTTCCAAAAACAAAACGGGGCGCGAATTATTTTGGTGTCCTGCCGGATAAAATCACGATCTTTCAGCAACCGATAGAAGAATTAGCCGGTCGCGACGAAAAGAAGTTGAAAAAATTGATTTATGAGGTAGTGTGGCACGAAGTCGGTCATCATCTGGGTTTTGATGAAAAAGAAATCCACGCGTTGGAAACAAAGAAAAGAAAAAGGTAAAAAACGCCATGATTCCTAAAAAAATCATTTTATATATTTCCATTTTTGTCACAAGTTTTATCGGCATAAGTCTCTGGAGCGCGTGGCTTGCGACTCATCCGTCCCGGATTGAAAGCGGGTTTACTCCCCAAAATTACAACCTTCCTTTTGAGCAAGTAGCGCTCATGACCAAGGATGGAGTATCAATTGCCGGATGGTTCATTCCCGTCCCCGCTCCTCAAAAGCCTGCGTTGATTATTTTGCATGGTTATCCGGCGGAAAAGGGGGATATGCTTTTCATTGCAAACTCACTCCAGCCAGACTTCAATATTTTTTTGATTGATTTCCGCTATTTTGGAAAATCGGGCGGTTCGTTTACGACTCTCGGAACAAACGAGCGTCTTGATTTGGGGGCCGCGATTGATTTTCTTGAGTCGCGCGGGTTCAAAAGAGTCGGCGTCCTTGGATTTTCATTTGGGGGCGCTACGGCAATTTTGCAAGCCGAGAAGGACCCCAGAATTGCCGCGGTGGTTTCTTACGCGTCATTTGCAGACTTAACGCTTCTCGGCAAAGATGCGTATAGCCACCTTCCCATTATTCGCGAAGCGTTTGTGCCGCTGATGAAATTTTGGGCAAGATTACTATGGAATGTTGATAGCGCTTTCTCGCCCAAAGAGGCGGCAAAAAATCTTTCAACGCCGATTCTGATAATCCATACCAAAACGGATGAGCAAATACCGTTTCATCATGCTGAACTTTTGAGAGATGCGCTTATACATAATAAACAAGCCGAATTTTATTTCCCGGAAACAGGACTTCACGGAGAGCTTCCTGTAGATTTTGACGAACGGGTAAAATATTTTTTCGAAAAATATATAAAAGAATGATTGCAAATATATGATTGCTCAGTCTAAAATTTTAAAAATAATTTTGGTTGTCATCATTTTGGTTACAATTTTTTTGGCTCAAATACAGTTGAAAATTATTTCAAAACCATAATTGTTCCTGTTACAAATTATTTGGACAGCGAAAGCTGGAGTAGCATGGCAACATTCGGGGCGTTCGCCGTCTTATCCGTAATGCTGGTATCGTTTTCGAGCATTTGGATCATACCAATCGCTATTTCGTTGTGGGGATATTTGCTAACTTTAGCCCTGCTTTTGGGCGGCTGGCTATTGGGGAGTATTTTTTCTTATATGATAGGAAGATACGCCGGGTATCCAATCGTCCGAAAAATTATTTCAGAAGAAAAAATTAATAGCTACAGCGATATTTTTTCGCGAGCCCGCGAAAGTTTCAATTTGATAATTCTTTCTCGTTTCGTGTTTCCATCAGAAATTCCTGGTTATTTGCTCGGCATTGCGAAATATCCCTTTTTCAAGTATTTGTTTGCCACAATTATCTCTGAGATCCCACATGCTATCTTTGCAGTCTATTTCATTGACGCAATAATAAATAAAAATATTACAGTATTTCTCTTCGTCGGAATTATCTGGGTCAGTGCAGCAATGACTATGGTAAAAATGTATAAAAAAGTCGTTAGTGAAAAACAGACAACAATGGTACTATAATTCTATGGCAAATAAAAAATATCTTTCGCGATTCGTCTATGTAGTAATTATTGCTGTTTTTATCCTCTTTTCAAGCATTGTTGGCTTTGTTACTGATTGGTGGTGGTTTTCCGAGGTTGGCCACACGCAAATCTTTATTACATCTCTGGTTGCTAAAATAGCGTTGTTTTCGTCAGCGGGAATTTTTGCCGCGATTTTTTTGCTTGCCAACTTCTCTTTGGCGATTCGCTCGAAAAATTCTTGGACGGCAATATTGCCGGCGGCCTTAACCGGTCAGCAGGTGGTGAATGTGGACAGCCGCATTGTTAAAAAATTAGCCGTTGTGTTGAGTGTGGTAACCGCGATTTTTTTTGGACTCGCGACAGCGGCCAATTGGCAGGAGGTCTTAAGATTTATTTCAGGCGCGCCATTTAGCGTAGCTGATCCTATCTTCGGTAAAGATACCGGCTTTTATCTATTTACCCTTCCTATTTTTCAGATGGGATTGGGGTTGATAAAGTTTCTCGTTCTGTTATCGCTTGTTGGTTCCGCGATCATATATTTTTTGCGAGGCAGCCTTCATTTTTCAGGTTTGCCTACAGAGGCTAGCCTCGCCGAGTCTGGGCGGGAAGGCTTACCGTCACTCAAGCGACTGCAGATAGACCGCGCGGCAAGAATCCACCTTGGAATCCTGCTAGCCATTTTTTTCTCAACCATTGTCGCCGGAGTCTATCTTTCCCGCTTTGCGCTACTCACGAGCCAAAGCGGTTTAGTGTTTGGTGCGACATACACAGACGTAACCGTGAGAATATTCGTACTATGGATTTCAACGACCGCGGCAGCGCTCGCGGCAGTTTCAGCTGCCTTTTGGGCATGGAAAGGAAGGTTATCGCCGCTTGTCGGGGCAGTTTCTTTGTATATTGTCGTGGGATTCGCCGGGGCGGTGATCCCGTCTCTTGTCCAAAAGCTCGTAGTTGCTCCCAATGAGCTCGTGAAAGAAACGCCGTTTATTAAGTATAATATTGCCGCTACTCGTCAGGGGTTTGCGCTTGATAAAATTGAGGAACGGGAAATCTCTGGAGATAAGCCGCTCACCGCGTCTGATATCGCGAACAATAATCTCACGGTCAAAAACGTGCGGCTTTGGGACAGAAAACCACTTTTATCAACTTTTTCCCAGATACAAGAAATCAGAACCTATTATGAGTTTGCCGAAGTTGATAATGATCGCTATATCATAGATGGAGAAATTCGCCAGATCATGCTCTCTCCGCGGGAGTTGGCTTCAGAGAGTCTCCCGAATAAAAACTGGATTAATGAACGGCTGACATTTACGCATGGATATGGTGTGGCAGCCGGACCGGTGAATCAAGTTAC
>Ga0209541_10001186_pt1 | contig 52208 bp, 59 predicted proteins | sample RifCSPlowO2_01_FD_184027 | JGI IMG/M metagenome (GOLD analysis project Ga0209541, IMG submission 184027) | Groundwater microbial communities from Rifle, Colorado - Rifle CSP2_plank lowO2_0.1 (SPAdes) (version 2) | ecosystem: Environmental > Aquatic > Deep subsurface > Groundwater | place... | reverse complement strand
GAAAACAACCCACCTTGCATGGTCCTCGCCCGGCTTGACTCCCCTGTCATAAATCCTGAAATCTGCTCCAAACTTCAAGGCCGTCTTTATGATGTATCCCCTGTTTCTTATGTCCCTGTAAACACAATACCTAACCCAGAAATTCGGCTCTATCTTTTGCGCCTTTTTCAGGAATGCCTCAAAATCTATTGGCTTGTTCCTTGAGTCGTAAATTATTGCCCTTTTCTTTTCAAGCAAATAAAGCGATTCAATCAGAGAAAGCTGCACCCTGCCGTCATCCAAAAGCTCCCCGTACCTGCTTTGGTTATAGAGCTCTCTAGCATTGTCCGAGCTTTCTGTAAGCACCCGTTCCTTGGAAAGATATGCTTTGACAGGCTCTTTGTGTTCTTTTTGAGTTTCTTCCTTTTTAGGAAGCACTTCTTCAGCTTCCTTTTTCTTTGACATAGTAAAATGATATATAACATTAAGGTAAGTGGAATGGTTTAAAAAGGTTTTTAAAGTATTTTAGAATACAAATCAGTATGCAAATCACATTTTTAGGCACATCATCAATGGTGCCGACCAAAGAGAGAAACCAGATTGCTGTTTTTCTTAGCTACGGCTCTGAAGGCATTTTGTTTGACTGCGGGGAGGGCACCCAAAGGCAGTTCAAGATTGCAGGAATCAGCCTTCCAAAAGTGACAAAAATATTGCTAAGCCACTGGCACGGCGACCATGTGCTTGGATTGCCTGGTCTGATGCAGACATTAAGCTCAATGAGCTATGCGGGAAAGCTTGAGATTTATGGGCCTACAGGAACAAAGAAAAGGATGGAAAGCATGTTTGAGGCATTTGTCTTTGACAAAAGATTAGACTTTGAGGTGCATGAAGTAAAAAGCGGGATTTTCTTTGAAGACAATGAAATTCAGTTAGAAGCCTATCAATTAGAGCACGGCATTGAAACGCTCGGTTTCAGATTTACTGAGAAAGACAGCAGGAAGGTCGACATGAAAAAAGTCAAAAAACTCGGAATTCCCTCGGGGCCATTGATTGGAAAGCTGCAGGAGGGCAAATCCATAGAATACAAAGGCAGGAAAATTGAGCCTGATGAGGCAACTTACATTGAAAAGGGAAAAATAATAGCTTACATAACAGACACTTTGCTTTGCGACAACTGCCATAAAATAGCCGATAATGCTGATTTGCTGATTTGCGAGGCAACATACTCATCAAAACTGGTGGACAAGAGCGAGGAATACGGGCACATGACTGCAAAGCAGGCCGGGCAGCTTGCAAACAAGGCAAATGCAAAGCAGCTTGTCTTGATACATTTCAGCGCAAGGTACAAGAATACCCAGGAATTGGAGGAAGATGCAAGGGATATTTTTGACAATACAATATGCTCAAAGGATTTTATGAAAATAAATCTGTAAAATGTCCTCAAAATCAAAAGGAACAAAGGCGGAAAGGGAATTGCTGCATTTGTTCTGGGCAAAGGAATGGGCAACCATAAGAAGCGCAGGCTCAGGCTCTATGAAATACCCCGGGCCTGACTTGATTGCGAGCAACAAGGCAAGGGTTCTTGCAATTGAATGCAAGTCAACAAAAAAGAACAAGCAGTATCTTGAAGAATACGACATCAAGCAATTAAAGGACTTCTGCGATATTTTCGGCGCAGAGCCGTGGTTTGCAGTGAGGTTTTCAAGAAAAGATTGGCTTTTTTTAAGCATTGAAGACATAGAAAAAACAGAAACAGGATACGTGATTGATTCAAAAGTTGCAGAAAGAAGAGGCTTGCTGATTGATGAATTGATAAAAACTTAATGCCGTCTCTTCACAGCCCTTTCAATCTTTATCTCTTCCCTGACAATCTTGTCCACTACCCTTTCAATGTGCATCTCTATCCTTGCAATCCTTCTCTCCATCAGAACAAGAATCCTCAGGCAATATACTATTGCCGCCAATGTGCCTATGATAATTGCAAGTGTTATCTCCTGAACTCCGAAAGCCATCTGCTCACCTCAATTTTTTGATTTTATCTGTAGTTTGATTAGTTGCTTAAATAGTTTTCGGTTGATTTGCAATATCGGCTTTCTTCCCGGTCTTTGCTTTACTGCCCCTGTTCATCATCCATGCCTTTTTGGTCGTGTACTGTGCAGGATTCCTTATCTTCGGGCAGAAATTGTCAGGCTTGCAAACCCCGATGCCGAGCATGTACATCTCGTTGCTGCAATTAGGCGGCAGTATTTTTTTCTGCATCTGCTTATGGTACCTCAGCTGCCCAAGAAGATAGACTTCCCTTATTGGCTCCCTGTTCTTTTTATTCCACTCTTTCAGCCTTTTTTCTATCATATCATAATCCCAGCCTATGGAAGTGAAGTAATTAATCAAAATGAACAGGGCTCTTTTCTTTCCGTCTTCCAGCCCATTAAGGATTAGCTTTATGCACGGCGGGAATAATTCCTCCGGCAACGCCTTTCCGGGAACCTCAAACTCCCTCTTTTCCTTTATACCTATAGACTCCTGCTTAGTATTGAAGTCCAGAGCTTCCATCAGCAATTGCCTGCTCTCGTCATTTTCAGCTTTTTCCCTCTCAAGAAACCTGTGCTTGCTTATCCTGACATTTTTAGGAATTGCAAATTCCTTTCTGAACAGCAAAACCTTTTCCGGGTTTAAAGGCGTTGAAGCCAGTCCTGATTTTTCGTGCAATGAGTAAGGCATCCTGTAAAGGTGCCTTGGGGATATCAGCAAAGTGTCAATGTTCAGGAAGGGCTCTGCATTCAAAGCCCTTGCTTTATTGCTGTAATATATAATGTCATTTGCATTTTTCCCTGTTTTCTCGATTATTGCATTGAAATCATTTTTTTCAAAATTCATAATCTTCTCGCCAAGAGGTTGCTTTATCATCTCTTTTATGTACAATGCAATCTTCCTCGGCGCTTCTGGAAACAAATTTTTTGTCTCATCATTCCTTATTTTCGGCGGAAATGCCTCAAAAGGCACTCCGATGTGGAAGCCCTTGTTGCCTGAAAACTTGCATGATATTGACTTTATCTTGTGGAATTTCAGCGCTTTAACCACCAAGTCAGCAGCCTCCCTTGAATACTCGAAAATGCCGCAGTCTATATCTATTATTAAGTCCCATCCAATCCTTAGATTGTCAAGCTCGTGCTTTTTCAACGAAGTGTCAAGCTGCAATGGATTTCTCCACAGCTCCTCTGAAGCATGAAACGATGTTGCGCCCTGCTTTGCAAGCTCAAGAATGTCGCTGTTATTCCTCAGCACGTCAGGGCGTTTGCCGAAGCTATCATTGAACTTTATTGCAATCTCCCTGTCCCTTGCATTGGCTATTATCTCTTCCTGAATGTCTGCTCTTTTGTAGTGGCTTAATGAAACATTTAGAGGAATCATAGTTTTGGGGATGTTTTTGGGTTTTTAATGGTTTTGCATGGTTTTACAGAAAAGGTTTAAAAATGAAAATCCATTCAACAGGGCAATGCTCCAAAAAACAGAGGAATTCCTGGATTTTATTGATAAGATAAGAGCTTCCAATATTATGGTAATTGTCGAAGGCAAAAAAGACAAAATTGCACTGGAAAAACTGGGCATTAACAACATAGTTGAATTAAGCAAAAAGCCGATTTTCCAGATTGTTGAGGAAATTGCCGATTCTAACGATGAATGTATAATATTGACTGATTTGGACAAGGAAGGCAAACAGCTTTACTCAAAATTAAACTCAAATCTTCAAAAGCACGGCGTAAAAGTAAACAATAGGTTCAGGGAATTTTTGTTCAAAAACACAAAATTAAGGCAGATTGAGGGGATTGTAAGTTATTTGGACTCTTTTTAACATATCAGATACGCATTTTGTTATCCCTGCTACTTGCAGAGACTGAATTTTAGTGCAACTATTAGTCGTATTTTGAAGATTTTTTTGTTTTTTCTATTAATTGATAAACTAATTGTTTTGGCTTTTCAGCATCCTCTACACCTTCAAACTCAATTTCTGGCTTCGAATAACCATATCTACCGGCAGTTTGTCCTGCAGTCTGGAAGCCTAATTTTTTAATTCCCAATAGCTGCTCAATAATGTTTTGTGAGGTTCTAACATCGGTAATCTTAAAGAATGGAACAAACTTGTCTTCCTTAATTATAATCCCACCCTTAAAATAAATCCCTTTGTCGGTTATTCTGTAAACGTATGTTTTATACAAAAAGTTTAGATACAGAAATATTACAACGATTATTACCAATAACCCAACAAGAATTGTTTTACCCATAGAACTGGATAAGTACGATCCCAAATTTGGCAGTTCAATAAAAATAAAAATAAAAACAAATCCATATATCAGCAGATATAACAGCAGTTTTGTAAATAACCACGTAACAATTATCTTTCCACTTGGTTTTGATTCATAATAAGTTCGTTCTGCCATTTACCCTCTAATTTTAAATCATGCCTATTTAAACATTTTGTTTTCAGAGCCGAAGCATCCAATAATGCCTTTCACGACAATTTGGCGAAACAACCATTAAATTTTTAAATCACGGAATACTCATATTTACACTATGACAATGAAAAACCAGTTCAAAACTGCTATATTGTTGGCGGTGCTTACAGCATTACTGCTGTGGATTGGCAGCCTGTTCGGAAGAAACGGAATAATTTTTGCAGCCATATTTGTAGGCATAATGAACATCGGCTCTTACTGGTTTTCTCACAAGATAGTCTTGTGGATGTACAGGGCAAAGGAGGCAAAGCAAAGTGATTACCCTAAATTATACAAAGTTGTGAAGGAAGTCTCAAGATTAAGCGGCTTGCCGATGCCAAAGGTTTATGTCATTCCAACAAATAGCCCAAACGCATTCACAACAGGCAGAAATCCGAATCATGCGGTTGTCGCTGCAACAGAGGGCATAATGAAAATCCTGAATGAAGAGGAATTAAAGGCAGTCATAGCACATGAGTTCGGGCACGTCAGGAACAGGGACATTTTAATCTCCACAGTAGCAGGAACAATTGCAGGAATTATTTCTTATGTCGGTGCAATGGCAAGATGGTCTGCAATCTTTGGTGGCAATAGAGATGACAATAGAGGCGGTAATATGATCAGCCTGCTGATTCTGGGGATAATAACACCGTTAGTTGCAACACTGGTTCAGCTTGCAATCTCAAGAAGCAGGGAATACCTTGCTGACGAGACAGGCGCAAAGACAATAAAAGACGGAAATGCGCTTGCAGACGCGCTTGAAAAGATAGAAAAGAACATTGACATCAATCCAATGAGGTTTGGGACAGCTGCCACAGCGCATTTGTTTATATCGAATCCATTTCGTGGGCAGGCTTTTCTTAGCCTTTTCTTAACGCATCCGCCAACCAAAGAGCGCACAAAAAGATTAAGGGCGATGAAGTTCTAGCTTTTCTTTTTCTTCGGTTTTGGCGCTTCGGGCAATTCAGCAGATTTGCTTTTTCCCCTTAAAATAAGGCTGTAAACTTTTCCAAAAATCCCGACAGCCAAAAACATAAACCCTGTAATTATTATAAAAGTGGTGTAAGTCCTCAAAAACATGAGCAAAACCACGCTTATAATCGCTTTCGGCTCGAATGCAGTCCCCAAGCCGAACATGGAGCCCAGAATCGGCGTTGTGTCGATGCCGACAAACTTATCGTAAGCCAGTATTGCAAAATAGGGCAGCATTATGAAAACCCCGATGCTGAATGAAATCTGCGCCAGTGTAGCGATAAACAGCCTTATATCCATGATTAACAGGTATAGCGCAGCCAATAAAGCCAATAAGGCAACAAAATAAATGACTTTGTTGCTGTTAAGGTAATTGACTGCCTTGTTGTATTCGCCCAAAATTCCAATCTGCGGCATGCCCGTTTGCTGGCTTGGAATCGCGCTTCCGATGACGCTGAAGAAAAATTCCCTGTCATCAATCTTTCCTGACTTGTAGTCCCTGCATGAAGCTCCTATCTCGCTGAAGTCAGGCAGCAGGCTGGATTGGCTGCATGCCTTTTCAAGCCCGCCTGACTCAATTTGGCTGCAGGTTTCCCTTACCTGTTCTTCATTTTCGATTCCTGCGCCCCTTCTTTTCAATTCCCTGTAATTCCTGCAGTTCTCTTTCATGGAGTCAAGCAGGCTTTTGTTTGTGCAGACTTGGGATATTGACACCGCATTTTCCTGCCCGATTGACGAGCAGGCTTCTGCCAACTTTTCAACTGTCTGCTTTTGCGCCTCAGGAGAGGCGTATGCAAAAATATCCCCAAACACGTTCTTAATCAAGCCCGGGAAATTAAGGGTTACCGAAGAAAAAATGAGTGTGGCAACAACTAGGACAATCAATGACTTTATAATTGATACAGCAAATCTTCTTAAGCCCATTTCCCAAGAATTGGAACAGGGAGGATAAAAAGGTTTCTAATCTCCCTTATATTCCCCTTCAACAACATCCTTTATGTGCTTTGCTTTCTGGGGACCAATTTTCTCGACTTCCTGAAGTTCTTTTTCACTCGCATTCACGATGTTTTTTATTGTCTTGAATTTTTTTAATAAAGGCTTTGCCAATCCCAATCCCATGCCTGGCAACGAGCTTACGACATATTCCTGCTGCTCCTTCAATGTTGCTGGCTTCCTGTCCGCATGCAGGCTGAAATCCCTTCCAGTCTCGTCCTGCTCCCTTTTTGCTATGATTTGTAACAATGCAGCAGTTTCCTTGAAGCTTTTTGTCTGTATTATCGGAATGCCGTAAGAAACAGCAATCGTTGCCATCATCCCAAGGATTGAGTTCTGATGGACATTCCTGACTCCATAAATATCCTGTGTGCCCTCTATAACAATTATGGGGCGCTCAAAGTTATTCTTCAGATTCTTTATCTGCTGCAGCAATCTGCCGTCTATTATTGAATCAACAAAATCCTCAACTGTTTTTATCTCAATGCCGCATCTCGAGGAAACAACATAATCCGCATATTCCAGTTTTTCCAAGCTGACAATTGTGTCATTCTCGGCAAGCTCCTTTATGACACCACTGCCTTTTTCGCGGTAATCGGCAAATATTTTTGTTTTTTCTTCAACGTATCTTGCAGCCGGCGTTTCCTTTCTCTCGTACAGCGAAAGGCTGAGCTTCTTCCTCATGCTTGCAAGGTGCCTGTACATCTTTTTTTCCTTGTGATGGGCAACCCACCTGTACGCTTCATCCCGGGTGCCCTTTGCCATCAGAATTATGACCCTGCCCTTGTCAAGCCTTCCTGTCCTCCCCCTTCTCTGTATGCTTCTTATGGCGCTTGGAATAGGCTCGTAGAACACAACCAAATCAACTTTGGGAATGTCAAGCCCCTCCTCTCCGATAGAGGTTGCTACAAGCACGTTGAACAAGCCGTTCTTGAAGTCCTCCAGCAGCTGCTTCTGCTCTTTTTGCGTCAGCCCGGTATCGTTTTTCTTCTGCTGCCCCACGAAAATCTTGGCTTTTACGTTCTCGATTGAATTTAATTTTCCGACAATGTCAAGCGCATTGTCCCTGTACTGGTTGAAAATCATGATTTTTACATTGCTGTCCTGCCTGGCTTCATTCTCAACAATATTCTGCAGCTCTATCAGCTTTGGATGCTCGACTTTCTCCTCATGCAATATTCCTGCCTTTATCAAAGCGGACTTGAAGTTTGAATCGGACATTATTGACTTTATTGCCTTGGTTTTTGATGCCATTGACTCGGCAATCAGCTTTTCAAAGTACTTGTGCAGGGCTGCAACCCCCTGCGTTTCAAGCAATTCAAGCGCATGGTAAACCTTCATGACTTCTGCAAGCAAGGATATTGCATTCCACATCACAAAATCCCTTTCGCCTGCGGCAATTTTGCCCCTCAGCTCTGCCTGCAGCTGCAGCAAATCAGATTTTCCAACGTATTTTACATCAGCTCTTTTCAGAATTCCCCATTTTTTCAGTTTTTCAAACCTTTCCCGCAGAAACAGGACAAGAAACCTTTGAATGTCAGTGAAAACCTTTGGCAGCTCGACATTTACCCAGTCTATCTGCATTTCCTGCACATAGGGCTTTACATCAGGGTCGTCGTCAGTCCTTACTTCGATGTCTTCTATAAACAGGTTCCTGCATACTTCCTGTATCTTTTCCATGTCACTTCCCGGAGAAGCAGTCATTGCAATAATCCTTGGATAGCTTGCCAGCTTCATGTACTGCTTTGCAACAAAAACATATGCATAGTCGCCAACAGCGCGATGAGCCTCGTCAACCCCAAGCAGGCAGACTTCTCCAAGAGCTATCCTGCTGCTTATGATGTCATTCTCGAGCCCTTGCGGAGTTGAGAAAATTATCTTGGCATTCTTCCACAGCGCAGCCCTTTTCTCAGGGCTTACCATGCCTGTGAATACAGCCATACTGTCTTCGCTTATCTCAAAATGCTGCCTGAAGACATCCATGTACTGCTCAATCAATGGGCGCGTAGGCCCTATAAAAAGCACTTTTGAGTTTGGAAATTGCTTGAGCCGTTGTGCAGCGAGCATAAGGAAAATATTGGTTTTCCCCATTCCTGTGGGAAGCACTACAAGCGTGTTCTTCTCTGCGGCTGTTGCAAGTATTGTCTGCTGGTACAGCCTTGGCTCAAAGTTCTTAATCATATCAGAAAAGAGTGTTTTTCGGGTTTATAAGGTTTATTGATTATCAATTCCTAACCTCAGCAGCCAAAGCTGCCCATTTCAAAACCTCGTGTCCTTCAAAACCCCCTTTTCGTACAGCTTGTAGCCCAACACAGCGCCCACTACAAACAAGGCAATAATTACCCTCCTGCTCCCGTAGTAAACTCCAATCAGGTATCCTATGACAAAGCTTATTATAATGAGGAAGTATGGCAGCTGTATCTTGCTTCTTTTTTCGTAAATCAGCCTGCCGCTGAAAATTCCCGCAAGAAAAATTATGACATAGCTTATAGCGGCGCTTGGCGCTGCCAGCGCAATCAGGACACCAACTATCATGAGCACGACAAAGAACAATTCCATCCAATTCCTGTGAAATTCAAACATAGCAACTCACTTCGGGCCGAACCATGCATTCCTCTCAAAGCTTATGTAATATGTAAGCCACAAGACAACAGCAATTAAAAGCGAAATTATTAATGAAAGGAAGATTGGCACATTGACAACCACAAGGATTATTGCAATTATCATTGCCGGGACCGCGAATGCATAAAGCATCCTGCTTCCGAAATATATCTTACTGCCGTCCAAAGGAGGAATTGGCAGCAGGTTGATTATCATATAAATCACGTTAAATATGATTGCCTTGCCCAATAAAGGATTTGATGAAAACAAGCTTAACACCCTCAGCAAAATAATAAGCATAAAAATGGAAAGGGGCCCAGCCAGGGCAACCATCGCCTGCCCGAAGTAGTTTATTCCGTACCTAAACCACCCAAGCCTGTGCCCGGCAAGGTGGTGAAGCATAAAGCCGCCAGGGACTATAATCCACAAATACGGAATCCTCCCATTGTTCAGAAACGCAACAATAAGGGAGATTATCAGTCCGAAGCCCCACATCCTGAATTCAAGCCTGTACCCGATTGCCAGCGCCCAAATGCGCTGCCCGGCATCATGGATTAATACAGACAAAGCCACAATTAAAACGGCGTTGAAAAAGTTGTATATTCCGGCGGAAAAAACGAAAGTATTGCCAGGCCCCCAATCGTCATAAGAAAAGACAAAGGCTATGATTAATATTGCAATTATCAAGCCTCTCAATTCACTCTGGGTAAACTTGTAGTACCTCTTTATTTTGTCAGCCAAGTCAAGTATTTCAGCCATCAGCAATCCTATTAAAAATATAATATTTAAACATATCGGAAATATCTTAGCCTAAGCTAAAACTATAGCTTATCTTTGGCTCTTTTACAAACTCCATAACATCGTCTATATGCCCTGCACCAAGAATTACAAGGATTTTTTTGTCCGGAGCGGAATCCACAAGCTTTTTGATGTTTTGCGCAATTACAATGTTTCTTTCATCAATAAGGACTTTGTAGACATTAGGATAGCGCTCTTTGAGCCTTTTAGTCAGTTTTCTTATAATCTCTTTGTCCGGCACTGTTGATAAGTCAAAATCAAGCTCTTTTTTCTTCGAGAACAGCGCTTTCATAACATCAACGATAAAATTCCATTTCTCTTTCCATGTTATTGATTTTGAAAGCCTTCTCAAAGTTATCTCTATATCCTGGTCTATGAGCGCTAATTTGATTTTCAAGCTCTTTGCAATCCTGACGGCTTGCTTCATCTCCGAGCCCGGCGCAACTCCCACAAGCTTTCCAAGCTTTCTCTCAGCCCAAGCGCCAAACAATGAAAAAAGGTACCCTTTCAGCCCGATATGCCTTATTGCCTTAAGCTCAATCTTTCTACGGCTTTTGTCCATCAGAGCGGGAAGCCTTTTTGCATCAAGCTCCAAGGCTATTATATCGGGCTTTTCTCTTTCTATGCTTTGTTTTACCTCATTCAGGCTCTGTTTTGCTATATGGGAGGTGCCTAAAAACACCAGATTTTTGTACTTCATAGGTTGTAAGAAAATAATGGTTTTTAATAAGGCTTTCCAAAAGATTTATATACTAGGCAGTAGATAAAAGATTTCAGTTTAAAATCAATTTAAATATAGAAAAGGTGATTTATATGTTAAAGATGAAGAAGATAAGCGAGACTTTTGATATGAGGGTGTTTACAGACAATGGCGAGTATTTTGGCGATGTTGAAGAAAGCATATTAACACAAAACAAGGTTTTTGGATGGCGAGTGAGGGCCACAAAGAATTCTTTCCTGAACAAGGTTTTAGGTAGCGCAAAAGGCGTTATTGTCCCCCACCAGCTTGTCAAGAGCATTGGCGATATCATGATAATAAGCAAGGCTGCTGTGCCTTCTTATGAAGGGGAGTCTGAGAAAGGGGCTAAAGGAGAGGATTAAAACATCATAACCCTTGCATTGCAGTAAGGGCAGTTTCTTGGAGTTTTTGCGTCTATGTCTATCTTGAAGCCGTAGCCGCAGGAAGTGCATTTATGGGCTATCTTGGTTTTTTGCGCTTCTGGAGATTCTTTGATATCCTCTTTATGAAAAACGTCCTTTTCTATCTCCTTGTGGACGTGTTTGTTTTTGATGCAGTCAGGGCATATCATCTTCTTCTCGTCCAGGTCAAGCTTTAAGGAAGAAGAGGGCACTTTATTGCCGCATTTCTTGCACGGAACCATGACTTCCTGCATCAGAAGTCACCTTTCATCTTGGCTGCATCTGCTATGATTCTTGCTGCGCTTCCTTTGACAGCTATCGAGCCTGATGAGCCGCAGTACGGGCACGCTGAAACCACAAGATGCTTTGCCCTTTTAAAGCTGTACTTGCATTCCTTGCAGAAATATTCCTTCATTGCAGGCTCCTCCTGCTTTGCCGCCTTGGTTTCTGGCTTTTGCTCCTGCTTCTGCACAGGCTTTCTTTCAAGGCAGTTCCTGCACATCAATTGCTTGCCGTCAGGGGTCATCCTCATCATGCCCATTGCATATTCATTGCCGCACTTGTAGCATTTTATTTTGACATCAGTGTTTTTGTTGATATTCCCACCTTTCTTTTTAAACTGAAAATTTTTTAATAGGGTAAATATTTAAATATTATGTTTTGCTTATACCTATATCTAATGCGACTGTGATCTAGTGGCTATGATTCGAGCTTCCCAACAACTGTATCCAGTTGGCATATGTGGGTTTCGCTTCGCTCAAGCCCACGAAAAAGCTTGCTACCCGGGTTCGAATCCCGGCAGTCGCATTCTTTTAGAAACTTATTTATACATAAGCGCTAAAGTTAGGCTTATGGTATGGGGCTTGTTTCATGAAATAGGCAGGAAGATAATACACATAACAATCCTTGTAGTTCTTATAATCTATAATTTTATCCAAAACAGCTATGGGAAGCAGCTGGCTTTGCTTTTCCTTGTCGCTTTGCTCATCATTTTTTTGGTGTTGGAGTACTTAAGGCTTGAACTGGGATGGAAAATGCCCTTTTTCTCGCAGTTTATACGCCCAAAAGAGCAGAACAGGATGTATGGAGTCATTTATTTCCTTTCGGCAACGATTATATCTCTTGCTGTTTTTGACTACAAGATAGCATTGGCTGCATTGCTAATGACTACTTTTGGCGACATGGTGGCTGCGCTTGTCGGCAAGAGGTACGGTACAACGCTCATCTACAGGAACAAGACATGGGCTGGCTTTTTGGCAGAGCTGGCAACAAACATAGTTGTTGGATTTATTGTACTTACAAACCTTCCTGGTTACATCTACATAGTGCTTGGCATGGCTTTGTCTGCTACAATCGTGGAGACATTAGTGGACGAGCTTGACGACAATCTGCTTATCCCAATATTCTCAGGCTTCGCAGGGCAGGTTATATTGTTCAGCCTGTAATTTTTGCAATCAGCTGCTCCTCCTCTATCGGCTCAACCATACTAAACATCGACTTCAAGCCGTTTTCCAAAGAAGCTTCGTCGCAGATTTTATGGTGGGTATGCGGGAATATGACCCATTTCTTGTCCATTTCTGAGAATGGGTTCACGAAAATGATGTTGAGGAATTTGAATGAAATAAGCCTGTTCCAATTTTTCAATATTATATCAAAATTTTCCTTTGAATTTAAGGTTACAATGCTGAAATGATGCTCATTATTTATCCTTCGTACAACAGAATCCATATCACCAATTTTTGGAATAATTATAAAGAACTGCTCCCTGTCCTTGTACCTGATATACAAGTCAAAGCTGTCTTTTCCGTTTTCAATATGCTCTATTTTTTTTGCGAGCAGGTCCATGTTCTTTACAAACCCTATTGTCCATTGAACCAGGAAATCGCGGGCATTTTCCATAATGCAGTTTTTAGAACTTCTGTTTATAAAATTAACGATTACAGGGCCGTGGGCAGGTAATACACTGGCATGCCTGCCATGGCAAAAACTAACAGAGAAACGCATGCAAATCCCACAAGGTAATCGCTGGAATTGGCTATTGCCTCAAGGCTTCCTTCGGAACCTTTCGTTTCGTACTTGGCAAAAATATTATTTAAGCCCTTTTGTATAACGGAGTCAGGGGCTGGATTTTCTTTGGTGTATTTTTTTGCAAGCCCCTGCATAAAGGCATCTGCTTCAACCTTGGCATTTTTGCCAAGTTCTTTAATCCTCCCGTATATTTCCATCGGGTTAGCCATTTTCAATCACTTGGATATAATAACCAACACTTTAGCCAAAAAATAAGCATGAAGCCAGTTTAGTCGTTCTCCACTCTTGGAGCAAGAATGAATGAGAGCATAACCTTGTCCACTGTCTTGTACTCGAGCTTTAGCGGATAGTCCTTGTTGAACTGTATGATAACGTCTTCGCTCAGCTTTGAGCCGCTTATCATCTTTTTAAGGTATTCAATGCTGTATTTTGCCTTGACCTTTTCATCGCTGTTCGTGCTGACTTTTGTTATGTCATCCTGCCTGATCTCAATCTTAGCCTGGTTTAAGTCACCCTCTGCCTGCAGAGTGAATTTCTCAGGCTCTGCGATGAATGCGACTGACTCGCCAACAACGTCAACATCCGCAATTGCCTCATTCAGAACGCTTGAGGAAGTTTTCACTGTTACAGGAAACTTCAAGTCAGGCACTTTCTGCTCTTTCTCCTCCAATTCTATTATCGGCAAATTAAAGGTCCTTGTTGTGCTGCTTTTCAGAGTGATTTTCAGCCTGTTTTCATCGCTTATTTCAAGAGTAAGCATATCCTTCGGGGAAGCTCTTCTCAGCACTTGCTTTAAATTGCTCAGGTTGATTGCAATTTCAGTATCTTTCCTGACATCGTATTCTGTAAAACAGCTGCTAAGCAGTTTGAAAATAACCATTGCAACATTTGCAGGGTCCATTGCAACAAGCTCTATCGCATCCGGAGTGACCTTAAATCTTGCTTCATTGACTAAGTCAGAAATTATCGATATGCTTTCTTTTAAGTAGCTCGGTTCTGCCAGAGTTAATCTCATGTTGCCCCCTTAAAGAAGTTATTAAGCAGTATTTAAATGTTTTATGGTTTTATAGTCTAATTCTCTCCCCATTACCCATGACGTGCACATTATTGCCTTTCTTGTAGCCCATTTCAGTTGCTAAATCAGCCAGTGCGTTCAGCATTTTAGGCTCACCATGCGCTGGAATAATATGCTGCGGCTTTACCAAGTTTATCAGGTCTCTCATGTCCTCCCTTGCCGCGTGCCCGCTTTGGTGTATGTCCTTGAATATCCTTACATTAAAGCTTCTTAGGTTGGCTTCAAGCTTTTCCCTGTTTTCAATATTTGTAGGGGAAGGGATTGTTCTGCAGGAAAAAATAATATGGTCTTCCGGCATGAAGTTGAATTTAAGCTCGCCGTTCATCATTTTTGCAAGGGTTGATTTTGGCTCGCCCTGGTGCCCTGTCACAACCATCAAATACTTTCCCCTGTCTCTTGCGATTTTATTCAATTTTCTCTTTATCTGCCCGCCGAACTTCAGGATCTCAACTTTGTTCGTGAACTTTGCAATGCCTGTTGCCTCTGCAGCCCTGACATACTTTGCCATTGAGCGCCCCATGAAAACAATCTTTCTGTTCATCTTCTGCCCAAACTCGACTATTGAATTTAAGCGAGCGATATGGGAAGAGAATGTTGTAACAACAACATGCTTGTTTTTTGAGCCGATGCCGAGCATCACCTCTTTTAGCATTTCTTTTGCAATCGACTCGGAAGGCATTTTTCTTGCGTCAGCAGCATAAGTCGAGTCGCAAATCAATGCCAATACCTTCTGCTTTCCGAGCTCTTCCAGCCTTTTGAAGTTAGGCTTTTTTCCCAAAGTCGGGAACAAGTCAAACTTGAAGTCATTGGCGTAAAGAATAACTCCCTCCTTTGTGTGCAATGCAATCATTACTGTATGTGGAGTTGAATGGGTAACGTGAACAAATTCTATCTTAACATTATTTGATGCCTGAAACAAGGAATTTGCAGACATGCTCTTAATCCTGCCGTTCAGCTTTATTTTGTCTTCTGTGAGAATCCCATTGAGGACTTCTGAAGTGAAAGGGGTGCACATAATATTGGCTTTGAAATTGTTTGCCATGTATGGGATTGCCCCGAGGTGGTCAAGGTGAGCATGCGTCGGCATAACCATCTTTACATTGCTTTTCCAGCCGTCAATTGCAGAAACATCAGGCACAGCGCCAACCCTCATCAGTTCATTCGGGCTGATGTCAACTATGTCTTCATCTTGCGTGTACTTTACATAATTCTCAAGGTGGATTCCCAAGTCAAGAATATAGACTTCATTATCGATTTTTACTGCTGTTGAATTCTTTCCGACTTCGTTGTAGCCGCCTATAGTGCAGATTTCGACCATGGCTTTTGCTTTTGGTAAAGATTTATAAATATATGGGTTTAGCTTTGGGAAAAGAGGTTCTTCGATTGTTAAAATGAAATTAGAAAAAGAACTAAAATTGAACCCTGAAAACACGCTTTTGCTAGTTATAGATGTGCAAAGGGATTTCTTGGAAACAATGCAAGGATTCGTATTTCAGGATGCCGGAGACAAGCCCGGAAACATGCAGGAAATTGTTAGAGATAATCTAGTGCCATTGATTGAGAGAAGCTTAAAAGCCGAAACCCATGTAGCTTATGTCAAATCCGAATACCCAAGAGGCAGATTTCCACCCCCATACGACAGGCTCTGCTCAAAATCCCCAGGGCAGGATTTATACCTTATAGACAAAGTTAATGGTTCTGTCAAAGTATTTGTCAAAAATGAGCCAAACCCTTTCTCCAATGTAGGGCTTGGAGCTTACATAGAGGATAAGGATATAATGAGTCTTGTAGTGTCCGGAGTAACTTTAACCAGTTGCGTGGATACTGCAATAAAGTCAGCCATTTGCATACCAAACTTGGAAATTATAGTGCCAGAGGACTGCATAGGGTACCGCAAAAAAAGGGAAGAAGATGCAAGAAAAATACTTGATGGTTACAGAAGCATGGACAAGAAAAGGATAAAGGTCGTCAATTCCAGCCAGATACTATATTCCACATAAGATAAAAAATGCTGGGATAATAGTCTATTTTGCAATAAATTCTTTTTCTACAACCACTATTGGGGTATTCCCAAATTCAAAAGCATCAACTAAAGCCAATTCAAGCTTATTAGTTAAATTAATATCATTGAAAGGTATGTTTATGATTGCCTTTTTAGTTACATATTCCCCAATATCTAACTGCCACATATCAAATTCAATTTCTGCTTTAGTTTGAAACCATTCTTCTTTTTTATCTTTTTCATCGTATAGAAAGACAAGAACTTTTGGTTGGAAAGCATTATTACCTTTATTTAGCACAGTAACCGTTATTTCAATTAATTTACCCCAATCACCTTTATTTTCATATTTAAAATCATCAAGTGAAAGCGAGATTCCATTTTGCATATTAACAATACTAGTAGGACTAAATTTAAAGTCTTCAGTTTTTTCTTTTGCTCTCTCATCGACAGGTAATGATTCTTGGATTTGCTCTTCAACTTTTTTAACTTCTTGGTTATATTGATTAATGGCATTTGCTGTTATTTCATTAGATTTTTCTTGTATTTTATTAGCTTGACTTGAAATTAGAATACCACAACTAACAGCAATAACGATTAAGGCCAGAAATATTCCGATTGTTATACCAAAACCTTTTCCAATACCACTAGAGACATTCTTCTTTGTAGTAACTTCTGCTTCAACTTTTATAGGCTTTTCTTTGCCCATACCAACCACAACAATTTACTAGAATTACCTTAGTCAGTATTTAAATTTTTGTAATAATAAAATGTGGGAGCAGTATTCTAACCCCTTTAGGCACTAAGCCAGTAGATGAGCAAGACATATTACGTCACATTTCTTTAAAAATAGCAAAATTTATATATATGTGACGTATAACGCCAAGTATGGTAAATTTAAGAATCAAGGAAGTAAATGGGAAAAAGTACTATTATCTGGAGCATACGATAAGAGAAGGCAATAGGTTCAGGAATAAAAGGAAGTATCTTGGCTCGGAAGCGCCAAAAGACATAGAGCTAATTAAAGAGATATTCATGCATGGTGTATTTTTAGACAAATATAAGAAAATTCTTGAGACTATTAAGAGAAAATTTAGTGAAGACTTTTCTAAATATCCGCCTTCTGCTAAAGAGAAATACATTGAATCGTTCATGATAAAATTTACCTACAATACTAACAGGATAGAAGGCAGCACATTATCCCTGAAAGAAACAGCGGATTTGCTGCAGCAGCATATCACGCCAAGAAATAAGCCAATTGAAGATGTAAAAGAGGCAGAGGCGCATAAGAAGGTATTTTATGAAATGTTAGAGCATAAGAAAGACTTAAGCCTTCCTACGGTTCTTCATTGGCACAAGCTGCTATTGCAGGATACAAAGACAGACATTGCAGGCATAATAAGAATGCACCAGGTAGCTATCGCTAGAAGCAAGGCAGAGCTGCCATTTCCTGCAGAGCTGGATACGCTTCTGCATGAATTTTTTATCTGGTATAATAAAAATAGGGGAAAGTTAACCCCAGTAGTTTTAGCAGCATTGGTTCATTTGAAATTTGTAACAATTCACCCATTCAGCGACGGCAATGGCAGGATTTCAAGGCTAATGATGAATTTTGTGCTGCACAAACATAACTATCCCATGTTAAGCATAGAGTATACAAATAGAAACAGCTATTACAATGCTTTAGAAAGAAGCCAAACCAAAAATAAGGAATATATTTTTGTTCAGTATTTGGTAAAGAGGTACTTAAAAATATACAAGAAATATATGAAATGAAGCAGAAAAAATGCGGGGAGCAGGATTCGAACCTGCGAAGGCACTAAGCCAATAGATGGCTCATAAGTACTTCATCAGCCTTTTGGGCTTCGTTACTTTACCAAACTTGAGTGTGGACGTCTAGCATCCTTGCCAAACTCTATCCCGTTTGGCCGCTCCGGCATCCCCGCGAATGTAATGAGCGGACCAGCGAAAAATCGTTTTCGCGCTGCCCGCAAAGTAATGTATAAGAAATTCATTTAAAAAGATTGCTGAAAAAGTTTGTTATCAAACATACAATATAATTTTAATCTGCCTTCGGCAAATTCTAGTGCTCGGTTTCGCTGTTTTGCCACATCGCGAAACCTCGCCCATTCATTGAATAAATCCGAGGCAAAAATTCAATGGCAACAGAATTTTTGCTGAGTGTAAATTATGTTGCCGAAGGCGACGGATTAAATTAAGGAAATCTAGAATAAATAATAAAATCTTCTATGCCAGACTTTTCAATTTGCTTTCAATCGCGCTTAATTCCGACTCAAGCCTTTCAAGCTCTGTCGGAGCTTTTTTCTGCGCCTTTTCCTTTTCTTCAGCCCTTTTTCTGCCATTCTTATGCGCAGGCTTTTTAGGCAGTTTTGGAGCTTCCCTCACAACGGCAGCCCTCAGGTTTGTCTGCGGCAGCTTGAGCCTTAAGCTGCTCATTATCTTGTTTGCCTGCCTCAGCTGCATCCTCAAATGGTTTATCTTTTCAAGCTTTTGGTGCCTTATATGCCTGAATTTCTCAAATTTTTGCAGCACCTCTACTATCTCCTTCAGAATCTCGAGTATATTCCTCCTGATTTCACTGGGATCCTTTACCTGAACAAAAAAAAGCTCCTCGCTCTGCTGCTTTTTCATGCTTACCAAGTCTGCTCCGGCTCGAACATTATCCGGTCTATGCTTTCTATCTTCTTCTCAATCTCGCTTATTGTGTTGTTCCACATCGCAAGCTCAGCATCCTCATCATTCCGCAATGAGTTTATGCTGCCCAATGTGTCCCTTATCTCTTTCATCTTTCCCTTTATCATGTCCAAAACATCCAGAATCTCCTTGTACTCGTCAACTTTTACAAATACAGGCATTCCCCTTTGCTCTTTCATTTTAATCACCTTTAAACAAAGTTTTATCAACGAAAATGAGCTTTTTCTGAAGGTCCTCAAGGGAAGCCTTGAACTTGTCAAATGTCCTGTCTTTTGAGTTTTTTATGCTTTCAAGCTTCATTAAAGCCCCCTCTGATTTCCTTAAATCGCTTCTTACCATGCTGATGCTGCCAAGGATTGCCTTGAACCTGTCAACCTTGACATAAATTGTCCTTGCAGCAGGCCTTTCCCTCGCAAAATCCCGGGCATGCGCAAAAAGCCTTCCCCCAATTTTCGGCATGGCTTCAGGCTCTGGCATTTTCGCAGCAGGCTCTTCCTCTGGCATTGGCTGGGCTTGCGGCTCAGTAACAGGAGGCGCTCTGACAGGAGCAATTTGAACTGGCGTTTCCTCCATTTCCGGGAACTTGAAATCAGGAAATGGCTCATTCAGCTCAGGCAATCCCTCTTTTTCAGGAAACTCAAATTTTGGCTCTGGCATTTCCATATCTTTTGCAGGAATATCTTCTTCAGGAAAACCAGGAAGCTCCGGGAGGCTGCCCTCTTCAAAACCTTCCAATGGAGGGGGCGCAGGAGGCATGTCTAAGTCTTCCAAAGCATCCTCTTTCCTCTCCCTCTTCAAGAACTTTAAAAATCCCACCACATTACACCCTGTACAACATACAAAGCCGTTCTTATTAAAATTTTTGTTAGCATTGCTAAATGGTAATGGGATTAAACTCATATTCCACAAAGATTAAATAAGATTTAGCTGCAAGCAATGGCGATGAAAGGCATATTTATCATAATCTTACTGGCGCTGATGCTTTCCAAGTCCTCTTTTGCGCAGACTTGCGACTACAGGGTTGAAATCATGGCGGATGGCGAGGAATTCAAAAAAGAGGACTTCAAGTGGCGCATGATGGCAACCAAAATAGATGGCAAATCCACAAATATAACAGGAACCGCTGAAATAAAATCCGATGGCAAAACAATAAAAAGCTACAAGCCTTGGACATCAGCTTCAATTTCAAGGCAAAAAACATCAAGCGAGTACTCGCCAAACCTGAAACCAGGAGAATATGAAATAAAAGCCATGATTGAAGTTGAGTGCGATGACTCAGACATGGAAAACAACAAGGACACAAAGAAAATCACCATAGAAGGCGAAAAAGAAGAAACAACAGCATCAAAAAGCAAGAGCGAAGATATTGAAGCGGAAAATAAGGATACGGCAAATAATGAAATAAATAAGCAGGCTGAAACAAAACAAGCAACACCAAATCCAATGCAAAAAGCTGCAAAACCAATACAAGATGAAGATATAACAATACAATCAACCAATAAGAATCCAAAAAATCAGGCAATACCATTGGCAACGGCAAATGCAGTAAAAAATACTGAAAATATTTATATATCAAGCAGCGAAAAGGCAAAAAGCCTGATAATGGTTTTTCTTTTGGCGCTGTCAATTCTGCTGAATATTGTCCTGATATGGAAAAGGTAGCACAGCCCCGCAAATAATATCTTGAAAACCTTTATAAACACTTTATATTTCAAACAAGCTATGGTTGAATCTGAAAAACAGGGCGAGCATGCGCATATAAGGTGCAGGACTATCATAGAGGTTTTAGGCAAGCCTAAGGAGCATGTGGAAAACGCAATAAAGGAGTATATAGACCATATAAAGGAGGATTCAGATCTTGTAGTGTTGAACGAAGATTATTCAGATGCAAAAGAGCAAGGCAAGCTATGGAGCAAGTTTGTTGAGCTTGAAATTGTTATAAAAGGCACGAAAAAGCTGATAAGCTTCTGCTTTGAGTACATGCCATCTTCCATTGAGGTTGTCAAGCCAGAGCATTTGATTATGGCAAATTCAGAACTCTCCAACTTTCTAAATGACTTGCAGGCAAGGCTGCACAGCGTTGACATGGCTGTAAAAAATATGAAAGCTGAGAACGATTTTTTGAGGCACAATATGAACGCGGTACTCCATAATGCAATAATGATATGCCTGAAGGTAAGCAAACTCTCGCTAGAGCAGCTCTCCCATATCACAGGAGTTGATAAAAAAGAGCTTGAAATCTTTGTTGATGGAATGCTTAAGGAAAATAAAATCAAAAAAGAGAATGAATTGTATGTATTGGCATGATGGCAGAGCTCAAAAAACCCAGCGTTAAAAGCAAGGTAGAAGCAATCATCTTTTCTACAGGGCACAGGATGAGCCTGGACGAGATAAGCAAGCTCAGCCGCTCCATAAAGGATGATGTCCTTAACTCCCTTAAAGAGCTGCAAAAGGAATACGATGAAAAGCAGTCATCTTTAATGCTTGTCGAGGAAGGCGATTTCTGGAAGTTCACTGTGAGGGACCATTTCATACCCATGGTGAGGAAGATAGTCACAGAGACGGAGCTTTCAAGAACCATGCTTGAGACGCTTGCAGTAATTGCGTTTAAATACCCAATCCTGCAGTCAGACTTGATTAAGCTCAGGACAAACAAGGCATATGACCATCTTGCCGAGCTTGAAAAGTCCGGCTATATATCCAGGCAGAAGCACGGCAGAACAAACCTGATTAAGCTGACTGAAAAATTCTTCAGGTATTTTGACCTGACAGAGGAAAAGCTGAAAGAGCAGTTCAAGGACTTTGACAGCATAGCAAGAGCGATAAAAGAAAAGGAGCAGGAAGTAGAGGACATCAAGGAAGATCAGAGAAGGAAAGCAGAAGATCTGAAAAAAGAAGACGAGAGGATAAGGCAGGAAATAGAATCTTTAGACAAGTCCGGGGAGGAATTTGAAGTCCCGCTTGATGCTTATGAGGCAAGGCCAAAAGATATTGTATCAGAGGAATTTGAGAATGAAGGGAATCTGGTTGTTGAAAAGGAGAAAATCGGCGACATGGAAGTGATTGAAGATGAAGCCCAAAAAACAGCGCCAAAAAAACAAATAAAACGGGATACTGAACAAGTGCTGACACCCGTAGCAGAAAAAACAAGCCAGATATTTGAACCAGAAAAAACCCAAAAACAAGCAAAAAAGCCAAGAAAAAGCCATGGAATCAAAGTGACTCCCGAGATGGAGGCAAAAGCAGATGAAAAAGTGCAGGAGATGCTTGGCATAAAGCAGGAAAATAAGGAAGAAAATAAAGAGAGTCAATAAATAATTTCAACATAAAAACATTAAAAATAAAAATTCAATAATAATAAAATACAAAGCATTCAACAAAAATGTTCCTTCTTCAATGCCCGAAATGCAAGAACAGGATGAAGTACCAGAGCAAGGATATTTACCTGGCTGGCAAAAAGAAGAAATGCGTTTACTGCAATCATAGCTTCTCTGTCAATAAGTCAATTATCAAGAAGGCTTAATATTTCTTTCCATATAGAAATTTTCAATATTGAAAATAAATCAAAAACATAACTCTTATAAAGCGTAAAATACACCACTTTATAGACGGTAAAGTGGTTTTGAAATTCTCACAAAAATGACTGAAGAAACAGGGCAAAAATTAGGGACAAGAATAATACCCAGAATCATCCAGGATGAGATGAAAAAGAGTTATTTAGATTACTCTATGAGCGTGATTGTTGGAAGGGCTCTTCCCGATGTTCGTGATGGCTTGAAACCAGTCCATAGGCGTGTTTTATACACAATGTGGGAGATAGGGCTAACTCACGATAAGCCATTCAAAAAATCCGCCAATGTGGTGGGAAATTGCATGGCTCGTTTTCATCCGCATTCTGATTCCGCCATTTACGATACTCTTGTGCGTTTAGCCCAGGACTTCTCAATGAGATACCCTCTTGTTGACGGGCAGGGCAATTTCGGCAGCGTTGATGGGGACCCTGCAGCAGCTATGCGTTATACAGAATGCCGCTTGACAAAGCTTGCAGAAGAAATGCTAGAGGACATAGACAAAAGAACAGTAAAGTTTACGCCAAATTTTGACAATAGCACAACAGAGCCAATAGTTCTGCCTTCTAAACTGCCAAACCTGCTCATTAACGGCAGCTCTGGAATTGCAGTCGGCATGGCGACAAACATTCCGCCGCACAACATTGGAGAGGTAATAGATGCTATAACCCTGCAGATAGGCAACCCCGACATAAGCATAGAAGAAATCATGGGAATCATCCAGGGACCGGATTTTCCGACAGGGGCTTTAATCTGCGGCAGAAGCGGCATAAAAGAGGCTTATTCAACCGGGAGAGGAAAAATACTGTTAAGGGCAAAAACAAACACAGAGCACATTAAAAATAAAACTGCGATTATTGTAAGTGAGATACCGTTCATGCTAAACAAATCAGAGCTTCTTGAAGAAATGGCGGATCTGGTAAGGGACAAAAAAATCATAGGAATTTCTGATTTAAGGGACGAAAGCAACAGGGATGGCATAAGGATAGTTATAGAACTAAAGAAAGATACCGACTCAAACGTTGTCCTCAACCAATTGTTCCAGCACACAAGGATGCAAACCACTTTTGGCATAATAATGCTGGCACTCATAAACAATGAGCCGAAAGTCCTGAACATCAAGCAGATAATTCATTATTACATAGAGCACAGAAAAGAGGTTGTCAGAAAAAGGACTTTGTTTGACCTGAACAAGGCGCAGACAAGGGCGCATATCCTTGAAGGATTGATAGTAGCTCTTACAAACATAAACAGCATAATCAAACTGATTAAGGAAAGCAAGTCTATAGACGCTGCAAAACAAGCCTTAACGGCAAATTTCAGCCTTACAAGCGAGCAGGCAATTGCAATCCTGGAAATGCGCCTGCAAAGATTGACGTCTCTGGAGCAGGAAAAAATAAGGCAGGAGCATGCAGGCCTGCTCAATCTTATAGAAGAGCTTGAATCAATATTGTCAAGCCCGCAGAAAATACTCGACATAATTAAAAAAGAACTGGGTGAACTGAAAGGAAAGTACAATGATACAAGAAGGACGCAGATTATGGACGCTGAAAATATCGAAATTGAGACAGAAGACATGATAAAGGAAGAGGAGATGGCAATCACCATAACCAACTCAGGATACATCAAGAGGCTGCCTCTGCAGACTTACAAGCTCCAGCACCGCGGCGGGAAAGGGATTGTCGCAACAACTATAAAGGATGAGGATATCGTCAAGGACATCTTCATTGCAAGCACCCATTCCTATATCCTGTTTTTCACAAATAAGGGAAAGGTTTACTGGCTCAAGGTCTACAGCATACCAGAGGCTAGCAGGCAGGCCAGAGGCAAGGCGATTGTAAACCTTCTTGAGCTTCAGAATGGTGATACCATCACCGCTTTTGTGCCGGTGAAGAAATTTGACAGCCAAAGCTACCTAATCATGGCAACAAAAAAAGGCACTGTTAAAAAAACCGAGCTTATGGCATACAGCAACCCCAGAAGGCACGGAATTGTTGCAATCACCCTTGAGTCAGGGGATGAACTGATTAATGTAGAGCTGACAGACGGCAGCCAGCAGATTATTTTAGCCACTAAAAACGGGCTGGCAGTCAGGTTCGAGGAAAGGGATGTAAGGCCTACCGGAAGGTCTGCGCAGGGAGTAAGGGGAATCAGCCTGAAGGACAATGATGAATTAGTTGGAATGGTTGTGGCGTCTGATAAGAAAACATTGCTCAGCGTAACAGAAAACGGCTATGGCAAGAGAACTTCAATATCCGATTACAGGCTTATCAGCAGGGGCGGCTTGGGTGTCATAAACATACAATGCAGCGAAAGAAACGGCAAGGTTGTTTCAATATGCCCTGTAACAGATGACGATGATATCATCTTTATAAGCAGGGACGGAATTGTGATAAGGGTGCCTGCAAGCGACGTTTCAGTGATTGGAAGGAATACCCAGGGGGTAAGAATAATGAAGCTGGAAGGAAATGACAAGATAGTTAGCGCCGTTAAAGTTGCTAAAGAGAACAACGGCAGCCAATAAAATGTCGGAAATTTTCCACTAGTCTACGACTAGTGGCTGGAAGCCATGTTACTTTGCAAATGTGCAAAATTTCCGATCATGCTCAAGAACCACCTGTCTTTTGCTGATACAGAAGCTAACGCTTCATTCCACCAGTCTATGACTGGTGGTTCTTGACAAAACCCAAACTTTTTTATAGCAATTAAATTGATTTTCTATTCATGAAAAATACAAGGAAAATACTTGAAGATGTATTAAAGGATATCCAGCCGGACAAAGGATACGAGAAAGAGATATTTGATAAGCTAAGCATCATAATAAAAAGAATAAATCACAATCAAAGGCAAATAAAAGCAATCCTTGGCGGCTCCGGCGCAAAAAGCACGTGGCTCAGGACATTTGATGCCGATATCTTTGTCTTGTTCGATTACAGCAAGTTTAAGGATAAGAGCGATAAATTATCGGACGTTCTAGAAAAAATACTGAAAAAAAGGTTCAAAAATATTGTAAGGCTGCACGGCTCAAGGGACTATTTCCAGATAAGGCAAAATAATTTTACATTTGAAATTGTTCCAATCCTGAAAATCAGTAAGGCTGAGCAGGCCAAGAATATAACCGATGTAAGCCCTTTGCACTCGAAATGGGTGTTAAGCCACAAAAGGCTGGCTAACGAGATGAAACTGGCAAAGCAGTTCTGCCAGGCGCAGAATGTCTACGGCGCTGAAAGCTACATAAGGGGCTTTTCAGGCTACATATGCGAGATTCTGGCTGTTTATTACGGCTCTTTTCTGAATCTGATAAGAAATGCCGCAAAATGGGACAGCAAAGTTGTAATTGATGCAGGGAGATATTACAAGGGCAAAGACGTGTTCAAGCTGGTCAACACCTCAAAGCTCGTTTCCCCGCTAATTGTTATAGATCCTGTGCAGAAAGACAGGAATGCGGCAGCAGCTTTAAGCACGGAAAAATTTGAAGCTTTTAAAAGTGCTGCGAAAGAATTCCTGAGAAGCCCTTCGAAAGAGTTTTTCCAAAAAAAAGATTTAATGAGGTCATTTTTGAAGCAAAAATCAAAAAATAACAAATTGATAATCATAAAGGCAAAGCCGCTGGGCGGCAAAATAGATGTTATAGGGGCCAAATTGCTGAAAATCTACGAGTTTTTATTTGCAGGCATGAAAAAGCACGACTTCAAGGCAATAAGAAGCGACTGGGAATGGGACAAAAAGAATGATGCTATCATGTATTTTCTGCTTGATAAAAAGCCGCTGCCAAGAACTGTCCAAATTGAAGGCCCTCCGGTTAAAATAATACAGCACGCCGATAATTTCAAGAAAATGCATAAAAAAACATTTGTAAAAAACGGCAAAATTTTCGCCATTGAGCGAAGAGAGTTCATAAAACCTGAAGATCTGATGAAAAATCTAATGAAAAATGAATTTGTCAGGGAAAGATGCAAATCCATAAAAATCAATGCCCTTTAAAATGCAAGCAGTAATACTGGCAGCGGGGAAATCAACAAGAACTTATCCGTTGACACTCACAAGGCCGAAGCCGCTACTCAAGGCTGCAAACAAGACCCTGCTTGAGCACAATCTAGACAATTTAAGCGGTATTGCGGACGAGGCTATAGTCATAGTTGGCTACAAGCAAGATTTGATCAAAAAGCATATCGGAAACAGATACCATAACCTAAAAATAAGATATGTTATGCAGAAAAGGCAATTAGGAACCGGAAATGCGCTTTTAATGGCGGAAAAGCACATCAAAGGAAGTTTTATTTCTTTGCATGGCGATGACATTTACTCTAAAAGCGATTTTGAAAATATTATAAAAAATAAATATTCAATCTTAGCCACTAAAGTTAAAAATCCAAAATTATTTGGAGTTATAGTAGAGAAAAACCGCGTTCTTGCCGACTTAATAGAAAAGCCGCAAAAATTCATTTCAAATCTTGTAAATACGGGCTTGTACAAGCTGGATAAAAAAATATTTTCAGTGCTTAAAAAATTAAAAAAATCAAAGAGAAATGAATACGAGCTTACAGATGCTATAATGGAATTATCCAAGACTGAAAAGGTATATTGCATTAAGTCAAGGCAGTGGCTTCCGATAGTATATGCCATGGACTTATTGAGGGCAGACATTGCTTTAAGGAAAAATAAAAGCATTGTGGGAAAAAACTCAAGAATACACGGCAAAGTGGAAAATTCAAGCATTGGAGACAATTGCAGCATATACGGAAATATCAAAAATTCATTAATAATGGATAAAACAACAATCTATAAAGATTCAATTGTTGAAGACTCTGTTATCGGGGAAAATGTGCATTTTGGCGGCAAAATATCGGGCTCTGTAATAGCCGATAACGTAAAGGCGGAAAATGTTGCTGTGAAAAACTGCAGGATTTGGCCAAATAAGATAATCTCAAATAAAACCATAAATCACGATATTGCATAATGGAAAAAAATAAAGGCATCCGGCTGTTAATAGCAGGAATTTTGCTTTTTTTAATATCCTACATTTTTGACAGGCAGATAAACCTTTTTTTTAAGGATTTTAGATTTGCATTTTTTGATATTATCTTCGGTGTAATGACAAATTTTGGCGTTGCTGTTTTGGTCATGCTGATAATACCATCAATCATCCTCTACAATAAAAACAAAAAATCGGTATATTTGGCATGGCTTACCTTTATTGCTTCTGTTATTCTTGCATTTGTTATAAAATTGATAGTATTAAGGCAAAGGCCTATTGAAGCATTTGCATACCCATTCATAACCATAATAAATTATTCTTTTCCAAGCATGCATGCAATGGCTGTTTTTTCCCTATTGCCGGCTTTAATCAGATTCCTGCCAAAGCAGAAAAATTTGTGGATTGGGTTTGCATTCTTGGTAGGGTTTACAAGAATATATTTTGGATTTCATTTTCTGAGCGATGTTGTTTTTGGCGCATTATTCGGGTATTTTACAGGCATTTTTTTATTGGAATATTATGAAAAAGGCAAATTATGTCGGAAGTAAATAAGTTTGAATGGGACAGGCAGCTTTTCCATATTTTTCTAGGCATTGGAATTGTCTTATCATTGATGTACGGAATTCTGGGCTATGACATAACAGTCCTTGGTATAACTATAAGATATGCGGATATTCTGGGGATCATAATCCTGGGGTTTTTGCTTTCATATTTAAGCAAAAAAATAAAAATTCCGGTAATCTACCAATTGCTGCAAAAATTAGAACGCAGTGAAGAATTGAAAAGATTCCCGGGAAAAGGAACAATTTTTTACTTTATAGGCGTGCTTGTTTCATTAATGATATTCCCAAAAGACATAGCAATGGCTTCCATCATGGTTTTGGCATTAGGCGACTCAGTTTCGCACCTCTACGGGCTTCATTACGGTAAAATAAAGCATCCGTTGTCAAAGACAAAATTTCTTGAAGGAACAATTGCTGGGTTTATTGCGGGCTTTATAGGCGCTTTTGTGTTTTTGCCATGGCACGAGGCTTTTTTTGCTTCTTTGGCTGCGATGATTGCAGAATCAGCAGAAATAAATGCAGGCATGCAGCAGGTTGATGATAACCTAGTTGTGCCTTTTGTGGCCGGGGCTGCTGTTTGGGTAGTGAGGTTGTTTTAACAATACTTTTATAAACAAAATGCCCTTATTTCTATGCTTTTAAAATGCTAAGCGAACAATTAAAAGAACTATTTTTGAAGAATAAAGACCCGTTAACAGACATACTCGGGCAGGAGGATGCAAAGCGCGGCGTCAAGTCAGCCTTGCTCATGAACAGGCACATCATAATAGTTGGAGCGCCTGGAATCGGCAAGACAACATTGGCAAAAAACATTGCAAAGCTTTTGCCGGACATTGATGTTGTTGAAGGGTGCTCTTATCATTGCACTCCAAACGAGCCAATCTGCCCGTCCTGCAAACAGGATAAAAAGCATAAAGTTGTCAAATTACAAGGCATCAAGCGCTTCATAAGAATTCAAGGCTCGCCGGATTTGACTGTGGAAGACTTGCTTGGCGACATTGACCCAATAAAAGCGCTTAAATTCGGGCCTTTGAGCCTGGAAGCTTTTACCCCAGGAAAAATCTTCAAAGCCAACAACGGCATTTTGTTTTTTGATGAATTAAACAGGTGCCCGGAAAAGCTGCAGAATGCATTATTGCAGGTTCTTGAGGAGAGAAAGGCTACAATAGGCTCTTATGATGTTGATTTTGATGTTAATCTCATATTCATAAGCACAATGAATCCAGAGGACACGTCAACTGAAAAGCTAAGCGATGTACTGCTTGACAGGTTTGATGTCATTTACATGGATTATCCGGAGTCTATAGATACTGAGAAGCAGATTGTCACAACCAAAGGGGATAAGCTTGCAAATGTAAGCGATGAGATGCTTACACTAATTGTTTATTTTGTGAGACTGCTCAGGCAGGATGAAAAGCTTGAGAAAAAGCCGAGCGTAAGGGCGTCAATTGGCTTGTATGAAAGAGCGCAGTCAAATGCGCTGCTCAAAGGCAGAAAAAATGTTCAGTTCGAAGATGTTAAGGATGTGGTCATTTCTGTTTTGTCGCACAGGATAAGGCTGAAGCCAAGCGTGAGGTATTTGCAGAGCGTAGAAGATTACATCAAGGAGCAGTTCCACAAGAATATGGAAGCTACCAAATGGCAGAACCATTTAGAGCAAGAAACAAGTGATTACCGGTAGCGAGAAGCTTGAGCTTAAAGAGCTGAGCAAAGCAGAGGAACTCACAGGAAAACTTGCATTCCAGCAGCTTGAGGACAAGTTCATGCACTCTGTTCTTGAAAATGACAAGAAAATCATTGACAGCGGAAAACTCATAAGCGATGCAATAAGCCAGGGCATGTCTTCTTTTTCTCCTGACCTGATGTTCGAGCAGTTAGTCAAAAGCTATACGATTGCAAAGCAGATTTTTGGAGAGTCCATAATAAGGCTTGTTTCAGGGTATGAGCCCGATTATGTGAAGAAAAACATAGGCATTCCTGAGTTTCAGAAAGAATTAAAGGAAAAAATACAGCAGAAGATAGGGGAGCTTAAGGAAGAAGGCTTTTTGCAAAAAGACAATTCCTTGGCTGAGAAAGGGATTGAGCTGGCTTCTCTGGTTTTGTATTTTGAGGAGCTTGACAAGATAGTTCCAAAAGGAATTATAGGCGAGAGGGCAGGCAAAAAGCAGTTTATATACGGCGAGAAGGAAGATTCAAGGCTCTACAAGAAAGGCGACAGGTATCGCGACATTGCGCTGAAAAAATCGCTGAAGCTCTCAATAAGAAGAGGGCATTCTTATTTTGGAAGCAAGGATTTGCAGGTGCATGAAAAGCAGAGCAAGGGGCAGACCTACATTGTCTATGCGCTTGACGCATCCGGCTCGATGAAAGGAAAAAAGATTGATGCATGCAAAAGGGCTGGAATAGCGCTTGCATACAAGGCCATAAATGAAAAGGACAAGGTTGGGCTGATAGTGTTTGGCTCTGAAGTAAAAGAGATTATAGAGCCTACAGTTGACTTTACAAGGCTTTTGAAGGAGATTACAAGGATAAGGGCGTCAAAAGAAACAGATATTGTCTCAACATTGCAGAAAGCAATTGAATTGTTCCCAAGCGAAGGCATAACAAAGCATTTGATTCTGATAACTGATGCACTGCCGACAAAAGGGGAAGAGCCTGAAAAAGCGACTTTGGAAGAGGCTTCGATTGCAAGAAGCAAGGGCATAACAATCTCGCTTATTGGGATAAATCTTGATGAAAAAGGAAAAAAGCTTGCTGAGAAAATAGTTGAGCTGGGGGAAGGAAGGCTGTATGTTGTAAGGAATTTAGAGAACGTTGACAAGATTGTGCTGGAGGATTATTATAGTGTTGGGTGAATCATAAATCTTACTGTTCTGGAGGATTTCCACGAGCAGCATATTGCCATTTAAAATTTTGAGGGTTCCATGCAATAATTTGCCCATTTAAATTGACTAAAACTCTAACCCAAGAGTCATTTCTCAATAACCCAATATGATGCAAAAACGATACAGGCAATTCAATTTTAGGATTGCCATCAGAATTGATTACTACTCCTAAGTCTTCTGATTCACACACCAAAGAAACGATACTATCTTTAGGCATTTCCCCCCGAGTTAATTGTCTTTTTGGAAAAATGAACAAAAAATTATACCCATCAAAAGCACATTTATCTAAAGAATAGACTCTACTATCTGGATATAAGCGGCTTACTGAACTAGGCAATTCTAACTTCCCGTCTTTTAATTTAACATCCGATAGATACCTATGCCTATAACTAGCAGTCATTATATTGCTCTTAATTACCTCATCATTTATAAACCTTTCCATTTTCTTACTTTATTAGTAGTAACAATTACCTTTAAATACAGGCTTTATTTCCCAGCATTATGAAAATACTGGCTTTTACGGACATTCACGGCTCTTTAACAGCATTAAAAAGAATTGAAATCAAAGCCAAACACCAGAATCCGGATTTGCTGGTTTGCGCTGGCGACATATCTATTTTTGAGCGCGGTATTGTTGGTTTGGTTAGAAGACTGAATAAACTAAACAAAAAAATAATAATGATTCACGGCAACCACGAAGACAGCCCCACTTTTGCAAAACTCGCAAAAATATTCAAAAACATCATTTTTATTCATAGAAGCTATTATATCGAAAATAGCATTTTATTTATAGGTTATGGCGGAGGCGGCTTTTCCATAGTTGACAAAGGATTTGAAAAAACAGCAAAAGAAAAATTCAAAGATATAATTAAAAATCATCACGATAAAAAAATAATCCTTGTAACTCACGCCCCTCCGTATAAGACAAGGCTTGACAAACTGATGCAGGGGCACTGCGGCAATAAGTCAATAAGGCATTTTGTTGATAAAAACAAAATTGATTTGCTGATTTGCGGGCATCTTCATGAAAACTTTGGGAAAGAGGACAGAATCGGAAAAACTAAAGTGATAAATCCGGGACCTTTTGGGAAGATTGTGGAGATATGATTGGAAGTTCGTATAACGCCAAGCGATTGTTATATGAATTAAGCCGCAACGAATGAGGGCTTTGATGCCCGATTTCGTGAGGATTTAGTTGTTCGTGCCGCCCGAATTTCCTTTGTATGGAAATTCGGCTTGTAGCTTCTCATATAGTTTTAGCGTAATTACGTCTTTTTTCTATAGTTTAAGAGAATGTGTGGGTTAAATTAACTATCTTCTAAAATCACCCTGAGTTTTGCTACGAACTTCCTAGCGTTCTCAAATACTTCTTTAACTCTCCTTTCAGTATAAACCTTGGTTGGGCTATACCTGCTTACAGAACTTTCTTTTCTTGCGTCTTCAAAATATTCCACATAGTCGTCCTCAAATATCTTATGTGTTTGTTCTAATAATTCCAAATCCTCCTTTTCTATTTCATTTGGAACTAATAAATGCCCTAAAGCTATTTGTGTCGAATAGTGATCGTCTGTTTCATAGCCCTTTTTCAAAATAGCAGCTTTAGCCATATAAAGCATTGAGTAATAGCATATAGTGATTGTCCAATAGTCTTTAGCATTTTGGTTTGAGCTTTTTATGTAATTTGCCAATTCAAAACTATCTGTCCCTTTTTTGATGAATCTTTTAATCTTAAATGTATCACTGCTTTTTCTGATGAAAAACTTCGTCTCTCCTTTGAGTTTCGATAACCTTTCAAACTCATTTTTGTAATAATTTTTATCAAATACCATTTTCCCAGATTAAACTCCAAAAATATTCTTCTCCATATAAAATTATATGCTTTTTAATAATCTCTTTTGCTAAATTTTGCTCTTGTTCCTTTAGCATATATCTAAATTCTTTATTCGATAGGTATATTGGGTTAATTTCTACTTTAAACAATAATTCAAATTTTGAAAAATTTATATTTTTTTTGCCGTATTTGTTTATGATACACAGATCAATATCACTTTTTTCCCTGCCTTTGCCTTCTGCCCTTGAGCCAAATAGGATTAATGAGTAATCCCATTTTGGAACTTCTTCTTTCAATACCCTAAATTGAGGCTCCTTTTTAAGAAAAGAATCAGACTCATTTCTTTCAGACAAAATAAGATAGTTCTTTGTTATGCTGTCTTTGAGATTCAATGAAACTAATTTTATATTTCCTTTTTGTGCAATATTGAATAGGTTTTTATTGTTTTTGACTAATCTATGGGTGGTTGTATATGGAATTTTTGATTCTTTGGAAAGTTGCCTAATTGGGATTTCATTATTGATATTTTTCCCCAATGTCCACACTAATTTTAGTAAATTATCCATTTTTGGTTAATATTAACCATATTTGGTATATAAATGTTTCGGCTTGTCTATATTAGAATTAGGTTGCAAATTTCTTCTTTAGCCATTTATATTTGCACTTATAGAGCAGATAATAGACAAATAAAACTGTTGCAATGCCTACAATTAAAATAATAATTGAACTGAAAAGAGATAGCTGGAAATCCAAGATTGCACCCAACGTCATAGCTATGCTAAAAGCTAAAGATATCCCCATAACTAAACTTTTGAAATATCTAATAATCAAAGCTTTAAATTCTTTCCTTCTTTTATTTTTGCCTGTTTGCAATATTTCCCTTATATCGCTAAAAACTTTGAATGGCAACCAAAAAATGAAAGCAGCACCAAGCAGCATTAACATCTCGTAAAGCCAAGTGAAATACCATAAGTCAAATTGCCGCAAAGGTTCATAATCTCCAAATAAATTCATAACAATATAAAAGGTAACAACCATGCCAAAAAATTGTCCATAACTCCATTTTTTATGTGCTGAATTTTCTTTATTGTTTTTTGTCATGTTTATTCTTTTTGCTCTTAATCATGCTATACTTATGGTTATAATGTTTGCAATCTTCATCAAAAAAATCTCTAAACCTAATCACGATGGCAAATTCATATACTCCTAAAAGAAGAAACCAAATTGCAGAACCTATACCTATGAGCCCGCTTAAATTTGAAATTTCAAGAACTTCAAATGCAATAAAAAGGATAGCTAGTCCAAACGCCATCAAAGTAGAGCCATTAACCATATGCAAACTCAGGGGTTTTAATTTGAAACACATGTTTAATCACTATAAATCAAATTATAGGAGGAGTATTTAATCATTTCCCCCTAAAATCATAATTTTTAATGATAATGAAAAAGTAAAGGTTTTTATAGGATGATTTATTCATAATTAAAGGGGCATTATTTATGGGTAACTTATTCACTTGGCTGTTTGTAGGTTTAATAGTTTTTGGTATTATTGTTTATGCTAATCCTCATATTTGGGAAAATGTAAAAGGAAAAATAATAGAATTGAAAAACCTCAATCCTCTAAATGCAGAATCTTGTCCACAAATTAATGTTACAATGCAGGAGGATAGCTTTTGGGGATTAAATATTAGGGAGAAAACCTATGATGGCTGGACTGTTAAAGGAGATGCAACATGTAGAAAAGGAACAAAGGAAGGTGAGAATCTAAATAAGTATTATTGCGGGGGATATTCTAGTTTTTTTGGAATAGGTAGTGTTAATGCATATGTTGAAAAAACTATAATTTTAGAAGAAGGAAATATTGGGAAAACATACAAATATGTAATATGGAACATTTATGACGAAAATAAAAATTTTGTAGAAACGAGATGTCTTGGCGATCCAGATAAGTTTGAAGAAAAGCAAGCAAAGGCATTTTATAATGAGCTTTTAAGATGGAGTTAGTATAAATTAATAGACTTATATTTAATCTTCAAATAACCCACACATTCTCAATTCTTAAAGTAAAGTTAAAAGAAAAAAGTTAGGCTGAGTTTTTGTGGTAATAAAAGCGAACCGTTTAATTCCCCGTTATGTGATCTGATAAGTTCACATCTACAGAATTAAGCGAAAGTAATGTAGCGACCTTGTAAAAGGGAAAACCATAATGAAGAAGCGGCACGAACGAACATATAACATAGTTATGGCGAACTTTCATCTTACCAACCACTGGACATCTTCACGCAAACTATATAAACCAATTCTACAGCGAAATTGCCATGAAAATCTCAGTTTCTTTGCTGTCAAGCTATCTGTACTGCTCCAGAAAGCTGTTTCTTGAGAAAGTGCTGCTTCTGAAAGAGCCTCCAAAAGAGTCTTTGGTGCTTGGCTCTATAAGGCATGAAACATATGACAATATAAACAAGGCAGAAGAGTTAATTGTCACTTCAATAGCGAAAAAGACGCCTCTTGCAGGCCTTGAAGTTATGTACAGGCAGAAATACCTCCAGATTCTAAGGCAGGCTATAGCCAACAACAGGCAGAGGCTTGAAGACGTCAATCTAAGCATGCTGGACGCCTACAGGAGAAGCTCTGCCTTTATAAGCGACGAGTCAATGACAAGGGCAAGCAACATATTCAGCTTCATAGAATCAAACAACGTTTTTGGAGATGAATTATGGCAGAGGCTGGAGCCAAAGATACTATCAGAGCTTAGAGTTGAGTCAGAAACTTTGAGACTAAAGGGCATAATTGACCAAGTTCATGTTTATAATGGCGAATACGTGCCTTTTGAGCTTAAGACAGGCAGAGCCCCAAATGACGGAGTGTGGCCATCGCACAGGGTACAGCTTGCAGCTTACTCATTGCTTTTGCAGGAGCACTTCAAAAAGCCAATTAAAGAGGGCTTTGTTGTGTACCTTGACACAAAGGAAAAAAGGCATATTGCAGTAAATCCATATATGAAAGAGGAGGTAACCCAGATAGTAAATGATATACTGGCATTGCTTGAAAGCAGGGAACTGCCTGATTTCTGCCATAATGAAAACAAGTGCAGGAAGTGCGGCTTAAAAAGCACTTGCTATAATGAAGAGGAAGTAAGCAATTTGCTGAAAGTAAGGATAAGCTAAATCCAAAACTATCGAAAATCAGGGATTTTCGGAGTTTCGGAAAAGAAGTTTTCCGCAACATTTAAATATAACTTCTCTTACAATCCTTGAGTAATAACTGCAGAGGGATAAACATGGCTGAAGATGATAAGAAATTCTCAAAGCAACTGATTGGAAAGACTGTTGTGAGCAAGACGGGCAAGAGGTTTGGAGAGGTTGGAGACATCATTTTCGAGACAAGAAGCGGCGAGCTAATCCATATGGTGCTTCACAACCCGACTTCGTACACAGAAAAGCTTGAGCTTGAAAAGGACAAGGAAGGGCATATTCTGATACCGTTCAGCGCTGTCATAGCAGTCGGCGACTTCATGGTCGTTGCTGAGGAAGATATTATCTAAACATTTTTAAACATAGTTTGTTTTCTTAGGTAGGACTATTTAGGGGGTTAAATGCATCTAGAAAACGCTCTGTGGACTGAGAAATACCGCCCAAGTGACTTCTCTGAAATAAAGGGCCAGAAAGAGATAGTTAAAAGGGTAAAAGCCTTTGTCGAGCAGCAGAATCTGCCGCATTTATTGTTTGCAGGCCCTGCAGGAGTCGGCAAGACTAGCCTGTCATTAGTCATTGCAAAAAAGCTGTTCAGTGACTTGTGGCGGCAGAATTTTCTTGAATTAAACGCAAGCGATGAAAGAGGAATTGACATTATAAGAAACAAGGTAAAGGATTTTGCAAGGACAAGGGCAATAGGAAATGTGCCGTTCAAGATAATTTATCTTGATGAGTGTGATGCATTGACAAGAGAGGCGCAGCAGGCACTAAGAAGGACTATGGAAAACTACACACAAAACTGCAGGTTTATCTTGTCTGCAAATTACTCCTCAAAAATAATCGAGCCTATACAAAGCAGGTGCGTTGTCTTCAGGTTCAGGCAATTAGACAAAAAAGACATAATTGAAATCATTGAAAAAATTGCAAAAGACGAGAAATTGAAAATTGACGAGAAGGCAAAAGAGGCATTATACGAGATTTGCGAAGGAGACTGCAGGAAGCTGGAAAACATCCTGCAAAGCTCTGCTGCAATTGCAGAGCACATAACAGAGGATTTGGTGCATTCAATGGCTTCAGTGGCAAAGCCAAAAGAGATAAGGGAAGTCTTGGAGCTGGCGTTAAAGAATAAATTCATTGAGGCAAGAAACAAGCTGCTGGGCCTGATGCTAAACTATGGGTTGGCCGGCATTGACGTGATAAAGCAGATACAAAAAGAGATATTGGATCTGAACTTAGACAACAAGTCAAAAATGATTCTCATAGAGAAATGCGGCGAAATTGAGTTTAGGATGACAGAAGGCTCTGACGAGTTTGTGCAGTTGGAAGCCTTGCTGAGCCAGTTTACCCTTGTGGGGAGTTAAGGGGCATCAGCCAAGTGCTTTATCAAAACCTTTTTTTCTTTGCTGTCCAGAATGTTGTAAGTTAACAGTATTCCCATCGTCTTTTCCAGGTCAAGCCTGTCTGAGACTAGAGAAGCTGTGCAGGTTATTGTCCTTTTGTTTCCAACCAGCTTGACAACGCCCTCAAAACTATTGTCCAAGCCGCCGCACTTGAGATTTGTCACAACAGGGTCAACAGGAATCTCGAGCAATTCAACTCCCACATTATTTTCAATCTCCCTTCTCGTCCTTGGGTCTCTGGGGCATGCAGCGTCAAAGCCGCTTGAAGGTGTTCTCTTGTCCCTGCTCCAGAATATGTCTACATTTCCATTTAATGCAATGTCAAAGCTGAACGTGATTTTGTCCTTTCCAACAACACTCTGCCTGAAATTTGACACCTGCACAGGCGCTGAAGAGCTGTATACTGTCCTTGCCGAGGTAGGCTTGCATATTGCATTGTCCCTCACGTTTATCATGTCCTTTAGCATGCACAGCTTTGTGTTGGCTTCTGTCCTGTAGTTGTAGCAGGCATCTGCCCTAAAAGTGAACTCCGTGTTGCCGCTGAATTTCCTAGGCACGAAATTATCGCCGCCTTTCGGGAATGTGACAAATGTTGTTGTCCCCTCCACTATATTGCCTTCTGCATCCCTTTTTCTGGATTCCAGTGTGTCTTCCGGCTGGTTGTCAGACAAGTCAGAGAATGTCTTGCCAAAGTCGTTTGGGTCAAAGCCAACCAGGTTGACCCTTATGGCATTGCTGTCAACTTTGAACTCGCCGTCATTCTTAAGCTTTACAATGACGTTAAACGCAAATGAGGAGTCGTCAGTCACTTCAGGTGGCGGGCTGTCTTTCTCAAAATCCATTGTGATGCCTGCTGTCCCGCCTATGAAAGGGGTCCTTGGCGCTCCCCCTGTTGCAGCGCCTGTTTTCTTGCAGGCAGAAACTAAAAGAATTAAACAGATAAGCAATGCAATGACATAATACTTCTTATTCATTTTGCCTCTTTTATTTTGATGGACTATTTATTTTAATGTTTATATATAAAGTTTTTGGTTTATATTTTTAATCTGTGTATTTTATACATTGATTTGTTGCTTTATCAAATATCAAACAAATGTCTGTTTCCCCGCTTGGTAAAGGCTGGCCTTCGTATGAAGGGCTTGGTGTAGTGCTTGCCCCGCCTGAAGAAACACCTATACCAGTGCTGCTAATTCCGACTGCCTCCCTCTTTATCTGGATTTTTTTTTCTATGGTATTTCTATAGATATATCTTAATTCAATCTCTAAAGGAGATATATAGGCTGTTTTGCTCAAACTGTATTCGCTGCGTGGAAACTCGCAGATTATAGAGCCTTCGCCGTTTATAAGCTTTATAAAACCTACTTGGGCTTTGACTTGGCCGTCCACAAATGGGCTGCATTGCAATGGCTTGTTGCCAATCCTTGCGTATAACAAATAAACCTTATCTACGTCTTCTCTTTGCAGTTTGACATCACCAAAAGGATTGCATTTATCCTCTGAAAGCGCATATGTTTTGAGCACATCACCATTGCCTACATTCTTTATTGTAATCCTAAACTGCGTTTTTGTCGCAAATGCCTCTTCATTGACTGCTGTGACAGCTACAGGAGCGCCTTGGTTTGACAATGCAGTGTCCTTTACTTCGCAAACCTTTTTTTCCTTTATGGTTGAGTAAGGGTTTGGATCTATACATACAGAAGGATTGGCTATTGTTGAATAGACATAGCACGCAGTTGCTTGTATAACCGGCTCATACTTCTCAACATTTAAGTTGTCTGCATTTACCCTCCCTTTGAAGGTTGCAAAATCCAGTCCTCCATTTGGGTTTATTGTTGTCTTGCCTTCCAAGGTTTTTGTATTTAAATCCGCGATTGGGGGCTTAGGGTCGAAAAAATCCAATATGTTTGTATCATAGCCGCTTAAGTATATCTTGCCATTAATACCGAAAAATTCGCCCCCACCAGTGCCTTCGCCAGGCTGCGGGGATGCCCCTTTGTTTCTTACCTCAAGAACAACGTCAAATCTGTTTAACTCTGAGTCTGCACCTTTCTCAACATGAATCCTTTCAGGCGGGTTATTCGGGAGAAAGCTCATGGCAAGCCCTTCTGTTCCAACTCTCAGCTCCTCCAGTGTTTTGGTTGTGCTGCTTTTTCCCTTGCTGCATGCAGAAATTAAAATTAAGACAGCAAGAAATAATCCAAAAAATGCCTTTTTTTCCAATTTTACCACTCTTTTCTTAATAATGCTTTTATATAAATCTTATCAATATTTTATAGGCTTCTGGATTAAAAAGGTGTCTGCAATAGTCTGCACATATCCATAGTCTATCTCAATCCTCAAAGGCGAGGTGAAAGCATCGTCTGTTTTTTTGATTTCGTTTTTGAAGGTGCACCTTACAAAGTCCTTCTTGTCCCTGAACCTTATGAAGCCTGCAATTTTATCCAGGTTATTTTCATTTTCAGGGCACTGCCCGTCTATATTGGGGCAGCATATAAGCTGGATGCCTTTATCGCCGACTCCTTTGCCGGAAGTGTATGCTCTTAGAAAAGCTACATTCCATGCATTTTTTATTTCGTCTTGGGTTAATGGGCTTGCATCCACAATTGATGGGTCTTTCACACATAGCCTCTGGAAACTATTTATGTTTGCAGGGCTGCCTTTTCCCTTGTTTTCCACAAATATCAAAAACTGCGGCTTTATTATATCGCCTTCAGGAATCATCTGGGGCTCTATCCTTGTGACAGCGATTGGAGCGCCCTGCCCTGTGTTGAATGAAATCTCCTTGACTTTGCAAGCCTTTTTGCTCGGTCTTAGCTCCCCGATGTCAGGGTCAATGCATACTGTAGTGCTTAGAAGTGTCTGATACGGATAGCATAATGTGGCTGTTATTGTTGACTCCTTGTTCTCGCTTTGGGGGTCAAGCTTAGATGTCTTTGCTGTAATGGCTGCAATTAACTCGTCCCCCTTTGGGTTAATTTTTGTCTTTCCTTCTACGCCAAAAAGCAGTATGTCACCACGCTGCCCCATTTTGGGATTTGGCTCGAGAGTTATTTCAGGCACATAATCTTTTTCCCTGCCTATAGCCAGAATTCCCGCTCTTGATACACCTACGCTGTAAGCCCCTTTGTTTCTTATCTTTATCAGTATAGGAAAGCTGCTTTGCTCAAACACTCTTGGCGGAGGGGCGGTTTTTGCGAACTCTGCAGTCAACCCTTCTGAGCCTACATAGACGTTGACTTGGGCTGATTTTGAGGTTGTTGTGGAGGTAGAGCAGCCTATAATTAAAAGCAAAAAAATGAAAAATATTTTTCTGTTCATATTTTCACCTTAGCTAGTGGGTTGTGGCTGAGCCTGTGCAATATTTGTAATTTGAGTTTGAGTGTCCTTCATTATCTTGATAACTGCATCTGCCCATTGCTGTCCTTCTTCAGCATAGCCGGCTTTGCTTATCTCCTGCACCATCTTTTCCGGCTCTTTAACATACTGCATAGAGCCTGCAAATCTTCCGCTTGGATTGCTTATAAAGTCAGCGAAATCATTTACAGATTCACAAAAATCTTGATATTGCCTGAAAGACAGGACTGTACCCTTATAAGTTGTGGACGATTTGCAGCAGTCTTGTTTGTTTGGGAGAGTGCATTTATCGCTTTTGTCATAGTTGCCGCATGTAATTGAAAATATATTTTTGCTGTTAAGCGCCAAACCGCTGCTGCCAAAACGACTTTCCTGACCAGCTACTCCTAGCATTACAATTGATGGGACATTTGTTTTTTGCTCAGCATTCTTAATGCATTGCCCCAACCCCTCCATTGGGGATTTTTTATTTCGTAGATAAACATCTAGCTCGGTGTTTGAAGGTGCATATGTTATGGGTGTGGGTGCAATAGTAGGTGCCTGCTCCACAGTAACAGGCACTTGGCTTTCAATCAAGTAATTATACCTTGCCCTTATCCTGATGAATTTTGTTGTTATGGGCGCGTTTTCCAGAACATCATTTTTATTTATGTTTAGCCTGCATGAGAATGTCAGGAATCTTCCGCTTGCTAAGTCTTTGAAATCCTTCACGTCTTTTCGCCTTTCAATGTCATCGACTGCAAGCTGGTATCCGGTGTAATCCTCAGCGCCAATATCGCTTTTGAAAAGGTTGTCGCAGTCATCGTTGCATCTTTTTGTTGTGTCAGACTTTTCAATATTGCACCTGTCAATACATTCACTTTTTTCGGAGTCATCCTGATATCTTTCGCATGTTTTTGCACATACACTAATGCATGATGTAAAACATTCCTGCTTTGAAAAAGGCTTGAACTTCACAGGTCTGCAGTTTTCCAAATTTCCTGCATCAATTGTTATGCCTTTAGGCAGTACAACATTAAGCTCTTTAATCTCGCTTATTTTCCCAACCCACTGCCCGACAGGATTGTTCTTGCTGTCTGTTATCTTGCCCCTGTTTGTGAGAGTTATGAATAAAGCAGGGCTGGTGCCCTTGTCGGAAACCGGTATTAAGTCTTGTATGCCTACTCCAATCTCGACAGGCCCATTTGTGGCGATTGCTTTTGGTGTCTTGTCGGTTATGCCAAACTCTTTTAACGGGTCGAGGTTTTCCCTTATCATAGCGCGATGCCTTTCAGCATCAATGAAGTAAACTTTTCGATAAGCTATAGTTGGAAAGTTGTATGTGGCAGCAAGTATAAGTGTGTTTGTGCCAGCCTGAAGCTTATTTTTATTGAATGTGCATTCAACATCCTTTTCCTCAAGTGTATAGACTGTGAACGGCTTGTCTGGAATTATGATGTCCTTGGTTTCGGGGTTTGTTGAGGCTTTATCAGCTTCTATCGGCTTGTTGTCCTTGAACATAAAGCATGTAAACTGAACATTGACAGGGTCGCTCAAAGTCCTTGACTTTATAGTGCCCCATATTGTGACAGGCTCGTCTGTATAAAATCTCGGCTGGGCTGCCTTCACTCTTTCAAATACTACCCCAAGAGGCTCGAACTGGTTTTTCTCTACAAAGCCCCCGTACTGGTCTGAAATCAACCCGCCTGTTGCGGTGTCTAGTTGTTTGCCTACACCCTTTTTTAAAGTGCCCCAGAAATTTGAGACTGACTCCCCAATGCCGCCCAAAAAACCTTTTGCGCCTTGCGTTGCCTCTGCCCTTTCGAATGAGGTGCCTTCCTCAGAGCTTTCCGCTATGGTTGGAGAAAAAATTATGAAGAATACCATGGCAATCACCAGCAAAAAAAGGTTGCCTCTTGCAAATTTGCTTCCGGTGAACTGCGCCAGATAATAAGAGCTTATAAGCACCAATATCGGGAAATATGACAGCACGACGTTGCCAAAATTCAGGCTGTAAAGGAAGAAATCACCAACTAAAAAGAGGGAGGTGAATATATAGAGCTGGCTTTTGTTGATTTGCGGCTGAAAATAGAGGTAAAAATAGAATCCAATTATAAATATTACATGCAACACTGCTTTTACATCCTTTGTCCAGCTCCAGTTTATGAAAAAAAAGGAGAATGTTAAAGCCATTACAGCATAGCAAAATGTTTCTGAAGCGACATAATCATATCCATTACGGTGCAATACCACCAAGCCTATTAAGGCTAAAACAGCAAGCACTATAATACTAAAGTAAGGGATTGTTACGTTAGCAAACTCTAACCTGTAATAAATCCTGGAGTACAGCAATGCAAGTGCCATGAATGCGCCAAAAAAAACAAATTGCCTGTGGGGCTCAAACATATTAGTCATGATACTCCACGCCAAAAACGCCACAATAGCGCCAGATGTGACAACTGCATACCAGTTTGTTTGAGTGATGAGCAAAGTTGAGAAATTAAAGCCTACATAACGCCCGCCAAAATAAGGTGTTAAATCAAAGCCCCAAATCATGTAAGCGAATATTATTATAAGAATTGGCCCAAAACCTGCTGTCTCTTTTCCTGTATTAACTATTATGTTTGGGTTTATGGGGCTGCCGCCTTTTCCTGTTGCTTGTTTTCTTCCATCTTCTTCATCAGATGCTTGTGGCGATTTTTGATATTTGCCTCTGCCTAGTTTATTTGCTATTCTGCCTCTTAATGATTGATTATATGTCCTTTCTTCATTTTCTCTCAAAGATTCTTCATGGGAGCTCTCAATTTCCAGTTGTCTTTCCCTATCAGTCTCTTCTTCTTCCCTTTTTCTCTGCACTTGTCTTGCACGTGCTTCTTCTAATTGAATCCTTCGAAGTTCTTTTTCTTCCTCTTTCTGTAATCTGGCTTCTTCTGCCATAATCTTCTCTTCGTCCTCTTCAACATCCGGTTTTTTTTTGTCTTTTTTATCAACAGCCAATTCCAATCACCATTTTTATTTCACGCATTGTCATCAAAATAACTCAATCTAAAGAATTCTTCCCAACCACCTCTTCTTTTTAAGCAATTTAATTCAAATAAAATAAGCATTATAGAGAACTTTGAAAAATTCATTATTCTCACCATTTTCATTCAAAGTTCTCTTAGAGAATTTTGACAAAATTGATATGTTGGAAATTGCAAAAGTGTATAATAAATTGTTGCAGTTTCCGAGCATACTCAAAAATCTTTGATTTTTGACATATTTCAAAATTCTCTATAACTAAGCCAGTTCGACTCTCAACTCAGCGACTTCTATGTCTTCCAGCGGCTCAAGCCTTACGAAGTTGTTGCCTTCTGAAACCCTGCTGTTGATGTTTTTTGTGAACAACATCTTGTCCGTCTCCACAGTATCAATATGCCCGTTGATGTCCATTTTTATTCTTTTCTTTTTCTGGCTGTCCGTGAATTTCAGCGTAACTTCAATATTCGTATCACCGTTTCTTATCTGTGTGAATGTGGCTGGCTTTACCTCAAAATAGTATGTTCTTGATGACGAGTCCTTGAATTCCAGGGCTATGCCAATCTGCTCCACGCTGTAGCTGCCCTTGCTTGTCTTGAAAACAACATTGTTCTCGCCTTGGTTCAGGGCGCTTTTCGGTATGCTCTGCCTGTACGCGTCATTGCACTTCGGCACAGAGGAGAACAGCTTCTTGTTGTTTATGAAAATGTCCAAAGCTCCAAGCTGGTTTACATTGCCGCAGTATGGCACGAACTTGAGCGTTGCCTTTTCCATGCTTGCGAACTCCGGATCGCTCAATACAAATAGGTTTGTGGATTCCTGCCTGCTTGTGTCTGTTATGTCTCCTATTATCCTGATATTCTCAAAGCTGTACTCGTTCGTAGTCCAGAACCTTGTCCCTACGGACGAAACGCTGAACTCGAGAGAATTCTGCTTCATGAGCAGCTTCTTGTCCAGCTTGACAGGCTCGACAATCTCTGATGCAAGCTCGTTCTCGAAAACAATCGCATTGTTGAGCTTTATTGCAAGAACGCCTTTCCTCTTCTTGGCTGCGAAAGACAAAACAACATTGTCTGTGTTGTCAATGTCCTCAATAACAAAGTCTATATTCCTTGTTTTTTTGTCAAACCATCCGTTTCTTACTATAAAAGGGTTTATCTTTTCTAAATCCTTTGCGTTGGTTGTCTCAACCAAGAATATGTTAGGGATTTTTTTCTCGCTCTCCATGCTCCTGGACGTGCTCAATGCCCCGGGGTTTGCCTGCAGCAGAATGTTCGGGCTTTCCCCTGATGAGGGCTCCGGCTGCTTCTTTTCAATCAGCTTTTCCCTCTCTCCTGAAGGCAGAAATACGATGTAAAGAATTATAAGGCCTGCTATTATTGCGACTAAAACAGCGGCGTTCATGCCGCCTTGGGCTTTATTTTGCATCACAACACCTTTTTTCACTCAATCAATAACTACTCCAAAGAAATTAACATAAACATATTTAAATCTTTTTATTTTAGTATATAAGATGAAACTGCTGCATTCCAACCTGAAAAAAGGCGAGGTTAAGCTCCTCACCCAGAATCTGGATGACTTATGGTACCTGAGCATGATAGTCGAGCCTAGAGACATCGTGCAGGGAAAGACTTTAAGGAAGATAAAGGCTGCCTCAGGCGATGAAAAGTCAAAAGAGGCTGCAAAGAAGCCGGTTTTCATGAAGTTACTTGTTGAGAAGGTGGAGTTCAGCAAATATGCAAGCGTGCTTAGAATTTCAGGGCTTATTAGGGAAGCGCCTGAAGAAGTGCCTTTGGGCAGCTACCATACATTCAATGTTGATGAAAACACAGCAATAACCATTATCAAGGAGAACTGGCTTAAGTACCAGCTTGACAAGCTGAAAGAGGCATGTCAGGAGAAAAAAAGCTCTTTGATTATATGCGTGCATGACAGGGAGGAAGCTTATTTTGCATTGTTCAGGAAATACGGCTATGAGGTTGTTGCCCATATTCAAGGAGAAGTGCAAAAAAAGAGGCAGGAAAACATAAAGAAAGAAAATTTTTATTTAATGATAATAGCCAAATTAAAAGAATATGCTGAAAGATATGAAATCAAGCAAATTATTCTGGCAAGCCCTGCTTTCTGGAAAGAGGATTTGATGAAAGAGCTTGACGGCGATGAGCTTAAGCAAAAGATTGTTCTTGCTACATGCTCCTCGGCAACAAAAAACGGCATAGATGAGGTTATAAAAAGGCCTGAAGTAAGGGAAGCGCTGAAGCAGGAAAGGACTGCGAAGGAAATCAACAAGGTTGAGGAATTATTTGCTGAGATTGCAAAAAACAACCTTGCTGCGTACGGATTGGAAGATACAGAAAATGCGGCATTGGCGGGTGCTGTGAAGGAGCTTTTGATAACAGATTCACTGATACAAAAATCAAGGATGGAAAGCTTTTATGGCAGGATAGAGGGGGTTATGAAGATGGTTGACAAGGCAAAAGGCGAGATAGAGATTATAAGCTCCGAGCACGAGGCGGGAAAAAAGCTTGACGGGCTGGGAGGGATAGCTGCTATTTTGAGGTTCAAGCTGAACTATGGGTAAGATTTAAAAAGAATTTATGTTATATCCCAAAAAAAGAGGCGCATATGGCAGACTATATAGACTCGATTCTGAAAGAAACCAGGGTGTTTTATCCAAGCGACGAGTTCAGCAGGAAATCCTACATTAAAAATATGGCACAGTACTCAAGGCTCTATAAAAAATCAATAGAAAACCCGGAAGCTTTCTGGGCAGGGGTTGCCTCCCATCTTGAGTGGTTCAAGAAATGGGACATTGTGCTGAGAAATGACATGGGATTTTTCAAGTGGTTTGAGGGCGGCTACCTGAATGCATGCTATAACTGCCTTGACAGGATTGTCAAATCAGGCAGAAAGGACAAGATTGCCTATATATGGGAGCCTGAGAAAGGGGAAAGCAAAACATATACTTACGGGCATTTATTAAAGGAAGTTTGCAGGCTTGCAAATGTCCTTAAGAAGATGGGTGTTCAAAGGGGGCATGTTGTCGAGATATACCTTCCAATGATTCCGGAACTGCCGATTGCAATGCTTGCCTGCGCGAGGATTGGGGCAATACACTCTGTTGTGTTTGCAGGCTTCAGCTCTGACGCGCTGAAAGACAGAATCCAGGACTCAAATGCGGAACTGCTTATAACAGCGGACGGCAGTTTCAGGAACGGAAAAATATTTCCGTTAAAAGACAATGCTGATGCTGCCCTGAAGGAATGCCCCACAATAAAGAATGTGATTGTGGCAAAAAGGACCGGCAATAAGGTTGGCATGATGGATGGAAGAGACTGGTGGTGGACTGAGTTAGTTGGTGAAAATGACATAAATGACTTCTGCGAGCCTGAAAGCCTGCATGCAGAGGAATCATTATTCATTCTTTATACATCCGGAACAACAGGCAAGCCAAAGGGCATCCTGCATACACAGGCTGGCTATCTTCTTTTTGCTTACCTCACTTTCAAATGGATTTTTGACATAAAAGACAATGACATCTATTTTTGCACAGCAGACATCGGATGGATAACGGGGCACAGCTACATTGTCTACGGGCCGCTGGCAAACGGCGCAACTACTGTCATGTACGAAGGCTCGCCGACATTTCCAGATCCAGACAGGTTCTGGCGCATTGTGGAGAAGCACAAAGCCACTATATTTTATACTGCGCCGACTGCGATAAGGGCATTGGCGAAAGAAGGTGACGAGTGGCCAGGCAAATGCGACCTAAGCAGCTTAAGATTGCTTGGCACTGTTGGAGAGCCAATAAACCCCGAGGCATGGCTTTGGTATCACAGAATGATTGGCAAAAGCAAATGCCCTATAGTAGACACTTGGTGGCAGACAGAAACAGGGGGAGTATTGATAACACCATTGCCTGGCGCTACTCCATTAAAGCCAGGCTCTGCCACAAAGCCGTTTTTTGGCATAGTGGCTGATGTGCTGAGGGAAGACGGAAGCAAAGCCAATGTTAATGAAGGCGGCTACCTGGTTATAAGAAACCCATGGCCTGGGATGCTAAGAACAGTATGGAACAATCCTGACAGGTACAGGCATACATATTTTGAAAAGTTCGGGGTTTATCTTACCGGCGACACCGCGAAAATAGACGAAGACGGCTATTTCTGGATTATGGGAAGGGTTGATGACGTGATAAAGGTTGCAGGGCACAGGATCGGGAGCGCAGAGGTTGAAAGCTCCCTGGTAAGCCACAAGGATGTCGCAGAAGCTGCTGTCGTGCCTTTTCCGCACGATATAAAAGGGCAGGCTATATATGCGTTTGTGGTGCTGAAGAAAGGCGTTAAAAAAAATGATGCACTGAAAGAGGAGCTAAAGCAGCACGTTGCGCAGCATATTGGGCCGATTGCAAAGCCCGACAGGATACAATTTGCTGATGACTTGCCAAAGACGAGAAGCGGGAAGATAATGAGGCGCATTCTGAAGTCTATTGCAGAGGGAATCACTGACTACGGCAACATAATGACTTTGGCTGAGCCGAGCGTTGTTGAAATTCTGGCAAAGAACAGGGTAAATTAGCTATTCGGTTCCGTAACATTTAAATAGGAGTGATGTATATATTGTATTAACTAGCCAGTTATAATAATAATTTGTCATTTTGTGATGAAATTATCACTAACTGGTTAGAAATAACAACATTTTAATAGTAGTGCTTTTTATCCCCTAAGCAATAATAAAAGGGGGGTGTGTTTAGATGATAGTTAAAGAAGAATTTTTGAGCAAACTGAGAAGGTTTTTCAACCTGAATCTGTACGAAGTTAAGATTTGGACAGCGCTTTTAAGCAGGGGAGTCTCAACTGCAGGAGAGCTTTCTGACATTGCCAACGTGCCAAGAAGCAGAAGCTACGATGTCCTAGAGTCTCTGGAAAAGAAGGGGTTTGTCATAATGAAGCTTGGCAAGCCTATAAAATACATTGCTGTGCCTCCAAAGGAGGTTGTTGAGAGAGTCAAGAAAAATGTCCAGGACTACGCAAAGGAAGAGGTAAAAAAGCTCAGCGACTTGAAAAATACAGAAATTGTTGACGAGCTCAGCACTCTGCACACGCAAGGCGTTGAATTGGTGGAGCCTGCTGACTTATCTGGATCTCTAAGGGGAAGGCACAACCTGTACAACCACCTTGAACTTACAATCAGGAATGCCGAGGAAAGCGTGACTTTAATGACAACAGCGCAGGGATTTTTGAGAAAAGTTGAGGGATTCAGGCCGACTTTTGAAAAGCTCAAGAAGAGGGGCGTCAAAATAAGAATTGCAGCACCAATAACAAAAGATTCTATGCCTGCTTTAAAAGAGCTCCAGGGAATTGCAGAAGTAAGGCACACTGACAGCAAGGCAAGGTTCTGCATTGTGGACGGCAAGGAAATTGTTTTTATGGTTCTTGACGACACTGAAGTGCATCCGACCTATGACATTGGAATTTGGGTCAACACGCCGTTCTTTGCAGGCGCTCTTGAGAATCTGTTCGAGCTTGCATGGAAGAGCATGAAGCCTGCAGCTGAAGTTGCGAAGAGATAAATTTCTTTTTTATTTTTACCTTATTTTTCAATGCAAAAGTATAAAAAACAACACTTATTCTATAGAGCTTATGAATAAGCTTAGAGACTACAGAAAAAAGATTGATTTGATCGACAAAAAGATTGTTAAATTGATAGTGATAAGGTTCAAATTGATAAAAAAAATTGCTGTGTATAAGAAAAAGAATAAAATTAAGATTACTGATAAAAAAAGAGAGATGCAAGTTATAAAAAATATTAAAAAGCACTCTAGCAAATCAAATCAAAAATTCGTAATGAGTATTTTCAAAAACATTGTTGATTATTCAAAAAAGATTCAAAAATAATGGCAAACAAAGATTTGATCCTTCAATTGAAGCAAAAAGCTAAAGATCTCAGGAAAGAGATTATTGCAATGATTTACAAAGCTCAGTCCGGGCATCCTGGGGGATCTTTGAGCTGCATTGACGCTCTTGTAGGGCTTTATTACCATAAATTAAGGATTGAGCCAAAAAACCCTATGTGGCAGGATCGTGACAGGTTTGTGCTAAGCAAAGGGCACTGCAGCCCTGCAATTTACACTGTCTTGGCTGACAAAGGTTACTTTCCAAAATCAGAGCTTGAAGGCTACAGGAAAATCAACAGGATGCTGCAGGGGCATCCTGAACTGAGCACGCCGGGCATTGACTTTGCAGGAGGCGCTCTTGGGCAGGGATTGAGCTTTGCTCTTGGAATTGCCTTGGCTTGCAGGCTTGACAAAAGAAACTGCAGTGTTTATGCTATGATTGGCGACGGGGAATCCCAGGAAGGCGCTGTATGGGAAGCTTCAATGGCAGCTGCTTTTAACAAATTGGACAATTTGATTGTTATACTGGATAAAAACCAGGTCCAGCAGACTGGAAAAACAAAAGAAATAATGGACATTGGCAATGTTGCCTTGAAATGGAAGGCATTCGGGTGGAATGTCATTGACATTAATGGGCATGACATGGCGCAAATTGTAAAGGCTCTTGGCAAAGCATCGAAGATGAAAAACAAAAAGCCTACAATAATTATTTCAAACACAATAAAGGGAAAAGGCGTTTCGTTCATGGAGCTTAACCATAAATTCCACGGAAAAGCGCCTAATGACGAGGAATACAAAAAGGCTATGGAAGAAATTGAAAAGATAGATGTTAAGAAATTTAGGTAAAACAATTAAAATCCAACAAAAAATCGATCAAAAATGGAACAACAAAAGGCTGCAACAAGAGACGGCTATGGAAAGGCATTGCTTGAATTAGGAAAACAAAATCCAGATGTTGTTGCTTTGGATGCTGACTTAAGCGACAGCACAAGAAGCGAGTACTTTGCAAGGCAGTTTCCTGAAAGGTTTTTTTCGATGGGGATTGCAGAGCAGGACATGATAGGCGCTGCGGCAGGACTGGCTTTTTCAGGCAAGATTGCTTATGCGAGCACATTTGCTGTTTTCAGCGAGAGGGCTTACGAGTTCGTCAGAAACATCGTGTCGAGAAACAAGCTGAATGTCAAGATTGCAGGTAGCCATGCAGGGATTGCTACTGGGGAGGATGGCAAATCCGCCCAGGCAATTGAGGACATTGCAATTTACCGCGCATTGCCGAACATGATAGTGCTGCAGCCTTGCGATGCTGTTGAGTGCGAAAAGATGGTTTTTGCATTGGCTGATTATAAAGGACCTTCGTACATGAGGATGCACAGGAATGCTGTTCCTGTAATTCATAATGCTGATTACAAGTTCGAGATTGGAAAAGGCGAGGTTTTAAGGCAGGGCAGGGATGCTGTTGTTTTTGCTTCCGGCACAATGGTTCACGAAGCCCTGAAAGCTGCTGAGATTCTGAAAAACGAGGGAATTAATGCTTTTGTTGTCAATATACCTACTATAAAGCCTCTTGACGAAAAATTAGTTATTGAATTGGCTAAAAAAACAAATTGTGTTGTCACGGCAGAGGACCATAATATAATTGGCGGCTTAGGCTCGGCTGTTGCAGAAGTTTTAAGCGAAAACTATCCATGCCTGATGAAAAGGATTGGGGTTAAGGATGTTTATGCGGAATCCGGCAAGCCTGATGAATTATACAAAAAATACGGCTTGGATGCTGAGTCAATTGCTGAAGAAGTAATGAAGTTTGTAAGGAAAAAGAAATAAATTAATCCAATTGAAATTTACATTAAAAATAAAATTAAAAACGAGAGCGACTTTTAGATTGACAGCATGGTAAAATTAAACCGCTTTTGATATGTTATTTTAAGAAAGGGTTAAAAATAGGGATAGATTAATTGAGGTAAAATGCAACTGTTCATTGATTCAGCCGAAATCTCAGAAATAAAAAAAGCAGCTGAGACCTCGTTATGCGATGGAGTTACCACAAATCCCAGTTTGGCTGCCAAAGCAGGCAGGGAGTACAACGACCTTCTGAAAGAAATCTGCTCTATAATTAAAGGCCCTGTAAGCGCTGAGACTGTTTCTCCTGATGCAGACGGCATGGTAAAAGAAGGTGTTGCTTTTTCCAAGATTGCCAAAAACATTGTCGTTAAAGTTCCGATGACAGTTGAAGGCATGAAGGCGTGCCAGCAATTGACAAAAAAGGGGATTAAGGTTAATGTTACTTTATGCTTTTCTGCAAATCAGGCTTTATTGGCTGCAAAATCAGGGGCTTTTTTTGTCAGCCCTTTTGTGGGAAGATTGGACGACATTGGGAAAGTTGGAATGGATGTTGTAAGGGATATAAAGCAAGTCTATGGCAATTACAAATTCACAACGCAGATTTTAGTTGCTTCTGTCAGGAACCAGATTCATGTTTTAGATGCTGCCAAAATCGGAGCTGATATAGCAACAGTTCCATATTCTGTTTTTGAGCAATTGTTCAAGCACACTTTGACAGATGCCGGAATCAAGAAGTTTCTGGAAGACTGGGAGAAAGTGCCGAAGAAGAGATAATATCAAATTTCTTCCAAAATATTCTTTTTATTGTAGCTTATTTTATTGTCCTTCAATATTTTTTCAAATTCCAATGAATGCTCAATAGGGATTTTGACAACTCCGTTCATCAATCTTGTGCCGTTTAAAAACTCT
>Ga0209541_10001185_pt1 | contig 52222 bp, 35 predicted proteins | sample RifCSPlowO2_01_FD_184027 | JGI IMG/M metagenome (GOLD analysis project Ga0209541, IMG submission 184027) | Groundwater microbial communities from Rifle, Colorado - Rifle CSP2_plank lowO2_0.1 (SPAdes) (version 2) | ecosystem: Environmental > Aquatic > Deep subsurface > Groundwater | place... | reverse complement strand
CCCAGAATTTTCCCCGTGACTGGTGGCATTTTTCGCCACCGGTCCGAGACCGGTGGAAAATTCTGTGGATTTTAAAACAACCAAAGGTCTATTCAATAATTCTATCAGTAAAACTTCTAATCTGGTGTATAAGCAGTACTTAATGAACTTTTATTAAATCTTGATTCGCCAGAGGTATAATAAATATCACCGTTTCTATCTAGTTTTTTAACAATTTCTTCATCAAAAACAGCGGCACAAGCACTGTGGTGGTAATCCCCTGGTGAAATAAACGAAATTAAGAAATTTTCTTCTATTATTCCAAATCCCAGAGCATAGGAGTTATCTTTAGATCGTGGACGAGTAGAAATATAGAGATTATCTTTTTTCTTTCCACTAAATCTTTCTAATGTTTGCAAAATTTCTTTTGGTTCATCCGCAGTAGAAAATAAAGCCTGCAGGTAGGGGAGACCTTTTTCTTGTGAAGCTAAATCTTCAAGAGTAAGTTTTAAAGTAGAAAGAAAATTTGGATTGTAACGTGATCCTGGGACTAATTTTGGTACCGGATTATCACGAAAAAAAGAGTGCTGTAATGATACTGTCTTACTATCTGTGGGGGGTATAATCCTACTGCCATAATGCTGGATTATTCTTATCTGTAAATTTTCTGAGAAAACAGTTGTGCTGGTAACAAATTCATGCTTTGAAAAATGTGGTTGTAATCTGTGTAAATTTTCAGAACTGCTTTCTTTTCCTGCTCGATAAATATCTGAAGCAGAAGCAAAAATTTCACCCCAATCATTATGTGTTTCTATCCAACCAGACTGGTTATTAACCCAGATACATTGAGAATTAGTCCAGGGAGCAAGATAACAAGCCATAATAAATTATTTATCAAATTAATTAAATAAGTTGTGTATCAATGATTCAGATAAAGCTTACTCTACTTTAACCTTAGTTCCCAAAGCTTGACCAGGTAATCCTGCTTCAGCAAAAATAGCGCGAACTGCGCCTTTACGTCCATGTAAAGCTGAAACTTTGCCTTTAAGAACTTTGCCAGAAGGGGAAGTCCAACTAACAGTTTTACCGATAATTCTAGCGGCTTCTTCAGCAGTGTCAGCTGCTTTCAAAATCATTTGTTTCAGATTTTGATGATGCCTTCCTTGGCGATAATGCATAACTATGGCTTCCATGTCAGCTTCAAAATGAGGATTATTTATAAAGGTTGTGTGAGGGATTTTGAAAATATACTAAAAATCCATAAAACTCGAACATTAATTGGATTTTTATATATATAAAGTTCCATTTAAAATATTCGAAATCTATGGAACTTTAGTATAAGTTTTGGGAGATAAATTTTTAGTTAAGGCAGTTTCTTTTCGAAAGTAGTCAACATTATTTAAATATTGAAATGACTATTTAACCATTATCTATGGCAAAATCTTCAAAGAAAATAAAAAGGTCATCGAAAAGTAAAGCTCCGGCAGTTTCACGGAATATTATTATTACTCTTGGTCTATCTTTGATAATTTTGTTAATATTTGGTGGTTTATTTAGCGGTGGAATTGGGTTTTATTGGTTAATTCTCTCTAGTATGATCATAATCTATCCTGCACAGCTAATTAATGATTTGCTTTCTGGTTTTATCAATGGCGCGGTTATTTCTGAAATACTTACTATATCTATATATTTTCTTTATTTCCTCTTGTTGGGTTTTATTGTAGGAATATCGGGCTATAGGAAGTTTGGTAAAAATACTTACTGGTCTATATTAATAATTATTCCAAATTTTTTATTAAATCTTTTTGCAGCTTTATTTTCAGACAGTACTTTTCAAGGAAGTTTTTTGGCGGTACTCGATTTTTTCTTGCGGTTTGCTTTTATAGCTAGTTCTCCGTTTGGATTTATTCTTGGGATTTATCTTGCTTCAAAAGTGTTTAAAAAATCATTCTAACTTCTGAGACACTTCACTAATAGTTTCTGTGATCTCTATTTTAGAAACGTAACGCATAAAATAAGAAAAAAGCAACACTATGAAAGTAAGAATCCATTGCAAGGCACTAAAACAGTTGGTGTTTAACGCTGCAATGAGCAAATATATTATAAAAGTCCAATTAACTATCTCAGTATAAACTTCTAAATTATTCATCGTAAAGAGAGATAAATTCCTAATAAAGCGAGAAGCAGGGCAATAGTTCCTACAATCCAAGCTATCACATCAAGTATTTTTTTTGTTTTTAGTGTCATAATTATCGCCTTGAGGTTATAAAATTTTGAAATATATAAAACTTCTGAGATTATTCTTTAATTCTTACCTCTATTATCGAGGATACAAATTATTAAAAAACAACCCTCTTCTCTTTTTTATATGCTCAAAGGTCAAATCGTTTCGGGGGATTTTTCTAAAATAGTCATGAGAATTAAGTCAGATCAGAAAGTCGAGCTTGGAGAGCTGTTAATTCTCGAAGAAAAAGAAGAGAAATATTTGCTTCAAGTGTATGATCTAATTTATGGAAGTCAGATTTCCAGCCAGAATTTAGAAATGGTGGCTGGTATGAATCTAGAGGAAGGGAGCTTTAATATCATTGATGAAGAACTGAGAAATTATCAATTAGCTTTATTGAAACCAGTATTGGCCGTCTCTAAAGATAATAAATTATCTAAAACCTGTAAGAAATTGCCTGCCTTCTTCTCAGCAATTAGACAAATAACCAAAGAAGATTTACTCTTTATCACTAAACCTGAAAATCCTTTATTTTTAGGTGCTTTGCGTTCGGGAAGCACTAATCTCGATTTTGACATTTTTCTTCCAGGTCAAGACGTATTATCACATCATGTTTTAATCCCGGCGAGCACGGGAAAAGGAAAAAGTAATTTGCAATTTTGTATCTTATGGGATATTGCAAGTCGCGATTATGCCGGAATGTTAGTTCTCGATCCGCATGATGAGTATTATGGTCGCACAGGTTATGGATTGAAAGATCATCCGCGTCGTGAAAAAGTGGCTTATTATACTCCAGTTAATCCGCCTCCTGGCACTCGTAGTTTGAAGGTCAATCTTCACAAATTAAAACCTGAACATTTTCAGGGCGCTATTGCTTTAAGCGATCCGCAGCGTCAGTGTCTTTACATGTTTCATAAAAGATTCGGTCAAGAATGGATTTCTGAAATTTTAAAAGAAACTAAAATCGAAAAAGTACAATTTCATGAAGATACTTTAGCTGTAGTTAAACGCAAGCTTATTTCTTTATTAGGATTGGATTTTGTTTCAGGGGTGATGAATTGCAGCGGCATTTTTGATGATGTAGCTGGAGAAAATACTATCAGCGAAATCTGTCAAGAGTTGGAAAATGGGCATTTAGTTATTGTTGATACTAGTTATTTTTCGGGGGCGCTTGAAATTTTATTGGGCAGCATACTAGCTTCAGAGATATTTGAACGTTATAAATATTATAAAAAAAATGGACAGCTGGAAGACAAGCCAGTAGTTTCTATTGTCTTAGAAGAAGCGCCTCGTGTTTTAGGAAGCAAAGTGCTAGAGCAAGGTGGAAATATTTTTGAGACTTTGGCTCGCGAGGGCAGAAAATTTAAAATTGGTTTGGTTGCGATTACTCAATTACCTTCAGAGATTCCTAAAAATATTTTAGCGAATATGAATACAAAAATAATCTTGGGGCTGGAGATGAATTCGGAAAGACAGGCAGTAATGGATTCAGCAGCTCAAGATTTAAGTCAAGATAGTCGGAATATTGCAGCATTAGACAAAGGTGAGGCTTTAGTCACCAGTATTTTTACTAAATTTGCTGTGCCCATAAAAGTGCCTTTGTTTAAGGAATTTGCTTCAAGGTCGAAAAAAGAGATAGTTTCTAAGGAGTCTCAAGCGACGATGAATGATGAGTTTTTTAGGTGATGGTTGATTTCGATATATTTTCTTTCTAAAGCTTACACGTTTCAAAATCCATACATTTTAAAACTCTTCTAGTTTATTAACTGATGATATGGATAAATGATGATTAATCTAATTAATTAACTTAAAGATTAGTTGAAATACAGATGGATTGGTTGAAATACAAATGAAACATTCCGCAAAAATAACTATAATTTTACTTACTTTTTTCCTTTTTGCACAATTAATCGGCTTATTTATCTTATCTCATTATATTGATAGAGAACAATCGCAAATACAAGGTAAACCTATTTTTAAAGATTTACCTCTAGGCGAGCGTCCGCCTTTAGATGAAAAAACGTCTTATGTGCCTATAATTTCCGCTATTTTTGTGGGAACTATTTTGCTTTTAGTTCTTATCAAACTTAATTGGGTTTGGGTTTGGAAGGCGTGGTTCTTGCTGGCTGTAATAATGTCGCTAACTATGGCTTTTGGAGCTTTTTTCGGCAGATGGGTGGCGCTTAGCTTTGCTTTAATTTTAGGGGTTTGGAAAATATTTAAACCTAATTTTTGGATTCAAAATTTTACAGAATTATTTATTTATGGTGGGCTAGCAGCAATTTTTGTTCCTATACTTAATCTCTGGTCTATTAGTATTTTATTAATTTTAATCGCCATCTACGACGCTTATGCTGTATGGAAGTCTAAACATATGATCACTTTAGCGCAATCACAGACGAAAGCTAAACTATTTGCTGGATTGTACATCCCTTATGATTTTTCTGCTTTGAAAGGAAAATTATTAGGTAAGAAAAAATCTAATTTTAAAAAAGTAGAAAACAAAACAATTGCGGGGAAGAATTTAGCTCAAGTCCCAGTTAAAGTGCGCACGGCTGTTTTGGGCGGCGGGGATATAGGATTTCCACTCTTGTTTGCCGGTGTAGTGTTTAAAGAAATTGGCGGATGGTATAGCCTAATTATTACATTATTCTCTTTGGCTGGTTTAGCTTTTTTATTATGGTATGGCAAAGAAGAGAAATTTTATCCAGCAATGCCTTTTATTGGTGCTGGTTGTTTTTTAGGACTTGGGGTTATTTGGTTAATACGATTAATCATTGGTTTTTAAGATAAAACAAACAATTAATAGAAATAAATAATTAATAGAAATAAACCTGAATAGTCAATTATAATTTTCTAATTACTGCTTCTAATTTTACAGCTGTGCTGGCTTGAGTAATATCTGATTTTTTTACAACCAACAATATTTCTTCTCTAATTGAGTCATCTATTCTTCTTAGAGCTTGTAAGTTGGCTAAAGTGTTGATAATTGCAGTTTTAATTCTAACAGCTTGGTTTAATTCAGAAGCGCTTAAATCTATATTTGGCGCTTTAACTGCAAAATTATGATATCTATTTAACAAGGTTCTTAATTCACTTAAATATTCTGACATTTTAACACCTCATCTCTTGGCTATTTATTAAATATTTTTAATTATTTTAACTCTTTAATTAAATTTATAGAAAGGAAAACCAGCAGGTATTTAATGTTTATGGTAATAAAAAAGTTTAAATTTAGTGAAAATTCTTATTAAAATTTGATAACTAATAAGATCTATTCAAATCCTTTTATCGGATTTCTATTCTTATAATTATCTGGAGAGATAGATAAACCATCTTGGGCAGCGATTACAGCAACCCCTGTAGCTCTTTGTATTTCTCGAGCTTCTACTAGCGGATCGGCTTTTAACATTTCTGTGCCAAAGTGAGTTAAAATGGCTAATTTTGGTTTTACTTGAGCAATAATTTTAGTGGCTCCTTCTGAGTCTAAATTGCCGTTCATAGATTTATTTCCTGGATAGGGTACGTTAAGAATCAATAAATCTGAACCCATTAAATTATCAACCAATTCCTCAGAATAAGCCGTATCTCCACTATAGCTAATAACTAAGCGCGGGCAGAAGAATTTGAAGCCCAAAGCATGGTCATCAGTATGGTCAGCTGGGAAAGAATTGATTTCTAGTAAATCTAAACCTATTTTGTGTTTCTTTTCTAGGGGGATTATGCGTTCTACTAATTGGCGATGATGTTTAGTTAGAAAAGAAGTAGTGGTTTCTGAATCCTGTAGTGCAGATTTGCTACCCATAACTATTCCGCGTTGTTCTATACCACCGTAAGTCATGGCTTCTACTACAGCGTTTAAATCATTACAATGATTTAAATGATTGTGAGAAACTAATATTCCAGTAGTATTTTGTGCGACAACGCCAAATTCTTTGGCTTTAACTAAAGCACCAGGGCCTGGGTCTATATGAAATTGTAAATCTTCTACTTGTAGAATTATACCCCCTGAAGCTCTAGTCTGCTTAGTAAAGACAGCGCTGCTGCCAGCAGTTCCAAGGAAGATGAGACGGACCATTTTTAGTTAATAATCTAAACTAATTTTAACTGATGTTATTTCAATTTATTTGATCTATTTAGTTACGATTTGGGTTTATTACTATCTATTATTGGTTAATTAAAGAATACAGCTTAATAAATATTATTATAGTCGAGTATTCTCTTTAAAAGAGCGGTATCGATAATTCTAGTGTGAATTCTAGCTTAAAAAGAGTGGTTCATTATTCTATACTCACTTCCATAAGGTTTATAATGGATTTTTGGGCTGAAGTGTTTAATGACCAATAATCACAATTCAGTCCAGCCAATATTCATTATGCCAGAAGATACCAAAAGAACCACAGGAAGAGAAGCGCAGAGTAATAATATCATGGCGGCTAAAGCGGTAGCTCAGACTGTTCGTACGACACTTGGCCCAAAGGGTATGGATAAGATGATTGTCGATTCTATGGGGGAAGTTATTGTTACTAACGATGGTGTGACGATTCTCAAAGAAATGCAGATAGAGCATCCTGCAGCTAAAATGATAGTAGAAATTGCTAAAACTCAAGAAGATGTAGTTGGTGATGGAACTACTACGGCAGTGGTTTTAGCCGGTGAGTTATTAAAAAAAGCCGAAGAGTTATTGGAACAAAACATTCATCCAACTGTCCTTGCTAAGGGTTATCGTCTTGCTGAAGCACAAGCTCAGCAGTTATTACACAGAATTGCAGAAAAAGTTTCTTTAGAAAATGACAGTTTGTTACAAAATATTGCTATTACCGCTATGACCGGAAAAGGTGCAGAGGCAAACAAAGAAAAATTAGCTTCTCTGATCGTCAAAGCAGTAAAAGCTGTAGCGGAAAAGAATCCTAATGGCAGCTATTTCTTAAATAAAGATAATATTAAAATTGAACGTCAAGTAGGCGAAAGCACAGAAAAAAGTGAACTGGTAGAAGGTTTAGTTATCGACAAAGAAAAAGTACATGCTTCTATGCCCTCAAAATTAGAAAATGCTAAAGTGGCGTTATTAGATGCTGCTTTAGAAATTAAGAACACAGAAATTGATGCCAAAATACAAATTACTGATCCTATGCAATTAAATGCGTTCTTAGAACAGGAAGAAAAAACTTTGCGTTCTATGGTCGATAAAGTAAAAGCTAGCAGGGCTAATGTTTTATTTTGTCAACGAGGTATTGATGATATCGCTCAGCATTTTTTAGCAAAAGCTGGTATTCTGGCTGTGCGTCGAGTAAGAAAGAGCGATATGGAAAAATTGGCTCGTGTGACGGGAGCTAAAGTAGTTAGTAACTGGAAAGAGTTAAACGCTGAGGAATTGGGGTTTGCAGGTGTAGTTAGAGAAGATAAAGTAGGTGAGGAGATGATGATTTTTGTGGAAAAGTGTCCACAAGCTAAAGCAGTTACTCTGCTTGTTAAAGGCGGAACAGAACATGTAGCTGAGGAGATTAAAAGAGCTGTAACGGATGCCGTGGGCGATTTAGCTGCATCATTAAAAGATGGTTTAGTTGTCGGAGGCGCTGGTGCTGTTGAAATGGAGATTGCTAGCGGCTTGCGAGTTTACGCTCGTAGTTTAAGCGGACGTGAGCAGTTAGCGGTACAGGCTTTTGCTGAAGCTTTAGAAGTTATTCCTCGAACTTTAGCAGAAAATGCTGGTTTAGATCCTATCGATATTTTAGTTTCTTTACGTGCGGCGCATGAAAAAGGCCAAAAATGGGCCGGTGTAGATGTTTTTTCTGGTCAAGTAATGGATGCTTGGCGCATGGGAGTAATTGAACCTTTAAAAATTAAAACTCAAGCTTTAAGCAGCGCCGCAGAAGTGGCTGAAATGATCCTGCGTATAGATGATGTAATCTTGGGTGGAAGAGCTGATTCTGGCAAGGTTAATCCTATGGGTGGAATGCAGGGGATGGATTAAATGTAGTTGTTTACTTATTGTTTTAGTTTCTTTCTCAAGTACTTTTTTTGTTTCAGTCAGTTTATCAACCGCACAATTTAAATACCTCTTTATTCTTTCTTATAAAAAAAGAGGTGTGGAAAGATGGTTTTTGAAAGTGCACAACAGATTCTTTATCTAATTACATTAATTGCTGCAGGCTTTACGGCTTTGGCTGGTTTGAGTGTAGTACATCGTTTTACTTTAAAAAAAACTGCACTATCTTATAGCAATGTTTTTGTCTTTATTTTTGCTTTACTTGCTTTTGGTTATTCTTGTTTTGCTTTAGCAGAATTGACTTGGTATCTTATTTTTGAAGTTTTTGATCAATTTCCGTCAGTTAGTATGCCTGACTTTTATTGGGTCATAGGCTCGGTATCTCTGCTTATTGCTTTTACGACATTTTCATTGTATATGTTTAAACAGCACAAAAGTTTAGGAAAAGGCAGTCTTTTTCTTTTTTTAGGTGGAGCAGTGTTTGCTGGCATTCTTTATTTTGCTTTAAGTGGCACGGTGGTTGACTTGAGTAAAGGTAAAGGGCACTTGTTTTTAGGTTATTTTTATCCTATAGCTAGTGCTTTAATTTTAGTGGCTTCAGCTAGTGTATACTTGTTTTTTGAGAAAGTAGAACATTTTGGAAAGTTTTTGATGTATCTTTTATTTGCAAACTTAGCTTTCTTTATAGGGGATGTACTTTATACTTATTATTCGTTTAAATCTGTTTATGGGATTACTGGTGTGCTTTCGGACGTTTTGTATATTGCAGCTTATCTGCTTTGTACTTTAGCTTTTGTTTCTATCTTAAGGAAGGTTAAGATGCAGACGGAGAATCGGGGTTAAGGTTGAACACTTTTCTTTTAATTTTTTATTAACTTATTTTTCTTTAAGAATTTGGCATAGAAAAAAAGTCAATTTTAATCTATTTAAAGTTTGCTTTGATTTTACTAAAACTACAATATACCAAGCTCCATAATTGTCACTTAGCTATATCCATATTATTTACCTAAAATTATTTAAATTGTCCCTCTTATCTCCCATTTATGAACTTAGCTAATCTTTTGACTACTATTCGTATATCTCTTATTCCAATTATTTTATATTTGATTGTTAAAGAAACTTATCTTGGTTCTTTACTGGCTATGGTTCTCTTTTTGCTAAGTTTGGTCCTAGATTATTTTGATGGTTATGTGGCTAAAAAAAGAGGCGAAGAGAGTAAGATAGGTTCTTTTTTAGATCCTTTTGCTGGAAAACTACTGGCTTCCATGGTTTTATTTATTTTTTTTTTGAAAGGTTTGTTTGGATTTTGGCCTTGGTTATTATTAATAGTCCGTGATTTATCTATGGGCTGGGTATTATGGCTATCTTCACAAGATGATATATTTATACCAGAAAAGAAAATGCTGGGAAAAATTATTTTGCAGTCGCAAATGCTTTTAGTATTTAGTTTGCTACTTGAATTAATATTTTATGCCGCTGGGTTTAATAATCTTAATTTTACTAGAAAAATAGTCTCTTTTTTCACAATCCTAGTTTTAATCATGGCTTTTGTTTCTTTAATTATTAGTTTTTTTATTTATATTAATGCCTTAATTAATCGTAAAAAGGAAGGACGTAAGTTACGTAAAGAAAAATTGATTGTTTTAGCCAATCGTAAATCTCGTGGTTATCATGATAGTTATCGCAGGCATTTACTTAAAATTTTTACTAAGAGGCGTGGTGCGGAATTGGTTTATTTACCACATAGAAAAGAAATGTTTAGTTCTTTATTGAAAAAGATTAACTCCAATAAACCTGTTATTAAAGAAGTTATTTTAGCCGGTGGAGATGGAACTTTTGAAAGCGCTTTGAACGAAAAATTGCTATGGAATAAGAATATTGGTTTTTTTCCGCTTGGAAGAGGTAATTTGTATTATTCCTATTTCTACAAAGGCAAGCGTTTTGAATATCTACGTTCAAGATTTCCTTTTTATGAATCTAAAATTGATATCTTGGAATTAGAATGGGACAAAGGAAAAGTTCAAACTTGCTTGTTTAGCCTGGGCATAGATGCCGAAGTTATGAATTTAGCGGAAAGCAAAAATGGCGGTTTTTATGACTATTTTAAAGCTGGATTTAATGCGCTTTTACGTTCCAAATCTAATTTTAACTTTAATATTGTTTCTGGAAAGAATACAAAAAATAATACTAAAAAGAAGCATATCTCTCTTAACAATTGTCAAGCTATTACTTTTGGAAAAGTGCCGTATTTTGGTTTTGGTCTGCGGGGGTTATTGGGGCGGGTTAATCCTATAGATGGTCAAGTTTATGGTTTAGCTGTAGTTAATACACATGGTTCATGGTTAAATAAACCTGCCCGTTTTTGGGCTTTAATATTGGCAAATTTTATTCAACAGCCACGGGCCCCTTTCTTTAGTTTGAAAGAAAAAGAATTCTTCATAGAAAGTAAAGATAATTTTCCATTACAGGCAGGTGGGGATTTTTTAGGTTATACTCGGTGGGTTAGGGTTAAAGTAGTTCGGCAGCAGAAAGTGTTGATGGTTTAGGTAAGTAGGATTAGTTTTTTAACATTTTTTGTAGTTTTTCTCTCTTTAACCCATTTTTCAAGAAAGTTTTTTAAAAGAGGCTTAGTTTGTTCTCAATAATGGCGGCCATAGTTCAATGGTAGAATAAGGGACTGTGGCTTTGTGAAGCAAGACAAAGCAGAGATCCCTGGACGCGAGTTCGATTCTCGCTGGCTGCCCTCTTTTTTTTGTATTTGTCTTATTTAGAATAGTTATTTGTAACTAAAAATGTGTTATTTGTAACATAAAATTATAGTGGTTATTTTCACTGGACTGTAGCAATACCCACCAAAAGTTTATATAGTTGCTGTGTTTTCTTATATTTATGACAACTAAAACCACTCGAGTTGATTGTATTCATTGGTAGTGTTTGTAATAGTTGTCAATCTAATATTTCTGTAAAAAAATTTAAAAGATTTAGTTTTAGCACTCTTAAGAATAAATTAAAAAGTATTATTAATTCTAAAGTATGTTTTAATCTAATTAATTCTAAATTTACTAATTCTGTATTTAGCTTTAACTATCATCATTGTTAGGGCTTTTGCCCCTTAACATTTTTTCTAATGGTCGCAGTGGTGTAATGGTAGCATTTTAGACTGTGGATCTGAATGTGCGGGTTTGATTCCCGCCTGCGGCCCTTTTTTAATTCAAATAAATTTGCAAATAAACATAATAATAAACAGTCTAACGGACTTTAAACGTGGAGAAAAAATAAAATGAAATATATCTGTGAAGGGTTAGGTGCACCTGAATTTAAGGTTAAAGCGCAAAAAAGCGCTGGTTGTATTCACAGTCTACTTACCTAAAAATAGTGGTCTAGAAAGATTTAATTATTTAGCTTTGCGCGAATTTTATGAGAGAGAAGTTAGATTTTTTCAAGAACCAGGTGAAAACATTTCAAGATTAGTTTCAGAAAATGGCGGTTATGGCTGGACAGGAAATGATTTGTTTTGTGAGTATCAACTATCTGGAAGAAACCTGGCTAGAATTTATCGTTTTGTTCCTTGGCCTGAAACAATTAAGCCTAAACTATGTCTCTTGGGGCCAGAAGAAAAGTCCATCAAAACAGTTTTAGGAGATGGACTACGAATTGCAGCACCAAGCAAGTATCAAAATTTGATCCGAGAATATCTTCAACAGAAAAATATTGATCTGAATCTTACTTATTTAGATGGTCAAGTTGAAAGACAAATTCGTAAGAAGCAAGCAGATTTAGCTTTTGATATTGTTTACTCTGGAAAAACAATGCGCGAAGAAGGTTTGGCAATTTATGATACTATCTTTGAAGATAGTGGATTAGTACTATTAACAAAAGATTAGTATGGCAAAAGATATATAAAATTAAAGATTATTGGAGGAAATAACATGGACTTACAACTGGCTAAAGGGGTACAAGATATTGCCCCAGAAGATAAAATTTTGATGAATGAAGTAGTTGGTAAACTTAAAGATGTTTTTGAATTGTTTGGTTTTGCACCATTAGAAACACCAATCATTGAGCGTTACGAGACTTTGGGTGCTAAGTTCGCGGCAGGAGAAGCTTCTGATGCTTTGAAAGAGATCTTTCAATTGACTGATCAAGGCGGTAGAAAGTTGGGATTAAGATTTGATTTAACGGTTCCATTATGTCGTTTTGTGGCGATGAATCCTACCTTAAAACTGCCATTTAAAAGATATGAACTGGGTGTTGTTTTTAGGGATGGACCTTTAAAAGCAGGCAGAACTAGACAATTTTGGCAATGTGATTTTGATACGGTGGGAAGTGAATCTATGCTGGCCGATGCAGAAATTTTAGCCGTATTAGAAAAAGGTTTTTCTAGTTTAGGAATAGATGTGCAAATAAAATACAATAATCGTAAATTGTTAAATGGGTTAATGGAACAAATTGGAGTTAAAGAAAAAGAGAGCGCTTTAATTGCTATTGACAAATTAGATAAAATCGGTAAAGAAGGAGTAAAGAAAGAATTAATAGAGCGTGGTCTTACGGCTAAACAAAGTGAAGAGATTCTTTCTTTAATCAAGACCGGAGTTAGTTTAGAGCAATTGAAAAGTAAAATAACTAATGCTGAAGCTCTGCAAGGCATTAAAGAATTAGAAGAAATGTTTTCTTATACCACAAAGCTTGGTTTAAAAAAAATAGTTTTTGATGCTTCTCTTGCTCGCGGCTTAGCTTATTATACTGGCACTGTTTTTGAGGTTTATGCTCAAGAAGGGAAAATTACTTCTTCTTTAGCTGGCGGGGGAAGATATGATGATATGATTGGGAAGTTTATGGGGGGCAGCAGATTAATTCCGGCACTGGGTGCTTCTTACGGTATAGTTCCTATACTGGAAATATTGAAAGAAAAAGCAAAGGTTAGGTCTAAATCTCCTGCTCAAGTTTATGTTGTGCCTATTAATACTGTAAATGAATCTTTAGATTTGGTTCAAGAACTGAGGAATAGAAATATAAGTGCCGACATTTCATTAGGTAAGAAAGGTGTTTCTAAAAATTTAGAATATGCTTCAGCTTTAGGAATTCCTTACGTAATTATTCTTGGCGAAGACGAGCTAAAGAAAAAGAAAGTACTCTTGCGGGATATGAAGAGTGGAACGGAGCAGCTTTTGAGCACTGAAGCTGTGATTAATAAATTGAGATCATGATTAAGAAGTTGAAATAGCGAATAAGAAGTTGAAATGGTGATTGTTATGCGAAAAATTTCGCTGGGTGTAAAGCCCCACTCTTCAGAGCGAAATTTTTGCATCCTAAAAATGCGTTGTTTAGAAACCGTCTCTGTTCAAACTACGCACTTTAGTGCGTGGTGAGACGGTTTCACGCATTTTTATGATATTGAATCAGTAGTTTAAGACTAAAATGAACTCTAAACATTTAAAGATTATTGGTTATGTTGTTTTAGCTATTTTAGTTCTAAATATGATTTTATTTGGGATGGGACTTGTTAATGGATTAGTTTTCTGGTTAGTAATTGCTCTTGGAGCAATATTTGTTTATTTTGGACTTCCAAAAATGAAAGAAAACAAATAAACTAAGAAATTCTAAAATTGATTTATTATTATAATTCTTAATATTATTTTTACTAATTAATCTAAATACCGATAAGGCTTAAGATAAGCATAAGTACTATTCCTAACAGGAAGCCTAGTAAATGCCAGACTGATTCTTTAAATAATTGACATTCTTTATGTAGTTCAGGAACAAGATTAGAACCGGCAATGTAGATAAAACCACCTACCGCTATGGGAATTATCATATCTACATATATTTCACTTTTAGCACCCAAAGCTAGCCCTACTATAGCTCCTAAGATGGCAATAGCTGCGGAAGCGAAGTTAAAAAAAAGTGCTTTGGCTTTTGAATACCCAGAATAAATCAAAACTCCAAAATCAGCAATTTCTTGAGGAATTTCATGTAAAACCACGGCAATTGTAGTTACTAGACCTAAATGTATATCCAATAAATAGCTTCCTGAGATAATCAGTCCATCAAGAAAATTATGCATTCCATCACCAACTAAATTTAAAAGGCCGATATGTTCATTTTTGTGGCCTTCGTGGAGATGTGTTTGATGACATCTATGCCAATGGATAATTTTCTCTAAAATGAAAAAGAGTACTAGCCCAAAGAGTACTTGCAAAGAGACAGCTATAGTAAATCCTTTTTTTTCTACAATCTCTGGCAGAAGGTGAAGAAATGCTCCACCAAAGAGGCTTCCTGCAGATAGACTTACTAAAATAAGTAAAATGTGGCTTAATTTTTTAGTCTTAAAAAAAAGTGACAAAGCTCCAATAAAAGAAATAAGTGAAACTAGGAGTACGCTAATTAATGTGTAAAGTATGGCTTCTAACATGTGTTTTATTCTTTAGTTTTATTTTTGGATTTATAAATGTTCGCAGAAACTTATTTTTTATATCATTTTTTCTTCTGAAAATATTTTTTTAATTACGATGGTGGCATAACTGCCTTTTTGAAGAAAAAAGCTTATTGTTACTTTATTCTTCTCTTGGTTAAGATCATCTTTCTCCGTGTTTCTAATTTTAAAATCTTTCACTTCAACAAAAGCTTTTCTCAGTTCTCCTTCAGCTGATAGTTCAGGTATTTGTTTAATTATAAAATCTTGAGGAGAGAGGTTTTCTCTTTTCTTAAGTATTTCCAGTATTTCTGTTAAATCTTTATCTAATTTTGGTAAATCTTCAAAGCCCAATAGAGGTATTTCTAAATCTGGTATGGCCTCATCTGGAAATACTAAGTATCCAGCAGCATATTTTACTTCTACAAATTGCTCGGTTTTCTTTTTTAGATATAAAGATAAAGTTTCATTCCATAACCAACTTTGATAAGCGTTAACATACATACGTAATAGGCGTAGAGGCAGACGCTTTAAAGCCCCGACATAATCGGTTTTTTTCTCTTCTAAATAAGAAGAACATAGGGGGTTATCAAGTTTTGCAACGGCTTCTTTGAATTCTTTTTTGACTATGTGTCGTCCAATTTCATGGTTTTTGCGTCCAAAGCGCTGGTCGTCAAAATAATTTGGAGTGTATAATTTTTTATCATTTGAGTACTGATATTCTATTTTTTTCCCTAAGTATTTAATATCATTCAGATCTAAATTTCTGATCGTAATGATAAACTCGTTGCCTTTTAGATGGCCGAGAGTTATCGATTCATTCCCTCGAGCTAAGAATTTTAACTCTATATCTCTTATTTGAACTTTATTCAACCTATCTAAATTAATCTCAGGCAGAGAGATGACCTGTTCAGTTATAGCATTCTTATCTTTATTACCAGCAAAACCAACCTGTTTTTCTTTAAGGTTAAAAATACTAGCTATTTGTTTAATTGCATCTATAGTATTATAATTTTTCTTTTTTAATAAACAGTAAATAAATTTACCCTGTTTTGTTTGCGATTTAGAATAATCTTCTAGGCTGATTTCTTTAACTATAAAATCCTCTGGGATTGATTTGATTTTGTAGTTAGGCTCTTCTTTAAATGTCTCTGTTATATCCTGTAGTTTCATTGTAGTTTAATAGATGTTTAAAAAAGTAGTGGATAAGTTTTATAAAGCTTAGCCTAATTTTTAGACTGTTTTTGAAGGGAAGTTTATCCCTTTAATAATATTGCCCCAGTAGCTTAGCCTGGCGGAGCGGATGGCTGTTATTCATCTATGTTCGGGACTTCCTGGATATGGCTTGGCAAGTAACCATCAGGTCGTCAGTTCAAATCTGACCTGGGGCGTTTTTTCTTTCTAATCTAGTCTATTTTTTAATCAATTTTTAATTGAGGTTGATACTTGGCGCAGACAAGTCCCGAACGAAGTGAATGGAAGGGCAGACTGCCCTTATGTGAGGATCTGACCTGGGGCGTTTTTTTCTTTCTAAAACTATTATTTATATTTTAATTGATAATTATATATATATATATATATTTTATTCAAAAGGAAAATAGACCATTTTTTTCTCTTTTCTGGCTATAACAAATTCATACCTATCAATCATTCCTGCAAATACTTTTCGAAGTTCATTTACAATATAATCAAACTCTTCAAATGATTTTGCTTGAAGTTCTATTTCAAAATCACTCCCCCCTATAGTTCTATTTACATTTAGTATATTGGGATGTTGTAAACAAAATTGTTCTAATTCACGTATTCTTTCTGTGTTTAGTAAGGTTAGGTATAACTTATAGTAACGATATCCTAAAAAAGAAACATCAATCAAAGCTATATAACCAAGAATTAATTTATCAGTTTCCATTTTTCTAAGATGAGTTCTTATTACTTGTGGGCTTGTATGTAATTTGCTAGCAATTTCTAATAAAGGCATTCTGCCATGATCAGAAACTAGTTTAAGAATTTGCATATCTCTCTTGTTTAAAGAAACTATTTTTTTTGATGCACCAACTAGTGTTCCCTTGTCAGTATTTATTTTATTTATAAGATATGATTTTGGATATTGCTGGATGTGAGAATATATCACTACAGATCGAGTACTAATATATTTTCCATACTTGCTCATTATTTTTTCCCAGTAAACATAGAAATCAAGAACATTCTTTACTGCGGTAGCAAAACCAACATCCCATTGCCCTTCTAAAGTAACCAGCCACCAGACTTCTTTATCTTTGATTAATTCATCTTCTATTTCGTCTTGCTTCTCTCTAGTTAGGTTATGAAATTTAAAATACACTCTAATACTTTGATATCCTAATCTGGAATAATCTATTAAGGTAATATATTTAGAAAGTATTCCTATTTCTTCCAGCCGTTTTATTCTATAATCTATGAATTGTTTTGATTTTTTTAGATATTTTCCAACATCTGTGGTAGAAATTCTGGCATTTTTGTCTAATGCAAAGAGTATTTTCCGATCATAATTGTCTAACCTTATGTTTTTTTCATACATATTGAGACAATAATAACCTTTTCTTTATAAATATTTCTTTTTGTCCAAAATATTAATAGTTTATTTTATTATTTAGCTCAATTATCAAGTAATCATTGTATAGTAAAAACAACAAAGTAGAAGGAGATATGGAAATGACCAAAAAAATCATGTTAATAAAACCGGCATACGAAACTGATGCAGTATGGGACACTGTCAGAACAAGCCAGCCATTAGGTTTGTGGTGGATTGGTTCTTTACTCAAAGAAAGGGCTCATGAAGTTAGAATACTTGATGAAACGGTAAGAGCCGGTGCACTTCAAAAAAAAGTGCTGTTTAGAAGAGAAGTTGCAGGAGCAGAAACAAAAGATGAAGAATTACACATAACTTATGCTAATTTTCAAGCTCAGAAGATGCAGGATTTTGCAGCTATGACCTCAGTAGAATTTGTTGACAAATATTCTTCATTTTTTGGAGAAAAAATTGTAAGAACAATGGTCAGAACCGGTAATACTCTTGAAGAGACTTTGGCAGAAGTTTCCAAAATGAATCCAAATATTGTGGGTATTCCTGTCTTTGCAAGCTGTAATTATCCTTCGGCACTCTCTTTAGCTAAAGCAGTTAAAGAAAGTTTTCCTGAAGTAAAAATAGTAATGGGGGGACAGCATGTGACAGCTTTGCCAGATGAAGTTCTACAACATGATTTTATAGATTATGCAGTTACTGGAGATGCAGTGCAGGCAATGGTAAAAATAGTCGAGAATGAAGTATTAACTAGGGGAAGAATTCATGGGGGAGTATTGGATCTTAGTAATTTTCCCTTGCTGGATATGGAACTGATGGCTGAAAATGAATATCCTCTGCAACCAACGCATACTTATGATACTAAAGGAAGGAAAGCAGTAGATTACATGTTTTCAAAAGGATGCTATCGTTCCTGCGAATTTTGTGTTGCTGGAGAACGAGAAAATAAAATCTCATCTACTCAGTTAGGAAGAATTGATGAACAACTGCAAAGATTCGTAGATGCAGGCATCGAGGAAATAGTTGTTCAAGATGATGCTTTTCTTTTTAAGCCTGAGCGCAATTTAAATGAATATCTAAATTTGATGAAAAAGCATGGTTTATATTGGCAAGACAATGGAGGTATAGAGTTCGAAGGTTTAACTCCAGCGGTGATAGATCAATTCTTAGAATATCAACTCCAAGGCCAGGGTAAAATAAATTCTTTATATGTCCCACTCAATCCCAGAACTGGACAGCATAGCGAGAGTGCTTTAAAAGACATGCGAGAACGGTTTGCTGAACATTTTCCGCACGTAAAGCAGCTGAGGGAAGCTGGGATATACGTTTGCACTAGTGAAATTATTGGATATCCTGGGCAATCTTTAGAAAGCATGAATGATGATATTAAGTTGCATCAAGAATTAGTAAATGGGGGTTATGTTGATAAATCTATGACTTTTGTTACTTCAACATTACCTGGAACTAAATTATATAGGGGGTATTTACAACACATTGTAAACTTAAATGATTGGGCAGCCTACTCTAATTTTGTACCTCAAAGTAGGACTGATAAAGTTCAAGAGATTAAATCTATCGAGAGAATAACTATTGAAAGAAATCAGCAAATGAATAAAGTACAAAAAAGTTATCCTTGGGGAAGTGCATTTCCCAATTTCTAATTCTCATTTGAGCTGTTAATAATTAAATTATTTTTCTAACCCTATTTCATAAATCTCCTGTGCAGTTTTCTCCATAAAGTCTAAATCTGAACAGTCTTTGAAGAACAACTCGCCATGCCCATGGACAATAATTTCTATACTCTCAATTTTAATTACTAGAAGAAGAGGAGTTTCTAAAGTGACTTGGTATTTATGTTTTATTTTATTTAGATCAATCTTGCCTCTCTGTTTTAATTTGGTAGAGTAAGCGGCTTTAGTCTTGCATTTTCCTAATGTGAAATTTATTTTAGTCATTATTTTTGATTAATTAATATTAAACCTTAATATTAAACCTATTTTTAAAAAGTTAATATTAAGCTAAAATCATTATTTATTTATTAACCTAACCGAATGATTTATATAGGAAAATATACTTTCTAGGAGTGTTATAGAAAAATATCATTATTATAGGGGTGAATTAAAGATGGTTAGTAAACATGGTTCAAAGTCATTTGTAGCAAAAGAAAAGATAGAGTTGCACAGGGTGGCGCATTATACTTTCTTTTTAGGTTTGTTAGTTGCAATTATTACAGGATTTTTTTATGATTCAATTAGGGGAGTGGATGTTGGTACTTTTAGTGGTCCTCAAGTTTTAGTTACTAGTTTAGTGTTTTTAGGTTTTGTAGTTGGTTTATTTAATCTAACTGCGAAAGAAACTATGCCTTTCTTGGTAGCATCTATTGCTTTGATGCTGGCTGGTATTGTTAATCTAAGCTTAATTCCTGCAGTAGGTTTCTTACTACGAGATATCTTAAGTAATATTGTGGTCTTTGTTGTACCTGGAGCAATTATTTTGGGTATGAAGACTATCTGGAAATTAGCTTCAGATTAAAGTTTTATTATTTTAATTATTATTTTAATTATTATTTTTATTATTATTCTAATCTCTTTTTACTTTCTTTTTTCTATATCTTTGATTTTTGTAAATGATTTAGCATATAGTACCTATATATATCTGTAGTTTGTTATAAAATCATTAGTAACATTTATAAGAAAAACTAATTTTCTTATTCTTATGACTTTAGAAAATATCATATCTGGATTAAATTTAGTTCGATTTAATCCTATTCTTAAATCTTTATTTTATAGTGGAGTGATGTCACTTGGTTTAGTTGCCTGTGGGAATACTAACATTCCAAATACTTCTACTCTGCCTTCTGGTTTTTGTGAAAGTGAAACCTATAACCGAGAAGGTGAATGTATTCCTGTAAGGCCATTGGATTGTGGTGAAGGAACCTATGAATCAAATGGTGAATGTCTTCCCAATAATACGACTCCTGGGGTAGATGAGGCTGTTCCAAAATTACCCCTCATCTCCTTTGTAGGGAATCTTCATGGAGATGGTGATAGATTAAATAGTGGTTGGGAAATCTATACTATTGATCTGGAAGGGGATAATCTTCAACAATTAACTAATCCTTCTCTGCTTGATTCTATGTTGCCAGATTATGCTTATTTACATTCTTGGATTCATTCCTGGAGCGCAGATGGCCAAAATATTGTTTTTGAATCTAATCGTGATGGGTCAACCGGAGACCCATTTATTGATGAAGAACGAGAGATATATTCCATGCGAGCAGATGGAACTCACCAGCAAAGGCTAACAAATAATCGTCTAGGGGATGGCGGCGCAAAATATTCCCCTGATGGGACTAAAATTGTATTTAGGTCTTGGTCAGTCAATACTGGTGGTCCTTTACCCATAACTAATGTATCACTTTATGTAATGAATAGTGATGGTAGTGATAGGGAAAGACTTACTGATCTTTGTGGTACAGCTATTCAATTTGGCTGGATACCAAATACAAGTGATATTTTTGTGAATGCATCTTCTCTTTTTTGTAGTGGGGAAGATACCATGAGAGTACTTTCTTTAGATGGGACCGAAAGACATCTTGATACTATCTCTTCGGGTGTATGGTCACCAAATGGAGATAAAATTGCTTATGTTAGTTCAGATGGCAGTGCATTATCAGTTGCTGACAAATATGGACATAATCAACGTGAAGTGGTAAATAGTGATACTACTATTTCTAATTTCCAATGGTTACCGGATAATAGGACACTATTATTTCTAACATATGGACTAGATGGTGAGGAAAGAAATTATTCGGTATTAAAAGTAAAAGATGATGGGACTAATTTAGAAACATTATCTTCTGGAAATATATCTATCCCTATCGATGATGTTGCTTTTGCTCCAGATGGAAAAAATATGGCGTTTGTTGATGAATCTTATGAACCACGCGGCCTTGATCTTTATGTCTTAAACCTTGAAACAACTGAATTAAGATTAATTATGCACTCCGTAGTATCAGAAGAATATAATGGGGGCGGTTTTGGTGGCGAACTACAATGGCAGCCTAAACCTTAATTATAATTTTCTATTCTCCTTTTCGCAATTTTTATAAATAACCTCGATGCATTGTTTTTTTATTAGAGGTGAGCTAAAATTCAAAAGAAAAATTTTGATTGTCCGCATTGCAGCCAGAAGTTTATGGCTTTCTTGTTTCTAGGGCTAAGCGGAGTTTATTGCCCTTATTGTCATAATAGAGTTAAATTATGATTTTTTATGAAACTCTTGCTGTTTTAATATGTTTTTGTGATCTCCGGTTAATTATTTTCACTTCTATTTTTATTCATCGATGAATGTTTTGGTAACTCTACTGATGACCTTATCGATAGATTTAAATATCAGGAAATGGTTCTAGAATAAACATGCATTCGCAGGCCGATAAGCTGAGCCAGAAAATTCTAAATTTATTAGCGGAAGCTACAGAACCACTTGAAACAAAAGAGATTGAACTACTGCTGCCTCAAGCGACAAGAGTTAAAGTTCTTTATCGTCTTAATCGTTTACGTGGAGATGGACTGCTAAAAGGAAAGCCTGTTGGCTCTGGAAAAGGGGCTTGGATTTGGTGGGGTTCTAAATCATTTATTCTAAATAATGATATTAAGAAAAATTTATCTTTAAAATGAAGACTAAAAATAAGCAAAATTCGAAAGAGTATTGGAGTCAGAGGCTATTAGAAGTAGAAAGAGAATTAGTAGGAGAAAGTAAAAATAAAATTCAGACCGAAGTTAGTTCTTCTAAACCTATGATTAACAGTTACAATCTTAATTTCACTAAAAATAAACCTTCTCTTAATAAAATAAGTCACTCAAAACTTCTATCTCCTGACATCAAAAATATGGATAAATCTTACTCCAGAAAATCAGCATCAGCACCTAACTCTTTTATTAAATCTCTGTTGTTAGTACTTCTATTTTTCAGTCTAATTTTTAGTTTTTATCTCTTGGATATTGGCGGGTTAACGGGCTTGGCAACTTTTTCTGATTCTAACCTAACTAATTTTAATTTAGGTACATACAACTCTACTTTCTTTAATTCTACTGGCGGTTATTTGATGCTAAATACCACTCAAGGCCTTACGGGAAATTTTACTAGCCAAGTATTTGATGGAACTGAAATCTCTACTTGGAATAACCTCAGCTTTTTAGCAGCAGCTTTTGGAGATTTGCCTGGAAATAGAATCACAGAAACAAGTTGGGCTTCAGGAAATTTAAATATGAGTGGGAATCTTTTACTTTACCATTTTAATAATGATACTTCGTATGCTGAGAATGGCTCTTATGTTTATGATTTTTCAGGATTTGGAAATAATGGTACCTGGGGACAATTGGGAAATTTTAGTGCCACTCCATTGCAGGGGGCTTTTTCTGGAAGATTTGATGGGACTGGCACCTCATATATTAATACAACACTATCTAATGATTTCTATTTTAATAAAAATTTAACAATTTTAACTTGGATTAAAATGGCTGAGCTGCCTTCAGCTATGACTCCTTTAAATAATAGGATCATAGTGGCCAGGCATGCTGCTATAGCTACTAAAACTTTTCAGGTAGGTGTTAATACGGATGATACTATCACTTTTACAACTTATGATGCTGCTTGTACTAGTGGAATTTCTTTAGATACTTCTTTTGTTTTAAGTAAAGATAAATGGTATCATTTAGTATTTGTTCTCAATAGTACTAATGAGAAAAGAATTTACATCAATGGAGAATTGAATGCTTCTTCTACTGGAAATTATTTAATACCTAGTGGTTGCGGAGCACAGCCTGTGACTATTGGTGCCAATGCTCGCGTTCCTACAACTACTGGTTTTAATGGCTCAATTGATGAAGTTGCTATCTTTAACCGCACTCTAACTTCTCAAGAGATATTGGATTTCTATAACCGCGGGGCAACGAAATTAAATTTAACAGTAAGAAGTTGTGATGACTCCTCTTGCAACGGAGAAACATTTACAGATGTGAATGACAATTCTTCTCTTAATCTCTCACTTAACCAAAATCGTTATTTTCAATATTCAGTACAGATGGATAGTTTGAATATTAGTGTTTCTCCTCAGCTCTACAATCTTTCAATAAGTTATACGCCCGTTTATTCTCCGAATGTTACTTATAATTTCCCTACTAATCTCTCTTATACTTCAGTTAATTATAGCTTGTTAAACTATAGTATAAATGATCAAGATAGTAGTTTTGTTAATGTTAGTGTTTATGGAGATGGTGTGCAGTTAAATTATTCTACTAATGCTTTATTGGTCTTCAATGGCACTTATAATTGGACAAATCTAGCTGAAGGGTTACATAACTGGACTGTTTCTGCTAATGATGGTCTTAAGAATTCTACAAATAATAGTTTCTTTTTTACAATAGATTTAACAGATCCTGCAGTTAATTATAGCAGCAACAATCCTACAAACAATATTTATGTCAGCCAGAACTGGATCTTTGTAAATGCTACTTTCACAGAAACAAATTTTGCTAATATTACATTTAACCTTTACAATAGTACTGGATTAGTCAACAACACAAATTATTCTTCATCATCAATTACTTCTATTAATTTTACCAATCTTCCAACAAATAAAACTTATAATTATAATGTCACTATTTTTGATTTGGCCGCAAGAAGCAATATTACGGCAACTTTTAATATTACTTTAGATAATACTAATCCGGCCATAGGTTTTGCTACTGGAACTTCTTTAAGTCGTTATAATTACTCTCAATCTTGGATTTTTGTTAATGTCTCTATGAATGATACTTACGAGGCAAATATTACTTTTTATCTCTATAATTCTTCCGGGCAAATAAATAGCACCAATTATTCTACTGTTCAAAGAAGTATTAACTTTACTAGTTTAGCTGAGGCTACTTATGATTATAACGTTACTGTATTTGATTTAGCAAAAAATACCAATAGCACAGAAACAAGAACTATTAAATTAGATTCTAGTGCGCCAATAATTTCTTTAGCAAGCCCTACTAACAATAGTTATATCACATCTTCTAATACTATTCTTTCTATAACTACTGATGAATATGCCTACTGTAGGTTTAATGCTACTTCTGGTCAAGATTTTAGCAACAGTATGACTAGTTTTAGTATAAGTAATGGTACCAATCATAACCATTCAATCTCCGGTTTAGTAGATAATACCATCTACAGCTTTTATTTCAAATGTAATGACACCTTAAACAATCAAAATAGTAATGATTTATATCTTAACTTCAGTGTTAATTACAATGTCGTACCTGGAGCTCCAAATTTATCTTCTCCTTCAAATATGTCTTTTACTAATGTCGCTAATATTACTTTTATTTGGAACTCTTCTGATGCTGATGGCGATATCCTAACTTATGATCTGCTTGTTTCAAACGATACAAGTTTTAGTTCTACTGTATTAAATGTTTCTGGAATTAGTGGGGGTAACTATTCTACAGCCAGTTTAAGTCAAGGAATTTATGTTTGGAAAGTTAGAGCTAATGATTCTATCGAATTAGGAAATTATAGTGGGACTTATAATTTTACATTTGACAATACTGCCCCCTCTATTGTTTCTAAAAATAAAAACAATACGCGTGTGGGTGAAACAGTTAATTTAACTTTGAATACCAGCGATAATTTGGCTGGAGTTAAGACTGCTACAGCCTTGCTCAAATATCCCGATGATACGGTTGTTTCTTATAATTTAACACTGTCAGGAACCATATTTAATTTGACTCTCAGCGGATTAACTTTAATCGGTGATTATGATGTTAATTATACTTTAAATGATAGCGCGCAAAATAGTGTTAATGCTACTGATTATTTTGATGTTTATACGGTCAACAACATTAGTGGATCTATCACTGATGCTTCTGGAAATGCGCGTAATGATACTTATCTTTTCTTTAGACCAAATACCAGAAATGAATTATATAATTTTACGGCAACATCTTATAATTTTACTCGTGATGAATTGCATAACCGTACTTATGATCTAGAAGTTAGCCGCGGAAGCAATCTAATACGCTTAAATAGTTTTAATCTTAGCGGTTTAACAAATATTCCTCTGCATATTGATAATTTTAGCTCAACTACTGACACTATAACCAACTATAAACTTTTAGTTGGCTGGGGAGTAAATACCACTTTCAACGGTACTGCTTTTATGAACCTGAGTTATTCTGGGTTATACTCTGCAGATACCTCTGCTATAACTGAATCTGCTTTAACAGTACACAGGTGCAGCAACTGGAGTTATGCTTCTCGGGTATGTAATACCGATTATGCTTTGTATACCAATAAAACAGTCTCTACAACGGTAGATATTATGGGTATAAACGTTTCTAGTTTCTCTTCTTATTTAATTACAGAATACACCTGTGGAAATAGTCTCTGTCAGTCTGCTTATGGTGAAACTACTTCTACTTGTGCTGGAGATTGTGCTAGTTCTAGCAGTTCATCTTCTAGTTCGTCAGGAGGTGGGGGTGGTGGTGGAGGAGGCGGTGGCGGCGGCAAAGCTGCAGTAACAGAAGAATCAACCGCTGGATTGTTGCAAGTTAGCGTTAATAAAATTGAACAAGAAATGCTCGAAGGCAGCACAGTTAAAGAAGTAATTACTTTGAGCAATCCTGGAACAGAGGAGATGGATGTTAGTTTAAAAATTATGGGCGAGGTAGAAAGTTTTGCAACTATTGATAGTTCAGTAACTGTGCCAGCTGGTGAGTCTATAGATATTCCCATTACTTTTGTTGGAAAAGAAGTTGGTATTTATTCTGGAAGTTTAGAAGTTGAAAGTACTACTTTGGATCTTTCAGTTCCTATCAAGTTGACTGTAGTTGAAAAGAGCCCTGAAAAACTGCTTGATGTAAGTGTTTCTTTAGATGAAGCTTCTTTGGTACAAGGAGAAAAATTAGAGTATAGAGTAATACTTTTTAATTTTGGTGACTCTAATAAGTACGATATTACTCTAAACTACATTGTAGTATCGGCTGCAGAAAATAAGAGTGTGTTAGAATATCAGGAAGTTGTCGCTATTGAAACTTCTTTATCTCTAAGCAGAGAATTAGAATTACCTGCTGATTTGGCTCTAGGGGATTATATTTTAGAAGTTCATGCTGTTGTCGGAGAAGTAGATACAATTGGCAAGGCGCAGTTTAAGATAGTAGAAAGTAAGCTGCCATTGATAGGGGCTGCTTTTGGTTCATTTAATGGTTTTAGTGGAGCAATTTTTACTTATCTGCCATTATTTATGACTTTGGTTGTATTAATATTTTTAGGAGTGGCAGGCTGGTATTATTATACTACTCTTCGCAAAAAGATGTTTGAGAAAGAAATGGCAGAAAAGAAAAAGAATAGTATCTTTCCTTTCCCTGATTTTGCTTTGTTGCCTAAATCTAAGTTTGCCTATATAGGTTTGGTGGCTGATTCTGGTACTAAAACTTATTTAGATCATACACAGTTGAATATGCACACCCTTATTGCTGGTGGAACTGGCTGTGGTAAAACTGTTGCGGGCATGGATATTGTTGAAGAGTTAATTAAGAAAAAAGTCCCAGTTATTGTATTTGATCCAGTAGGACAATGGACTGGTTTTAAGAAAAGAAGCGACGATCCACGAATGAAATCTTTATTTAGAAAATTCGGTATCAGCGGTCGTTCTTTTAGTACAGATATCATTGAAATAAATAAAACAAATCTAAGATTAGATATAATCCCCTATCTTAATAGAGGCCATCTTACAGTTATGAAGTTAAATAAAATATCTGCCTCTGACGCCGACTCATTTATTGAGGCTTGTTTAGAGAAAATTTATCGTGCAGACTTAAAAGAAGTTTCTTCTCTAAAGACTTTGTTAGTATTGGATGAAGTGCATCGCCTCTTACCTAAGTATGGTGGGATGAAAGCACATGTAAAATTAGAACAATCAGTTCGTGAATTTAGGAAATGGGGTATCGGCTTGTTAATGATTTCACAAGTGTTGACTGATTTTAAAGGTGCAATTAGAGGAAATATCGGTACGCAGATACAGATGAGAAGCAGATATGAAGGGGACATAAAACGTGTACGTGAGCGTCATGGTTCAGCCATCAGTAAATTGATTGCCAAACTACCCATTGGGGTAGGTATGCTGGAGTGTTCGCAATACAATAAAGGTAATCCTTACTTTGTAGAGTTTAGGCCAATGCAGCACTCGCCGTTTAAAATTGAGGAGAAAGGGAATATTAAAGATAAAAATGAGAACATTAGAGATAAAGAATCTAAAGAAAATGAAACCATAAACTCTAAAAAAGTAGATGTTGGTTTAAATAAAAAAGAAAAGAAAGAAAATAAAAAAACTTTAAAGAAAAATAAGCATTTCGCTAAACTTAAAAAAGTTTTAGTTAAAAAAAATAAATCTAAACAAAAAAGAAAATAATTATTAATAGGTATAAATGATAAAAAAGAGATATAGAACGCATCTGAACTATGGAATGAAGAGGATGGTTAAATTAAATAGTAATATAATTAAAAAGTCAAAACTAAATCAAAAATTAGAAACTAACTCTAAATTTAAAAGAGATAATAACTCTGGAATTAATAGTACTGATAATAATTTAAAAAAGACTATTCCTAATACCAAAAATAATTCTACAATTAATACTAAAACTAATACTGAAAGTTATTTTAAAAACGTATTTAAAAACAATCATCATCTGTTCAAGAGAAAATCATCTAAAATAAGCATCTCCAAGAGAAACTTATCTAATAAAAATTTATCTTCTAATGGTGCTATTCTTTTATCTTTAATCGTCATTTTTGTTTTACTGGCTGGAGTTTACCTTATTGATTGGTCTGGAATAACAGGACTAGCCACTTTTGCTGATTCTAACCAAACTCATTTTAACCTCGGAACGTATTCAAACACTTTCTTCAATACTACTAATAATTCAGTTATGCTTAATACTAGCTTAGGTTTAACCGGATCTTTTACTAGTCAAGTATTTAATGCTAGTGCTTCTGCCACCTGGAATAATATTAGTTATAAGACTAGTGCTTGGGGAGAACTACCTAATGCTCTAAACACTACTGAAACTGCTTGGGCCAGCAGAAATTTTGATATGACTGGGATTTATGGTTTATATCATTTAAACAATGATTCTGCTTATGGTGAAAATGCTAGTGCAGTAAATGATTTTTCTCCAAATAATCGTGATGGGACAGTTACTGCGGCCTTATTTAATTTATCTAATCAAAAATTAGGTGCTGGGTCTTATTATTTTGATGGAGATGGTGATTATATCAGTATCGGTGAAGATAATTCTTTTGCAGGAAAAAATTTGACTATTCTAGCTTGGATTAATATGAAGACTCTTCAAACAGACATTGCTAGATGGATAGTTTCACGGCATCAAAATAGTGTAGAAAAGAATTTTGAGCTGGGTATTGAAACTTCTGGCAAAGTCATATTTGGAACTTATAGTACTTGTTCAGGGGCACTTGATACTGTAGCATCACTTAGTGCAATATCTACAGGAAAATGGTATATGGTAGGAGCAACAATAGAACATAATTTAGCTAAATCGCTTTATGTTAACGGAACTTTTCAAGATTCAAATGGCGTTAGTCCTGTAATCCAAGACTGTGCTGCTACTCAACCAACTGCTATTGGTAACAGGTTAAGAAATACTGCGTTGGGCTTTACCGGAAATATTGATGAAGTAGCAATCTTTCAAAGGGTATTATCTAGTGCAGAAATTGAAGAATATTATAAAAGAACGGCCACAAAATATAATTTAACAGTAAGAAGTTGTGATGATTCTGCCTGTAGTGGAGAAAGTTTTACTAATATTAACGATACCTCTCCTCAACAATTAGCAACAGGTTATTCCATTTCAGATAATCAATATTTCCAGTATAATTTAAGTTTTGAAAGCGACGATGTAAAGTATACTCCTAACTTATATAATTTTACTATTGATTATACCGTAGCTACTGTTGATTCTACCAAACCTCTTGTCAACACTACTATTCCTACAGAAAATTCAGTATTTAATATCACTAATACAATAGAAATTGCTGTAAATGCCACCGATGAAACTGCTATAAACACAGTTTATGCCAATATTTCTTGTCCAAATGGGACCTTAAAACAGCTTACTTTGAATAATGGCACGGAATTTGACAACAAATACAATACTTCGTTTACTTTAACTTACACTACTGGCATCTATAATATAACTTATTTTGCCAATGATTCATCTAATAATATTAATAGTTCGACTACTACTAACTTCACTGTTAAAACCAGTTGTGCAACACTTTCTAGTGCAGGGATAGTTACTCTGGATCAAAACATAGAAACTACCGGCAACTGTTTTGATATCACTAGCAATGATGTAAACCTCATTGGCACTAGTTATACTATCACTGGAGATTTAAGCGGAAGCGATTATGGGGTTCGTGCAAATGGATACAATAATATCACCATCATCAATGCCACTATCATTAATTTTGATAGTTCTTTAGATTTTAGCAATGTAGATAATCAGAATTTAACTATATTTAATTCTCTTTTCACCAATGCATCTACTTCTGCCATTTCTTTAGGCGGTATAAAGATAAATATAACTCAAAACACTCTCGAAAAAGCAGGGTCTACAGAGTTAAGTGTTGCAACTTCAGCAAGTAGCATTAGCTTATATCATAACATTATTACTTCAAATAACACTAGCGGACAGCTTGTTAGATTTACGGAGAAGAATGGCAACCATAGTTTACTTTACAATAATACTTTAATCGGTGGTACAGGGGGCTTTTTTTTAAATGCTTTTCAAGAAAATGTAACTATTTTATCTAATACTATTGAAAATCAGACTAATGCTCAAGGAATAAGCGTAATTAATGGTTCCAGAATAAAAGTTCAAAGTAATAATTTTGCTAGGCATAATCTTGCCAGTTTTATTTTTAATAATGTATCTCTTGGTGAGATAAGCAATAATATAATTATTAATAATACCTTTGGTAAAGAGGCAGTAGTGGTTAATAATTCTAATGGCACTATTTTTAGGGATAATCAACTCAACAATAGTGGAATTGCTACCGGGGTAAGATTTGCATATTATGTTTCTTATTCATCCATAAGCAACACTACTACTAATTTTAATAATGCAGTGTTTATTTTATATGGAGATGGAGGGCAAAGCTCTACCCTAATATTAGCAGATAATACTCTCCTTACTGATGGTGTTTTTAATGTTACTGTTAATCATGATCTGTGGACATCGGCCAATTGCCAGAATGTTGTTGGGCCTGGCAGTTCGAACTGTACGTTTATTACTCCAAATTATTCATTTGGTAGTTGCGGCGCAGTAGATGGGGCATTTGGGGCTGGAAGTTGTTCAGACTATAAAGCTAATGTTTTTCTAAGTCAAGGTGCAGGAAATTCTTTTACTGTAAATGAAAGTAAATTCACTTCTACATTTAATCTATCGGCAGGAGCAACGTACCCTCCATATATTACTGCTAATGATTCAGTAAGCAATGGAGTGCTATTTATAGATTCCTGTAATGGAGTAATTAGTAATAACACTTTTTATAATGCCACATTAGGATATAATGCTGTGAAATCAGGATGTACCAATAATGTTACTTATGAAAACACCTATGGAAAGATTGAATGGATATCTACCAGTTTTACCCAAAATCTTAGTCTTAATGCAGAAATCAACGTAGCAAAGAGTATTGGTATTCATCTAGGAAATAATTCTGCGGCCGTAAATACCTCTGCATTTAATCCTACTACCAGTAATATTAATACTAGTGCTAATATTACTCTCTACACTCTAAATAACTGGTCTTCAATTAATGGGATTAAATGGCTGCAAAATTATAGTACAGATAGTTCTAAAATCAGAAGTGAGGGAACTAATTGTACTAACTGTTACATCCAAAGTTTCTCTGCTGGAACTTTAATATTTAACGTTAGTTCATTTAGCAGTTATGCGGGTGATTTTGTCAGTGCTGCGGTTAATAATCTGCCTTCTGCCCCTTCTCTAATATCCCCTGCCAATTATTCTACTACTACTAGCAGGACCCCTACATTTATTTGGAATAATTCGGTAGACGCAGATAGTGATACTTTAACTTACAATCTTGTAGTAGATGACAATTTTGCATTTAATAATCCTGAGGTTAATGTAACTGGCATTGCCCAAGGAACAACAAACAGCAGTTATAATATTACTGAGGTGCTCAATGTAGATACTTATTATTATTGGAAAGTTGCTGCTAATGACAGCACCGGATACGGTAATTGGTCAAATTATTCAAACTTTACAGTGCAGTCATATCTACTTATTTCATTAACAACCAATGCAGTTGGTTTTGGTTTGATGAGCCAGGATGAGAGAAATGATACTTCAGATGGAGCGCCTTTGCCATTTACAGCTGAAAATGCCGGCAACATTGTAGCTAATGTCAGCATAAATGCTAGTGCTTACTTTACTTCGGTTAGTTTTCCTTCATCCTATTATCAATTTAAAATTAGAGCCAATGAAAGCGGGGCGTTTGATACAAGTCAGTCTAATCTTAGTTATATAAATATGAGTGATACTAGTAACAAAGCCCAAGTAGCTAATTTATCTTGGCAAGATGCTTATGATGATTTCCTGGTAGACATCAATATTACAGTTCCTACGGATGAGTTGTCTGGTGCAAAATCATCTACAGTTACATTTACTATTGAGGGTTAAATTTATTAATCAAATTAATTAAAAAATCAAGAGAATAATCAAAATAATCACACAAACAATCAAAAAAAACAACCCAAAAAATCCCAAAGTAATAAAATATAACCAAGTAATAAAATATAACCAAATAATAATAATCTAAATAAATAAAAAATAGCCGCTAACAATGAAAAACAATCATTTAATATTTAAGATAAGGTTAATTTTAATTATTATTTTTCTTTTAATCATATTAAATTTAAACCTAGTTACGGCTATAGGAATTCGTCCAGCTAAGACCAATATAGATTTTTCTCCTTCATTAATTACTAGTGGGGAATTTTGGGTTGTTAATAATGATTTAGTTGAATTTAAAGCTAAAGTCTATGTTGAAGGAGAGTTGGGAAAATATGTTAATTTAGAAACAACAGACTTAAATTTTCGTTCTGACACTGATGCTTTACCAGTTAGTTTTAAATTAGTTTTACCAGTACAAGTGCCGCCTGGTGAGTCTACTGCCAGTATAGTGGTGGAACAGGCAACAGTCGAAGCTAAAAGTGATACTATTTCTTCCAGAATAATAATTAAACACAAAATAATAATCCTTGGCCCATATCCAGAAAAATATATTACGGCTAAATTGAATTTTCAAGAACAAGACAACGTGGTGGAATTTGTTTCTGAGGTAAATAATCTTGGTCAAAAAGATATTAATGATTTGCAGACTACTTTTTATGTTAATGATCAAAAACAGCAGGAACATATATTAGAAACAGAAAAAATAGGCTTGGCTCAAAATGAAAATAAGCTATTAAAACGAACATTGGATAAGAACTTATTTGAACAAGGAGAATTTGAAGTGTCTGCCGTAACAAAATATGATGATCAACAAGTAGAGGTAGTAAAAAGTTTGGTTCTAGGCCAGCCACGTGTAGAAGTAACTTATTTTGATCGTTTTTTTACAGCAAATAAAATAAACCAGTATACTCTAGATTTGTTAAATCGTTGGAATAGAGAAATAAAAAATGTTTTTGTTGATGTAGAAGTTCAAAAAGATGATAAGAAAATAGATGGTTTTAGGACAAAGTCTATAGATCTTGGAGCAGAGCTAAGCAAGAGAATTAATGATTATTATGATGCTAGAGGTAAAGATCCTGGAACTTATACTTTTAACATGGTTGTTAATTTTTGGAATTTAGTCAGAATGGAACAAAATGAGTTTAAGTTTCAAACAGAATTTTTAGAAGATGGGGAGGCTTTGCCAAGCAAGATACCAGAATTAGCCGAACCTAAAATTAATGAGAGTAATTTAGGATTATGGCTGGTTAGTTTATTTGGATTATTATTGTTAGTGTGTGGTTCTTATGTTGCCTGGCGTTATATCCATCGTGATGAATATGAGAATGAAATAAACGATGAAAGCGGAAAAATGTAAGTTTAAGCTTCTTGAGATTGTAATCTTGTTATCAACTAAAAAATAATTAATAATCATTAGCTTGTCTTTAATTTATTTCTCTCTCTCTCTCACTAATTTTACTTACTAATTTCTGTTTCTATCTCTAATAATCTATTGTCTTTTGCTAATCTTTCACCTCTATTTGGAGCACCGGCTTTAATCATTCCGCATCCTAGGGCTACTGCCAAATCTGCAATAAAAAAATCATCAGTTTCTCCGCTTCTGTGTGAGACCATTATTTTCCAGCCAGCTTTTCTAGCTAGCTGAGCTGCTTGCAGTGCTTCAGTTAATGTGCCAATCTGGTTTACTTTAAGTAGTAAGCAGTTGCAGCTTTTTTCTTGAATGGCTTTTTTAATTCGCTGTGGGTTTGTAACGGTTAAATCATCACCCACTATTTGAATTTTACTTTTTTGTTTTAGTTTTGCGAAAGTTATGAAATCATCTTCATTAAATGGGTCTTCGATGGATAAGAGATTATATTTTTTAATTAGTTTGAGATAATAATTAAGCAACTCTGCAGAGGTTAGTTTTTTAGGGATGTGATAAACTTTATTTTTAGGATCATAAAATTCAGAAGCAGCGCAGTCAATGGCTAGGCGTACGTTTTTACTATGTTTTGTTTTTTTAAGAGTGTATTGCAGCAGATTGAGGGCTTCTTCAGCAGTCTTAAGTTGTGGGGCAAAACCGCCTTCATCTCCAACATTGATTGAGCTTGGTCCATATTTCTCTTTCAATATTTTTTTTAATGCGTGATCTATTTCGCTCCCTATTTCTAGGTTTTCATGAAAAGTTCTGGCTTGTGGAACTATCATAAATTCTTGAAAAGCTAATCTTCCTCCAGCATGTCTACCTCCATTAAGGATGTTGAAAAAAGGTTTTGGCAGGGACATTTTTGGTTTTGGTTCTTTGAGTAAATTGTTTTTAATCAAATTATTAAGATATTGGTAGAGTGGAATGTTTTTTGATATTGCTGCGGTTCTAGCACAAGCGAGAGAGACTGCAAGAATGGCATTTGCCCCTAGATTACTTTTGTTAGGAGTGTTATCAAGATCAATCATGATTTGGTCTATTTTAATTTGATTAGTAATTTCTATTCCTTTTAGTTTAGGAAATATTTTAGTTTCTATGTTTTTTATTGCTTTTAAGACGCCTAAACCATCATATCTTTTTCCGCCGTCTCTAAGTTCCAAAGCTTCATATTTTCCAGTAGAAGCGCCGCTAGGGACCGAAGCTGTGCCGGAGAATTTGCTGGTTTTATTCTTATTTTTAGTGCTTATTTCTTTTTTATAATCTTTATCTTTAGATTGGACAGTGACAGTACATTCAATAGTAGGATTTCCTCGAGAATCGAGAATTTCACGGGCGGTGATTGAGGTGATTGGATAATAAGAGGTTATTTGGTGGTTTTGTGTCATTTTTCTCTCCAGCAGGGAATAATCTGACAAGAAAATCTCTTCTTTTTGAGGAAAGATTGAACTTTTTGAGCTTGTTGAATTGGTAGGATAATCACTCCTCTAGCTAATTTTTTTCCTCCTAGCTCGGTTATCAAGCCTTTCTTTTGGTAAACTGTTTTCTTTACTTTCTGTTTATAACCATAGAGTTCACGCCAAACGGCAATGTTTTGTTGTCTATTCTTTCTTGGTGTTATTATTAATATGGTTTGTGGTTCCAAATCTCCATTATTTTTATTTATACTTTCTTGGTATTTTCCATAGAGAACTATCCCATTAGCTTGGATGCTTCTCTTTAGAGTTTCCCATTCTGAAAGCTTTCCAAGAGTACAAGATATTTCCTGCTCAATACCCAGGAGCGTCCAATATTTTTTTACTTTGACGCTTTCATAATATTCGTCTTTAATTATTTTTATCTTGGGCTCTAATTTTTCTTCATCGATTTCGTCATTAACTTCAATGAATATATCTATGTCACTCTTTTTTCCCGCTTCTCCTCTAGCGACAGAACCAAAAAGGATTATTTGTTTTACTTTTCTAGCTTCCTCTTTTAGTTGTTGAAGAAGAAAAGAGGTAAAGTCTTGTGCATAAGCAATTAGTTCATAATTCATGGTCAGTTACCTCATTAAAGAGTGTTTTTAGTTTTTGGAAATCGAGGACTAATTGTTCAAGAATTGATGCAGGTTGCCTTTTTCCATAGCAAAGTTTATTGCGGACGTTCTCGATATTTGCAGTCAATTTCAGCATTTCTTTTTTCTCTGGAAAATCAAATGCGATTTTTTCTTTGATCTTACGGGAAGAGTTAAACCATTCGTGTTTGATGACCATTCCGGGGTCAATGAGATTATTTTCATGGAATATTATCTCCAACATATCTACTGCTGCGGCTGAAGTATGAAAGCCTAAACTTCGCTGATGTTTTTCCAGTCCTTCAACAATTATTCTTTCTATCTCAATAATACTTTCTTTTAAATTAGCCTGATGTTCTTTTGGATGCATGAGCTTATTTATGCAACTAAGTATATAAATTTTTCGTGACTAAGTACACTAAAACTAGTTTTGAGGTAAACAGTTAATGATTTTAGGAACTGTGATTTTTGTGATTACTGACATTTTGACCATCTGTATTTAATTTTGTAAACCATTTACTCTTGTATTTACTCATTTTTAAGAAACATATTCCTGTAGAGCACTTTTACATTGTAAGTAATGGGTGTATCTTCTTGGCCCTTCAGGATTGTTTGTACCACCGACATATTTGCTAAAAACTAAAGTTATTGGGTCTTTAGCAGTAGCTGTGGTGGCTCCTTTCTCTTTTAAAAGAGCAACTGTTGCTTCTGCATTTGTTTGAGGATCAAAGAGATCACAATGAGAATATGGTTTACTACCTATTGTATAATAACCTAAATCTTCTGGTGGCGTTATTTGTCCTAAACCAATACCATATCTATAATTTAGATCTGCTTCATTATTGCAAAAAAAGTTTTGACGTTCTGAAGGGTTGGAGGGAATATTTAGTTTATATTTACCAACATTAAGAAAATCATCTAAACAATCATTTACATTTTCTAATGGACGCGGATAATTGGCATAACTATTATCTTTATTATCTAAACAATCTTGACGTAAAGCTGATTCAGAATTATATTGATCTTGACAATTACTAGACTCTTCCATTAATAATTTTCTTCTAGCAATAACATTACAACCTGGAACATTAGCATCATTACCTACGGCATTGGCATCTCCTCGAGATTCATGAAGTACTGTAACTAGAGCAAAACAAGGATCTAAACTTTGTTTTTGCGATTCTTCAATGATGGTAGATAGATGCTGTGTACTGCTCCAACTAGATGTTGAGCCAGCTATTGATTGCCAACTTAAGCCAGCAATTGTAGAGGCCATTTGTGTAACATCAGTAGAAGTGCTAGCAACAGTCCCGGAAGTTACTATTGGTTCCCCACTACAGCTGATAAATCCAAAGATATTGGGGTTATTTTTATTGTAATTATTTTGTTTTAATACTTTATTGTCAAGATTTCCTCCAATTACTTGTAATGAGCCATCAGTATTTTTTCCTACAACTATGTCACAGTGAGATGGCCCGGTTGTTGGCAGGTTGTTATAATCTAATGGACAACTAGTATCTCTACATTGGCAAATTATATCTCCTACTTTGATTTGATTTATTTGAGATTTAGGATATGTTTGACAAATAGGATATTCGTTTTTCTTAACATTGTCAAAATAAGTTAAATGGTATGTTGCGCCAGGAAATTCAGTATAACCTGCATTCTTAATAACATAAGAAATAAATGCAGCTGACCAAGCAAAAGAAGAAGAATAACGTCTAGAATCACCCGTTGCCGGCCAATATCTATTAGTAATATAATATAATCCTTCTTGTGAAGATTCAGTCCATCTACCTGTTCTCCATCTCTCTTCTTCTTGAAGTGCAACTTGAGCAATAAGATTAGAAGTTCCTACACCACCCGTAGTAGTTCCTGTCCCGTCGGGTGCTGGAGTTACTTCTCCTGTTGGGCCAGAAGTTCCAGTTGTAGCAGTGCTTCCTTCTCCGCTAGTTAGTGGTTTAACGGGATAAGCAATTCCAAAAGGAATCCAAGCGCTGCCGCTCCAAACTTTTCCTGAGAGGCTGGTTATTGTTTTACTGGTTAGAATTTGCCACACTTCATCTATTTCTCTACACTTTAGGGAAGTACAAGTGGGGGTAAGACTAGCAGGAAGTGGAGTTGTTGTTTCTGTTTTTACTTCACTTAAAGAGTTATAAGTCCCCTCTGTAGGTGTATTTGAAAATTCTTCGTTTAAAACACAAACTCCATAACATACATTACCACTATCTACTTCTGTAACACAGCAGGAATCACTCTCACACTTCCATTTTTCTAGAGCACAAGCAGTTACTTCTGAAGAACCTAATGTAAATGTTTCAATCGTCCCTGCTCCTATGCTTCCAACAGTAGTTATTCCTATTACTCCTTGCATAAAAACTACCAGCAACAATATCATCAACCATATTATTTTTTTCCAATTTATCATTTTATTTTGTCTTATCATCTCAACTATTTAATTCAAATATAGTTTATTGCACTTTAAACTCTTTTTTAGCAGTTATTTTCTTTCCTAACAAAGGATTTTCAATAATAACCTCTAAAGTATATATGCCTGCAGCATAATCTTTCTCTGTAGTGATATAATCGGCAAAAGCGACTTTCTCTATGTTTCTATTACTCTTTAATTCTAAACGTTGAGTGTTTTTCTCTTCAATCTCTAAAATTACTTCTTTACGGGGATTGCGTAAGAGATAGTTTCTTTGCAACATTATTTCATTATCTAAAGTGCTGCTTTCTACCAAAAAGACAACATAAACTTTATCTCCCGAAAAAAAAGTGTCTTTTTCATTATGGCACTGGAATTTTTCATCAGCTAATTCGCAGAATTGGAATTTTTTTAGATTTAACTCTCCAAGTCTGCCCATTGGTAGAAAATTGGTATTTAATACGTTGGTGGGTATAGTTTCAGTAGAACTACCAGAGGCGCGCACTGTAATTATGCCTTCTTTAACCAAAAACAAAATTCCAGCACTAGTTAGAACTACAACTATTAGAAGTCCTAATATTTGAGTAATGCCACCTTTTTTGTTTATCATTGTTAATATTAAACTTTTTTCTCATTCATTTTTTACTCTTTTTTTCCCTATTTACTTTTTTCCTCTCTGTCTAATTGTATTATCATCAATCATTCTTTGCTGATCAACTACAAGTCACTGCACTACAAGCTTGATTACTATTTTTAACATCATAGTCTTGAGCGATGCAGCAAAGGTAAGTGTTCATTTTTTGATATTCTATTGCTGAAATTACAGAACCATCATATCCGCGTTCAAAAAAGTATTTTAATGAATCTTTGACTTCTTCTGGTGTAACGAGAGAGCGGTCTTTATGGAGCATAACCATTGCAGCAACCCAATAATATGCAGCTACAGCATCGCCCAAATCTTTTCTTTCTAAAGCTAAAATTCCTTTGGCTTTCTCAACTACAACATCATAACGTCGTTCTAGGAAGTCTTTATGCATACCTTCTGCTTGTTTGACTTCTACGGCTTTATCTTGGACTAAAACAGTTTCCGTCCAGACTGATCTGCCCTGAGCGCTATTTGGGAATAATTCTGTAGCTCTCAGGCAGCCAGCTTCAGGCATTTTTAATAATTCTAATTTCAAACTTAAACCACCGCTAGTTGTGGTAGATGTTCCTGGTATTATTTCAAAGGTACATTGGCCGCTCGCTTCTGCAGCATTGCCGGCTGTTCCTAGGACATTATGAAAGTTAAATCCGTCAATGGAGAAGACTAGTGAATTTATTTTATCTCTAGTTAATTCACTGCTTGAAGTTGTACCTGGAGTTGTACTGCATAATAATTTTCTACTGCTACTATCTATAGAACAGTCAGTAGCACTAGAGGCTTGTAAAATTACACCACTTGGAACAGTTAATTCGTATTCGTTAGTTCCGGTATTAAATAAATATTTGAATTCTAAAAGTCTATGCTGTCGTGCTTGAGTGGAATCTGGTAATCCATCAGGAGTTGGATGTTCACAGCCAGTACTACTTCCGGTTCTTAAACTTAAAGTGCTGGCCCCTGTGCCTTGCAGCATAGTGGGAGTTATTTCACCCAAATCAATAGGTAGAGAGAAAGGTCCATTAATGCCGGAAGGAAGCGGTATGGGTCCCGTAGTAATTTCTTCATTTCTTCTTTGGTTAGTTATACGTAAACAGGCGCCTTCTCCACCTAAGTAAAGATATGGTTTAATGACTACACGATCATTTTCTTCTTGTACAAACATATTTGGTGTGTTACATTTGACGTAATCATCTGTTGCACTATCGTAACAACGTAAAAATGGATTTTCAAAGTAAGTTTTTCCGCTGTTGAACAAGCCTTTTATTTCTGGACAGATGAACCGGCCAGAGGCTGCATCTACATGACATTCGATTGTTGGCGGGGTATCGACCTCACGAATAGGGAAATAATATATTCCATTATTGCCGTTTCTATAACCTTCATCAAAGCAAGTTTCTGCGCTCTCTCCTTGAGCTAGCATTAATTCTATAACTACATGATCATAGCGGAAATTACTGCTGATTTTTTGCGGGGAGGGGATTGGTAAATCTAACATTTGATTTCGAGGGATTGCTTTAGAGCTAGTGCCATCTTTAATAGGATAAGTTCGCTCACCTTCAAAAGGTGTATTAAAATTACTGACGGCATAACAATCACCATCTTGTCGTATTCCTGGATATTTGGCGTCTTCTGGTCCAATACATTTGAGATAAGTCCTATAACCTCGTAAATTACAGCCTGGTAAAATAGTTCCGCCTAGTTCATAATTGTAAGTTGCTGTTCCTCTAAGAGGATCGTAAGTGGATAATTCTCTGGCCGCTATTGGAAATAACACTGCTGTAGAGGAAGGGAAACTATTGGCAGCGTCCATGATAAAATCCATGCCCATGGGAAATTCGTATCCAAAAGCAGATAAACAAATAGATTCAGCAAAGCCTTGTGTTCCAGAAGCAAACAATTGGTTCAAGCTAGCATCTTGGTAATCACTTTGCACTTCTTCTATTGAGGAAGACATAGCTTCGGGAATTGCTTTGAAACCACTTTTGAGCGCCTCAGCAGCTAAATTATCAGGATCAAGATTGACACCTATATTTTTCATAGAAAGAGGTGAACACTCACTAGTTAGAGCAGTAATGCCTTCGTAAATCAAGCCGCAAACATATTGCGTAAAAATGGTTTTACATAATCCAGCATCGACAAAGCCTTCAGTTTTAGCTTGGATGATACAATTTCTTAAACTAACTAAGATACTTTTGAGCATTTCTATACGAGCATTTATTCCTCTAATACATAATGTTTGAAAAGTGCTCCAAGTTTGTTCACGAGGATTTACTCTGGTAGTGGTCATCTTATCAATATCATTATTGTCATTAAAATTGTCTAAACCATAATTTAGTCCAAATGCTCCCCAGAAATCTCTGCCGCCATAATAACGCCATTCGGGATAATAAGTTCCATATTGCCCGCCTGTTTCGCGATAGAGAGTGGCTTGCTGGTAACTCCATTTTTCTTCTACTTCAGCAGCTTTACGTAAAGCTGTACGAGCATTACCTTTGGCAAGTGGTTGGATCCCTTCGTTATTTGACTTACAGACACAGCGATATTTTTCTGCTGTTGCTGAATCTATAAAACAATCTTTGGTATAGCCAGCAGAATATTTTCCTTCTGTTAGTACGGCATTAGGAGTACTTCCTTTTAGAACAATATTTCCTTCTTCAGTGGTTTCTTTATAACATGATTTTTTTGTTGATGCTCCTGTTGTTAGGGGACTAAACCACCCATCCTCCGTTGCTGTATATCCTGGACTTCTTTCACACATATCTTGACAATCTATCTCTGGTGCGACTAAAAAATTATCTGATTCAGGTGGTTTATAGGCTAGAAGATTTCCTTTTGGTATTTCTCCAATTTTACTTATTCCTTTTACTGGTTCTAAAACCCAAATATTTTGTTTAACGTTGGGCTGAGCCTCGCTGACAACATAAGTAGTTCCTTCATTAATATAACACGTATTGGTTGGATTTACTAATTCTGCTTCTCCAGGTCTGCCATTTTTTTTAACCCATTCGTTGCAATTTTCTATAACTTGTAAAGGCTGTCCATTAGCGGTAGAGGAGCATTGTGCTTGTTCATCAATTTTATTTTTTACTTGCTGGTATGTAGCTTGAGAGGTCCAAGCAGCAGGTACGTCACGACAGAAAAATCGATCACAAGTTCCACGATATAATTGATCTACAAAAGCTTCAAATTCCCAGGCCGCTGCTGTCTGAGGACAAACATCTTCAAGTGCAGGCATGGAATCTAGGTTGACAGGAAAGTTAGCGCTTCTTTTATCGGGGTGTATGCTTCCTTCTAATTCTTTCCAGTGATCGATAGTTTCTCGCATCAATAATTGTTTAGGGTTATTACCTTCTTTACCACAATCTCCACCACTAAGTTTTGAAGTCGTCGGTTCAAAATAAGTGATAAATATTCTAACGACGCGAACGACCATTTTACTTAAAAAAGAACCGATACAGCCAATGCCAGTCACTTTTAAAGCAATATCCATATATGGTTTTATACTCTCTAAAGCGACAATAGTGCTGTTTAAGATAGGTACAACATCGTCAACTAAAAAGTCAGGCACTAATTCTGAACTTTTGATTGGTACATCTACAAAATAGCCCAAATCTTGGCAAAAAAATTCTGTTTTTGGCGCCCAAGTGCCATCGGCTTGTCTTTCATTATAATTAATTAGTATTCTCATTGGCATTTTCAATTGCCGTTTTTGAAAATCATCCCATAAATTATCATCTCTTTTAACAAACTCTTTAGCAGGCATTAAGTCTGCAGTTACATAATAGGCCGTGCCTTGGTCATTGCCTGTTGCTTGTAAATTATTGGGCAGCAACTTACACCCTAAAGAGTAATCATCACTTTCTGACATGGTTTGGGTACAGGCTTTTTCAAAGCGCGGTTTACCGGTAATTTTGTATGGTGCTTCTATTTCACCGGTTCTAGTATTTGTTAAAGAAGCACCAGGGCCGCGATAAGAAATGTTAAAAACTACTTGGATATTCTCTCGACCTTCTTCCATTAAGCCTGGATCTAATTTGTAAGGCATTTGTACCAGGGGATCAATAATAAAGGCTTGACCACTAAAGCAGCTGTTAATATTAACAGTTTTTTCTCCGTAAGCGGTTCTTCCTAGTTTATCTTCAGTAATGATATACAAACGGTAACTTTGTCTTTTTTCTTGTTCTAATTGACTAAGTGGAGCTACTAAAACATCTTCTAGTCCCGGGGGAACTTCACGAGGTGCGAGGTCTGTCCAAGAAGTAAATGGGGGCGGGGGAAAGCTAACGTCTTCAAATAGAAACTCACCTTTGTCATTTGCGGTAACTTGTTGTAAAGCTTTCTGAAAGTTAGCTCTTTCTTCAGTTTGTTGTCCGCGAAAGATGTATAAATATAATTTTGCGCCAGGTTTAGTTTGCCCCGTGATATCTGTTTCAGCACGGCCTTCATAATATTCTGTTCCACTTACAAGCTCAAATTTAATCTTGGGGTTTTCTGTATCTGCTTCTATCGTTATTTCAGATACTGCTTCCCAACCGGCAGGATCTTTAGCGACTACGCGTAAAGTATTTGTTCCTTCTTCTAGGCTAACTTCTTTTTCAAAAGCAGTGGCTTCTTCTACTTTGCCAAGGCTTCTTTCGCCAAGAAATATTTCTACCAAAGACGCTTCATTAACTGTACCTTTGACAATATAATTACGTTTATCAACTATTATTGGTTCAGATAGAGATGGTGCGGGTATTAAAGTTAAAATTGGTCTTTTTGTATCGCTATTTATGGCTCCATTAAATGAAGCAACATTCCCAGAAGCGTCTTTAGCTTCAACGTGAAGAACGTTTAAAAAATCACTGGTTAAGATGATATTATCAAAAGAAAATTGCCCAGAATATTCTTCGCTATCTTCACTTTCTGTACCCTCTGTGCTTTCTTCAGAGGATCTTGGAGCCTCAGCAATGGCCGTTCTTTGTAATATATTATTGATAAATATTTTAACTTCGGCATTTAATTCAGTTTTTCCGGTTATGCTCACTTGATTTCCTTGGACCATCTCTGGTGCTTCAACTAATAAATTAGGAGCGGCAGTATCTGGAGCTAAAGTTTTGAATGAGTATAATTCACCACCATTATTATCAGTTACTTCTTCTACTCCATTACTGCTTTTGACGGAGAAATAATGATTTTTATCTGTAGCTAAACCTGTTATTCTTAGTTGATGATTGGTTACAAGACTAGAATCACTTATTCTAGTGAGACTATCTTTGCTTTGACCGTATTCAGCTAAGCTATTGGCAGCTTGATCTGTTTCCCATTTAATTACAGCGCTGTTTTGAGAGATTTCTTCAGCGCGAACATTAGATATTTCTAAAGCAGAGGCTAAGGGGAGATTAATAAATAGAACAATGACTAGCCAAATCAATATTTGTTTAGCAAAAATCTGTTTAGCAAATATATATTTTGCGTCGTCTAATTCTCTTTTTTGATTTAACTTTTTTTTGAACATCTTCTTTCTTTTTTTGTTGACTGTTTCAATTATTTTTTTCTATTAATTTGTTAGTTATATACTATTTTTAATAATTAAATTGACTATTTACTTATCTTTTTACTTAACTTTTACTTAATGACCTCTGGTGCTGGTACTACGGCAGTTAGTTTTTCTGGACTTAATATTAATTGATAAGCTTCATCGTCATTTGAAACGGCTAAGGTATGTATTTTTATTTCTTTAGCTTCTATTAAATCATTCCAAGACAAAGTCCAATTGCCTTTATATCCAGAAACAATATTTTCATCATTAAATACTTTTACTTCTACTTCATAAGTGAAATCAGCTTTGGCTAAAAAGTTGACGTTCATTTCTTTAACTAGCTGTGGATCTAGAGTGCCACCTAGGGCTTGTTCAAACTCATAAATTTTTTCTTTTTCTGCAGTCTTGTCTACACCTATATTTTCTGCAAATGTAGCTGTGTCTTTATTTTTCCAAAATCTGACGTTAATTAAAGCCAATTCTTGTGGACTCATTTTTATTTCAGAACCTAGCTGTTGATCTGCATCTTCATTATATTGGTGCTTTACTATTTTCAGATCTTTTACTGGAAATGAGAATAAAGGGCGCAATTCTAGTTCTACTTCTTCTCCGCTTTTACTCACTACACGTTTCCAGTCTTCTTTATAATCTGTTTTTTCAGCGCGCATTATTCCACCAATGCAGTGTGGGAAGTTGGCTAGTAATCCTGCTTGATAACCACTTTGAGCATAATTGAATTTAGTTTCCCCCATTTCACAACGATATTTAATACAGGTATAACTTATATTTGCATGATCTAATGGTTCAATTTGATAAACGTCTATTCCATTATCTATCTTTTCAAAAGTTCTAACTTGCATAGGAAGGCTAGCTTGCTGGCAGTATTCATCGTTAATATTATATGGTAAAATTAAATCTGGTCTAGATTGAACCTCTGCTCCTCTATTAGCACGATTTTTAAGTAGATGTACAGTCAGAGCGACATTAAAATGATAACCAGTAGTTAGGTCTTTAAAGCGAATTTGCACAGGATAAACAGCATCATAAGTAAATTTCCAACTCTGCAAACAAAGGAATGATAACAAGTTTAATCCACCTCCTCCGCTACCCATGGTTTGACTTCTTAATTTGTTTCCCTCAGAAGGGGTTACTTGAAATAAGAATGGGTATGTTTGATCAAAATAAAATTGTACTTCTACTTCTGAAGCGCTAAAGCTGTCGCCTAGATCCCAAATATAATGATTTTGATAATAGGTTAATTCTTCTGGGAATTGGACTATGTCTGTGCCTTTTACTTTGAGCTGGCGCAAATTGATGCGTAGTAAATCCTGTAATGTAGCTTTAGCTTTTTTAATATCCCAGGTTTTTTGTTTACAGCTCATATCTAAACCTGTAAGAGGTAGAAGAGGATGGTCTAGCGCAATAAGATCTTGAGTTATATCTTCTAACTTCATTTCTGTCACTTCACTTTCTACTATCTTAACTGCGGCTTCGTAAACTTTTTTTAATTTAATTTGAGATTCTGCCAGATGATCTATAACTTCGCTAAGAAGTTCATCGTCTTTATTGCGAACTTCAATATTCCAATGTACATTAAACAAAACTTTACTGTTGACAATTTCTGTGTCTGCAGTAATTTGGCTTTTTTCTTTTAAATCGTAAACTTCTTTGAATGGTTCTAATTCTAAAACACAATTTCTAAGATTTTCCTGGATGTAAACATCTATTTCCCTTTTAATTTGTAGAAGTGAGGGCATTTTTAATTGCTGGCCTTGAGCCCAATATGGTATTACTTGAAAATTAGAAACTTTAAGATGCTGTGAACCATCTCTGGCAATATTTTCTGGAACATTTATGTATCCTCCTTGAAAACCTAATTGGAACAAAGCATCTTCTCCTAAGTCTTTAATGCAGGCAGAGATTAAGCGTTCTACTTTGCCTTTTTCCGTTGGTATCAGTTCTTCTGGTTTTATGGTAATCACTTCTTTTCTAAAAAGGATGGTGAGTATTACTGCTAAAAAAATTATTATTCCTAAAATTATAAATAGAGTTATTTGTCCTTTTTTTTGTTGAAAAAAACGTGGAAAAATAATGGATAAATTAAAGCGTGAATTAACCTTAGGATTAACTACAGAATTAGCAGATGAATTTACAGAAAAAGAACTAGTTCTATCTAATACAAACCTCTTTTTGCTCATAGGAAGAAGTATAGTCGAGCGGTATATAAAGGTTATGTTAGCTTGACGACGTAAGGAATAAACACCTAGTCTATTAGATGTTTTTAATTTATGATCTAACTTACGATTTAATTATCTCCTCAATTGTATCAAAATGCTTACGTATTAATCTCTGTGTTTCTCTTAATTTAGTTTGGTTTATTCTAAACTTATGGTTTAACAAATTATTTATTTTTTTAGTAAGATTTTCGGTATTTTTATGGTTGTGGTACGTAAGACGAATATTCCACTGTTTGTTGATACCTAAACAATCTAATAATTGATCTTTACGTGATGTTTTTTCCGGTTCAATATCTATTGAAATAAATGGTACGTTTTGCAAAGCAGCGGCTATTAATCCATGGAATGTATCATTTATCAAAAAATCAAAGTAACTTATTAGCTTAAAGCTTTCAAGCGGATTATAATATTGTTCGATATAATTAAATTTATTCCCAAATATTTTTTTTATAGTAGTGACTGTTTTTAAATTATCATATTGTCTACTTTGAGCAAAAAAGTACACTTCATATCGATCTAAATTGATTTTTTTAAGCGATTCAATTAATTCATTAATTAATTTAAAGCGGATCGAAATGCCGAGCTTTGGCTTGAGGGTTTTTGCTTTTGGTAATATTATCTCTTTGATTTTATTAATTCCATCTATGTCTAAATCTAGGACAATATCTGGTACGAAATTTACTTTTTTATTAATCCCTATATTTTTTAATCTTTGTTGGATCGGTTTTGTTCTAACTGAAATATAATCTGCGCGAGAGCAGGCGTTTTTAAATTTATTTTTCACTATTTTAATTCTTTTATTATTATAAAATGTGTGGACACAATTAAATATCACTTTGGGTTTTCTCGATCTTAAAATTTTTTTAGAATTAACAAAGAAAATATCATTATCTTCTACTACATCATCTCCGCCCCAAACTATATCGCCTCCAATGATAAGAGCATCATATCTATTTAAAGTTTCTTCTAAAAGACTTAATTGGATGTCTCTCGAAAAGAAATTTAGAGGGATTAGATTAAACTTATCTTCGGTGATTATTTTATTGCTCTTAAGTCTATTATGTATAGCAAAAACATCAATTTTTTCTTTTGGAAATCTTTTTTTTATTTCAGAATATGTTTTATAACCAACCAGATAACATCCTGGATTATATTCTTGCCACATTCCTCCATACATTCCAACAAGAGCAATTTTATTTTTTTTCTTTCTCATTTATTGTAGTTTGGTTAATCTTATTTATACTCTGATTAGAATCGTTTTCTGGAGGAGGTATATTTTTCTGCAACAATCCTATAATCCCAAGAATTACAAACAATAAACTAAATCCTGTAAAGAGCAAATTGCCGAATCTAAATGGATTTGCACCTTCTTTAAGTAAAGAGGTATAAGGTTCTTCTGGATTTACCAAAACTTCTACTTTTGAACCTACGGGGTTTTGGTCAACAATTTTCTGAGCCATACTAACACTTGAAGATGACTCTTCACAACAATGTCCAAGATATTCTTTCTCGCCAAATATATAACGATACTCCAAATCAGGACCATAAGTTAGTCTGTTTGATCCACCGCTTCCACCGCCGGTTGTTCGATAGACTTCAGAAATAGTTATCTCTCCTTCTATTTGCAACCAGTTTTTTTGAGCGTTGTAATCTTTAGCCATTAAATAGATGCCAAGTATTAAAAAAATTATACTCATCGCAAGAAATATAATAAGACCAGCTTTTCCAGGCAACTTAATTGATGTACTTTTTGATGTACTTCTACGATAAAGCGGTTGGCGGCGATTGAAGTTGAATGAAACCATATTTAATCTGTAAATCTTTTTTTAAAACAATCTCTTAACTGCTCCTTATCTTATTTGGACTATATTTTACTTTACCCAATATATCCTGCTTCTTTGCCTAAAGCTTTAGCTCCGGCTGTCGCACCTTTATGAGGATCTGTGAGTAAAGCTTTTGTTCTTTGGATCAATTCTTTTTCTACTTCACCTATCTCTTTGCTCATTTTCTTTAAATTGAGACCAAAATGATATTTATCTTCCAATACACGTAAAACTTCTTTTCCACCTTTAATCCCTAGGTATAATGGGTGGGCGAATGTTTCAGCCAGTAGGGCTACGCCTTTAATCCCACGCATCTTTCCTAGTCCAAGAAGTATTCCAGAAACTCCAACTATGGGGCCGACAATTCCATAAATGTCTGATTCTACTGATAGATTTTTTGTGGCATATTCTTTTAGAAGTTTTGGATCATTACTAGTGCAGTAAACTTTAGGTTTTTCTGGAACTGTTTGTAAACCAATTCCACCTGTAGTAATTATTTCAGTACAATGATATTCTTTAGCTATTTTTATAATCTCATCACAGAATGTATAGCAGCTTTCTTCATCTATGGGCTGGATATCTCCTGCTAATAAAAGTAAATCACGTTTGCCATTAGTGGATTTTTTGTAATAAATCTCTAATTTAGGCATATCTATAAGGTTATTCTCTCCTACAAATACGGTGTGAGGAAATTTATGTGAAAAAAAAGTATAGAGTTTTTTAGCTTTCAATTCTTCGATTAAGAAATCTACTGCCACTTTTCCGACGTTGCCAATTCCAGGAAGTCCTTCAATAAATAAAGGATTTTTTAATTGTACTTTCTCTTTAGCTTCATTAATGATTTCCCATTCTGCCATGGGTTTGAAAAAGTGATACTGATTTATATATGTTTGGGAGGTTTAATGCCTCTTTCTATGCCTCTTTCTATGCCTCTTTGTGATGCTCTTATTGCTGTTTGTTTATTTTCTTCCAATAATTTTTTCCAGTCATCTTTTCTTTTTAACATTTTTATTTTCTCTTGGATCAATTTAGCATTCCTTAGCAAAAGTTCTTTCTTTAACAATTTTTGTTTTATTAATTCTTGTTTAATTGTAATGTTTTCAATCAGTTTCTCTTCTTTTAATTGTTTCTTAGGTTCAAATATTCTTGAAGATAATAACTCTTTACCGTATCCTAAAACATTATACTCTGGTTGATTAGGTTTTGGCAATTGTTGTATTAAAGAGTATGTCGGTTTCTTCTTTAAATCTAATTGTTTGTTTCTTAGTGAATTTATATTTTGCAGTAAATTTTCTTTTTTCTGTTTCAATTTCCTTTTAATTATTACTTTCCGTACCTTTATTGGTGCTACTAGGAGTACACTCAACAGGACTAAGATGGCTAGTCCAATATAATACTGTTTAGAACTGCTAGAAAATAGGCGGTTGAAAAATGCTTGTCCCGTCAATGCTGCTTTTTCTTTAAGTTGTTCTAGAGCTTCGTTTATTTTTTGAGCGGCTTCTTTTTGTTCAGATGCATCGGCTGGTTCTGCTTTCTTTTCTTCCTCAACTGTTTGGCAAGTGCCATCTACACAAACTTCATTTTCTGCGCAATCGCAGACTTTTTCTTCAGTAGGTGCAGGTAGTTGACATTGTCCATTACTCAATACTTGACCGAAGGGACAGCCTCCGCCTCCGCCACTTGCTCCGCCAGTGCCAGCAGCGGTAGTTGCTTGAGCAGCAGGGACAGCAATGTTTATAGTCAAATTATATTGGACACTACTATTGCTGTTTAGTCCGTCGCTGCAATTTATCCACCACAAATAATCGTTGTTAGATAAAGAAGTGTTGGCAGTTATTGTTGCTGCACTGCTATTTTGTACAGTATTATTAGTACCGTAACGGCTAGCATTTTTAGTTGTTGTATCATTAATCCATAAGGTGCAATCTAAAGTGGTATTTAATTCATCGGTAACATTGAATGTGAAATAAGGGGTGGAGTCACTGCTTTGTGTACTGGCATTAGTGGGAGAAGTAAGATTAATTGCTGGAGGTGTGTCTTCAACTGTGCTATAATTGCTAAATGAACTGATATTCGCATAAACTATATTATTACTAAACGTAACGTTACAGGCGCTAGAATTATCGCATCTACGGTTGTCTTTCAAGAGCCAAGGAGTGTAGGTGTAAGTAATATTTCGAATTTCTATCTGCGCAGTTCCGTTTAGATTTAATCTTTGTTTATCATTAGTAAGACCAACTAGATTATTTTCAATAAATATTGTATTTCCAATTTGAAGAGTAATATTTGTAGTTAGATTGGCGAGAGTCCAGTTGATTTGGCCATAAGAATTGTTGTAGATTAGGTTGTCCAAAGAAGAAGTGGCTTCATCTAATATTTCAAATCCAGAACTAATAATGGTATTATTGATAAAATGATTATTCTGACCACTATTAATATTTATCCCCGTACCATTAGTAGAAATGTTATTATTTTCAATCACATTGTCATTTGAACTACCAGCTTCAGATGTTGTTCCTAAATATATACCTATACTAGTTCCGCTAACATTAATGGAATTTCCATAAACTATTGAATTAGTTGAAGCACCAACATGGATCCCATACATACCACTAGTTGTTCCAATTATTCCAATGATAGTATTATTTGCAATAGTAGTATTCTTTACAGAATCATAGATTAAAATCCCTTTAGTCCTAGAATCATATTCAGGAATTGTGATGTTATTATTTGCAATAAGGTTAAATGCACCAGCGTTAATTTTTAAATAGATGCCTGTGTCAATATCTCCACTGTAGGTTATTATGCTATTATTCCGGATTATATTTAAATTAGAATCTGTAGCAATTGAGATTCCATAATTTTGTTGAGTACCATTAGTTCTGATGATATTATTTAATACTTTAGTGAAGTTTGCATTACCTATTTCAATACCTATATTTTCAGAAGATGCTCCCTTGGTGTAGATTGTATTATTACTAATAGTGTTATTTATTTTTGATGAAGATAGCTCATAGAAATAAATACCCTCATTGCTACCTCCAGTGCCGTTAGTATAAATTGTATTATTATCTATTACAGTAAAATTTATACTACCATCTGTATAAATGCCATGATTCCAGTTTACTCCATCGGTATAAATTGTATTGTTATTTATGGTGCTATTTTTGGAATTTTGGATATAAATTCCATAATTAAATGAATCCTCAGTATATGCTTTTTGAAGCTTACAATTCTTGATGCTGATATTATCCCATCCTCCAGTATTATTCACTCCATAACCTCTACCTCCAGTTCCATAGATTGCAGTATACCCAGCACAATCTAGCGTTAAATTAGAATTATTGATTGTGAAGCAGGTGCGGGTAGAAGTTACATCTTGATTCATAGTTGTATCCTTATTTAATGAAGCACAACCAACATTGACAGTAAAATTACTCATCGTAGAACTGTTGATATTATTAGATGAATCGTTGGCAAAATAAGTTATATTGTATAATCCAATTAATTCCGGTATGGTGAATGAAGTATTATATTTATTATCAAATCCAGTTTTATTGCTTAACGTAAGTTGGTTAATAGTTCCGTTAGGATAAGTAATGTTAGCAAATACTCTACTAATTGCAGTTTCATCTGTAGCATTTACTCCTATTTCTATCAAGTTAGTGATATTGTAAATAGAATTTACTGCAGGGATAGTAGTGTTGACAAGAGGTTTGGTATAATCTTGGGTGTCAATAGTTACATTCCAAGTTTGTGTAATTCCAATATTTCCTGCCGTATCATTTCCAGTTGCATTAAACAAATATCTACCATCGTTTAACCCAGTATAATTGTTAAACAATCTATCCGAGAGGGTATTATTGGAAAATAGTTTAGTTAGTCCGGTAGTGTTCCATAAGGTGATATTGATACTATGGGAATTATTATCACTTAAAGATGCATTAATAATAATGTAAGTAATTGTAATGGTTCCATTATTCTGTGTCGGGTTTACAAATATTATCGTTGGATTAGTTGCATCTATTGTAATATTTCTCGTTTCAGTTTCTGCTCTATTTCCTGCGCTATCATTTCCTGACGCGTTTAATAAATATCTTCCATCTACTAGTTCAGTGTA
>Ga0209541_10001184_pt1 | contig 52269 bp, 64 predicted proteins | sample RifCSPlowO2_01_FD_184027 | JGI IMG/M metagenome (GOLD analysis project Ga0209541, IMG submission 184027) | Groundwater microbial communities from Rifle, Colorado - Rifle CSP2_plank lowO2_0.1 (SPAdes) (version 2) | ecosystem: Environmental > Aquatic > Deep subsurface > Groundwater | place... | reverse complement strand
GGAGTTTTATTTCATTATCGCCTTTTTCCTGATTTAGAACTGGTTTTATCACCTTTTTGCGTATCCATCCAGAGTTTCTTAATAAGCAGAGCTAAGACTATTACGATGCCAATTAAGATAAGATAATACAACAGCATCATTAATCCTCCCCCGCCAAAACCGCCATAGCCCATCATACCAGATCCCCAGCACATGTTATTCACCTTTATCTCCATTTTTCTATATAATTGTTTTTTAACTTTATTAATTTAACTTTATTAATATTTGGTTCATTTTTTTTTGGTTATCTTTTTCAGGTTCATAGCTTTTTACCCCGCAATAATAATGTATTTATAACCACGCTTACTGAACTTAGGGCCATGGCTCCTCCGGCAATTATCGGATTCAATAACCAGCCGGTAACAGGATATAAAACCCCTGCAGCTATGGGGATGCCTAGGACATTATAAACCAAAGCCCAGAACATATTCTGCCGGATTTTAGACATGGTCATTTTACTTAATTTTATAGCTCTAGCCACATCAACTAAAGAATTGCGCATTAGTACAATATTGCCTGTTTCCATAGCTACATCTGTGCCGGATCCCATGCTGATGCCAATATCCGCCTGAGCAATGGCCGGAGCATCATTGATCCCGTCGCCGACCATGGCTACGGCCCCTTTTTTTTGCAGGGTTTTTACATGATTAACTTTATCTTCTGGCAGCACCTCAGCAAAAAAATGTTCAATGCCCGCTTGTTTAGCAATAGCTGCTGCTGTACGCTGATTATCTCCAGTAATCATATATGGAACAACGCCCATTCGCTTTAAAATGCCCATGGCTTGAGGCGAATCTTCTTTAATCTGGTCAGCGACGGCAATTAAGCCCAGAATCTGTTTTCCTTCTGCCGCGACCATTACTGTTTTGCCCTCATTTTCTAATTGCTGCAACTCGTTTTGAATTGTAGAGAAGTCAATTTTATTCCTGTCCATCAGTTTTATATTGCCGATAGCATAATTCCTGCCGCTAATTTTAGCTTCTACGCCATGGCCGATTACTGCTTTAAAACCGGTTACTTTTAATAATTTTAAATTTTTCTCTTTAGCCTTATTAACAATAGCTTCAGCTAAAGGATGTTCGGATTTATTTTCAATACTGGCGGAAATTTGCAGCAAAGCTTGTTCAGAAACTTTACTTTTAGAAACAATTTCTGTTACTTCCGGCTTTCCTTTAGTGATCGTTCCAGTTTTATCTAAAATTACATATTTTATTTTGTGGGCGGCTTCCAAAGCATCCCCGCCTTTAATTAAAATCCCCCTTAAAGCTCCCTTGCCGGTTCCCACCATGATTGCTGTCGGTGTAGCTAAGCCCAAGGCGCAAGGACAAGCAATCACCAGCACCGCAACAGCAGCAATTATGGAAAAGCTCAATTCGGCATTAAATATTGAAAACCAAGTTATGAAAGTAACTACAGCAATTAAAATTACCGCCGGCACAAAATAAGCGGAAATTTGATCAGCAAATCTCTGGATGGGCGCCTTCTTCATTTGCGCTTCTTCGATCAGCTTAACAATTTTAGCCAGAGTGGTTTCTTTGCCGACTTTAGTTGCCTTAAAAATAAAGCTGCCCTGCTTATTGATGGTCGAGCCGATAACGTGGTCGCCTTTCTTTTTTTCTGCCGGAATGCTTTCTCCGGTGACTAAACTTTCATCTATTGCCGAGTATCCTTCTGCGATAACGCCATCAACGGGAATTTTTTCTCCCGGCTTTACGATAATTAGATCATTAACCTGCACCGCTTCTACGGGGATTTTAATTTCTTTTTTATTTCTAATCACCGTAGCCATCTTGGCGGAAACTTTCATTAATTTGCTGATCGCTTGGCTGGTTTTGCCTTTAGCTACTGCTTCTAAATATTTTCCCAGCAAAACTAGAGTTATTAATACTGCTGATACTTCAAAATATTGAAAGCCTTCGCTAAAGAAAATAACATATACAGAATAAAAATAGGCGGCGCTGGTGCCGATAGCAATCAGGCTGTCCATGTTCGCTGTTTTATCCTTCAAAGCCGACCAAGTGCCTTGATAGAATGTTTTTCCGATGTAAAATTGCACCGGAGTAGTAAGCAGGAATAACAGATATTTAGCTCCAGGCAATTCATAGCCCAGGAAAAAGGGGCTTTCCATCATGAACAGCATGCCGATGATTAAAGCCGGCAGGGATAATAAAGCGCTTAAAATAACTTTATGGCGTAATTTTTTAATTTCCCTTTCCCGGAACGTGTGTTCCTTTTTGGTATCTTCCGAGGTAAAGATTTCTGCGCCATAGCCTTTACTTTTGACCGCTTTAATTAATTGTTCTTCGTTAGTCTTTTGCTCATTAAATTCTACCAACCCTTTTTCAGTAGAATAATTTATTGACGCCGACTTAACTCCTTCCACCCTAGTCAAGGCTCTAGTTAAAATATTGACACAGCTGGCGCAGGTCATTCCGGTAATTTTTAAAGTAGTTTTTTTCATTCTGTTTCTCCATTATTAATGCAGTTCTATTTATCCTCATTCTCCCTAATTTTGAGTTATGCTTTTTTAACTTCCTTATTATACTGAAAGTTAACTTCTTTTATACTGAAAGTTAACTTCTTTATTATACTGAAAGTTAACTTCTTTTATACTGAAAGCTGGATTATTTCTAAATTACAGCTGTGATGAGCTTTGCACCATTGCTCGCATTTTTGGGCAGTTTTTTGGTCATTATACCACAGGTTGCATTCTTCACATTCAAATAAATTCTTAATCCTTTTCACCATTATCTTTCTCCCCGCGCGATTTTGCAGCAATACTCTCCCATATGGTCCTCAATTAACTGCAGCAACGGCTGAATGGTTTTTTTATTCAGTTGAAAGTAAGAAAATTTGCCATTTTTTTCCCGGAAAATCATGCCATGATATTCCAGTTCCTTAAGGTGATGAGAAACCAGGCTTTGCTCCAATTTTGCAGCTGCGCAGATTTCGGTTACATTTTTCTTTCCGTTTCTTAGCGCATTTAGTATCTCTAATCTGCTCTGGTTTCCTAAAGTGCTGAAAAATAACCGATAGGCCTGCTTGTTGCATGAATCCATTTTCATATGAAAAATAGTTCATCTATTTAAAGATTGCGGTGTTTTTGACCATTTAATCGGTAATTCAAACCCACTTCCTAGCTATCGTCCCCGGCCCTCTTCTGCCGACAATCGGCCCATCATCATAAACTAATCCTGCCGCCGCCATATTTTCCCGAGCCATTCGCGCGCAGGTATACGTAGCTAAAACCCCGGAATCTTTCATCACTCGATACATTTCGATAAATAATTCCCTAGTCCACATCTCCGGAGAAGTCTTAGGCGAGAAGGGATCATAAAAAATAGCATCAAATTCTTGATTTTTTAATTCTTTCACTTTATCTTTAACATCACCCAATAAAACTTTAACTATAACTTTGCCTTGTCTTAATTCCAAATGATTTTTATTTAACTGTTTATAATACTGAAAAAAAGCAATGGGTGGATTGACTTCCTGGATTTTAGCCAGGATTTCCGGATCTTTCTCAATGCCGATAACTTCAATTTGGCAATTCGGATTGCTTTCCAAAGCCACTTGAATGGCCATGGCTGAATTATATCCTAAGCCAAAAAACATATCTAGAATTTTTATCGAGCCGGTTTTAGCCCGTTCCTTGATCTGGCAGGGTTCCGCATATTTTTTTAACGCTTCTTCCACTGCTCCAGTTTGCGAATGATATGTTTCATTCACCTCTAAATTAAGAAAAGATTCAGTATTGTCGGCAGTGATAATTTTTTTCATATTAAACTAATCATTCCACCGGTGTTTTCACCAGTGGTTCAACACCAGTTCCATTCGCGCAAACTCACGATGTTCGTAGCTTGCTTGTCAGCAAGAGTCAAAATGTTCAGCTCCCGCCATCAGCGGGCGATCCGAGGCGAAGCTGAGCATGCCGCCGGTCGTTTCCAAAGGAAACTCACGAACGTTAGTGACTGGATGTGGCCAGTGATGATCGCGAACATTTTGACAAATAATTTTATTTTTTTTCTTGTCACATTTTGAATTTGAAAAAAAATGTGGGGCGGCGTCTCCTGTTAAACTCCCTGAGCGATAGCGAAAGTGCAACGTGGTGCGAACCGCAGTGAGCAAGTTTTTGCGTTGCTGAGACTTTAGGAGCTAACATAGTTTTTTATTGCTTTAATTCTGATCAATCTCTGTGTAGCAGACTAGATTTGAGTCGTTAGGGGGGAGTTCCGTTTAGAGTCTTCCGTTATGCGTCGTCGTTGATACTATGGAGAAAATGTCTTTTTCCTCTTTTAATGCTTGAAGTACATTCTTGAACATGAATGCTCCCTCAAATCCGGTTTTTTCTTCAATGCTTAGAAGCTCAATAATGTGACCAATGAATTCCACTGAATGTTCTCCGTATTTGTTTAGCGGATCATATCTTTTCAATTTTTCAGGGCTGGTAAACTTCAACTCACATTTTTGCTGTTCCGCTTTATTTTTGAACGGTTGAATTTTATCATACATAGAGAATAAGTAATTTATGAATTCCAGAGTTAGTTCTCGGTCATGCTCTTTCTTAATGAGTAAGTCTATTACCCAATGGATATGTTTTGGCGTTCTAACTACTCTTTTGGTAAACTTATCTTTGTATTTGACAACAATGTCTAAGTCTGGATTTTTTCCTTTAGAACCCTGAAACACGCCAATAACTGCTCCATCTTGTAGGTGAAATTCTTTGAAAGCTTGGACTTTATCTTTCTTTTTGGGTTTCCATTCCAGAACCATAAGAGCAGGAATCAGAAAACTTTATAAAAGAGTTATGCATATTACTATTTATTAATAAATATTAGTAATGGGGAGGGGGGGTAAAATGGGGAAAGTTCCACTGAATATCACTGTTGACAAAGAAGTTCTGGATAAATTTAAAGATTTCTGTGAAAATAATGATATGAAGGTTTCTACAAAGATAAATACTCTTATGAAAGAGTCGGTTGAAGGTAATGGGAAATGAAAACAACTCATAAAATTATTATTGGAGACGCTTTAGAAAAGCTAAAAGAGATTCCCGATGAAAGTGTAGATTTAGTTTTTGCTGATCCGCCTTATAATATGTCTAAGAAAAAAGGGCTGGGGTGGAAATACAGCAAGCATGTTACCATGCAGGAAGGATGGGATATTTTTACTAAAGATGAATTTTTTCAATTTAATGTAAAGTGGATTAAAGAGTGTATGAGGGTGTTAAGGCACGGCGGTAGCTTGTGGGTTTGTGGTTCTTTTCATAATATTTATCAACTGGGGCATATCATCCAGAATTTCACAGATCTGAAAGTAAATAATCATATAGTTTGGTTTAAGCCAAATGCCCAACCAAATATTACTTGTCGTTTTTTTACTGAAAGTGCTGAACATCTTATTTGGGCTTCTAAAAATGGAAATGGGATGAGATGGACATTTAATTATGAAGATACTAAAAATCAGATTTATGATGATATAAACCCAAAAGGAAAGCAAACAAGAAATGTCTGGAGCATTCCATTAACGCCCAAAAAAGAAAAATGGGCTGGAGAACATCCAACGCAGAAGCCAGAAGAATTACTAAGAAGGATAATATTGGCTTGTACTAAGCCAGGAGAAACAGTTTTGGATCCATTTGTTGGCTCTGGAACTACCTCTGCGGTTGCTTTGACTATGAGAAGAAATTCTGTGGGGATAGAAAAAGAAGAGAAATATCTTAAAGTAATTGAAAAAAGATTAAAACCGGCGCAGAAAACATTAAATGAAGAAGTAAATATACAAATATTCAATTAATTTTTCTCGGTTAAAGCCAACACGATCAATATACCAGCTAAGATTAAAATTCCGGTTGTTGCGAAATTTTCAACCTGCTTTCTTCTTACTTCACAAGGGGTTTCCTCTATCCATCTCTGGGTCTTACTGATCAACTGTTTAGTATTGATATATACTCCACTATCACCGAGCGGAACAATATTTTTTTCTATAATTTCTGATTTCAGGTTTTACCTCCTACTTTCTATTTAGTTCTTTTAGTAACAACCATGCACCAATACCAACTATTGCACCTAAAGTAAACTTTTCTAAATCTGTTAATTGTTTATTCTTAATTTCTAGGGGTAATTTATTTATCCCTTCCATTGCCAGTTTTTTTCTGGCTTCTACGATCATATTGTACTCTTCATCCGAAACTTTTATTGTTGGCATTTTTAGGTATTTTGGTAACCTCGGTGGTTAAAAGTTACCCTGGTATTTGAATCTTGTGGTGAAAATAGATTAAAAATTCCAAGTTGTTATCTTTACGTCTCGTTTTTTAGTTTTTTGTTTAGTTAAATTTATGAATTCCCCCCGTTAAAGTAATAAAAAATTTTGTTTAGCATACGTTAGATTCAGTTTCTTATCACAGATAATCTTAAATAAGTTGCGCTAAAAATATTGCTTATGGGGGTTATACAGCCAATTGATGCAATTATCTTTGATGCTGATGGCACCGGCATTAGAAAACCCAGTCCGGCGGCGATAGCTTACTCCTTAGCGCAACTAAAAGTAACCGGCAACAGAACTATGCATGTTGCTGATACAAGGGGAGATTTAATTGCATCCAGAGACGTTATCGTTCCAGGAAAGGAGTTTGAAGGCGGCCAGAATCTGTTGATGGTTGGCGCTGCCTGGGGCTATGAAGGCCGGGAATTGTTAGAGAAAGGCGGGGAACTGCCTGATGGCGCTAAAGTAGAATTTGATTACATCATTGACCAGCCGGAAGAACTGGTGGCTATTGTTCAAAAACATTGGCGAGCTTAAACCTTCTCCGCCCTTTTTTTCCTCACCAGCAGTTCAGCAACTTCAGGAAACATTTCCGTTTCTTCGCCAATATCATAGGGGCCGTATACTTTAAGGTCCTTCCAGACAAAGCTGGGTGTGGGATGAATAAAGCGGATCTTGGTTTTTTCCGCAGTTGCTGGCTTGTTTTCTTCGATCTTTTCTGTAACGACCATTTTTTTGGGCGCAGGATAATCAGCCATTCCCGGCAATTCTCCCTTAAATAAAGGGAATAATATCTGCTGGCGAGCGTGGTTAAACCGATCCAAAATGTTCTCATAGAACTCTTTTTCTTCACGAAGCATGGCTCCGGTGTCGATTAATTCTGATCTGGTTTTGCTTTTGTTAAGGGCTATATCGATAATTTTATTTTCCCGCAATTCATAAATTTCTTTTAATATTCGCCTGATGCTGCGCAGTTCATACTCTAATTTATCCTTCTCTCCGGCAGCGAAAATATTGGAGCTTTTTTCCTTCTCCTGCAATAAGGCTTGCTTTTCCCGGACATAAGAAACCACATCAATAAAGAAAGTGTTTTCTAAATTCTGCAGTTCGCCGCGTTTTTTTTCATTTCTTAAGATGTCATACAACGTTTCCAGCGTAATTTTTATCGAGTCCATTGGCTATTGATAAACATCCACCCCCGCAACTTTTAATAACTAACTCGCTTATAAAGATATATGAATATTACTAATTATATCAAAAATAACAAACTTTCTTTAAGAGTAATTCCTCATTCTTCTCAATTAAAGCTAGTAAAAGAAAATAGCCAATTGAAGATATATCTTACCGCAGTGGCTGATGATAATAAAGCTAATCTGCAATTAATTAAATTTTTTAAGAAAGAATACGGATTAAAAGTTAGGATCGTTTCTGGAATGAAAAGTAGAGATAAGGTAATTGAAATAGTACAATAAAGATTAAAAAGAACTAAGACTAGAATTAAAACCATGGAATTTGTTGATGATAGAACTATTAAATTAAATAAACCATTAAGTGATTTAGATTTGTTGGTCTTGCGTTTCATCAGAATTATTGAAAAATACGTTGAATACGTTATAATTAGCGGTTACGTTGCAATTTTATTCGGAAGATCTCGAGGAACTGAAGATGTTGATCTGTTCATTAGGCCTATAACCGAGGACAAATTTATTCAATTATATCATCATTTAAAAGCGGATGGTTTTTGGTGTCTTAATGCCGAAAGTGATAATGGGGTTTATGATTATGTTAAAGAATGGATAGCTCTAAGATTCGCTTTAAAAAACCAAACTATACCTAATTTTGAGGTTAAAGTCGCTAGAAAAAAATTGGATTTGCAAGTTTTCAATGATTTCATCACTGTGAAAACTGTTTCTGGCAAATTAAATATCTCTTCTTTAGAACGGCAAATTGCTTTTAAGAAATATTACTTAAAATCCGATAAAGATTTAGAAGATGCCCGGCATGTTGAGAATATATTTAAAGAGCATTTAAATAAGGAAAAAATTAAAAAGTACAAACATGATATAGGACAAGAATATGGAATTTCTTAAATCCTCGCCAGATAATCGGCAAGCCCGGCTGCTGTTTGTAGATTACTGGGCTGATTTTATTAGAACGCATCCTGATGAAGAATGGGGCAGGCAGCATACTAATTTTATTAATAGCCTGATGCAAAATGCTAAACATTATCCACTTACCGCCAAACAATACTTGGAAATTAAGGAAGAAGTTAAGAAAGAAAATCTGCATCCTTAATTATTTATAAAGATATTATCTCAATCCTAGCTTGTCTCAGCAATTTCTTGCCGTCATCGTCAGGATAATTCATTTTACTGATTACTTTTTTTATTCCGGCATTAATAATCATTTTGGCGCAAACCACGCAAGGGGTAAATGTCATATACATAATTGAATCCTTGGTAGAAACGCCGTTATAAGCCGCCAGGGCAATAGCATTTTCTTCGGAATGGCAGCAGATGCACGGTTCCTGGTAAACGCCAGATTTCATTTTTCCCAAATGGCGGGAAGTGCAGCGCTGGCAACCGCCATCAATACAATGCTTAATTCCTCTGGGCGAGCCATTGTAGCCGGTAGACAAAATCATTTTATCCCTTACCAGAAGGGCCCCTTTTTTTGCTGATAAACAAGTAGACCTCAATTTAACCTGCTCGGCAATATTCATAAAATAAGTATCCCAATCCGGCCTTGCTGATTGCAATTGATATAAATGATCCTGGACTAGTCTTTCAACTTTGGTTTTTAGCTGTTCTTTGCTGGCATCATTGGCCAGAACTACTTTAGCCATCTTGGTTACTTTATGCAATTGCTGATTGTTAGCTTCATCGCTGGACTCAATCCTTTCTTTTTCTTTCAGCTCGGTTATCGTTTTTGGGTCTTCTTCGCGGTTTCGTTGGATAATCCGCTCCAATCTTGTTTTATCGGGGGCAACGACATTAACCAGCAAGAAATCCTTTCGTTGTTGCAGTAACGAAACTTCAGAAGAATTTCTAATCGAGGTAAAAACGTAATTTTCTCCATCCTGCGCTGTTTCTAAAGCTTTTCTAGCTAGGATATCCGCGCCAAAGGCGGTTCTTAATTCATTGCCCGCTTTTATGAGGATATCTCTGGTAATTTTTTCTCTTCTTGTTTTGACTTCTGCCCGAATTAAATCAGAAAAAGAAACATGATAAAAATTCATCTCTTTAAGTATCTCAGCTACACTATCCTTTCCGGAACAAAATAAGCCAGTAACACCAATAATCATGAAAGCGCCAACTTCAATAGAACCACCAGCTTTAATAGAGCCACCGTCAATTTACGAGCGATTAATTGCTTACAGAAGAGCATGTGGAAGGGGATGTTCCTTACGGGAAGGAGCCACATTCCATAATAACTTCTATTGAGCAAGTTTGACGTGGTTCTTTCTCTCCAAAAATTAATCATCAACTACTTCGGAATAGAGTTGCTTAAAAATATTTTGATGGCCTAAAAGTAATTCTGCAAGAGAGAAAGAGATTTAAATTAAGGCCATTATCATTTTGGAGATGGAGCAATATCATGTTCTTCTAAAACGGTTGCTGGCTGTCGGCGACAGACAATATAATGAAAGAACCGGCCACTTGATGCTTGGCAAGGCCGGACACCAATCGGTTTATGACTTAAGAGCAGGCTTTCCGGCTACCACAACCAAGCCCTTGTTTTTTAGAGGGGTGGTAGAAGAATTATTTTGGATGGCTCGCGGGGAAAGAAATGTTAAAGGATTAATTGACCGGGGGATACATATCTGGGACGGCAATGCTTTTGATCATTATGTAAAGAGAAACAAGCTTGGCATTAAGAAACACACTCCAGAATGGAACAGCCGTATGGCTGAATATATCCAAAAAATTGAAGAAGATCCGGAATTCGCCGCGAAGGAAGGAGATTTAGGCCCCATTTATGGCCATCAGTGGAGAAACTGGACTGGATCTGATGGCAAGAAAGTTGATCAATTAAAAGATAACGTTATTGGGGGATTAAAAAACTTGCCGGGAACAAGGTATGCGCTCTTAAACGCCTATAAAGTCGATGAACTGGAACAGATGTCCTTGCCAGCCTGTCATGCTTTGGCCCAATTTAATATTTTTGAAAATAAGTATTTGGATGTTCAAATGTTCCAAAGGTCTTGCGATGTATTCTTAGGCGTTCCATTTAATACGGCCAGCTATCCTGTGTTAGCAACGTTAATCGCGCAAGAACTGGGTTTAGAAGCTAGAGAATTTTATCACTCCTTTGGCAATGTCCATATTTATACCGGAGTGGCTCCGCGTTCCAACTTTTTGAGGGACGATGATCATTTTAGGGCATTTCAAAAGAAAGTTGCCAGTGTATCTGATAGAAATGATTTCATGGAAATTAGAGAATGGTACCTTAAACATGCGCCTGCTGAAGGCGAGGGTCAGGAAAGAAAGGACCATATTCCATTCATTTTACAGCAGCTGGGGTTTGAACCAAAAAAACTTCCCGTGTTAGAGGTTTTAGCTAAGGATTCTTTTTTTGAATTAATCAAGAAGCCAGCTAAAGAAGCAGTAAGATTAAGAGATTATAACCCCCAGCAATGGGATTCCAAAGCAGAAATGGCGGCTTAATGAAAAAATGAATTAACAGAGGAAATGAAGATGATTGAATTAGCAATAATTGCCGCAGTAGCCAAAGACGGATATATTGGTTTGACTAAAGATGGTAAAGTCGGTTTTCCCTGGCCCAGATTAGAGGGCGATTTGCCGCGTTTTAAGGCCATTACCACTGGACATCCGATCATTATGGGCAGAAAAACTTATGAATCATTTCCTGTCCGGCCTTTGCCTGACCGATTAAATGTTATTTTATCTAACACTGCTGAATATTCCGACCCTGGCGTTATCGTAGTTAAATCGTTAGATGCAGCAATAGAAATTCTGGAGCACGGCTCTTTTAAAGGCGTTGATGCCAGCAAGGCTGTGATTATCGGCGGCTACCAGCCATTTAATGAAGCTCTGGTTTCCAACCGCCTGCAGCGAATTTATTTAACTGAAGTGCATGGATGTTATGGCGGGGATACTTTCTTTCCCTATTTTGACCGAAGCCAGTGGCAGGAAGTGAAACGGGAAAAACATCCTCGGGGCACGCATAGTTATGTTGATTTAATTAAAAAATAGTTTTGTCTAGATAGTTTTATCTGGACAGCCTGGAAAACAAAAGGAAACAATATAGAGAAATGCGTTAATTGGTGTAAAATAATAACTCATTCCTAATATATCCTTTTGCTAAATTAATACACTAAAATACACTAAATAACACAAAGGTCTATAATAATGGAAAAAGGCAAATTTATCGTAATTGATGGCGGAGATGGATCTGGTAAAAAGACCCAGTTGGATTTATTAGCAACGCGTTTGTGTACCGAGGGCCGTAACGTAGAAACTTTTGATTTTCCTCAATATGGCGATTGGTCCGCGCAATTTGTTGAAAAATATCTTCGTGGAGAGTTTGGCGGAGTTAATGAAGTTAGCGCTAAAAAAGCATCCCTATTCTATGCTCTGGATCGTTTCGAAGCCGCTCCAAGAATTACCGGCTGGTTAAATCAAGGAGCGGTTGTTTTATCAAACAGGTATGTTTCGGCAAATAAAGGCCACCAATTGGGAAAAATTAATAATGAAAAAGAGATGCGGGAATTTCTTGGTTGGTTAAATGAACTAGAGTATGGAATACTAGGTATTCCCGTGCCAGATTTAACTTTATTTTTGCATATGACTCCAGAAATAGGGCAGGCGTTAGTTGATTCCAAGGGTGACAGAGCTTATCTCCAAGGAAAAAAAAGAGATATTCATGAGGCTGATATTAATCATTTAAAGAATGCTGAACGCGCTTATTTATTTTGCTTGGAAAATGATAGCGCAGAAAACTGGAAAAGAATACTTTGTTTCTCCGGTGAACAGCCTAGGACCAGAGAAGCCGTTCATCAGGACATTTATACTATTGTTACTGAGTTAATAAAAAAATAATTAAATTAGTATAGATAATTCTGTTAATTAGAGCACATTTTCGTGAAAACTATCTGACGATAACTCATTAAATTTATGTATCCCAATCAAGGGAATTATCTATATAACTCCGTGAACAAGCATATGCTGTGTTGTGCAACACGGCAGTATTTAATACTATACAGTTCTACTATGATGGTGAGGTTCATCCTAATGTTTGACTAGAAAGGTTCCTGCTGGTGAAAGAAAAATAAAAAAATAGTTAACTTAATATATTTTGATTAAAACTAATATTAGCCATGCTTAAATTGTACCTTCGATCTTTCCGCTGGCACCAGGATTTATGGAAGCCATTTCTCATTGAGATGGTTGCTTTGCCAATTATTATTTTCATCTGGCTAGGGTTAAGCCAACTGTTAACTAAAATTGCTTATTCTTTAAGCCAGGGGCGGCCTGTTGACCAATTAAAAGCGGCTTTGTTATCTTCTCCGGAAACAGCGCAGGCATTCGTCGCCTCAACCAAGTATTTCATTGCAGCCTTTATTGGCGGAACTTTATCAGCAATAATATTAACCATTTTCCTTTTTTCCCTGTCGCAGTCATTGATCTGGTCGGTAAAATCATCTAAATTGAAATTGCTGAAATGGGTTAATCTTCACCTGGCATTAATAGGAATTCTAATTTTATACGCTTTTCTTTATCTGGGATTTAATTTGTTATTTAACATTATCACCGCCTCTTCCATTGCTAAAAGCCTGCTCAATGGCTTGTTGCTGATAGTTTTTTTATTTTTTTTGTTTACTGCTTACCATTCTTTTTCCAGAATTCTGAAAGTAGGCGAATCTATAACCTATACTTTTAAAATAATCAAACAGAAGTTTAAACGCTACCTGTTTGCTTTTTTAATGGTTTTTGTAACGGGAGTTATTCTTTCATTAATCGTATCGGTTTTAAAAAAACAATTCTACTGGCAGATTATCGGCTGGCCTAAATGGCTTTCGCTTTCCTTAGGATTAGCTCTTTTTCTGGCCTACCTTGCCTGGATGAGATTTTACGTCAGCAGAATTTAGTCCTCTCCGCTAAGAAATAAAGAGAATTTTGAATAATTCATTTTTTATCAAAAAATCAGCAAAATCTCTATTTTTCAAAGTTCTCTAAAGAAATTTATCCTTTCTTAAACTCAGCCGCCGCATCAATCAAGTCCACATGGCCCTGAAATAAAGCCCGGCAACAATAGCGTTCTAAACCTACGGCATCCAGGGCTTTTTTTCCGGACTCGCCGCGTTCCAATCTCTCTAAATATTCCTGATGCAGATGTCCAACTGGTTTTCCGCAACTAAAACAACGAATGGGTATTAGCATTTTATTTTACCTCGATGATCTTCTCTACCTATAAGATTTTTGCCGCTTGTCTCTGGGCTTGGAATCGTTGGGCTTGCAGGCTTCGTTCTGCCGCACGTCGGCGACCAGCAATAAACGGTCATATTCATCAAATACTTTTTTAAGTTTTTTGTCATGCTGCACTAAAGCTCTGGCAATAGCCAGCCTGATGGCGTCAGCCTGCCCATTTTCTCCGCCGCCGCGGCAGGTTATAGTTAGATTAACATCATTATTTCCGGCAATGATCAAGGGCTCGCTGACTCTTAACCGCAAACTTTCATTGCTGTAGTTTCTAAGCAATTGCCCGTTGATAGTAATAGTTCCATTGCCTGGATAAAGGGCAACTCGGGCAATGGCTTGTTTCCGCTTACCTTTAGTAATGATTGGTTTTTTCATGGTTTTTTGTTGTTCATAAAGTATGAACCAAGGAAAATTGTTTCATTTTTCTCATTCCAGCCGATAGCTTTGCAGATTTCTCTAACCGTGATATATTTTAAGGTAGGCAGCTTTTTAACCGAAGCTGTCTCCAAATTAATAAACTCTTTTCCCTGGAATTCTTCTGGGATTCCCCGGTAGCACATTACTCTCTTGAACGCTTCTTTTCCCCGGGTAAATTTCCAGGGCAGCATGCCTCTTACCGTTCTGCGCACGTAGCGTTCCGGCAGGCGCGAATGCTTGGCGCTTTTTAAGGGATAGCCTTTCCGGTCCCTTCGGGCTTTAGCTAGCTGAAAAGTATTGCTTTTTTTCCCACTGACGATGGCTTTGTCGCAGTTAACAATGCGCACTTCTTCTCCCAGCAAGGCTGCCTTAGCCGCTGCTGAAGCCAGCCGCCCGAGAATTACTTCGTCGCCGTTATATATTTTCATCCTAAGATCCTCACGTTTTTTCCATCGGGATTTTGCTGAATTAATTCTGGAATAGTCAGCGTTTTTCCTTCAGCCTGCTCTATCTTTTGCCGCGCTTCGCTGGAAAAATCAAAAGCCGCCACTTGAACTTTCTTGCTGATTTCTCCAACACTAAGCACTTTTCCAGGAACTAAAACGGTCTCCCCGTCTTTAGCGTATTTATTGATCTTGTAAACATTAACTGCTCTTCGCTGGCGCGAAGGCTTTTTTAAATCCAGCCATACCCGCTTCCAAAACTTGTTTCCCATGGCCTTATTTTCTAATTCTAACAATAACTGCTGCAATTGAAAATTGGTCGGGCCAGATCGAATCATGCTTAAAAATCCTCCAGATTTCCAGCAGATACAGAACATTTAATTTTTGTTATCATAATAATTTCTCCATTGCTTCGATTTTTTCGGCTAGAATCTGAGCCGTTTGCTGCAAAATTTCCCTGCAGGACAACTGCCCCCAACTTTCCATGGTGAAAATTATATTGTCGGTATAACTTAACTGGACTCCTTTGTCCAGTTCGCTGTACAGCTCCAACAGATTGCTTTCATACAATTTTTCCTGATTAACTTTGACTTTGCTGCCGGAAATTTCCAATACCCCGTCGGAGCATTTTTTAGCCAACAATTCTGGATTTTGCGCTTTGCTGATAGTTAATACCGGCTCTTTTTTGTAAAAAGCTGCTCCTGGAGACCATTTGGCATGTTCCTTTCCTTGTCCTAGAACCGCTTTCATGACCACATCCACTTTCTGCTTGGCGATTAATTTCACAATAGGCGTTTCCGGATAAACAAAAACGCACTTGGGATCAGAACTAGCCGCTTCAGAAGCGAAAACCATTCCTTTCTTGCCAGCTTTCAGAGTCAAGATTAGTTCGCACTGGGCGCAGCCTTCTCCCTGGCATTTGCACTGCTGTTTTAGGTTGTAACTTTTTAAGTCGGTTTTGAGGGGCATCAAGGCTAGCCTTAAGCCCAGCATTTCATCATACAGGGCGGAGTTGTTGTCTTTAATTTCTAAATCTTCCACAGCTAAGGTAGGAACTTCTTCGATGATTAACCTTCTAATCGTATTAGCCAGCGCTTCATCGGCCCCTTTAATTAAGAAAGATAATTTTCCTTTCTTTTTTTCTTCTTTTAACTTTTCTAATTTGATGGCCATTTTTAAACCCGTCTTCCTCTCCGACCGCCTTTAGCCCGGCAGCCATTGTGCGGCTCAGGCGTTACTTCTTCGATTTTGCCGATTCTAATTCCTGCCCTGGATAAAGCGCGGATAGCTGCCTGAGCTCCCGAGCCTGGAGTTTTCGGACCGTTATGCCCGCCCTTTGATCTTACTTTGATGTATAACCCACTGATGCCTTTTTCCCGGCAGATCTCCGCGGCTTTTTTAGCTAAAGCCATCGCGGCGGTGGGCGAGCTTTCCAGACGGTCTTGTTTAACCATTTGCCCGCCGCTGGTTCGGGCTAAAGTTTCCGTTCCCGTGATATCGGTAACGGTTAAGATAGTATTATTATAACTGGAATAAAGATGAGCGATGCCCCAGCGAATTTTTCTTGCATCAACGGAAGCTGCCGGGGATTCATGATAGTTGGTTTTAGGCCTCATGATTCTAACTCCCCGCTAGTTTTAGCCTCCATGCTGGTTTGCTGCGCTGCCTGCTCAACCGATTCTACAGGTTTTCTGACCCGTTCGGGATGATCTTCTGAAGCCAATGTTGATTTCGGCTTAAACCGAATTTGGCTTTCCTCTTCTAAGGAAACCAGGTAGGATGGCGAAGTTCGTTCCATTTCGCCAATAACAATATGCCGGTGAATGATGAATTGTCTGGCCTGATTCATGCTTCTAGCTAAGCCTTTCCGGCAAACCATGCTTTGCAGTCTTCTTTCTAAAACATTTTTAATTTCTAAGGTTAAAATCTGGTATAATTCTGAGCTGACAGGCAATAATCCTAATCGGGCTAATTTGCCCAGCACTTGGGCTTTTTCCTTTTCCTTCTGTGCGGTTTTATGCGCTGTCAACTGTTTAGAGATAGTTTTGTATTTTTTTAAAAATGAGCTGGCAATAAGAATTTCTTTAGTATTCTTCAACCCGTATTCCTGTTTTAATTTTTTCCCGGTTTCAATAGCCTGCTTATTCCAAGGGTGCGCCTGCGTCCAATAATTCTTTTTTAATTTTTTAGGATCTCCCATTGTTTAATTGCCTATTTTCTAGCCCCCCCCTATTTCTTCTCCTTCGTCTTTTCTTTCGCGGCTGGCGCTGCCGCTTTCTTTTTAACACCGACGACTTTTCCTTTATTTCTTCTAAAGTTAGACCTGGTCCTTTGGCCTCTTACCGTCAGGCCTTTGATATGCCGGACTCCGCGGTATGATTTTATTTTCTTTAATCGTTTAAGATCATTATCTTTAAAAAAGGCTAATGCTCCAGTAATAATGTGCATATCCTGTCCGGTTTCATAATCCTTCTTTCGATTAAACATCCAGGAGGGAATAGTTTTGTTGTTGTTAATACTGTCAATGGCCTGGTTAATTCTAGAAATTTCCTGATCAGATAATTCTCCGGTCCGGGCATGTTTGTTTACTCCGGAAACCGCGCAAATAACGTCAGCTAAATTTACGCCAATCCCCTTGATTCTTTGCATAGCAAACCTGATAACTTTATCGCCAGGCAAATCAATATTGGCAATCCTAACAATGTGTTTGTATTCCTGATTCATGTTTAAAGAGAGAATTCACACCAGTAAGCCCTTAAGCGCGTGAACTCGGACTGAATATTGGCTTAATTAGGCAGTTATTTATAAAGGTTTTGCTGGGGTTTGCTGTGTTGCATAAATACGAAATAAACAATCAATAATTACAGAAAGTCAGAGTTTGATTAAAATATTTTAGCGATTTTTGATTAAAAGTTGAATTATGCAACACCGCAGTTTAGATAAGAATTCTAGTCCAATTAACCTTCATCCGCTTAAATAAACTCCACTTCAATTTCCAGCTGGTCGGCTGTAGGCGTTTCCTGCACCAGAGCTGCCTGCAATCCCAATTTAGTTAACTCTTTCCTGAACCGGCGGGCATTAGAAGTAGAAAGTAAAATTCGCAGCTTATCGCTATCTACTATTAATTCCTCTTCCTTAAGATTAAGTTTCTGTTTTATTTTCCCGGCGAGCGGATTTAACCTCTCCAGAAATTTTTCTTTATTGGCTTGCTTTAGCCTCTGCCGGTAACTGATCCCAGGAGATAAATCCGGAAGGTATAAAGCGCCTCTAATTAACAGGCCTTCAGAATTAACCTGATCAAATGGCCGCTTCATTTGCTGCGATTCTAATTTCAGGCGGTTGCGCAATTGAACCTTTTCTTTTAATTTAGCTGTGCATAAATGGACAGTATAAGAATACTTTTGCTCGCGGACATAAGCCATTATTTCTTTGCCGGCATCCACCGATCCCCGTACAGCATAACTGAACTGATGAATAGTTTTCATTCCTTTCAGATCCAGCTGAGAACGGCGGTTATCGGCCCGTTCCAGCTCGTTTAGATTAAAAAAATCAACCTGGCCCTGAATAAAATCAGCCACTCGTTTCATTTCTGCAATCTTAGTGGGGATGCAGGGAATTTCCACGCCAATCTTCCACGGAAATTTTCCAGCCAGAATTAAATTTTTCCAGAACTGCTGGTCTTCTAAGTCTAAATGAAACCTGATTTCGTCTAATCCAGCTTCAGCTAGTTCTTTCAATGCAGGTTCGGTGGCCAAATTAAGCGAAGTGTACAAGTGAAGATGAAATGACGAGCCAAAGGTTTTCTTCAGCTCTTGAATATACCTTACTGTCCGCTTCCGGCTCATCAGCGGATCCCCGCCAGTAATCCCAGCGCCTTTAGCCTGCATCAGGCGCGCTTCCTTAATCACTGGTTCTGGAGACAAATCCGGAGACAAAATTTCCCGCTCATTGGCATAGGCTGCATCATGGCCGTATTTCTGGTCGGAAATAGGGCAGAAGTAACAATCCCTCGGGCAAAGCCCGGTTGCAAACAGAACCAGCTTTTCTCCGCGGACGCAGTACTGGCAGCCTTCCGGCAGAGAGCCAGAATTATAAGAAAAATACTTGTTCTCTGGAAATAGATTGGATTTAACCATTTTTTAAGAAGAATTCAGCCTGATTTTTAAAACTGTTTAATGAAAAAATAAATTTTGTTTTTTCCCTGTAAGGAAATCTTCAGGATATACTAAATATTTTTAAATCACTGCTGTTTATTCTGATTATGATTAATGTTTATTTGTTTGATCTGGATGACACGCTTATTGACTCCAGAATTTATGCTAAATTATATCAGCCGGTTCTTCAAGTAGTGAAAGACAAAACTGGATTAACAGGAGAAAAATTGGATAAACAAGCCAGATTATTAGGGTTAGCCAAAAATAAATACGGAAGGTGGGATACCGGCGACCTTTGCAGAGAATTAGGGCTTCTGGAGGAATATTATAAAGAATTAAACAAGTTAATAGCTATTGTTCCAGTTTTGCATGACGCTGTTGAAAAAGTATTCCGGAAACTAAAAAATAAAGGAGGAAGAATAGGCATAGTTTCTAATTCTCAGTCTAGAACCATCAACACCTATGTTTTAAAATACAATTTAGGGGATTATGTTGATTTTATCTTCTCGCCAGATGATGCCGGATGCAGGAAAGATGATGATAATTATTGGAAAATATTAATTAAAAAAGAAAAATTAAATCCAGAAACCTGCCTCATTATTGGAGATAATGAACAAGAGGATATAAAAATTCCGCAGAAGTTTGGATTTAAAACAGTTCATCTGAAAACTCCCACGGATTTAGGCACAGTTCAATAAGCGTTAAATAAAGATAATATATGGGGCTCTATTTTTCCAGTAGGAGTCTGATGTTTTTAATGAAAGTCATAGCATTCTGTATTGATTGTTCTGCTGGTTCTTTATTTGCTTGAGGAATAGTTTGATAGGTAAAATGCCCTCGCTTCCATTTTTCATCTCTGAATATCTGCAAGAGTCCATCTGCTCTGACTATCATCTTTTGATAAATCTTAAGGAGCTCCATATCCAAGATTCCAGTTTTAACAAAATGCTCTTCAAATGCTTCATACGTCTTTTTATGAACATCAGGCATCTCCGTTTTAATGCCTTTAGTAAGAAGAATCGCTTTTGCTCCATAAAAGATACCATAATAGGAATGAGAAATAACCGAGCTAAAGAAAGTCGTCTCTTCGTCTATTTGAAATTCCTGCTTTTTCTTCAGGTCATTTGAGACCGCGAATAACAATTTTGCCGCGCTGATTTCATTAAGCGCTCTTTGCAAATAAATTTTAGCCGTTGAATCCATGGTTAATCGCTTCCAGCAGTATTGAATAATAAGCTTTTCCTCCAGTTATTATTAAATTATTCCTAGCAATCTCTTTCCCATAATTTTCTTCTTTGGTTATAAGCATTTGATAAAATTGCTCTTGCGTGAATAGATAAGGGTGAACTTCCGGGATCGTTAATTCCGATTCTAATTTTATTTGAGAGAGAATCGCATTAGGCTCTTGTTTGTTATCACAAATAATGACAATATCCAGATCAGAAGTTTCTTTTTGCTTGGCTTTGGCATAGCTTCCTGTAACAACAAAAATATAGAAAACAGTTTTAAGTTTGTTAATTAGTTTTTGAATACTTTTATGAGGGATATGCTTAGCAGTATTCGCTCTGTGCTCAGCTATAAAACCAACGGTGTTCAATGCCGATATATTCATCGCTAAGGAATATACAAGATTGTTGCCTATTTTTTGCTCCTGGAGAACTTCTAAAGCCACAAAGCGCTTTAGGACAGTATGGACATAGTTGTCTGATTTATTACAGGAGAGTTTCTTAATTTCTTTAAATGTAAACTTCTTCCACGCTTCTTTTGCAAATGGTTCCAATATGGTATATTTTTTGGTTAACATTTTATTCCGGCTATTTTCCAATTTTTAGGAATGATTGTTCCAATTTAATGGAATTATATAAATGTTTCTAATTTTAATGACAATCAATAAGCGGTAAGAAGGAATTCTCTTCAACAGTCCTCCTTCATTAAAAACCAATTCTCACTTCACTGCCACATAAAACCTCTGCGCATTGCCATAATTTTCTCCAGACGGCAAAACTACTCTTGCCTTAAAGAAATATTGCCCGGAAGGCGCATCTTTTGGGATTTTTATTAAAATGGATTCCTTAACATTCTCGCCTTCCAACAGAGTTAATTCCTGGGAATTATACCGCGCCCATTCGGCAGGATTAACTGTTAAGGCTGCCTCATTTCCCTGAGCATCAATCAACTTATCAAATTCTACCTGCAACTTGAAACTCGTTCCCACTTCGCCGGTATTCAAAATGCCTATGCCAAAAATATGCCTCTCGCCCCGTTGCACCGCTGCTGTATGGAAAGGCAAAGCCACCTGCTGCCCCTGTCCAACCAGCAAGTCATTTAATCTCTGCTCTGTTCTCTGATCTAATTGCTCTTTAATCTCTTCGGCTCCGCCAATTAAATTGTTTAGCAGAACTATGCCGCCGGCAAGAATGACTAAGGAAATGATGATTATAACAATCATATTCAGAGATAAGTCAATTGTAGCTCTAGGATTCATCATACTAATTCTAATTCACGAAAGTATATAAAATTGACGCTGGACTAAAATCTATTAATGAGGTGAGATGTTTATGAAAAAAAGTGGAATGTGGACCGCAGCGCTGGCTGCTGCAACCCTATCTTGCATGGGGAAACCGGAGATTTTAGATGTAAATGTAGAAGTAACTAATGAGCAGGGAATCGCTAACCTTAGCCAGCCCGTACGGGTGCGCGATGAAGTAAAAAATCTGGCGGGAGCATTAGTTTATCAAGTTGAGGGCGCCAATAATTCTTACTTAACGCTGGGACTGGAGTTGAATGAAAAACCCTTGCCGGAGCGGCATGAAATGTTAAATGGGCTAGATAACTTTAATGGGCCCGGCAGCCATAGATCTGCCTTGGTTGGAGAATTGGTTCTGGTTCTGCAAACTGCCCGCGCTCTGAATTATGCTCATAAGGATGCGCAAAAACAACGGCGGCAGCTTATGGGCGAGACCAGAAACGTCCATAAATATTGTGTTACTATGGAACAAATGACTGATTCTTACATCCGCGTGCCAATGGGAATTGTCGGGATAGCTTCAGATGAAATTAAAATTAGAACCAGCGCTTCTTTGGAACGATTGTTTGAACGGTATGTAGTTAGAAAATTCGGCCGGCAGGAAGGGTATGAAGTCTGGATGCCGAAGACCGCCATCAATTTATGCGGAGAAGATTTCCAGGGCTCAGTTTGCCCCATTGACCGGGAAATGTTATCTGAAAAATTGTGGATGCACGCCAATATGCCGGTTTGGGAAATTAAAGGATCCTGCGACCCTTACGATAGACGATCCTGGCAGCGTTAAAGTTTAAACTGGGAGAATTATTTTTCAATCTTCTCGTTATTTCATTTAAGCTACAATCTCATACTCTTTAACGATAATGATTACAAATAACAGCAACAGTATTGCTCCAGCGATCATATACCAGATTCCTGCCAAAAAACTAGCCTGCGACAGGGACTGATACATCCCCCAGCCCATAACAATAAATCCCAGCCAGAGAAACTTGTCTAACACCAGCTTCATGATCTCAAATTCCTGCTGGAGAGTTAATCGTTTCTTTTTATTCATTTAAATCACCCTACCTCTATAAAGGATAATTTGGTATCATATTTTGGCTGCACTGGATCAGGAGTCGCGCATTGGTCATCGGTAAATTGCAGAACATCAGCCCTTAAGGCAAAAGTTCCAGGAATATTTGGTGCCTTAATACTGATTCCATAGACATTTGCCTGAGCCGGCAATAACGTTAGACAGCCCTGATCATATCTTAAATTAAAGCCATCCAATCCTGGATCACTATTGGATACATCAAATTGGAAATTCAGTTTGAAATATAAAGCTCGAGAACCTACATTTTGCACGCCTAAAGTAACAAGATCCCTTTTGCCCCGGTTCAAATTAACTTCCCTGGCAAATGAAGTTTGATCTCCAGTTGTTCTTAACTGCCCCAAAATTTGTTCCTGCACCTGCTGTTGAACTTTTGTGCTGGTGCTTCCAATAATATCAAATTGATTTCTCACAAATCCTAACCCTAATCCCAACAAAGTCATGCCCAGAACAACAATGATAATTGCTTGAATGGAAATATCCAGAGATCCTTTTTTCATGTTTACGCCTCTTTTAATCTATTAGCAATCCTTTTTGATTTATATAGTTTTCTAAATGTTAGATTAAAACCGAGCTATTCAGCTACAAAAAACCCAATACTCTTTTAATGAAAAAGAATTCTTTAAAAAATCAGCCCTAACAGTTGAAAAATATGCCTTTCAAAAAAAATAACCAAAATATAGGAATACAAAAATGCCGGAATAAACGGAATGCCCTCTTTAATCAGCACAGTATTGATTTTTCTTTTTTTCTTTAAATTAGAAAGTATGAATAAATCTTTCTTGGTCAAAGTTTTCTTGAACAATACGGTTTTATGGTCAACTGCTACATTTTCTGCCAGCCAGTCTCCTTCTGTTAATTCTTCCGGCAATTTTCTGGTATAAAAACAGCTTTTTTCCACGGAATTGACGAACATAAACAGATAAAAGACAGGAAGAGGAAATAGCAAAAACGGCCAAAATAAGGGATAGAAAAACACCAGAGCTATAGTGGCTAAAGTAAACAAGGCTAAAATTCCATGGAGAATTTTATAAGAAGACAAAGAATGCCTAAATCGCGCGGCAAATAAATGTTTCTTTTTAATGGCTACGCCGGCCATCCACGCTAATCCCCAGATCATTCCCAAAAATAATAGGCTGATAATGAACCAGACTAAAGTAAAACTCTCTTTGCTAATCGGCAAGGATACGCCGATAATCGCGCCCATAGCCATCAATAATTTGCTGTCTCCCCCGCCCCACTGGTTGGAATAATATAAAGATAGAGCAATTACAAAACAAACAGCTAACCCGATTAAGCCGGAAAACAGGATCGGCCATCCGCCGGCTGCAGCAGCAATGCTCCGAATTCCTAATGCTGCGGCAATTAACGAAAAATTCAGCCAATCCGGAATTTCTCTGGTCTTTATATCTAAATAAGAAGCAATTAATAAAGCGGTTAAGGCAACAATTAGTAATAAAACATCTAACATAGCTTAAAGTAAGGAATCGGATTTTATTAAAGTGTTGGTTGGAGATAAGTAAATTTAATTTCTAAATCCGATCTATAGCGAAGGCATTAAATTTTCGTGCCTTCTTCTGCCTGAGCTATATATAAAAGCAGAAATATGAAGTTATATAAAGTTATAAAAGCAGAAATATGAAGTTATATAAAGTTATAAAAGCAGAAATATGAAGTGCGAATATTTAGTGCTTTAAGTATAAGTGAAAAAGTATAAGTGAAAAATTATTTCGAGTTTAAGTTTTACAGATTACTTTACAGATTACTAAAGGACCAATTAAGCCCACCATAAGCTTTATATACAAAGTTAGACTTTCTGATATTAACAGGTGGTTATTATGAATGAGCCTAATCAGTTGCTCTCCGGATTAAAAGAGGATGTGGATTCCTTAAAAAGAAAGCTGGCTAAGCCCGATGCGAAAGCCGAAGAATTAATTTTAGAAATAGAAAGTTTAAAGGAATCAATACATGAATTAACGGCTATTTTCCAAAAAGCCGTAGAGTTAACTACAGAAGAAGATTTAAGCAAAACCATTAAAGACCGTTTAGATGCCGTGATCAGGCAGAATGAAACTATTGCCCGGGGCATGGTGGCTGTCTCGGATAAAGTAGATGAATTTGTAACCAGAAAAACCGCTACGCTTCAATTATCCACGCCGCCGCTGTCTGCTCCTCCGCCGGTCAGGCATGTCTTAGGCCAGCCGCCAATGATGAGCCGGATGGCGCCCATGCCTACAGCTCACACCGGTATGGATGATCTGCAATTGCCGCCTCCCCCGCCGCCAGCTAATGGAAGAAAACGACAAGGATTATTTTAGCCAGCATGGTTTCTTTAACCACTACAGTATTGCTGATTAGAGCCGCCAGAGAATACGTTGGCGAGAGAAAAGGGTTTTCTAAAGAAGAAATAGTTAAGCGCATTAATGAAATTAAATACCTTTCCGGCCAAAAAAAGGTGCCTAAGCTGACTTTAAGAAAAGAGATTATCCATCTAGAGCATCAATTGCAAAACATTTTTGAATTAGAAAAAAAATTATTAGGCCAAGAAAAAAAAGAATCAGCTAAAATTGCCCTGTTGAAACAGGAGATAGCTCTGCTTAAACAAAGAATTGCCACTTCAGAAGATAAGGATTTGCAGAAGAAAGTAGATTCCTTATCTCATCTGTTAGGCGAATCTCTAGCCAGGCAGGCGATTATTGAAGAGGTAGCTTTAACTAAAAAAGTCTCCGCAGAGCATAAAAAAGCCTGGCAGCAGGACCAGCAGCGAAAAGAATTAATCGCTAATCTGCTAGAACGGCTGCAGATCATTAAACGAGAGCTGGAGAATACAGACGCCGATGAATCTATCATCCTAAAAATCCTCGAGAAAATCAACAGTTTGGAACAAAAACTAGGTTTCCAATTATCAGGAAAGGAACCGGAAGCTCCGGTGGAAAGAGAAGAAAGGCCCAGGCATAAATTAATTTTTGCCGCTCCTAAACTCCTGCCGGTAGAGATTGATGAAGCAGCTATTGAACGAGAACTTCCCCTGCCTCCCCCTCCCCGAATCACGGAATAATGAAATTATAAAGAACTTTGAATAATTCATATTTTTCTTTCAGTGCAGAATCCGTGAGTGTATGCATTACTCTCACCTCAAAGAAAAAGATTAAGTAGGATCACTTTAAAGGTTTTATACGACTAATAATTTTACAAACTTCTAAGAAGTTAGTTCTGTTCGTACTTGATTAAAATTGGTTTCAGCAATAAAATAATGGTGATTAACAGTGTTCCTGAAACAGCCAAGGCAAACATCCCTGCGCCTACAGCCACGCCGATAGCAGCCGAAGTCCACATGCAGGCAGCGGTAGTTAAGCCCGTCAGTTCAAATTTGGTTTTCCAAATAACTCCAGCTCCCAAAAAACCGACTCCGGTGACAATCTGGGCTACAATTCTGGCTTGGTCCGCAGAGGGCGTATTGCCGGGGAAACCGATTACTGAAATAATCGTAAAAATGGTCGCTCCCAGCGTAACTAAAGAAAAAGTTCTCATGCCGGCATTGCTGGACCTTCTATTCCAGCCAATAACAAATCCTAAGAGGGTTGAAAGGATAATCTTAAAAATTATCACCAACTGCCCAGGCTGAATAAAGCTTTGCACAAATAAGTCTAAGACACTCATTATTTACCTCTTTTTATTTAGAAAGAAGTTGCTGGATAAATACTTTTTGGAAATAAGGGAACACACGAATTAGGTTCTTCTGGTTTTATTTAATTAGAAAAAACTTAAAACAAACGGCGTTATTGAAAAGTTCCTCGCCCTAGGCTCGATAGCCATCGGCTCGGCTGCGTTAAATTATGACGAAAGCAAAAATTCCTCTTGCAATCCCCTTTTTGCTAGATGATTTATACCAAAAGACTCAAAATTCCGAACAGAATTTTGTGCCTTTTGTATATACCAAAGGGCTTAAATTTTTACGAAAATTTATGTCCTTTGGTATAAATCGAGGAGCCTCGCATATTGATGGCTATTTCGAACTTTTCAATAACGCCAAACAAAAATTATTAAAGGCCATAGTGATTATATAAAAAAAATGAAGCCATCCTATACGTTTATCGATCACACGGCGGACATATTGTTTGAAGCTCAGGCGCCAACTTTAAATCAATTATTTGAGCAATGCGCTCTAGCTGTAGAAGATACGCAAGTTGATATCAAGCTAATTGAACCAGAAATTATTAAAAACATTTCTCTTAAGAATAAGTCTGTGGAAGGTTTATTATTTGATTTCCTGGAAGAATTAATTTATCTGAAGGATGCCGAGCTGTTAATTTTCAGCCGATTTTTGGTTAAAATTGCAGAAAAGAATCATGAATTCCTGTTAACTGCTCAAGCTCAGGGCGAGAAATTAAATCGCGAAAAACAGGGCCAGAAAGTTGATGTGAAAGCGGTTACCATGCATTTATTTGAAGTCAAGAAAGTAACCGCTGGCTGGCAGGCTAAAGTGTTGTTAGACATATAACTTTCTGCTGGATTCAAATTAATAAATAATCCTTATTCTCCTTAATCCAACGGCTTATTTTCTCACCATCAGCGGTATAAGTTGTATCATCCACATTTGCCCGAATTTCTTGCTGATCGCGTAAGCTGCTTCCCGGCAGGATTAATCCTTATTCTTCTTAATCCAACGGCTTATTTTCTCACTATCAGCGGTATAAGTTGTATCATCCCACATTTGCCCGAATTTCTTGCTGATCGCGTAAGCTGCTTCCCGGCAGGATTTAAGGTATAATAAGTTAGGCTCATGGTTTTGATGATCTAGAGAATGGCGCAAATCTATCGCTAACAAGGCTAAAGAAATCTTTCTGCCAGTGTCAAAATCATAAGCCCAGGATCTTCTAAACTGGTATTGCGGTTGCTCTCGCTGTTTAATCTGTTTTAATTCTTCCACATTGACGGTAAATAAAACGCCATTAAAATAACCCCCAGATTTTTTTACTATATTTAACACGTCGGTATGATTATTAGCCAGAACATTAAAGATTCTTTTATAACCCCTGACAATTACCGGCTGAACTGGGCGATCGGGGATGGTTTTTTTTAAAGAAGCATGGCTGAGCAGGCTTCCATAGCCAACAATCTGGTGGGTTTTCACATCTGAAGAAAATCTTTTTAAGATTAAATATGTTGCTATTTTGAACGTTGCTCAGCCGTTGAAGGTAATGTTTTTATTCGGTTGATGAAACCAGCTGGATAATAAACCAGCTAGATAATTATATTGGAAGAACCAAATTGGGCAGTGTTAATATCTGACTGATTCCTTAGTTATAATCTTAAATAAATAGTTTTTATCAGCCAAAGGATTACACTATCCCAAATTGTCGTAAATTTATTTTAGTTTCTTTTATATATATAGGCCTTTGTGTTATTTAGTGTATTAATTTAGCAAAGGGTTATATTAGAGAGGGGTTATTATTTTACACCAATTAACGCATTTCCCTATAGCTCGCTTATCTTTTTACAATTATTATGTGCGCTCGCTATATGGCGCTAAATTTGTAATCGAGAGATCAGAAGAACTAAACTACATTCCTGCTAATAATTAACCGACAATCCACTCATATAACCTGATTGATTTTCGCCAGTATAGCCTGCCCCTCCGGAAGAATTGCCATAGGATGTAGAAAAACTTAAGCTTCCAGCAGAGTATCCAGCCGAAGCTGCGCCGGAAGTTGCTGCATATCCGGCAGAGGCAGTTTTACCAACCAGCCCGGAATAGCTGGCGCTGACGGCTCTTTTGCCCGATCCGCTATCGTAAAGTGATCCGCCTAATTTATCAGTAATATCTCTTCCTAGCTCTTGATCCCTAAATCTCACCGTGGGCGGAGCTCCAAATAATTCGCCCCGGGCTGCTCGCATCCCATAAGTATGGTCTTGCCTTGATATTGGAGCGCTAACTGCCTTTAGCATACCTTCTATTCTCTGGTCTAAATAGTGCTTTGCTGCGGCAGTTTCATGCATGTAATCAGTCATGGTTTTTCGATTTTCTCCTACGGTTATAATTGGTTCCATGGGACATTCTAATTTACTTTTTATACTATAACTTTCTTAAAATATAAACCTTTCTTAAGAAAATGAGACAAAAAAGTCAATGTCCTGGTTCTAGATTGGTTTTAAGTCTACAAAATAAGTATATTTTTTCCTGTTTCTTAGCCAATCCCAAAGGGTATGTTCTCCATCGTCAAAGATGTTTTCTAGAGCTAGTATTTCTTGATTTGGAAACCGGCCCCAGGCTGTTACGTTCCTAAATAAAAGCCGTTCCCGATGCGCCTGCTCGGCTGATACAATTACGCTTAAGCCTTCTTTAGTTTTTGGGATTCTTCTTTTAATATCTGATAGCGAACCCTTAGTCGCATTTAGATATAGCCTGCCATCGGGAGAGAAATGGTATAAAGGCAAATTATCTTTATAGTAAACAGTTATCCCGCCTAGATCATTTCTAATCGTAATCTCTCCAACCATATTTTATCTGAAAGAGGGGCGCTTTTAATAAATTTGTTGTTAGAAAATCTTTTTATATTCTTACTTGCTTTCAAAGCTTATGTTAAGAAAAGGAATCGTTCTGCTGGGACTTATCCTAACCGTTTTTATCGTCAGTTGCGCTGCGCCGGAAGATAAATCCGTCAATGAAACGATTATTGATCCGGAAAGCGCGCGGGATAAGGAGGCAGCTCTTCCGGCTGAAGAAGGAGACTGTCCGGGCCGGTTTATTTGCATTAGCTCTCTAGTTAGCGCTTATCAGGATAAAGATTGCCAGATTGTTAATAGAACTACTTGTGAAACTGAATGCGCAGATGGCGTTTGCAGGGAAAAAGAGATCCGGATTTGCCCGCCCGGGTTTAAATGCCGCAATCAATACAGCCGGGGATTTCAGCGGGAAGACTGCTCTTGGGATAAAACGGAAAAATGCGAATTTGGCTGTAATTTAAATACTACTAAATGTTTTAATAGCTCGCAGGTTGATACTGCCATTCCCACGCCAACAGAAAAAGCGGCGTCTAAGTCTGTTTATCCCGTCATTCAGCAGAACCAAATTGTCGATATTTCTAGCGAGGATCTAACTATTTATGCTATTGAAGCTGATCGGGTGCAATTGAGGCTAGGGCCGCAGAAGAGCAATTGGCTGGGGGAGGGCGATTCGGCAACCTTTAAGAACGGAGTTACTGTAACAGTTCGGGAAATCCTGTTTCAAGCTTATGCCGGCGGCAAGAAAGAAGTAGTTTATAGCGTCAGTTAAATACCCTGAAGAAAACTTTATATATCAGCGCGCTACTATAACTTATAGGTTAAGGTTATTACAACCGGAACGTGAACTAATTTATATGATAGAATCATTGGTTGGCGAAGAAGAGCCGCCGCCTTTATTGGATGATCGTGTTATGGGTGATGTGGAGTTAGACTGTTATGATTCTTTAGGTTCTGATGATAAAAGAACGGAACTTTTATTGCCACAAATTAAGTTAGAAGAAGGCACCGGCTTAGCTCAAGATAATTTTCGGGCTGAAACCTATAAGCCCAATCTTCCCAGTTTAGCGCAAGATTTAGAACCAAGGGATTTAAGTAACATATACGAATTGCCGTCTCCTGCAGCTGCTCAAGAAACAGTAGAAACCAGAGTAATGAGAACAATGCTGGGTGAAAAAGTATCTAGCGAGTTTTTTGATCCAGTTGCGGACGTTTTAAAATTATTTATTCCTTATAACGGAGAAGATTCACCCCATTAACAGCAGTGCTTATACAAAAAGGATGCATATTCTCTAATTCAATGCGTACTGGACATCCTGTTGTTTTAGAGTGTTTACCGGTAATAAATGTTCCCTCCTCAGTTACTGGACAACTACATTTTAAATCGACCATTTTAACAAGTGCGGTGTTGCATAATTCAACTTTTAATCAAAAATCGCTAAAATATTTTAATCAAACTCTGACTTTCTGTAATTATTGATTGTTTATTTCGTATTTATGCAACACAGCATTTAACAAGAATATTATTAATAAGGATAGCGAAGGCTGGATTTGAACCAGCGATCCCTGGGTTTCCGCCAAAACCGTAGTTTTGATATGAGCCCAGTGAGGACTCCAGACTCCTCTACTTCGCTCTAATGTTCTTAAAACCCCAGCTCTTTTAAAAAGCTTTTCATTTGTTGTGCTGTGTTGCATAATTCAACTTTTAATCAAAAATCGCTAAAATATTTTAATCAAACTCTGACTTTCTGTAATTATTGATTGTTTATTTCGTATTTATGCAACACAGCATATCTAAACACTAGAATTCTTATCTAAACTAATCCCGTCCTACAACAACAATTCTTCCAGAAATTTCTTAGGATCTTTAGCTTTAGGCGCCGCATGTCCAATGAGAACCCCTTCTGCGCCTAATAATAAAGCCTGGCTCACATCTTCTTTTTTATTTACTCCAGCCCCGCATAATACTTTAGTGTCTGGACTAAGGGCTTTAACTATCTCTACGGCTTTTACAATAACTTCCGGCTGGGCTTCGCATACGGAAAGATCTCCTCCAATTAATTCCGATGGTTCGTAAGCTAAATAAGGCGGTTTCATTAAAGCGATTTTCTTAACCTCCGATAAAGAGGAGGCGCAAACAATCAAGGTGAATTTTTTCTGTCGGGCTAATTCTAACGTATCTCTGATTATAGATAAAGAAACTTTTCTTTCAGAATGATTAATCAAACTGCCATTAATTCCCAATTCTTTCAATTCATCCATGGCTATTTGACCAGTATAAGCGCCTAACGGCACCGGATCAACATGCTGCGCAAAGACTGTTAAGGTAGTTTTGTCGGCTATTTCTTTCATAGTAGTGAGAGAAGGAACAACAATTATTTCATAGCCGTTCTTTTTTATTTTAGCAATTTTTTGCGCCAAAACTAAAGCTCTCCGGCCGGCAGCTTCAGGATATAGTTTAAAGTTTAGAACAATTAACGGTTTATCTGCCATATACTTGTTTTAAGGCAGAATCTATTTTAACTTTATTGAGCATTGGAGAGTAGAAAATTTAGGTTGTCTGTCATTTACTTGTTTTAAGGCAGAATCTATTTTAACTTTATTGAGCATTGAAGAGTAGAAAATTTAGGTTGGTTAGTCAAATGCCTGGCTTTTCTAGATTAAATTTGTTCTTTATTTTTCACAGGAAGAACGCACTTTCCATCAATAGTCGGCGGAAACTCTTTCCCATCCGGGCAAAAACATCTGGAAATATCAATAACCTTAGCTGCTTCCAGTTCATTGGTTTCTGGGTTATAGTCATATAGTGTTAACTTGCCTTTAATCTGACGGTACAATTGTTCCGGCGGATCAATTCTGGCGACGATAATTTGCCTCGTTTCTATTTTTCCCGGCTTGATTTCTCCCGTGGGAGTTTCTATCTCGGCCATTCTGCCATTATAATTCGGGACAACTTCCAGTGTAACATTATTGCCTTGATAAACAGCGCGCACTACCGTTAACAAGGGCGAAAGAGGCATTTCCCCCCGGCAATCGAGAACCTCTTGGCCCTTTTTCTCGCAATCAGCCTGCCTGGCAAATTCAGTGGCTACCATTACGGTCTGCCGGCCCATTACATCGGCTTCTGATCGCCGCTCAACTGCTGGCTGGACTGGAGCAGAATATTCTCCTTTCGGCCCGCAGGCGGCTAAGGTTGCCCAAACTAAAGGTAGAACATATTTCATTTTCCACTATCCAAAAACCAGCGTTATTTAAATCTTCGGGCTATAAAGTATATGATTGCTGAAAATGAAATGGCTATAAAAAATATTTTTAGGCCGATGGCTGTAAAAAAGCTCCCTGGGAAGGTCTGAATCAGAAGCGAATCCGCGGCAAACTGCCAGTTGCCTTGAGGAAAAAATAACTGATGAAACAGAGTAAAGGTAAATTGAAAACTTAACAGCATTAATAATAAAATTAATCCTGCCGTGAAGAGGGAAATTAATCCCGCTGTTTGCATGATTTTGCCTAATTTTAATTGGTTGTAATTAATTTTGAAATGCCAGGAAAATAAAAACAGCAGCAAGACTGAAATTAAAAACAAAGCATCTGCCCAACCCATAACCTCTTTTACGTCTTGCAGATGAGCAGTTTCCAGAGAAGTATAATCCGAGGACAGTTCAGCTTTTTCCTGAAGAAACTGCATCACTTGTTTCTGCTCTATAGTTAACGGTGTTATTGCCAGGCTAAATTTGTAGCTTAACAGCACCAGAAAGATAATAACCGTAATTATCGTGGCAGCAGTTGCTGTTTTTTCCATCAGCGGCTTCATGGTATTAGCTTCATTGTATTAAATGAAATGAAGAGAATACTTCATTTCGGTACAGAAATACAATCCTTGTTGTATTTCTTGTAGCTGCTTTTCAGGATTTTCTTTAATTTATGATGATCATTGTTGATCAACCAAAAGTCTCTCCCAGTCATAAAATAACTTTATTGTCCAAAAAACAGCGGCTGATATCTGCCAGTTTGATGGTCTAATATGCAGTACCAATGCTCTTGGTCAGGATCGCAGCCATTAGTGTTCAGTTTCTGCGTTCGCTTCTGCTCAATTGTTTCAAATAATTTCTGATCAATGTGCTGGCTGTTCCTCCTTAAACAAAGATCATTCCATTCTTCTCGTTCTGGCTGCTGAACTGTTCGGCAGGCTAAACTTAATCCAGAGGAATATTCCCGGCTTAGTTTGGGAATTAACAATACTGCGCCCAAACCAACTACAGCAGTGGCAATCATCCCGGCGGCATATATTTTAAACAATTTATTGGCCATAGTTAGAGATTAAAAGATTACTATATTTAAATAATTCTAGTTTACATCTAGTTTACAACTTGAGGATGCCGTTTTTGGTGTTAATGAGTTTCCTGTTCAGTAAACTTCCGAATTCTCTTTGCCTCAGCCAGAACTGTTGGGGAATATCCGGCATTTTTTCCGCTATAAATATACAGCGCCTGCTGAACAGTTCTCTTTTTAGAGCCATTCATTAAATCAGACAGGTACCGCGCGGCGGCAGGAATAGCTTTTTCCGGATAAAACCGTTCATCCCAGGCAAAATCACAGTGGCGTTCAGCATTCCTCCGGCATTCTCGGGAAACGTTCCAGGATTTTCCGTCACAGCGGATATTTTTGAGGAGTTTGTTTTTGTAAAATCCGCTTTTAACTCCTAATCCCAGATCCAGGCCGTAATCAGCTGCTGTGCTGGGGACAATCTGCATCACTCCGGCAGCTCCCGTGCAGGAAACAGCATAACGGTTTCCCCGCGATTCCACAAAGATTATCCCCGCTAGAACGTAGCGGCTGATGCCTGTTTCTGTTTCAGCTGCAGCTAAATCTGGACTATACGTTTCATAAATCCATTTTCTGGCAGAATTACTGTCCGAGGGAGGAGTGGAGATAAAAGCATACCTAGAAACAGCATTTCGCAGATGGATTCTGGCTTTAGTTGTTTCCGGCAAAAGAGAGTAAACTGATAAGCCTAAAGCCAAGGTAGCTGCAGTAACTTTTCTGGCAGCAGTATTGAAATAGTTCTGAGCCAGAGTATTTTTCCATTGTTTAGCTCTGGCTCTTAATTTTTCAGCAAGGGATTGAGAAGAGCAGGCTAAGGTTGAAATGACGCTTCCGGTTATGATTCCTCCCAAGGTATAGCAGGATTCATAAATTCCCTGAACGGCTGCCGGCAGAGAAGGAACTTGCCGGGCTAAAATATCTCCTAAAGACAAAGCTGTGGAAAAGATAACTCCTCCCGCGATTACCTTTTCAAAAGGACTTAATTTTATTTCTGATTTGCGTTGAGACCTTTTAGCTAGAACGTAAGATGCAGCCAGGCCAATTAGCGTGTAAGCTTTTTCTGAATGAGCTATAGCCCTAATAACTGCGGGGATAATGGCAACTGCCGAAGGGATTATTTCCGGAGCGGCTTCTGATCCTATAAGAGCCAGCCCGGTTATAGCCGTTCCTTTTACTAAATTTTCTAGGGTAGTGGAAGTCATGGGATTTTTTGGATAGTTACTTTGGATAGTTACTTTGGGTTGGTTATATTCGTTTAGAACAGCTATCTAAAATACTCCTGCAGGTTGATATTTTCGTAAGCGGCTTTAGTTCCATCAACAGAAACCATTCCCACCATCAGCCGGTCCAGGCAGGAGGCATTATAAAACAGATCAGATACAAATAATCCTTCTTCTACAGTTTTCCCTTCCTCATCATGGGTTCGCCCGGCCGATTCATGAAAATGCCCGGTAATATTTTTTCTGATTCCTGTTTGCTCAAATACCTCAGCTAGAAATTTATTTCCTCGATTTTCTCTTTTAAACTTTATGGGCGCGCCTTGTTGAGCTAAATGAGAGCCAACTGGCCCAGGAAAAATACTGCCTGCTTTACAAACCAGTCCTTGAAGTTCAAATTGCTGCCGCGCTTCCCAGAACTCAGCCATATCCACACAGGTTTCCGGATTAGCAAATTTTCGCGGAACGTGGCTGAAAACAAGTGTCTTTTCCGGATCGGTAATTAACTGCCGTAAATCATTTATATTGACAACATAGATTAAACCGGCTTCGGTAGAATAAACACCCGTTTGGTTTTGATGATCTAAAGCATATCCACGATTGACAGCATTTCCAGATCTCCAGTCAGACCCAGGCAAAAAAACCAGATGATGGTCGGGAGTTTCCATTTTTCGCTGGCGCAAAGTATTAACGATATTTCCATGTTTGCTGGTGAAATAATCCAGAATGGGCTCGCAGAGGCCGACTTCTTCATGGCTGCCCATTAACACATAAGTTTCCAGACCGCAGTTCCCGACAATTTCCAGAAGAGCGGCAAAATAATCGGCTGGATCCAGTCCTGACCGTTCTCCAATCAGGTCGCCGTTTAACACCAGCGCATCAATCCCTTCGTGTTTTAAAATTCCAATTGCCGGTGGAACTACGCGAATGTCTACTCCATGCAGATCAGAGATTACACCGTAAGTTTTAGTCATAATCTGTTTATTGGGTCGATAATTATAAACCTTTCTATTTTTTACTACTTAAAAGATATTACATGCCTTGGAAAGGATAGAACAGTTTAGAGAATGTTGAAAAATAGAGATTTTGCTGATTTTTTGGATCTGTTCCTGACAAGATCCCGGCCATACCAAAAGACTCAAAATTCCGAACAGAATTTTGTGCCTTTTGTATATACAAAGGGATAGTTTTCCTTTTGTATATTTCAAAGTCTCTATTCATAACTTCTGCCGCTATTTCTACACTGAACTTCTTCACATCACGCCCTTGGCCAAATTGCCGATGGTCGCATTGCGCTTTAATTTTCCAGCAGACGGATTTTTTCCCTGCAATACTTTCTTATAATAATCAACTATCTGAAATACATCTTTCTCTAAATCCAAATACAATTGGGTAATTCCTGCATCGAGTAATCTCTGGGTGTGCTGCAATAAGGCTAGGGTCTTGGAATACAGCATTTCAGTGCTGTGGTTAGTTTTTCTTAACGGAAAAGTGTATCCTTTTTTATCGGTTAATAAACTGGTGTTAAATTCCTCCTTGAAAGTCATTACCACCGGCCGGCCGTGAGCATAATAAATTAATTTTTCTTTCTGGACAAAAGCCGCCAGTTCGGTTAAATTTAATTCTAAGGAAGCAACAGCCGGATGGCCATAAACAGCTAACTGCTGGCCATTAAAGATATTCATCTGAGGCCCAAGAATAATTTCTCCGGCAAACTCCAGTTCCAAAACGCCAACATTATTGGCCATTAATCCATTGGGTTTTATTTTAGTTACTATTTGCTGCAAGTGTTGAACCTCAGTATCGGTTAGCGCCATGGGCGTATAAAGAAAAAAAGCGGCCTTTCCTTTAATTTCTGCAGCGGCCTCTGCGGCATCGGCGGCCAGGGCATCATAATAAATAACGTCAGCGCCGGCTTTAACTGCCAGAAGGGCGTCTTCTTTAGAATAGACTCGTACCTGCAGTATTCTCTTTGTTCCGGCTGAGGCTTTAAATAAAGGCGGTTCTATTTTTTTCTGTTCGGAAGTTATCGGCGCGAGTTCATCGAGCAATAAGGAATCTAATTCCTTTCTGAACAGGGTTAATTCGCTCTTGGGAATGAAAGAACAATCAGTGCTAACTTCAATATTCTGCAGTAAGAAAATATCGCTGCGGAATTTTTCCAATTGCTGTTTAAGATCTGATTCAGCCAGCGGATGTTTTAAGGCTTTACTGGCCGGGCTGTTTAACAAATAGATAATTTTTTTATCTTTTACAGTTATGGTTATCTTTGGTACTTCTGTTTCTTTGATCTCTAATTTTAATGAAATCTTTACTTTTTTGTTTTCACCCAGCAAATTCTTTCCCTGATGTTGAGAAAGAAGATATACCTGAGCCCCAGGGATAAATCCAGGAATAAACAATTTTACCGTCATTCCTTTTTCGGCCTTAATAATTTCTCTGCCCTGCAGAGTAACTATTTTTTTTACAAAATCTCCCTCTTTCTTTCCTTTATATACGCAGGATAACCCATCAAATAATTCAATATTTTCTTTTAATTCTAAATATCCATTCTGAACTTGTCCCAGAAAAATTCCCCGCTTGGAAGGAATGACCGGATCAACTATTTTAGTTTCGTGGTTAAAATAACCGGAAGTAAATTCTCGGTTGAAAGTTAATTTTAAATCATTAATGTCTTCATCTGTAACTTCCCGGTTGAAAGTTAATTTTAAATCATTAATGTCTTCATCTGTAACTTTAACCTTTTTCAGGTTATAATAATAATCTAATTGGCGGCGATAGAGCCTGGTAGCGGTAGCTGCGTATTCTGGCGATTTCATCCGCCCTTCAATTTTAATTGTTCTGGCGCCGCTTTCCAAGACGTCTTTAACATTTTTAATCATACACAAATCTTTGGCTGAAAGCAAATAACTATCGCCATTATACTGTTTCCGGCAGGAACTGGCGCACAATCCGCGATTTCCTGACCGTTTGCCGATTAAGGAAGAAATCAGGCACTGCCCAGAATAAGAAATGCATAAATGTCCATGGACAAATACTTCCAAATGCGCTTGCGTGTTATCATAAATTTCTCGGACTTGCTGCTTGGTTAATTCCCGCGCTAAAATAAAGACATCAACATCCTTCTGCCAATAATGAACGGCAGCAGAATTCATAATCGTAGCTTGGGTGGAAGCATGAATCTGCATTCGGGGAAAATACGATTTTATCAGGGGAGCAAAAGTCAAATCCTGCAGGATTAAAGCATCAACTCCATAGTGTTCGGCAATACTTACTTGGTTGAGAAAAGCATTTATCTCTTGATTTTTAATTAACGTGTTGAGAGTTAAAAATACTTTTACATGATGAAGATGGGCATACTGAAAGGCTTTTTTGAGTTCTTCATTATTAAAATTTCCCGCTAATCTTCGGGCATTAAATAATTTTGAGCCAAGATACACAGCATCAGCGCCATTGCTTACTGCCGCCACTAACGCTGCAAACGTTCCTGCCGGCGACAATAATTGGACCTTATATTGGACCTTATTCATTTGATTTTTTTGACATCCCTAGAGCAAACTGCCTGGTTTTAGACGACTTCTCATGAAATAAATCATCCTGCATTTAAATCTTTTTATCTGATTGACACTGTTGAGTGGTATTCTGTCTGGGTTATTTTTGAGCAAAATCTCCATCAATTTTTTGCTTTTTTGGTAAAATTTAGCTTAAAAAGCACTAGAAGTAATAATTAACTCCAAGAAAGCTTAAGAATAGGTTAACGCCTTGAAATTAAAGATATTCAAAAAGAGGGTGTTGAAGATGAGTTGGTATGCGCAGATGGCTTTGCTGGTTGTAAGCACTTACGCTAAGATCCCTTCTACAGTTGATTCTGTTAATCCCGATCCAGTTAATCAGCAACTTACCCAGAACTCCTGTCTGGCTCAATACCGGCCCTTTTCATCTGAAGCCAAATACTTATTTTCTGAGGCAGCTTCGGAAGCTGGTGTGCCGCGAAGCTGGGCATATTCTCCTGGGCTGCATTCCATTTTGCAGAAAGAGTCCAATGGGATTGTCGGGATACCAAATTATACGATTAAAGACCAACGGGGAAATTCTGCGCAAAATAATCGCGATTATTGGAAAGTTGCGCATGAAAAAATTCGCAATTATGAATCCATTGCGCCTTCGCATGCTACCGGGCTGGGGCAGCTGCAGCCAGAAAATGTAGATCGGTATTATCCTTCCGGAAGGGCAGGCATTGGCGACTGCCGGGAAGAAGCCATTGGCATGTTAAGGTACATTAAGGCTGCTTATGGCTCGCCTAATACAGCTTGGAGTTGTTATGGCAAATTGAAACCGGAGTTATGCCCCAAAAAGAGATTTAAGGAAGGATATTGAGATTTGATTTTTTGACAAATGAATCCTAATGATTCTTTTCTAATATCTTCTTCAGTTCTTCAGAAATAAATTTCCCGGAAGCTTTCCCGGCCAGTTCTTTCATGGCCAAGCCCATCAAGGCGGCAAACGGCGCTTCTTTGTTCTTATCAACAATTTCCTTTAACTTTTTGTGGATGGCTTCAGTTCCCAAAGTAAAGTAATGTTCAATATTAAAAGTTCCCCGGATCATGTCAATTAACACATCTAAGACAATATCCTTGTGAATTTTATTTTTATCCAGATACATAAACAGCGATCTGAAATTATCTTCCGTCAATAATTCTGGATTTAATCCATACTTTCTTTTAATCTCCAATGGCGTGCTGACTAAAGTTTCAGCGATAAAGGCCGGTTTTTGCAAAGGATATTTAATTGCCAAATCTTCAAATAATTCCAGCCATTCCGATCTGGTTACCGCTGCCGCCAGATCTTTGCCCAGCCCTAATTTTTCCTGAAAGCGGGCGATCTTTTCTTCCAGCAACTCCGGCAGTTGGATGGTATCCGTTTCCGGGAAAATTAAGGGAACATCCGTTTCCGGATACATTCTGTCGGCTCCTGGTATCGGCCTTAAGTAGGAAGTGCTCCCGTCAGGATTAGCTTTTCTCACTTCCGCAGGCACTCCTTTCATCAGCTCTGCCGTTCGCTCATAGACTGCCTCCAGAGCTAATTTGGCTTTGTTTTCCGCGTCAGCCACCAACACGAAGGCATCTTTATCCACACATTTTAACTCTCTGGAAATTTTATCCACATCCTCTTTAGCAATCCCATAATTAGGCAATTCATCGGAATGAAAGATTCCTCCCACTCCGGCCTTAATTTTAGCCCTTCCAGCCAACTCCGTTCCCACTCGATAATCCGGCTGCAATTTTCGCCCTAAATAACCCCGCAAGCCAGTTAATTTTATAGCCAGAATTTTTCCTTTATTTTGCAATGTTCTTTGAATAACCTTGGAATCGCATTTAGCCAACAAGGAGGTGAGGTCATGTAATTTTGGCGATGCTAATTTTAACTGCTCCAATTCATTTCTGATTTTTATCAGTTCTTCCTGCCGCTTCATTTCCAGTTCCACGATCAGAGGAATTAGTTTCAGATCCTGCGCGCCTTTTATCTCAACTCTCGTGCCGCCAATGATCGAGACATTAATATCCTGCCTGATGCTGCCCAATCCTCGTTTAATTCCTGGCAATGATCTTAAAATTAATCCCAATTTTTGGGCTGCTTCCTGGCACTGCTCTGGGGTTTTGATATCCGGCGCGGTTCCAATTTCAATTAACGGGATGCCCAAACGGTCCAGCCGGTATGTTTTAAAGTCAGCTCCTTCAGCAATTATCTTAGCTGAATCTTCTTCCAAGGAAATGTTGGTTATTCTAACTTTGCCCAGAGCAGTGCTAACCTCGCCATCTCTGGCAATTAAAGCCGTTCTTTGAAATCCGGCAGTATTAGAACCATCCACAACAATTTTTCTCATCACCGGAATAATTGGCGAAATGTTTGCGTTAACAATTTTGGAAAATTGCAGCGCTGTGTATAAAGCTTGTTTATTTAGAGCCTGAGGCGGCTCTTCATCGCCTTCGAGTAGGCAGGTAGTATCATGATATCCTTCATAGATAAACGTTTTATTCCTTAACTGTTCCTGCCGGGCAGCAATGTCCACTTCTCTGGATTCGCCGGCGCTGGCTCTCAGTTTTCTGGAGATCCTAAAATGGGGGGCATCATCCCTCAATAAGGTCGGACAGCTGCAGAATAATTTTTGGCCTTCCAACTGCTGATGAACTTCAATCCCGCATTTCAAACCCAGCTTTTCCAAGGACATAGTGGTAAGAAAGGGAAGCGGTTTAAAAAAGTTTACTTAAATTGTAAGTATTAAGTCTGGGCGGCTCTGCTCTTAATGTAATAATGCCTTGCCTAAAATTAATTATTTCAGCGGCTGATAATTCTCAGTGTAAGGATCTTCCAGCAGACCCCATTCCCTTTCTTTGTCCAGAGTTTGGTTATGCGCCGCCCAGTAATCGAGGCCTCGTTTCATCAGCGCCAATTCCATTAATTCATGCCTAAGGGAGCTTTCAAAATATCGTTCTGAAACCAAATTGTCTTTTCGAATCTTTTTGCACTTGCAGGAAGAGTGATGATTATAACTTACCCAGATTTCGTCCAGCGGAATAAATTCATGAACATAGCCATGCCCTCCGTGATGAAATAATACCGAAAGGTTGCTGTAAACCCAGGCAAAATCTACCGCATAAACCTTTTGGCCGCTGCGTTTTCCTCGAAATTTCTTCCAGGGCCCTTCCAATTTAAATTTAGAATCTTTCTTTAAAGCCAGGGACTGGATTTTCTCTTCCATCTCCGCCTCTGCGATAATTCTGCGATCTTCTTTAGCCATAAATTAAGAATATTATTTAATTGTATATATTTATTCCCCCGATATCGCCATATACTGCATATATCGTTTAATGATTTAATTTATATACCAATCGAATGAAAAAATAAGGGGGTGTGTTATGGAGGTTTTCCTTGGTATGAAGTTCAGACCATAACTGATGATTATTGAGGAAACAAATTCTGCTGTATGTATAGATAACTGCGAAAGTTACCGCACGTAAATAAATGAAATGGTTGTCGGTGGTAAGCAAGAAAAGTGCTCTAAGTTATGCAGTTATCTATATCAAGTCTTCTCTTGTCTTTAGCACAAAAAAATAAACAGCAGCATAAATCATTCGATTTATTTTCAGTACTGAAAGGGGATATTTTTCACATTTCATGAACTTCCTTTTTGCCTGATAATATAAAGTGAAAGGGCTCATTAATTTTGATGCTAAAGACCCAGACTTAATACATACGGTACATACCTTAATTTAAAACCAGAAATTATATATAGAACTATCTTTCTTAAACCTTGTTTTAAAATGCATAACGAACTACTTTTAGGAAACTGGAAAAAAAGGTACATGAGAGATGATGCTGATCTAAATAAAAAAACAATTTTTACAGCTAAAAAAAGCGATAGAGCCCTGCCTGCGCCAGCCAGTCAGCCTAAATTAGAAGACAAGTTAGCTGGATGTTCTTATATTAGATTAATTCGCGAAACACCAAAATTTATTGCTGAAATTCATTTCTATGAAGAAGAGCGCAATGTGAGAATAGAGGTTGAAGGTGAAATATTTGCCAACAGGTTCCTCGGCGAAGAAAGAACTTTAGGACAAACTATATATTTTAAAAATTGCGAGTTTGCAGGCCTTAACGCAAAAGCCGAAGCATCAAAATACGCTCGTCAAATTCAAGCTGAAATTGATTCCATTCTAGACGCGGAATAGCTGAAAGGCCCAGCAAAACCAAAAACCATTTATAGTTGTAAAATTCCGGGACAGGAGTTATGGCCCTGGACGAAATTCTTATTCCTGAAGGCGCGGTGGTTTTTGGCTGGGATTTAGGAAACGATGCCATTGAAATTGAAACTTTAAATAAAATTATTAATATTTATTATGTCAGCCATTCCACCAGCGCTTATGAAATGGTAGAGCTAGACACGGATAAAAAAACGGTAATAACCAGGTTAATGGCAGACCGAGATCAGGATGCCCGGCCTTTTTCTGAAAAGCCGCCTCGGGATTTTGCGGCTGTTGTTCAGGCTGTTTACAATGAAATTACTGCCGGCGGAGTTTACAACAAATATGACAAAGCCTGGGGCCAAGCCAAATACCAAAAGATAACTTCTGCTTTAAGCGCCGCTTTAGAAATTGCAGCTAAAGGAAAATCCAAAGCCGATAAAATCTCCTTTGACCCGCGGTCCGGATTAAAAAAGGCCGGCCTGGAGTTAGAATCAGGAACTTTAAGCCCTGACCAGAAGACCTATTTTGCCCAGCTTCAGCCCAAGGAAATGACTCTTGAAGACGCTGAAGCGGTAGTAGAGAGAGAGTTTTCCTTAAGCCTCAGATCGGATGGCTACTTGGATCTGGCCATTATCCATAAATTAGACGGAGAAATCCGCTGGAAAAGCGAAGCTGTCACTCCTAATGAAAAAAAAGCCGTGCTGAATATCCTGGAATGTTATTCGACTACTGAAGACCATTCCATTACCGGCTGGGTTCTAAATATATAGTATGCCTCTTGTCTGCCACTTAACTACCGCTCCCTTTACTTAAAATCATAACCGGCTTCATCCAAAAAATAATGGCCAAGTCGAACTCTCTCAGCGCTTCTTACATAGAAGTGCGGCGCCTTCCTGTAAGGAACGACCCCATCCACAAGCGCTTTTGAAGGTGATCGCTCGTAAATTGACTGTGGCCATTTATTGGATGAAGCCAATCACAACAAAAATTACTTAAAGTAAAAACGCTTTTCTCAGGGCATGGCTAAGAAAGAAACAATCTTGGTATTCAGCGCCCACTCTGACGATTTTGTTATTGGCGCCGGTGGGACGATTGCTAATTACACTAAAGAAGGAAAGAAAGTAATCGTAGTTATTTTCTCTTATGGCGAAAGCTCCCACCCCTGGCTGCAGGAAAAGATTATCCAGAATATGCGGGCTAAGGAAACGCTGGAAGCCTGCAAATTGCTGCAATGCGCAGCCATTTTTTTTGATTTAAAGGAATTCCATTTTAAACCAGAGTACAAGGCCAAAAAAGTGGAGGAAAAATTATTGCAGTTGCTGCAAACAGAAAAACCAGCCAAAATCTTCACCCACAGCGGCGAAGACCCCCATCCAGACCACAGCGCTGTCAACAGCATTACTGCCGAATTAATGGATAAGTCCAAATTAAAGCTTGAAGTTTATATTTACTCCGTATGGAATCCGGTTTCTTTCAAAACTAAATTCCCTTCCCTGCGCATGGATATCAGCGAGACTTTTTCTTTAAAATTAAAGGCGCTTAAAACCTTTAGAAGCCAGAAATGGCATATCTTATATCCCTTTTTTCTTTTGCTCATTAGGGCCCTCAGAGACGGGCTTAAAATAAGAAAAAGATTTGGAGAAAGGTTTTACAGAATACGATGACCAACAAACGATCTTTACTGCTGGCAGCAGACACGTTTCATCCTAAAGTTGACGGCACTTTGAAATTTATGGGCGAATTCATCAAGCGTTCGCAGAACACCTTTAACATTTCCTTGCTTATCCCAAGATTGGACAACTCTTCCAAAATGGAGTCGGCCGCTTATCTGGAAACATCTAAACGAATTTCCCTATCTGGTTATCCGCTGATGAAACTTACCTGGAAAAATCTTAAATTGATTAAAGAGAAAGTAAAAAAAGCGGATATAATCTTTGTCCAGGGCCCGGCCTTAATTAGTTACCTAAGCATTTATTATGGCCATAAGTTCAAGAAAACCACTATTTTTTATACCCACACTATTGCCTGGGAGCTGCTGGAAAAATTTGTCCCACTTTTATTTAATAAATTGCTTAATAAAATAGTAAAGCTGCTATCGGTGTTATCTTACAACCGCTGTAATTTGATCTTAGTGCCATACCCAGGGCTGGAGTCCTACCTAAAACAAGCCGGAGTTAAGACCTCCATTAAGGTTGCCAGACTGGGAGTAGACATCAACACCTTCACGCCAACAGCCGATAAAAATCAGTATAAAACTAAATTCGGCATCAGCCCGGATAAAAAAGTAATAGGCTATGTCGGGAGGATTTCCAAAGAGAAAAACACCTTGGTGCTGCTGGAAGCGTTTAAACAATTAGAACCGCCAGGCCGTTATCATTTGCTAATGGTTGGAGACGGGCCCAAAGACCAGGCCGAAAAGTTCTCGCTGTTAAAAAATTGCACCATTACCGGCTTTAAGCCCGATGTTAATGATTATTTGAAAGCCATGGACTTATTTGTTATGCCCAGTTTGACTGAAACAACTTCTTTAGCCACTCTGGAAGCCATGGCCACTGGAATACCGGTAATTGTTTCTAAAGTGGGCTATATTAAAGATTATGTTAAGAAAGATTACAATGGGCAATTCTTTCCCAAAAGCAGCCCAAAATTGCTGGCCAGTAAAATTTCCAAACTGCTAGCCGACCAGGAGTTGCAAGAAAAATTAGGTAGAAACGCCCGCAAAACAGTGATTTATTCCTTCTCCTGGGACCGGTCTATTAACCGCATTAAAAGACTGATTCTTTCCCTGCCGGAACAGAAGTAAGCAAATTCCAGATCTAAAAAACCCTATAAGGTATAGGCATTAATTATAAAAAAGATTCTGAAACCCCTGCTTAAGATGGAAGATAATGAAGAAGAATCCCCAGAAGAAGAACTACCGGAACACCGCGGATTAACTTCTTCCGAGGAAGCTTTTATGCGGGGTTATTTAGATGATGATAATGAAACTGCCGAATGCACTGAATGCGGCTGCTTGCTGGATGAGGCAACCAAACCGCTTAAAAAGGAAATAGACGAGGAGGAATTATTATTCTGCTCCAAAAGCTGTTTAGAAGATTATCGAGACAGTTTTTAAACAGAGTTAGAATTAGCTGGCTTTTAGAAATCGCCTTATTTTTTGAAGACGCCGAAGCAGGGTGTGAATGGAATTAAAGTGCAAAGCACTTTCGTGATGTAAAGCCGTTTCAGGATACGACACGCCGATTTAAGAAGGAAATATTTATAAACAGCCTCTTTTAGTTTACCACCATGGCTACACAAACGGTAGAAGCATTGATTCAAGGCGGAAAGGCTAGCGCGGCTCCTCCCTTAGGCCCGGCTTTAGGCCCGACTGGAATAAATATCGGCCAAGTGGTAGCTGAAATTAACAAAAAAACAGCCGATCTGGCCGGAATGCAGGTGCCTGTCAAAGTTATTATTGATACTCAAAACAAAACTTTTACGATTGAAATCGGCACTCCTCCTACTGCAGCCCTGATTAAACAAGAAGCCGGAATTCAAAAGGGCGCCAGCAATCCTGTGCAGGAGAAAGTTGCTGATTTAGTTATAGAGCAAATTATTAAAATTGCCAAAACTAAGGAAGATTCTTTATTAGGCAAGGGCCTTAAAGCTAAAGTAAGGGAAGTTATCGGCACCTGCCAGTCTATGGGGATTCTGGTAGAAGGCCAGCCTGCCCAGGATACATTAAAAGATATTGCTGCCGGAAAATATGACGAAAAAATAGCTTCTGGAAAAACTGAATTATCGGCTGAAGAGAAGAAACGCCTGGAAGAAGAAAGGAAACGATTACAAGCTGAAATGGAGAAGAGGCGCGCCGAGTTTGAAGCCAAAGGCAAACAGATGATTAAAGAAATGGAAGGAAAAGAAAATAAATTTATCAGGAAGGCTCTGGCTGAAGCGGGTATTCCAATGAAGGTTATTGACGAGTTAGCTCCTTCAGAGAAAGAAGCGGCAGCAACGGCAGCAGCTGAAAAGAAGTAATGAACTCAACATAAGAAGCTTAAAATTTTAGTTTTTAGGAGAGATATGAACAATAGAAATTTATATTTGGTAGGAACAGTACACTATGATTTAGATGGCCGAGAAAGACTGGATACTCTTTTAGATAGACTTTCTCCGTCTGTTGTTGCTCTTGAATTTCATAAAGATAGAGAAGATTTAGGTGCATTGCGAAAATCTCCAGAAGAAGAACAGAGAGAGATTAATGCAATGATTGATGAATCTGGTTTGAATTTAAATCAAAAACAAAGAGCAACACTAATTGAATCTGGGCATAGAATCAAGGATGTAATGGGTTATGAATTTAAATCTTCAGTAGATTATACACGAAGAAATCTTGCTTCAAGATTAGAATACATTGATATTTCTATTTTTGCGAATGGCAAAGAAGAATTTATTAAGGACTATGTTGAAGCAATGAAAGGTGCATTTAAGCAAATTGCTGGAGAACCCGAATTAGTAAAGCCATTGCTTGAAAGATTAGACGGTGGAATTGATGTTTATTTGAAACATGTTAGAGGAGATGTTCAACAAATATATCAAAATGTAGAAGCAATGGCAGAATTATTTGAGATGATTAGAGACCCCGAAACTTTTGAAATGATGAAAGGAGTTATGCCTCCACAAGCAGTTCAAGCATTAGAGCAAATTTATAATCCTCGCAGAGATGGAGCAATGGCAGGAAGAGTTAGAGAATTATATGACGGAAATAGTGGATTAGTTGCGGTTGTTGGCTTAGGGCATTTAACAGGATTAAAAACAAAACTTAAAGATTTAAGGCCAAAAGCTATAACCTTAGCAGAGTCAGATAATTATTTTTAAAGGCATTTAAAGTTTCACCCTCTGCAGCCGATCGCTTTTGCCGCAATAAGGGCAGGCTAAGCCCGAAACCACCCCTGGCCGAGATTCGCTTAACGTGAATTTATAATCGCAGCGGTTGCAGGACATCTGCGGGCGGTTTAAAATTTTGGGGTTCTCTTCTTTACCAGCGTTAGAAACTGGCGGCTGGTTCTGGCTGAGAATGCCCCGCGGCTGGTAAACATTGCGGACGATTTTCCGCTCTCCAGGCAAAGTGAAATTTCCGTCCTTCTTTTTTAAGATATCACAGCAGGCTTCACAAAGAATTAAATTGCGCTGTTCATTCTGCGCAAATAACCGCACATTAGCTAATGGAACCTGCACTTTACAGCGTTCGCAAGTTCTGGTTTTCCTAATATCCGTTTTAGCCGGCTCTTCCCGTTTAATTAACGTTATTCCCATTGATTATCACCTTCATTGGAATTCGACTCTAAAGACTTAAGGAGGAATCATGTACTAAACAATTTAGAATTTACTAAACCATTTAGATCATAATTAATCTTTCTTTATAGTCTAGTTCACCTCAATTTAAGCTTAGATGAGTATTTAGATGAGTATTAAAATATAAATATTTCTTTAGTGCAGAATTGATTAAAGAGAACTTTGCCGATAAAAAATGAATTATCCAAAATTCTCTAAACCTTATTCCAGTTGATTATTTTTCTGATTAAGCTGTAAATTATAATAATTATTAGGTAAAGCAATATCAATAGAAATAATGCCCTTAATAAAATAACCATTAATAGTACAGGAGGACAGCGGACACCCCACCAACAAGTTGGAGTAAAAAAAACATCAACATAATATAGAGAACTTTGAAAAATAGGGATTTTGCTGATTTTTTAGATATTTATAACAAAATCCCCGCCATTTCATAGTCTCTTAGAGAATGTTTTGATAAAAAAAACTAATTATTCAAAGTTCTCTATAATAAAACTTCCAAAATAATTATCGCCATCAATTGGACCCAGCTAAACCTGAACATTTTATCCAGCATATTTATCTCCGACCTAATCGATCTAATTCTTCAATTTCCGCCCGCTTAATCTGCAGGATAGCTTCAGACAACTTTTCCACCGCTTCGCCAATTTTCTTGGATTTCTGCGCCTGCTTAAGCAATAGAACAATTACAATCAGCGATTCAATTAATAAAATCAGGATGATTATGGCAAAAGTAAACACCACTTCCACCAGTGGCACATCTATTCCGAAAACTAACATAAGTTACTAATGCCTGCAAAACTTATAAAGATTTCTGTAACCTCAGTACCTACGCAAGTAAGGCCATTGATGCAAAATGATGAGGCAGCCTCTTTAGTGAGCCCTATCGCTTCACAATCCAACCGACATCAAGGGGTTTGTCCCTTACGGGGATGAATGTCGGTTATCACAGATTACGGCGCCACTGGCGAACTCGAAGCTGCCTCCTCTGAAAGAGAATTTTGCATCAACTTATTTTCCGGTTGCGGAAGTATTGGACATCTAGTGCCATGACAACTTAATTAGGCGACAATTCTATCATCTGCAATAGTATCTGAAAATTAAATAATGCTGCGAGTCCTGGACAAAGACCATTACACCTATGCCCGCATCAGATTCTTCACGTCTGCGCTGTATAATTAAGAGCGGACTCTTGGCAGCATTATTTATCAAAGAAGATTATTTAATCCAGCGTAACTTCAAATTCATCTTCCACAATAACTTTATCTTTCAGGTAAACTTTGGTTTTAATGACATAATCGCCATGATACTGCTCCGGCTCATATTCCATCTGCTGGGCAAATAACACCGTATTTCTGTTAACCACATACGGCCCATACAATTCACTGTACAATACTGCCGGATCATACAGCCAGCTGAACCATTTCTTAAGCCCGCGGGCAGATTCTTTTTTATTCAGGGTTAATTCCAGCAAATATTGCTCATTACCGTTAGCATTACCATTAGCTGCAACATTGTCATCAGCAATGATCAGATAAAAGTCAAAAAAGTTCCCCGGCAGGCTGGAATCAATAGCTGTTCCGGTGATTAAGCTGTTTTGCACGAGAAGCTCTTGTTCTGTAAAAATTTGGCCGGCTTCAGTGAAAACTATTTTGATTTTACGCGGCTGGGCCGATAAGGATTTGATTTTTAATTCCTTCTCGATTTTTTCTCCCGGAGCTAAAATAATTTCATCGGCATCCAGCAGCTGCGATTTAAGCAAATTGGCGCAGATGAAAGAATCGCCAAAAATCATCCCGCTCATCGTTCTGACCTTTAATCCCTGCCGGCGTTTATCCAGCAATTTATCGGTTGATTCCGTAAATAGTTCTGAATATTTTTGTTTGTAAATCGGCTGGACTTTTTCCCGCTGCAATAACCTTAAAACTTCCACGTTTCCATCAACATCATTGCCGCACAAGCCTTCTTCTTCCTTTAATATGCTCTTGATTTGCTCTTCATTTTCCAGCGGAACGTCTATAACTTCTTCCAGTTTTGGCTTGAGGCGAACCGTTCTGGAAGTAGGGTTGCTCAAAGAAACGGTAGCCGTGGCCACCGGGCCGGGCGCTAATGATTCCACCACATCAAGAGGCTTTTCTTCCGGCAGCGTTTCAGCCGGCGGAGCTTCCACAGTCGGTTTTGGTGGAGGAGGAGGTGGCGGCGCAGGACTTTCGCCAACACCGCTTGGAGGAGATGGAGATGGAACACTGGTGTCAATGGTAAATGAAATGTTTTCGGTGGCATTAAGATTGCCTAAAGTGTCATTAGCATGAATGGTTAAAGCATGCGTCCCATCCACAAAATAACTGACATTAAGGCTTAAGCTCCAGTTGTTGCCGTTTCTGTTGCCGCTTAAATTAAAATCATTGCCCGTAGCATTGTCAAAAGCAAAAATAACACTGTACACGGTTAAGTTAGCATCGAGAACTGTCGTGTTAAAAACAGTATTGCCAGAGGTAAATCTCGTTCCGGCAGCGGGAGTGTCAATGCTAACCATTGGCGGCGTGAAATCAATCGTAAACTGGACAGTTTTAGTGGCATCTAAATTTCCAGTGGTGTCGTTGGCATGAGCGGTAACCGTATGGAATCCTTCCGCCAGATTTTTTTCCTGCCGTGTCCAGGTCCCGCTGCTGTTGGTAATCGTTCTGTTAAAATCCGCTCCGGTAGCATTGTCAAAAGCAAATACTACAGTATAAATATCTAAATCAAAAACTGTAGCGGTAATCGTTTGGCTGGTAAGAGTGCTGTTGGAGCCATTGGTTGGGGAAGTGAAGGTAACTATCGGAGGATTTTCATCGGTGGAAGTAAAGCGTTTAATCCACCATTTGGTGTTTAAACTGTCATCAGTAGCATAACCAACTACTGTAACATTGTTAGCGGAGTCGGTTACTACGTCCAAAGCAATATCAGCCGAAGAAGCAAAATCAAATGTTTTGTTCCAATGTGTAATATTTTCACTGCCGGTTCGATTATATCGTTTTATCAGCCAGTCATTGCTGGTAGTCTGGCCTGAAACGGCGATATTGCTAGCATCGCCGACAACATAAATGTTATCAAATGAATCAATGGATAGGCTTCGCGGAGTTTCAGTTTGAGCCGCGGCTCCAGAAAAGGTTTTATTCCACTGCGAGGTATCTTCGGAACCGTTAAATCCGTAAAACTTTTTCACCCACCAATCAGTTTCACTGGTAGCTGAGCCAATCACATAGACATCGTTATTAGAATCTACGGCTACATCGTAAGCTATATCCGTCCCACCCATATCAAAAGTTAAATTCCAGCCAGTAACGCCACCTGCAGTAACATTTTCATAACCGGAACGGTTAAACCGTTTAATCCACCAATCGGCACTGTTTGTATTATCAACAGAGCCAACAACATAAATTAAATCATTGGAATCGATAACTACAGCCTGAGCCCGATCATTTCCTCCCTGGCCTTTGATGACATAAGCCCCTTCGGCAGTTTTGTTCCATTGCGATGTATCTTCTGAGCCATTCAATCCATAAAATTTCTTGATCCACCAATCAGCCACGCCATCCCCATCATGAATATTCTCTCCTTCCCCAACCACATAAACATTATTTTGTGAATCAATATCCATCCCATGCGGCTGATCTATCCCGCCACCGCCGCTGCCAAACGTTAAATTCCAGCCGGCAACCCCGCCTTCGGTAACATTTTCAGTTCCCGAAGAGTTAAACCGTTTAATCCACCAATTATTGCCCGAGGTAATTATACCTGCAACATAAATATTGTTGTTAGAATCTACTGCTATCCCTTGTATTGGCGCAGTTCCTGCCGACATTCCAGAAGAATAAGTTTTATTCCATAAGGTAACTTCTTCAGAACTATTCTTATAATATTTTTTAAGCCACCAGTCGTTGTTAAGATCGCCACCAACATAAATGCTGTCTAATGAATCCCTCGCCACAGTCTGAGCCTGGTCATTATTGCTTACAGCAATAGTTTTATTCCATTTGGTGTAATCTTCAAATCCGGCATTGTCTGGATCAAGATCTACTCTGAACTCTACAAATTGGGTGCTGTTTAAATTGCCATTGGTATCGTTGGCTGAAACCGTCAGGCGGTGAAGGCCATTTACCAAGCGGTAAACATCCAAGCTGGCGCCCCAGTTCCCGCTATTGTTAGTCGGCGTAACATTAAAATCGTTCCCGGAAGCATTGTCAAACCTGAACACTACGGCAAATAAGCTTAAGTTGGTATCTCTTACCGTGACATTAAAATTAGTTGTTCTCCGCAGCAAGGAATTGTTGGAAGGAGCATCAATGGTAACTCTGGGTGGGGTGTTGTCTAAGATAAATGAGATTTGCTCAGTCATGTTAATATTATTAACTGTATCATTGGCAAATATTGTAACCAAATGCGGCCCTTCAGCTAAACTGCTGACATTATACAAAACCTGCCATGTCCCGGAGAAATTGACTGCTGTAGTGTTGAAAGGCGTGCCGCTGAAATTGTTGAAGCTGAATCTTACCGTGTCTATATTTGCTTCATTGATCGTCGCATTAAATGAAACATTGTAACTTAAGGAAGTATAATTTCTTTGAGTTAAAGTTACCCAAGTAACGGCGGGAACGGTAGTGTCTCCGCCACCGCCGGAACTAAAACTGACATTGCCTTCATATTTTTTAATCAGCCAGTCTTGAGAACTAGTCGGAGAAATCATTCCGGTAGCTACGCCGACAATTGTAACATTAGCCCGCG